>ERZ1032641.4-NODE-4-length-36725-cov-17.649032_pt1 | contig 36725 bp, 29 predicted proteins | sample MGYA00517876_ERZ1032641 | MGnify/ENA primary metagenome ERZ1032641 (study PRJEB33719, sample SAMN04261397) | wastewater metagenome | biome: periurban shantytown; feature: human; material: feces | host: Homo sapiens | place: Peru: Lima | collected 2013-01-18 ...
ACATGGACATTCTCTATCAGGACAACAGCATCCTCGTGTGCATCAAGCCGGCGGGCGTGCTGTCCACGGACGAGCCGGGCGGCGTGCCCGAGCTGGTGCGTCAGGCGCTCGGCGACCCGAAGGCCTGCGTGCGCACCGTGCACCGGCTCGACCGTGTGGTCAGTGGGCTGATGGTGCTCGCGCGCACGCCGGGCGCTGCGTCGAAGCTCTCGGCGCAGATCCGCGAGCACGACTTCGGCAAGACGTATCTGGCCGTCGTGCACGGAGCGCCTTCGTCGCTGCAGGGCACCTATCGTGATCTGCTGCGCCGCGACCCGAACGAGCGCAAGACCTATGTCACCGACAAGATGGCCAAGGGCGTGCAGGAGGCCGTGCTCGATTACGAAGTGCTCGGCACACGCGCAGAGCTCTCGCTCGTGCGCATCTATCTGCAGACCGGGCGCACGCACCAGATCCGCTGCCAGTTCTCGTCGCGCGGTCTGCCGCTCTGGGGCGACCGGAAGTACAGCACCCTGCCAGATGACGGGCCGATCGCGCTCTGGTCGCACTGCCTGCACTTTGCCCACCCGGAAACCGGCGAGGTGCTCTACTTCGAGCAGCAGCCGCCGGACTGCTATCCGTGGGACCGATTTACCGAATTGGACGACTGAAATTCCCCGCGCTGCCGCGCGGGGAAAATTTTTACGCAAATCAGCGCCGTTGTCCTATAAAATGTCTTGCGAACGACACTATGTCCCGATATAATGTACACAAATTGCCGGTTACTGTGAGAATTTTTAATGCGGAAACAATCACTTGACTGGAGGTTATTATGAACAAAACGCGCAGATTTTTGTCCCTGCTGCTCACGCTCGTGCTCACGCTGAGCCTATGCGTGATCCCGGCTGCCGCCGCGAATACCCAGGCCCGCTCAGACGACCCGGTCGTGTTCGTGCACGGCCTGATGGGCTGGGGGCAGCGCGACAAGATCAACCGCATCATGCCCTATTGGGGCATGACCACAGGCAGTCTGACAGACTACCTCTCCTCACAGGGCTATGAAACGTATGCCGCTTCCGTCGGCCCGATCTCGAGCGCATGGGATCGCGCGTGCGAGCTCTATGCGCAGCTCGTCGGCGCGCGCACGGATTACGGCGTCAAGCATTCTCAGGACTTCGGCCACGACCGCTACGGCATTGACTACGAGCAGCCGCTCTTTGACGGCTGGGGCACAGAGCGTGCCGTGAACCTCGTCGGTCACAGCTTCGGCGGCGCGACCACGCGTCTCTTCCTTGACATCCTCGCCAACGGACGTCCGGAAGAGGTCGCCGCAGCCAAAGCCGCCGGTGTCGAGCCGAGCCCGTTTTTCCTCGGCGGCAAGGGCAGCTGGGTACACTCATTGACCGCCATCGCCGCACCACACAACGGTACGACGTTCATTGAGACCTGCGGTGACTTTACGATGGTCGCAGCCGAGCTCGCCACCTCGATCTCCAAGGCGCTGGGTCTGTCCGCATTCAAGGGTGTGTACGACTTCCAGCTCGACCAGTTCGGCATCCGCAAGGACGAAAACGAGACCTTCGCGCAGGCGCTCGAGCGTGTGCTGCACTCGGACTTCCTCTCGCACAATGACAACGCCTTCCTCGACCTCACGATCGACCGCGCGCTCGAGATCAACGACGACATCGGCATTGAGCCGAACGTCTACTATTTCTCCTACGCCGGAAACCAGACCGTATCGGACAAGGATGGCGACAGCTTCTCCCCCTCGCCGGCCATGTGGGGACTGTTTCACCCGGGCTCGGCGAAGATGGGCAGATACTATGACCGCTACACCGCCGGCGGCTTTTACATCAACAAGCGCTGGCTGCCGAACGACGGCATGGTCAACACCGTCTCCGCCCTCTATCCCACCCACAGCGACAGCACCTGCCTGACCGACGACGGCGCGCGCGGCTGGAAAAACTACAACGGCTACACCGACACCACATTCCGCCCCGGTCTCTGGTATGTGATGCCCGTGCAGACGCTCGATCACATCCAGTTCATCGGCGGTATGCTCAACGGCAGCATCCTCAACACGCGCGCGCTCTACCGCGACATCGTGCAGGACATCTACAGCACCTATTCATGACGGGCGCGCACTGCCCGGCATGACCCAACAGCAGAAGGGACGCATCCGCTTGGATGCGTCCCTTTTTTCGTGCGCGCCAAACGCTGTTGCGCACTGCACACGGCGCCGGGAAATGATCGGCAGGTTTTCGTCAAAATGTCTTGCAATCAACAAATTCCGCAAGTATAATATAGACACATTGCCGGTTATGTGAGAAGGATGAACCTGTGAAAACAACAAGACAAGGGGGTAAACCATGAAAAAAGCACGTCGATTTTTGTGTCTGCTGCTCACAGTCGTGCTCGCGCTGAGCCTGTGCGCCGCCCCGGCCGCAGCGGCCGATGACCAAGCCCGCTCAGACGACCCGGTCGTGTTTGTGCACGGTCTGCTCGGCTGGGGACAGCGCGACAAGATCTACCGCATCATGCCCTACTGGGGCATGACCACCGGAAGCCTCACGGACTATCTGTCCGCGAAGGGCTACGAGACGTATGCCGCCTCCGTCGGTCCGCTCTCGAGCGCGTGGGACCGCGCGTGTGAGCTCTATGCGCAGCTCGCCGGCACGCGCACGGACTACGGCGTCAAGCACGCGCAGGACTTCAGGCACGAGCGCTACGGCATCGACTATGAGCAGCCGCTCTTTGACGGCTGGGGCACAGAGCGCGCCGTGAACCTCGTCGGCCACAGCTTCGGCGGCGCGACCACGCGCCTGTTCCTTGAGATCCTCACCAACGGCTGCCCGGAGGAGGTCGCCGCAGCCAGGGCCGCCGGCGTCGAGCCGAGCCCGTTTTTCCTCGGCGGCAAGGGCAGCTGGGTGCACTCGCTGACCGCCATCGCCGCGCCGCACAACGGCACGTCGTTCATTGAGTGCAACGCAGACTTTACAAAGGCCGCGTCCGAGCTTGCCACCTCCGCATCCAAGGCGCTGGGGCTGTCCAAATTCAAGGGCGTGTATGATTTCCAGCTCGACCAGTTCGGCATCCGCAAGGACGAAAACGAGACCTTCGCGCAGGCGCTCGAGCGCGTGCTGCACTCAGACTTCCTCTCGCACAACGATAATGCCTTCCTCGACCTCACGATCGACAAGTCGCTGGAGATCAACAAGGGCATCGCTATCCAGCCGAACGTCTATTATTTCTCCTATGCGGGCGACCAGACCTCGACCGATCCGCGCACCGGAAACCACTATCCCACCGTGTCTGCCATCCCGTCGAACGGTATGTGCGCGCTGATGCTGTCGTTCTCGTACAACATGGGCAAATACTATGACAAGTACACCGCCGGCGGCATCTACATCGACAAAAGCTGGCTGCCGAACGACGGGCTGGTCAACACCGTCTCCGCCCTCTATCCGACCACGACGGACAAAAACACCACCGAGTGCCGCAAGCAGGACGGCTCGCAGGGCTGGGTCAACTATGACGGCTATTCCGATATCGCCTTCCGTCCCGGCATCTGGTACGTCATGCCCGTCACGCGCGCCGACCATATGCAGTTTGTCGGCGGCATCGCCAACAAGAGCATCGTGCAGACGCACCTGTTCTATCTGAACCTGATGGACGATATCTACAGCACCTACCGCACCGTGCAGCCGGGTGAAACGCCCTTCCCGTTCACGGACGTGGCCGAGAGCCGCTGGAGCTATCCGTACATCAGGCAGCTCTATGACGCGGGCGTCATCTCCGGCATGACGGCGACGACCTTCGACCCCGCCGCAAATATGACGCGCGCGCAGTTTGTGACCATGCTCGCCGGGCTGCAGGGTGCGGACGTGTCCGCGTACAAGACGGGAAAATTCACCGACGTGCCCGCAGGCGCGTGGTATGCGCCCTACGTCAACTGGGCAGCCGAAAACGGCGTCGTCCATGGCGTCTCTGACTCCATGTTTGCGCCCGACGCCAACATCTCCCGGCAGGATATGGCCGTCATGGTCCATCGTTACGCCGAGCGCTTCGGCATCCGGCTGGGCACGGATGTCCCGCCCGTCACGTTCACGGACGCCGGTGACATCGCAGCCTATGCCCTGCCCGCCGTGCAGGCGCTGCAGCGTGCAGGCGTGATCAGCGGCATGCCCGACGGCAGCTTCCGTCCGCGCGAGCGCATGACGCGCGAACAGGCATGCGTTGTGCTCTGCGCACTGTAAAACCGGGATAAGAAACCGCAAAAGAGGCGCAGCCGCACATCCGGCCGGATGTGTGACTGCGCCTCTCGCGCGCGGATAACAAACAGGGGGGACGGAAAGAGAAAGCAAACGGAATGCGGCCTCAGGGATGCGGCTTGCCCTCACGGTAGTTTTTCATCACGTCGCGAAACAGCTCCGCGCTGGACGGCGGCGTCCAGACGATCGCGTTGGCGCCCGCGCGGATGGTGGCACGGATGCTCTCGTCGTCCGCGCCGCCGGTCGCAATGATGGGGTAATCCGGAAAGCGCTCGCGGATCTCGGCCACGATCTCCGGCGTCTGCGCACCGGCGGCCACGTTCAGGATCGCAGCGCCGTCCTCGATGCGGTGGCGGTAGTTCGTGTCGGAATTGGCCACCGTGACCACGACCGGCACATCGACGCTGCTGCGGATGCGGTTGAGGATGCGTCCCGGCGTCGGCGCATTGACGACCACGCCGGTCGCGCCCTGCATCTCGGCGTACATGGCGAGGTTCACGACGCGCTTTCCCGTCGTCAGCCCGCCGCCGACGCCGACGAACACCGGCAGGTCGCTCGCCATGAGCAGCGCCTGCGTAATGATCGGCTGCGGCGTGAAGGGATAGACCGCAAACACCGCGTCGGCGTTGACGTTGCGGATGATGCTCAGGTCGGTCGAAAAGACCAGCGACTTGATGCGCTTGCCGAACACCATGATGCCGCTGCACTCGTCGATCACGTCCGGCACGCGCAGCGCAAACTGGCGCAGCGTGCCGTCGATCGGCGTGGGCATCTGCGGCGCGACGTGCACGTCGCCCGGCGTCGTCACCTGACGGTCATTTGTGATGGGCGCATCCTCGCCGACGCCGCCAAGCTGCAGCGGCTCGCTGTCGAACTGCTCGAAGTCCTCCGTCTCCGGAGAATCGCTCATATCATAAATCAGATCACGGTTCTTGCTCATAAAATTACCTCCTTGCGGTTATGGGGGATATTTCTTGACTTTTGCAGGCGGTTGTGTTTTACTGTGGTCAGAAAAGTTACATCCGGCCCGTGGATAGAAACCAAAGTTTCGTTTTTGATTAACGTAACTTTGGTATAAACTATTTCTACTGGTTTGTCAAGTCCTTTTCCGAAAAAAATGTTTTTTGTTTCTGCAAGAACGGAGGGCGCATCATGGGCAAAGATATCGACGAGGCAGCCGTCGGTTTCGGCAACGTGTTCCGCGACCGGCTGACCTATCTGATGAACGGCAACAATGTGTACGGCAAGCCCGTCAACACGCAGGAGCTGGCAGATGAGATCGACATCAGCCGTCCCGCCGTGCGCAAATACATCAAGCCCAACGACCGCCGCGAGGTCACGGTGCCGTCGGCGCTGGTCGTGAGCCGCATCGCGCGGTTTTTCCACACGACGCCGAACTTCCTCCTCGGCTTTGACACCGAGATCGGCAGTGAGGACGCGCAGCGCGCCGGCGAGAGCGACGTGTATAACGCCCTCGGCCTCAGTCAGGAGGCCATCGACGGGCTGCACCGGCTGCGTGCGCAGGCCGTCACGGAGCCAAGGGCCGCCGAGCTGCTGCGGCTGCTCGACAAGCTCATCTGCAGCTACACGCACGAGACGGATAAGCTCCTGTAAATACGGTTTCCGACACCCCCGACCGGGCATTTTCCGGCCGGGGGTGTTTCGACCCACAATATTAATAAGAATAACGGAAACAGTACGCCTGCACAGGTTGACCTGAACGCGAAAAAAGCGTATGATGTAGTGTAACTATCCTGTGAGAAAAAGAGGAAAAACTATGCAATCAATATCGCCGCAGGAGCGCCCTGCCCCGCGCTGGCTGGCCGGTGCACTCATCGGCCTGTGCACAGCGCAGCCGCTGCTGGATGTGCTGTCGTTCTGGACGCAGACTCTGGGCCGCGCAACGAGCGTTTCACTTGCACTGCGGATGCTTTTGCTGGCCGCCGCCGCCGTGCTCGCGTTCGTGCTCTCGGAGCGAAAACGCGCCTACCTGATCCTGTGCGGTGTGCTGGCGCTCTTCTGGGGGGCGCATGTGCTGGCCTGCCGCCGCGTGGGCTACGCCGCACCCATGTCCGATCTGATCAACTTCATCCGTGTTGCACAGCTTCCGGTCTATACCTTCGCCCTCATTACGCTCTTTCGGCGCACGCCGCACTTTCCGGATGTGCTGGAGGATGCCTGCACGATCAACCTGTACCTGATCGCGCTCATCACGCTCGTGTCCGTTGTGACCGGCACAAGCATGCCCACCTATGCGAAATTTCACATCGGCTGGAGCGGCTGGTTCTGGCTGCCCAATTCGCAGAGCGCCGTACTCGGCGTGCTGACCGTGATCTCTCTGCTTGCGGCCGTTCGCCGCAAGCAGCTCACCGCCGCCGCGCTGCGCTGTGTGGTCGGCTTTGCGCTGCTGTTCGTACTGGGCACGCGGCTGGCCTATGCCGAGATCTTCGGCATTGCCGCCGGCGTGTGCGTGAGCATGGCGCTGACCCGTCAGTGGAACGCGCGCGCGCTGGCCGTCGTGCTTCTGTGTGCCGCTTTGTGCGGCGGGCTCTATCACCAGAGCCCCATGTACCGCAACCGGCAGGCTTATGCCGAGAGCGTGAGCGAGCAGCAGCAGTCGGCCGGTGAGTTGGGCGCCTCCGAGCAGGAGACGCGCGATGCGCTCTACCGCAAATACCAGCAGGTGGCGGTCGAGCGCTTCGGCCTGGAAAAGGTGGAGCACGCCTTTCACAACTCCATGGACGTGTCCGTTATCGGCGACATCCGCCTGACAAAGCTCGTCTACTGCCGCCTGCTCATGGCGGAGCTGCCGGTCACGAGCCGGCTGTTCGGCTTCGAGCTGGAGGCAACACGCTGCCAGGGCGCCATTTTTGACGCGGAAAACGATTTCCACGGTGTGTACTATCTCTACGGTCTGACGGGTCTGGTGCTGATGGCCGGCTTCCTGCTGTATTTCATCGGGCGCGCGCTCTGGCGCATGCTGCACGAGCCCGGAAAAGCCTGCACGCTTCCGGTGTGCGCCTTTGGCATGGCGGCGGTGATCCTGATCGTCAACGCCTATTTTTCGGCCAGCGTTCTCCGGCGGCCGAACGCCTCGTTTTATCTCTCCGCCGCGCTGGCCGCGCTCTACTGCCTGACGGTGCGCGCCGGTGCTGCGCCGTGTGAAGAAGGAGCATCCGCATCATGAGTCAGAATCAGAACAAGCGCACCCTGCGCACCATCGGGCTGGTCGTTGCAGTCACGCTGCTGACCAAGATCCTCGGCATCGTCCGCGAGGCGCTGCAGGCCGGCGTATTCGGCACGCAGACGGCCTTCGACCTCTATACGATCTCCTATAACTATACGATCTACATCTTCACGACCGTCGCCTACGCGCTGTGCATTGCGGCCGTGCCCGTGATCTCGCGCCACCTTGCCGAGGACCGGAACAAGGCCTTCGCCGTAGCCGGGAACCTGATCTGCGTGAGTGTGCTCGTGAGTGCGCTGGTCGTCGTGCTGGCCTCGGTGCTGATCCGCTTCGCCCCCGTCGGCCACTGGCTCGGCGTGAGCGACGCAGACCTGCCGACCCTGCGGACATATCTGCAGATCTGCCTGCTGACGCTGCCGCTGATCGTGGTCATCTACCTGCTGGTCGCCGTGTTCCAGTCCATGGAGCACTATACGCTGCAGGGCAGTCTGAGCCTGCCGTACAATCTGCTGCTGATCGTGTTTCTCGTGCTGTTTTCCAGCAGCGAGCGTGTGCTCGAATACGTGCTGGTCATCTGCTTTGCGTGGCTGCTGCAGTTTGCCATGACGATCCCGTGTATCGTGCGCGAAAAATTCCGGCTCATCCCCGGGCTGCACTTCCGTGATCCCGATCTCAGGCTCTTCGCCCGCACGACGGTCGTGACGGTGTTCACCACGTCCATCTTCCTGCTGTGCTATCTGGCAGACTCCAACACCGTGTCTGCATTCGGCAGCGGTGCCGTGAGTGCCGTGTACTACGCGGACAAGCTCTTCACGCCGGTCGCAACGACGCTTATCTACAGCATCAGCGTTGTGCTGTTCCCGAAATACAATCTGACCTATTCGCAGGTAAACGCACAGGAGTACAAGCGCTATGTCGGCGGCACGGTAGAAAACACGCTGTTTGTTATCCTGCCGTTCTCGGCGCTGTTTTCCGCCTTTGCCGTGCCGATCATCCATGTCCTGTTCGAGAGCGGCAACTTCAACACCGTCTCCACGCAGATGACCAGCAGCGTGTTCGCCATGTACGCACTGGGCATGGCAGGCTTCTGCGTGCTGGACCTGATCAACAAAGCATACTACACCATGCATAAGACGCTGACACCGCTGCTCATCAATGCCGTGGTGCTGGCACTGAACATTGCGCTCAACCTCGTGTTCCGGAGCAGTCAGAGCTGCGGCCTGATCGCGCGGACGACCGCCGTGTCGCTGACCGTCGGCGGTGTCATTGCGCTCGTCTGCTTCTTCCGCGACACGCGCGGCAGTCTGCGCACCGGCAAGCTGCTCAAAAATCTCGCTGCCGCCGTGCTGACCGGCGCGGCGATGTGGGGCTGCGAGACGCTGCTGTACCGTCCGGAGCTGAGCAAGCTCCTGACTCTGCTGGAATTCTGCGCGCTCGGCCTTGTCGGCATCGGGCTGTACGCCGCCATCTGCTGGCTGCTGCGCGAGCGGGAGGCACTGCAGACGATCGTGCAAAAATTTAGAAAGCGTGCGTGATTATGAAACAATTTCTCCACTCTTACCGTCTATTTTTGATCGTGGCAGCGCTGTGCACGCTATCGGCCTTCTGGCTGCTCGGCGTCCGGATCGGTGTTGAGCAGACGCAGCGGCAGGTCGACGTGGTCGTCAGCTACGAGGACGTCTGTGCGCTCTCGGACGCATCCGGCATCCCGGTGCAGGACTGGCTGACGCAGCTGGCGGATGCCGGCGCGCGTGAGCTGCTGGTCACGCCGGAACAGATGTCCGAGCCCGAGATCCTGCGCGCCGCGCAGGATGCGGGGCTGGGCACGGCGCAGGCCGGCGGTCTTGCACAGGGCGGCACGTACTTCTTTGCCGCGCGGTATGACACGCTTGCCGCCGCCGGACAGACCGGCGTCGACACCGATACCGAGCCGCTGGCGCAGGCGCAGGTGCTCGACGCGCTGCGCGAAAGCGGCAGCACACTCGTGCTCATTGAAGACAGAAACCAGACCGGCTGTGTCCTGCCGGATGGGTACACGCTCGACGGGTACACCGGCAGCATGGTCAAGGGCTTCTGGCTCAACCAGACGTTCCGCGCGCGCTACCAGACGCTTGGCTACAGCGGCGCGGAGGAGATCGTCAATATGCTCTACCGTGCCGTCGTGGACCGCGGCATGACCGTGCTGTGGCTCACGCCGCTGACGGACGCCGCGGGCGAGACCGTCGCGCAGCCGGAGGTGTACACGCAGCTGCTGCAGGATCTGGCGCAGCGGATCGCGCCGGCCGGCTATCAGTACGGCGGCATCACCGGCATCCCGGCCAAAACGGTCAGCCCCGTGCTGCTGATGCTGTGCGGCATCGGCGTGTTCGCCGCAGCGATCGTGCTGCTGGGCGTTTTCGTGTCCCTGCGTGCGCGCTGGCTGCGTGCGCTGCTGTTCGCGCTCGGCTGCGCGGAGAGCGTTGGCGGCGCGCTGCTTGCGCCGGCCCTGCAGAGCACAGCGCTTGCGCTGCTGGCTGCCATCGTGTTCCCGTGTCTGGCCGTCGCAGTGCTTGCAGCCATGCTGCGCGAAAGCGTGCAGACGCGTCCGGGCATCGGCCGCTATGCCGGCATGACCGCGCTCTGCGTTGCGATCACACTCTGGGGCTGCTGCTACATCGGCGCGATCCTCAGCGGGTCGGAATACCTGCTCGTGCTGCGGCTGTTTCGCGGCGTGAAGCTCAGCCAGCTTGCCGTTTACGCCGTGGCCATGGTGCTGCTGGCCATGGCGCTGCTGCACACGCGCGGCTGCTCTGTGCGCGATGACCTGCAGACGCTGCGGCAGGAAAACAGCCGCCACTGGCGGCGAAAGCTGCTGTGCCTGCTGGTGATCCTCGCCGCCGTCGGCACGGTCTACATCCTGCGCACCGGTGACGGGATGCTGTCCGTCTCCGTCGGCGAGCAGCGCGCGCGCAACTGGCTGGAGCGTGTACTGCTGTTCCGGCCGCGCACAAAGGAATTTCTCATCGCCTACCCCGCCATCGCCGCGGCCTATTGCTGCGCCGCGCACCGCAGCCGCCTGACCGCGTGGCTGTTCGGCGTTTTCGGTGCGATCGGATTTGCCTCCGTCGCCAACACCTTCTGCCACATTCGCGCGCACTTTCTCGTTTCGCTGCTGCGCACCGGCATCGGCCTCGCGCTCGGGCTTGTGCTCGGCATACTGATCCTGCTGATCCTGCGCGTCTTCTGGCCGGTTCCTTCCGACGCCACCCAAACAAAGGAGTAACACATTCATGAGTCAAGAAACCCACGCCTCCGGCGCACTTGCGCGCCTTTTGCCCACGTTTGTCATCATCCTCATGGCGATCCAGCCGCTGATGGACATCCTGTCCTTCTGGACGGACCGGCTCGGCATGAGCAACACCATCACGCTGCTGCTGCGCTTTGCCGTGTTTGCCGTCGTGTGCCTGCTCGGATTTTTCACCTCCGCGCGCAAGAAGGTCTACGGCATCGCCGTCGCCGCCTGTGCCGTGCTGCTCATCGGGCACTGCATCTCCTGCTTCATCGTCGGCTACCAGCGCATCGTCTACGACCTGACCAACTTCGTGCGCGTCGTGCAGATGCCGCTGTTCGTGCTGTGCTTCATCTCCTTCCTGCGGGCGAACGACAAGTGCGGCCGCGCGTTTGAGACCGGCCTGCTGCTCGATTTCTGGATCATCACGGCCTCCGTCATCGTGAGCGTGCTCACGCACACCTCCTCGGCGACCTATCAGTCCACCAACGTGGGCATCCTCGGCTGGTACTCGTTCGGCAATGCGCAGAGCGCGATCATGAGCATACTTGCGCCCATCGTCATCCTGCTCTGCTACCGCCGCAGGCAGTTTCTGCTTTTCACGCTCACGAGCGTTGCGGCGCTCGGTCAGCTCTATCTCATGGGAACGCGTCTGGCGTTTTTCTCGATCGCCGTCGTCGCGCTCGGCGTGCCGATCGTGCTGGTGCTGACCGGCAAGGCGCGCACCTCCAAGCGCTACATCGCCGTGCTGGTGCTCATCCTCGCCGTGTGCTGCGCGACCTACAAGCAGTCGCCCATGTACATCAACCAGAACCGTTACAATGAGGCCATGAGCTACAAGCAGAATGACGCCAACGTCATGATCAAGCGCGCCGAGGGCAATAAGGACGGCACATCCACCGTCACGCCCGAGGAGCGTTACCACGCCCTGTGCACGATCTATAATTTCTACTCGCCGAATATGTGCCGGCGCTTCGGCACGGCGCGCGTCATGTCCGCCTACGACTACTCCGCGCAGGTCACGGACATCACGGCGACCCGTCACCGCAAGATCGTCTTCTGCGAGATGCTGCTCGACGAGCAGCCGTTCACCTCCCGCCTGTTCGGTATGGAGCTCGGCCGCATGGCCTTTGACGGCGAGATCTACGACGTGGAAAATGACTTCCACGGCATCTGTTTCCTGTACGGTTGGGTAGGGCTGGCCATGATGGTCGCCTTCATCGGTTATTTCCTGTACCTGATCATCAAATGTCTGATCAAGGATTTCCGCAAATACTTCACGCTAGAGGCCGGCGCCTTCGGCATCGGGCTGTGCCTGTGTCTGGTATACGCCTATTTCACTGCCGGCGTACTGCGGCGGCCGAACGCCTCGATCTACATGTCGGTGCTGCTGGCCGTGGTCTATTACCTGACGCAGATGCGCAGCGAGCAGCCGGACGCACTGCCGGACGGAGAGGAGAAACGCGCATGATCTTCAGTGTTGTCATCCCGGTCTACAACGTCAAGGACTACCTGCCCAAGTGCATCGACTCCGTGCTGGTGCAGGATTTCACCGACTATGAGGTCATCCTCATCGACGACGGCTCGACCGACGGCGAGAGCGGCGCGATCTGTGACCGCTATGCCGCGGCGCACCCGGAACGCATCCGCGCCATCCACAAGCCGAACGGCGGCGTGGGCGAGGCGCGCAACGTCGGCATCGAGGCGGCGCAGGGCGAGTACCTGATCTTCATCGACAGTGACGACTACATTGCCCCCAACATGTTCCGCGTACTGGCCGACGCCGTCGCCCGCTTCGGCAGCGATATCATTGGCTTCGGCGCAGCGCTGGAAGCAAACGGTGTCGTGGTCAAGGAGCTCGTGGATTCCCTGCCGACCGACCGCACCTTCACGCTCGCCGACACGCCCGAGCTGATGCAGACCATGCCCTCCCCCTGGAGCCGCATCTGGCGGCGCAGCCTGTTTCTGGATTCCGGTGTGCGCTACCCGGCGCGCATCTGGTACGAGGATCTGTGCACCTCTGTAAAGCTGCTGGCATTGGCCAAAAGCGCCGCCTTCGTGCCGGACATCCTGTATTACTACGTGGACCGCACCAACTCCATCACGCGCAACACGAACACGGCGCGCAACGCCGAGCTGTTCACAGCCTTTGATAATCTCCTCGGCTGGTACCGTGAAAACGGCCTGTTCGAGCGCTACTACAATGAGCTGTCGCGGCTGGCGGTGGATCATGTGCTGCTGGCAGCCTCGGTGCGCGTGCTGCGCGTGGATCCGCAGAGCGAACTGCTCGACCGGTTTCAGGACTATGTGCAGGCGCAATTTCCGGACTACATGGAAAACCCGTACCTGCAGACGCTCTCGCGCAGCCACAAACTGATCCTGCGCCTGCTGCGGCAGCGCAAATACCGCACCGTGCGGATGCTCTTTGCCGTGAAGGACAAGCTCGGCTGAGCGGCCGGACTGGAGGAAGCTATGAAATTCAGTGTCATCATCCCGGTCTATAATGGCTGGGAATACCTGCGCGCGGGCGTGGACTCCGTGCTGGAGCAGACCGGCGCAGACTTTGAGATCCTGCTCGTGGACGACGGCTCGACCGACGGCGAGAGCGGCGCGCTGTGCGACACGCTCGTGCGCGAGCATCCGGACTGCATCCGCGTGCTGCACAAGCCCAACGGCGGCGCGGGCGACGCGCGCAACGCGGCGCTCCCGCTCGCGCAGGGCGACTATGTACTCTTTCTCGACAGCGACGACAGCTACACGCCGGAGGCGTTCGCCGTGCTGGCCGCCGCACTGGACGAGATGCAGGCCGACGTGTGCTATTTCGGCCTGCGCATGACCGGCGACAGCGACGGCGCGGTGTTCACCGACGACCTGCCGCCGCGCACGCCGCTGACACTTCCGGAGACGCCTGCCCTGCTGCTCAACCGCCCGTCGGCCTGCATCGCCGCGTGGCGGCGCGCCTTGTTCACGGGCACGGACATCCGCTTTCGCGCCCGCGGCTGGGGTGAGGACCTGTGCATGACGCGCAAGATGCTCACGGCGGCAAGATCCGTCGTCATCCTGCCGGATGTGCTCTATCTCTACCGGCAGCACGCCGGCTCCGTGACCAAGCGCGCGCTCGACGCCAACGCCGAGATCATGGACGCGATCGACGATGTGCTGACGTGGTATCAGGCGCGCGGCCTGTTCGAGCAGTATGAAAACGAGCTGGGCAAGCTCTGCGTAGACAATGTGCTCTATGATGCGTCCGTGCGCATCCTCAAGGCACAGAGCACGCACCCGCTGCTGCCGCAGCTGCTGGACTTCACCGCCGCGCGCTTCCCCGACTACCGGCACAACCCCTATCTGAAAGGCTATCCGGCGCGCAAAAAGCTGGTGCTGTCCCTGCTCGGGAAGAAACAATACCGGGCAGTGCACATGCTGTTCGCCGCCGCCGGACACTGACACTATGAAGCATCACAATCAACTGCGTTCCGGCTCTCTGCTCACGTATGTGCAGATGACGCTCAACATCATCGTCTCCATTGCCTACACGCCGTTCATGCTGCGCATCCTCGGCAAGAGCGAATACGGCCTGTACTCCACCGTCGCCTCGACGATCGCCATCTTGTCGGTGCTCAGTCTCGGCTTCGGCGGCAGCTACGTGCGCTACTACATCCTCTACCGCAAGGAAAAGGCGGACGACAAGATCGCGCGGCTCAACGGTCTGTTCCTGATCGTGTTTTCCGTTATCGGACTGATCGCGCTCGCGTGCGGACTGTACCTGACGTTCCATCTGGAGATGGTGTTCAAGACCGGCCTGACGGACGCTGAGTATCACACGGCGCGCATCCTCATGCTGCTGCTGACGGCGAACCTCGCCGTGAGCTTCCCGATGAGCGTATTCAGCAACATCATCAGCGCGCAGGAGCAGTTCGTGTTCCTGAAGGCGACGGAGATCCTGCGCACGGTCGTGTCCCCGCTCGTGACACTGCCGGTGCTGCTGGCGGGCTACGGCTCGATCGGCATGGTCGTCATCACGGTGACGATCTCCGTGCTCGTGGACGTGCTGCGGCTGATCTACTGCTTCGGCAAGCTGCACATCCGGGTTCTGTTCCGGGGCTTTGACGGTGCCGTGCTCAAGGACATCGCCGTGTTCTCCGGCTTTATTGCCATCAACATGGTCGTCGACCAGGTCAACAACAACCTCGACAAGCTCATCATCACGCGCTTTTGCGGCACCGCCGCCACGGCGGTCTACGCCGTCGGTCAGCAGCTGCACACGTACTTCATCTCGTTTTCGACGGCGGTGTCGTCCGTGTTTACGCCGCGCATCCACCAGCTCGTGCAGGATAACAAGGACGACAAGGCGCGCCTGCGTACCGTGCTCACGGAGCTGTTTGTGCGCGTCGGGCGCATCCAGTTTCTGATCCTGTCGCTCGTGTGCACGGGCATCATCTTCTTCGGCAAGCCGTTTATCTATTTCTGGGCCGGCCCGGGCTATGACGATGCGTATATCATCGTGCTGCTGCTCATCATCCCCGGCATGGTGCCGCTGACACAAAACCTCGGCATCGAGATGCAGCGCGCGCAGAACCTGCACAAATACCGCTCGATCATCTACGGCGCCATGGCCATCGGCAACCTCGCCATCAGCATCTGGCTTTGCCGCTCACTCGGCGCGATCGGCTGCGCGATCGGCACGGCCATCGCCGTCGCGCTGGCAAACGGACTCGTGATGAACGTCTTCTACCAGCGGCGGCTGAACATCGACGTGACCGTGTTCTGGAAAAACATCGGGCGCATGGCGCTCGGCCTGCTGCCGCCCGCCGCGTGCGGCGTGCTGATGATGCGCTTTGTCAACCTCTACAGTATTCCGATGCTGCTCGGCGGCATCATCGTGTACACCGCAATCTACTGTGCCTCCGTGTGGCTGCTGAGCATGAACGGATATGAAAAAGCGCTCGTCGGCGGCATGGTGCGAAAGGTGCTGAGAAAATGAAACAACGCTTAAAACGCCTGCTTGTGCATCTGCTGAGCCTGCTGCCCGGCAAGCCGGTCATCCTGCTCGAGAGCGCGCCGCCTCTTGGCGACAATACCGGCGCCCTGTACCGTGAGCTGCTGGCACAGGGCTGGAACGACCGATACCGGCTCATATGGGTCGTGCCGGATCCGGCAGCATTCCGGCACGTGCACGAAAAGAACGTCGGCTTTGTCGGCACGCATGGCAAATGGGCACTGATGCGCCTGTTTGCGCTGCGCGCCTGCGCCGCAGCCATCGTGGACTGCAACGGTCAGCTCCAGAAGCTCCGGCCGGAGACCGTGCACCTGTACCTGACGCACGGCAGCCCGCTCAAGAGCGTGCACGACTACTATTTCTGCGACCCGACGACCGACTGGGCGCTGAGTCAGGCGCCGTTTTTTGACGCGGTGAACAGCTATGAATTTCACATCCCGCAGGACAAGCTCGTCACGCTCGGCTTCCCGCGCAACGACGACCTGTTCACGCAAAAATGCGACCTTCGGGACATCTTCGGCGCGGAGTTCGACCGCTTCGTCGTCTGGTATCCCACCTACCGCCAGCACAAAAACGATCTTGTCACAACGACCGACATCTCCATCCCCGTCATCCACGACCCGGCAGCGGCCGAGGCCGTAAACGCGGCAGCACGGGAGACGGGCACGCTCGTGATCGTCAAGCCCCACCCGGCGCAGGATCTCGCGCACATCCGCGCACTGGAGCTGAGCAACCTGCGCTTCATCGACGACGGGCTCTTCGCCGCGCACGGCATCACATCCTATGAATTTCTCGCCTGCACGGACGCGCTCATCACGGATTATTCCTCCGTGCTGTTCGACTACCTGCTCACAGGCAAGCCTGTCGGCCTGACATTCGAGGACATTGATGCCTACGCCAGGCAGCCGGGCTTTGCCATCGACCCGCAGCCGCTGCGTGAGAGCGCGGCCATGCTCGACACCCCGGACGATTTCCGGACGTTTTTTGCCCAGCTTGCATCGGGTGACGATCCGCTGCGGGCCAAGCGCCTGCAGCTCACAAAGCTGACCAATCAATACACAGACGGACACTCCGCCGAGCGCGTCGCCGCGTTTCTGGCCGAGCGCCTCCGGGAAAGGGAGCACACATGAGACGCGTCATCACTTACGGCACCTTTGACCTGCTGCACTACGGACACATCAACCTCCTGCGCCGCGCCAAGGAGCAGGGCGATTATCTGATCGTGGCGCTCAGCACCGACGAATTCAACTGGGAGCAGAAGCAGAAAAAGAGCTACTTCTCCTACGAGGACCGCAAGCGGATGCTCGAGGCGATCCGCTATGTCGACCTCGTCATCCCGGAGGAGAGCTGGGACCAGAAGATCACCGACGTGGACAAATACCACGTGGACGTGTTCGTCATGGGCGACGACTGGAAGGGCAAGTTCGACTTCCTGAAGGACAAATGCGAGGTCATCTATCTGCCGCGCACGCCCGAGATCTCCACAACGAAGATCAAGACCGACCTGCACACCTGAAGATGCACAAGATGCCGTCCGGCAAACGCCGGGCGGCATCTTTTTCTTTCCCGCGCCATAGAGTGGTACAAACTGCGTCGGGAGGTCGCGCGCGTGCACACACATCGCAGACTCATCGTCAACACCGCGCTCATGACCGGCTCGTCGATCGTGATGCGCTGCATTGCGCTCGTCTTTCAGGCGTGGCTCGTCGGGCACATCGGTGCGGCCGGTATCGGGCTCTACCAGCTCGTCCTGTCGGTGAGCGTGCTGTTTGCCACCTTTGCCATCTCCGGCATCCGCTTTGCCGCCACGCGCCTGATCTCCGAGGAGATGGGACTCGAGCGCGGCGCGGGTGTCACGGGTGCGATGCGCCGCTGCGCGTGCTATGCGCTAGTTTTCGGCCTGTGCGCGGGCACGCTGGTATATTTTCTGGCTGAGCCCGTGGGCTTTCTCTGGATCGGCGATGCGCGCACGGTGCGCTCGCTGCGCATCACGAGCATCAGTCTGCCGTGCATCGCGCTCTCAGCAGTCATGGACGGGTACTTCACCGCCTCCGGCCGTGTGTGGAAGCCGACGCTCGTGCATCTGATTGAGCAGCTGGTGAGCATCACGTGCGTGATGTGGTTTTTGTCCCTTGCGTCCGACGGTGATCTCGAGCAGAGCTGCGCCGCCGTCACGGCGGGCGGCGCGTGCGCGGACGTGGTGTCGCTGCTGCTGATGACAGCGATGTACACGCTCGACCGGCGCAAATACCGCACGGGCGGCGACACCGTGCCGCACCTGACGCGGCGGATGCTTGCCGTGGCGCTGCCGCTGGCGGTGTCTGCCTATGCACGCACGTCGCTCACGACGCTCGAGCACCTGCTCATCCCGCGCGGGCTCAAAAGCTCCGGTCTGACGGCCGACCGCGCGCTCGCGGGCTACGGCATCGTGCACGGCATGGCGCTGCCGGTGGTGCTCTTCCCTTCATGCCTGCTGTATGCGCTGGCGGATCTGCTCGTGCCGGAGCTGACGACGGCGCAGGTCTCCGGCCGGTGCGGGGACATCCGGCGGCTGGTTCGCACGCTGCTGTACCGGTGCCTGCTGTTTGCGTGCGGCACGGCCGTGCTGCTGCTGGCGTTTTCCGGGCCGCTCGGACGGCTGATCTACCACTCGGACGACGCGGGGCGCTACATCCGGCTGCTCGCGCCGCTCGTGCCGGTGATGTATCTCGACACCGTGACCGACGGCTGCCTGCGCGGGCTCGGCCAGCAGACGCGCTGCATGGCCATCAACGTGCTCGACGCCACGCTCGGCGTGGTGCTCGTGTGGGCACTGCTGCCGCGGTTCGGGCTGGCCGGATATCTCTTTGTTCTGTATTTCAACGAGTGCGTGAACTTTACGCTCAGCTTTACACTGCTGCTGCGCACGGTGCGCCGCTGCTGCGCGGACGAAAAACCGCCGGCAGGCTGATGCCTGCCGGCGGTTTCGGGATACGGTTACGGTCTGAGCCTCAGTGCTGCGGGGTGGGCGTTTTGGACTGCACCGACGGGGTCTGGTTTTTCTTGCGCAGCTCCGGGAAGAGCAAAAACTCCACGCGCTTATACAGCAGATACGTCAGCGCCGAGTCGACGATGCCCTTGATGAGGTTGAACGGGACGACAGCGAACAGCACGAGCGTCGGCACGCTGGTGATGCCCTTGTTCACGGCCGTGCCCATGGCGACGATCTGATCGATCGGCAGGTGGAACAGCTCGGCGAACTTCGGGATCAGGTACAGGGCGTTGAAGAGGCTGCCGAACACCGTCATGCACAGCGTACCGACGGCCATGCCGATGATGGCGCTGCGGCGGGTCTTGTGGTGGTGGTAGATGACGGCGGCGGGCAGGACGAACGTGCAGCCGACGACGAAGTTGGCAAAGTCGCCGACGAAAGCCGTGCTCGTGCCCTTGAGCAGAAGCTTAAGCAGCACCTTGAGCAGCTCGGTGACGACACCGGCCACAGGGCCGAGATAGAACGCGCTCATGAGCACCGGCAGCTCGCTCAGGTCCATCTTATAGAAGCCGGGCGCGAAGAACAGCGGGATCTCGAGCAGCATCAGCACGCCGCCGAGAGCGGAGAACATGGCCACATAGCTGATGTTGCGGCTGCGGCTGCGGCGCTGCAGATCGTGGCAGACCGTGCGCTCAAACAGATACGCAAGGCCGAGCAATGCCGCGAACACAAGCGCGCAGACACCGATAAAGGACAGGTTTTCTTTCAACATGACAAAGCACCTCCATGGAATGAAAAACACCTGAAAGAACATGTCCTTCAGGCGCTGCGAACTTATGGAGGTTCGTAACATCTTCTATCATCCAGACTATACTGTCGGTATCGGAATTGCACCGATTCAACCACATTCGGCTCGCGGACTATCACCGCCGGTCGGGAATTACACCCTGCCCCGAAGACATCTCGATTCAGTTGTTTGACTGTCTGCATTATAACACAATGTCCAGAGATTGCAAGCACTTTTTTCAGGGAAGGTTTGACAGGCGCTTTTTTGACGCGTACAATGGATGCCAGCACCGAAAAGGAGACTGCCGCCATGCCTGAGCGCGAACACACCTGCTGCTTCACCGGATACCGCGAATACAAGCTGCCCTGGGGCAGCGACGAATCCGACCCCCGCTGCCGGAAGCTCCAGCAGCAGATCTTTGACGCCGTGGACGCCGTCTATGCCGACGGCATCCGCCACTTCATCTGCGGCATGGCCAACGGCTGCGACCTGTATTTTTTCGACGCCGCGCGCTATCTGCGCCTCAGTCACCCGGAGGTCACGATCGAGGCGGCCATCCCCTTCTCCGGACAGGCCGACCGCTGGCGGCCGGAGCTGCGCGCACGCTATGATTACGACCTGCGCCAGTGCGACTATCAGACGCTTGTGCAGGAGGCGTACACGCCGGGCTGCATGATGCGCCGCAACCGCTACATGGTCGACGCCTCGCGCATCCTCATCGCCGCCTTTGACGGCCGTCCCGGCGGCACGGCGCGCACGCTCGAATACGCCGCACTGCGAAAGCTCGAGATCATCCAGCTGCCGATCGACCGCGCGCCGGTCGGGATATGATATATACCAAAAAACACGGAGAACGAAAAATCGTTCTCCGTGTTCGTTTTTGGGATGCTAACAGGCCTCGATCTCTTTGATGTTATATTCGTTGCCTGACACCAGATAGGTATGCTCGCTTTTACAGTGCGGGCATATTTTTGCGTATTTTACCGTGGGATATGTCTGCTTGCAGTCCTCACAGAAGGTCACGGCGGGAACGGTCTCGATCTTCAGCTCCGCCTCTTTTAGATACTGCGATTTCTGGATCGCCCACTGCCAGCAGTCCGTCAGATAGTACGGAATGATGCCGCTGACCTCGCCGATCTCCAGCGTGACGCTGGCAACCTTGGTCAGGTGGTTTTCCTCGACGACCTGCTCGACCTCGCGAATGACATAGAACACGGTTCCGAGTTCATGCATGGGTATGTTCCTCCGGCGGGTTTACTTCGCGCACTTTTCCTTGATGTCCTTGATGGTGAGCTTCGCAGCGCGCTTGACCATGTGCGGCAGGATGGCCTTCATCTTGTCCTCGGTGCGGTACATACGGCTGGCCTCCGGCACGTCGCGGGTCAGATGGATGGCATCAAACTCGCAGCGCGTGGTGCACAGGCCGCAGCCGATGCACTTGTTCTGGTCGACGACGGACACGCCGCAGCCGAGGCAGCGGGACGCCTCCGCCTTGACCTGCGCCTCGGTGAAGGTGATGCGGTCGTTGGAGAAGGTCTTGGCCTTGCTCGCGTCGTGCGCGACGGTCTGGCGCGCCGGAGCGTCGAAGCAGTCGATGGGCAGGACGGCGTTGCTCTTGTCCAGCTCGTAGAACTCGCGCGGGTCACGCGCCAGCGTCAGGCTCTGGCCGTCATGCACAAAGCGGTGCAGGGACACGGCGCCCTCGCGGCCGGCCGCGATCGCGTCGATGGCGAACTTCGGACCGGTGACCACGTCGCCGCCGGCAAAGACGTCGGGCTGCGCGGTCTGATACGTCACACTGTCGACCTGGACGGTGCCGTTGCGGTTGAAGGCCATCGCCTCGGGCGCGATATGGCCGAGGTCGACGCGCTGGCCGATGGCGCCGATGACGGACGTGACCTCGATGGTCTCGAACTTGCCGGTGCCGACGGGCTTGCGGCGGCCCTTCTCGTCGGGCTCGCCCAGCTCCATGATCTCGACCTTGATGGCCTTGACCTTGCCGTTCTCGCCGAGGATCTCGGCCGGAGCGCTCAGGAAGCGGAACTGCACGCCCTCTTCCATGGCCTCGGCGACTTCCTCCGCGTCAGCCGGCATTTCGGCCTGACTGCGGCGGTAGATGACGTAAGTGTCCTGCGCGCCGAGACGGATAGCCGTGCGGCAGACGTCCATGGCAACGTTGCCGCCGCCGATGACGGCGCACTTCTTGCCGATGCGCGGCTTCTTGCCGATGTTGACCTTGCGCAGGAAGTCCACACCGCCGTACACGCCGGAGAGCTCTTCGCCCGGGATGCCAATGGGCGCGCTCTTCTGCGCACCGATGGCCAGATAGAAGCCCTTGTAGCCCTGCTCGCGCAGCTGGTCGATGGTGATGTCCTTGCCGATCTCGACGCCGCACTGGAAGTGGACGCCCATCTCCTTGAGCACCTCGATCTCGGCGTTGACCACGTCCTTCTCGAGACGGAAGCTCGGGATGCCGAGGGTCAGCATGCCGCCGGGCACCTCGTTTTTATCAAACACAGTGACGTTTTCGTAGCCCATGTTCGCCAGATAGTAGGCGCACGACAGGCCGGCCGGGCCGGCGCCGATGATGGCGATCTTCTCCGGGTACGGATCGGCGATGCCGCGGTGGGTGATGACCTTCGGGATGTAGCGCTTGTCGGCCTGCAGCTCCTGCTCGGCGACAAACTTCTTGATCTCGTCAATGGCGACGGCGCGGTCAACGTTGCCGCGGGTGCAGGCGTCCTCGCAGCGGCGGTTGCAGATGCTGCCGCAGACGGCCGGGAACGGGTTATCCTGCTTGATGAGCTTGAGCGCGTCCAGATAGCGGCCCTGCGCAGCCAGATTGATGTAGCCCTGAACGGCGATGTGCGCCGGGCAGGCGGTCTTGCAGGGTGCGGTGCCGGACTCGTGGCACTGCTTCTGGTTGTCGTCCTTATAGTTCGGGCTCCACATATGCTCGCCCCAATGGTTGTCGTCCGGCAGCGGCTGCTTCGGATAGACCACGGGTCCGGTCTTGGTGCACAGCTTCTGACCAAGCTTGGCGGCACCGGCCGGGCAGACCTCGGCGCACTTGCCGCAGGCGACACACTTCTCGGCATCGACGTGGGCGCGGTAAGCGGAGGCGGACATATTGGGCGTGTTGAACAGCTGGCTCGTTCTCAGCGCGAAGCAGGAGCCGAGCGCGCAGTTGCAGATGGCGAAGATCTTATCCTCACCGTCGATGTTCGTGATCTGGTGGACATAGCCGTTGTCCTCGGCGCGCTGGAGGATCTCCATCGCCTCTTCATAGGTGATCTTGCGGCCCTTGCCGGTCTCGAGACAGTAGTCACAAAACTGACCGACGGCAATGCACAGCTCGTCCTGCAGCTCGCCGCAGCCCTCGCCCTGAATGCGCATGGCATTGCGGCAGGAGCAGTAGCCGACGCCGAGCTGATCCTCATACTTCTTCAGCCAGTGGGAGATGTGCTCGACATCGACCGACTCGTTCGTGGCCGGGATGGCCTTCTCGACCGGGATGACGTGCATGCCGACGCCGGCGCCTCCGGGAGGCACCATGCAGGTGATCTTCGTCAGCGGCAGAAACGACATGCGCTCGAAAAACTGCGCGATCTCCGGATGCTCCTCCACCTGCTGCAGGTTCATGTTCATCAGCTCTGCAGAGCCGGGCACGAAGATCGGCAGCGTCCACTGCTTGTGGTGATCGGCGTTCTCCCAGTTGTACTCGAGCAGGCCGATCATGGACATCTGGTCAAACAGCTGCTCCACATAGACCGGGTCCTTGCCGACCTTCTTGCCGATCTCGGCCGGCGTGGTCGGGACGCGCACCTTCATCGCGAGTGCAAGCTCCGCCATCTCGTCGGTGACGACGCTGGCCAGGCCATAATACTCGGGCGAAGTCTCGTCGAGCTGGGTCATGCCGAGCTTGACGTCCACACGGTCGGTAATCTTTTTGCCTAGTTTCAGGATTAGTTCTCTTGCCATTTTCAGGCTCCTTTCTTCCCCTTGAATAATTTCCGTTGCATTCCCTGATTTGTGAATTCATACACAAGGATTGTAACACATCTCACACACACAATTCAATAGACAAATGTGCATTTTACCGTAAAATGCAGCAAAGACACCGCCGTTCTGCCCATCTGGGTTGACATTTTACACAATCAGTGTTATGTTTTTGCTGACCGTATGGTTAATTTTCGTATATTTGCAGAGGTGAGTACAAATGGCTCGGATCCGGGTCCATGTTCTGCACTGCGGGAGGATCGGCGTCGCGCCGGATCTCCCGGCAAGCGGTCAATGGCGCTGGCCGGCGAAGGCCGACGCACGGCGCACAAAAGCGGATGCACGCATCTGGCTGCCGGTGTCGGCGTATCTCGTGGAGCACCCGAAGGGGCTGTTTCTGGTCGACGCCGGTCTGCCGCGCACAGTGAGCCCGACCGGGGTGGAGGATCGCGCAGCGCAGCTGCGCATGTTCGGCCGCGGGTGGTACACGCTCGTGCACAGCGTCGTCGCGCCGGGACAGTCGATCGGCGAGCAGCTGGCCGCGCGCGGCATCCGGCCGCGGGATCTGGACTATGTGCTCTTTTCCCACCTCGACCCGGATCATATTGCCGGCATCAGCGAGGTGCGGGGCGCAAAGCGCCTGCTCGTGCCGGAGGAGGAATACTTCTGGTCGTGCCGCGTCAACCTGCGCTACACCTCGCGCAGACTGTGGATCGACGAGCCGCCGGAGCGCTTCTGGTACCGCGTGAACCACATCGGGCCGGAGAGCCGCTCCTACGACCTCTTCGGTGACGACTCGGTGCATCTCGTGCACATCGCGGGTCACACGGAGGGGATGTTTGCAGCGCTCATCCGAAACGGCGAGCGCTATGTGCTGCTCAACGCCGACGGCGCGGCAAGTCCCCGCTCATGGGCGGAGGGCACGGTGCCCGGCATCTGCGAAAACAGCGTGCGCGCCAAAAAGGCGCTCGACTGGATCGGCAGCATGAGCCGCGATCCCGCGTGTGTGGCGTCGCTGTGCAGCCACGATCCCGATATAGCACCGCAAACGATCGAATTTTAGAATAGATACATTCATTTTTTCTAATGCATATTTCATACCGCTTTTGTGGATTTTGGGGTTGACAAGCGCAGGGAACTGCGTTATACTGCGCTCGTTTCCACAGGAAACCGTGATTTTGAACGAAAGGAGACGCGTTGTATTATGAAGTTTGCTCAGACGAACAACATGATGATGGCTATGATGATGTACATGCCCGGCTGCATGTGCATGTTCCGTCGTGCTCAGAAATACGACTCGTCTTGTGTTCGCTTCCAATAACGGCTGATCCAAATTTCAAGCCGTATCCGCAGAGGCCGGAAGACAACGAGTCTTCCGGCCTCTGTTTTTTTATTTCCGAAAAATCATTTGCGAGGGAGAAGCTACCATGATCGAAATCGAACATCTCAACAAGACCTACCCCTCTCCAACCGGCGACATCCACGCGCTGCGGGATGTGGACCTGCGCATCGAGGACGGGGAGATCTTCGGCATCATCGGCCTGAGCGGTGCCGGCAAGAGCACGCTCGTGCGCTGCATCAACCTCCTCGAGCGGCCGACCTCCGGCACGGTGCGCATCGACGGGCGCGACATGACCCAGCTCAGCCGCCGCGATCTGCTCAAGTCACGGCAGGACATCGGCATGATCTTCCAGAGCTTCAACCTGCTCGAGCAGCGCACGGTGCTGCGCAACATCTGCTTCCCGCTCGAGATCGCGGGTGTCAAGCGCGACGAGGCACAGGCGCGTGCCGAGGAGCTGCTCGAACTCGTCGGATTGTCCGACCGCGCAAAAGCCTATCCCTCGCAGCTCTCCGGCGGTCAGAAGCAGCGCGTGGCCATCGCCCGCGCCCTTGCGACACGGCCGAAATACCTCCTGTGCGACGAGGCCACCAGCGCCCTCGACCCGAACACCACGCAGTCGATCCTCCGCCTGCTCAAGCAGATCAACCAGACGCTCGGCGTGACGATCGTCGTCATCACGCACGAGATGCGCGTCATCGAGCAGATCTGTCAGCGTGTGGCCGTCATCGACCAGAGCTGCATCGCCGAGATCGGCAACGTCAGCGATGTGTTCACCCACCCGAAATCCGACATTGCCAAAGCGCTCATCCTTCCCAAGAGCCCGACCGAGAACCTCCCGCCGTGCACCGGCAAGCGGCTGCGCCTCGTCTTTGACGGCAGCAGCTCCAACGAGCCGGTCATCTCGCGCATCACGCTCGAGTGCAACGTGCCGGTCAACATCCTCTTCGCCGACACCCGCATCGTCGAGGGCAGCATCTACGGCCACATGGTCATCGACCTGCCCAGCGACCCGCAGCAGTTCCACAATGTGCTGCGCTGGCTCGAGCACAACCACATCTCTTATCTTCAGGAGGTTTAAGCCATGTCTGAATTGCTCATCAAGCTCTGGCAAAACGGCATCCTACAGCTCGGCATCTGGGAGACCGTTTACATGACGCTCATCTCCACGTTCTTTGCCTATCTTATCGGCCTGCCGGTCGGCCTCATCCTGCGCATGACCGACCGCGACGGCATCCACCCCATCGGCTGGCTCAACCGCACGCTCGGCATTATCGTCAACGCCCTGCGCAGCATCCCGTTCATCATCCTCATGGTGGCCATGCTGCCGGTGGCAAAGTTCGTCGTCGGCACAAGCCTCGGCAACCGCGCCGTGATCGTGACGCTCGTCATCGCCGCCGCCCCGTATGTGGCGCGCATGGTCGAGTCCGCCGCCAAGGAAGTCAACGCCGGCGTCATTGAGGCCGCGCAGTCCATGGGCGCGTCCACATTCCGCATCATCTGGAAGGTCATCATCCCGGAGGCCAAGCCCGCGCTCATCACCGGCGCCGTCATCTCCACCGTGACCATCCTCGGCTACTCCGCCATGGCCGGCACGATCGGCGGCGGCGGTCTCGGTCAGATCGCCATCACCTACGGCTATCAGAAGTACGACGATCAGATCGTCTGGCTGTGCGTGGCGCTGACCATCCTCATCGTGCAGATCCTGCAGGAGTTCGGCATGTACATCGCCCGCCGCACCGACCGGCGTGCGCATAGCTGACAGGAGGTGCCGCCCATGCGTCTGCATTATCCCGCGCTGCTGCGCGTGAACATCCGGCGCGGACGAATGTGCCCACCGCCGAACCGCACACCCGATCATCCGTACCCACACAAATTCTAAAAAAATATAAAGGAGAACCTGAAATGAAAAAGATCACTTCCCTCATCCTCGCCCTCGTGCTGGCGTTCTCGCTCGTGTCTCTGAGCGCCTGCGGCGGCAAGACCAACGACGACAAAAACAGCGGTTCCGCCGACGACAAGGTCATCACCGTCGGCGCCAGCGCCACCCCGCACGCCGAGATCCTCGAGCAGGTCAAGCAGGCGCTTGCCGACGAGGGCTACGAGCTCAAGATCGTCACCTATGACGACTATGTCCTGCCGAACCAGGCACTGGCCGACGGCACGCTCGACGCGAACTACTTCCAGCACAAGCCCTATCTCGACAGCTTCAACGCCAAAAACGGCACGAACCTCGTCTCCGTCGGTGCCATCCACTACGAGCCGTTCGGCATCTACGGCAACGGTGTCACCGACCTGAAGGATCTCGCCAAGGGCGCGACCATCATCATCCCCGCCGACGACAGCAACGAGACCCGCGCCCTGTTCCTGCTGCAGCAGGAGGGCCTGATCAAGCTTCCCGATGACGCGGACGCTGCCAAGGGCGTGAGCACGCTCGACATCGTCGACGACGGCGGCTACAACATCGTCACCGTGCAGGCCGACACCGTCCCGGCTCAGCTCAAGAATGCGAGCGCCGGCACCATCGCCGTCATCAACGGCAACTATGCGCTGGCCGCCGGTCTGAACATCAGCGACGCGCTCGCCACCGAGAACGCCGACGGCACCGCCGCCCAGACCTACGCCAACATCATCGCCGTGCGCTCCGGCGACGAGAACAGCCCGAAGACCCAGGCGCTGCTCAAGGCCCTCAAGACCGACGCCGTCAAGCAGTACATCGCCGACACCTACAACGGCGCTGTCGTTGCAAGCTTCTGATTGATCTCTCCCCCCTCTTTTCTGAAAACGCACGAATCCCCCGGCTGCTGCCGGGGGATTTTTGCGTCTGTCAGGAAGCGTTGCGCGCATAGCTGTTGTCGACAAGGCGGTCAAAGTCCACCCAGCCGGCGTGCTCGAGCACACCCGCCGTCTCCATGACGGTCTCGAGCCGCTCGAGGGACGAGCGCGCCATGACCGGCGTCGCATTCCACGCGTCGATGTCCTTGTAGCGCTGCACGACCTGCGTGAGCACGGACACGTCCGTGTCCGGAAACTGCGGGGCGATGATGGCGGCGGTCTCGGCCGCGTCGTGCCCGGCGATCCATGTCAGCGCACGCGCAACGGCGTTTGTAAAGCGCTGCACCACGTCCGCGTGCTCCCGGATGTACGTCTGCGAGGCGAAGTAGGCCGTGTACGGGATCTCGCCGCTCTCCTGCCCGACGGACGCGAGGATATACCCCTTGCCCGCCTGCGCGACCTCGGTGGCCGTCGGCTCAAAGAGCGTGACAAAATCGCCGTTGCCGCCGGTAAACGCCCCGGCCATCATGTTGAACTGCACCGTCGTATCCACGTCGGCATCCGTGCCGGGGACGATGCCGTTTTGCCGCATGACGTATTCGAGCGTCATCTCCGGCACGCCGCCCGCGCGACCGCCGATAACGGTCCTGCCGCGCAGCAGCTCCCACGAAAACGGCACATCCTCTCGTCCGACGAGAAACGACCCGTCGCGCTTCGTGAGCTGGCCGAACACGACCGGGTGATCGTCCTTGCCCTGATTGTACACGTAGATGCACGCCTCCGGTCCGGCGAGACCGATGTCCGCCTGCCCGGTGAGCACCGCCGTCATGACCTTGTCGGCGCCGCCGCCGTTGCTCAGTTCGATCTTCAGACCCTCATCCGCGAAAAAACCCTGCTCCAGCGCCACATACTGCGGCGCGTAGAACACCGAATGTGTCACCTCGCTCAGGCGGACGGTGGCCGTCTCCTGCGTGCCGCAGGCGCACAAGGCCGCCGGCAGCAATACCGCCAGAACCCCACAAAGAAACCGTTTCATTGCGTCACTCCCAACCGATTTTTGAATCCCTTTTCCAGCCACAGCACAAGCTGATACATCACCACGGCCGCCGCCGCAAGCACGAAGACGGTCGCCATCACAAGGTCCATGTTGAACACCTGCGACCCGTAGACGATCAGATAGCCGAGACCGGCTTTGGACACCAGAAATTCGCCCATGATGACGCCGACCCACGACAGGCCGACGTTCACACGCAGCGTATTGAACAGCGTGGCGTAGTTGGCCGGAATAACCAGCCGCCACAGGATCTGATGGCGCGTCGCGCCGAGTGTCTGCATCAGGCGGATCTTCTCCCGATCCGTGGACAGAAAGCCCACGTGCATATTCAGGATCGTGACGAAGAGCGAGATCGCGACCGTCATGGCGATGATCGAGCCCGTGCCCGCGCCGATCCAGACGATGAACACCGGGCCGAGCGCCGTCTTCGGCAGCGCGTTGAGCACGACCAGATACGGGTCGAGCACGCGCGAGAGCAGCTCGCTCCACCACAGGCCGATGGCGATGAGCGTGCCGAGCAGCGTCCCGAGCAGGAAGCCCGCCACGACCTCCAGACACGATGTGCCGATGTGCAGCCACAGCTCGCCGGAGCTTTGCAGCGCCGCGAGCGTGCGCACCACGCGCGACGGGCTGCTGACGATGAAGGCGTCCACCCAGCCGCAGCGCGCCGCGAGCTCCCACCAGCCGAGAAACGCCGCCAGCAGCAGCACCTGCAGCGCCAGCACGACCCGGCGGCGGCGCTTTTGCGCGCGCAGATACGCAAGTCTCTGCGGGGAGAGCGACCGTTCAGACATTGACATCCAGCTCCTCCCATATTTGATTGAACAGCGTCTGAAATTCCGCCCGGCTGCGCCGCTGCAGCGGCGGCACGGCACGCAGCGCGCCGAGGTCGTGGATGGCCTTGACGGTCGCGGGGCGGTGCGTGAGCACGACGATGCGGTCCGAGAGGCTGATAGCCTCGGAAATGTCGTGCGTAACGAGCAGCGCCGTCTTGTGCTCGCGGCGGATGATCTGCGCGATGTCGCCCGACACGGCCAGCCGCGTCTGATAGTCGAGCGCGGAAAACGGCTCGTCGAGCAGCAGCACATCCGGCGACGTCGCCAGTGTGCGGATGAGTGCGCAGCGCTGGCGCATCCCGCCCGAGAGCTGGTTTGGCAGCTTGCGTGCAAAACCGTCGAGCCGGTACTGCGTGAGCAGGGCGCGCACGGCGTCGCGCCGCGCGGGTGTGTTCTCGTGCCGGATCTCCAGCCCGAGCGTCACGTTGCCCCAGATCGTGCGCCAGTCAAAAAGCTGGTCGCGCTGGGGCATGAGCCCCGCCTTCCCCGTCGGCGCGCGCACGGGCTCGCCGTCGACGAGCACCTCCCCGCCCGACGGGCGCTCGATACCGGCGATGAGCGCCAGCAGCGTGGATTTTCCGCAGCCGGACGGCCCGACGATGCTCACAAACTCGCCGTCGGCCACGCCGAAGGTCACATCCCGCAGCGCCGCCACCTCGCCGTCCGGCGCCTGATAGGTCAAGGCGGCGCGGCGCAGCTCGATTTTCATGGCGTCTCCCCCTTTGTTCGCGCCAAGGCGCTATGCCCCAATGTATGCCGCGCCGGTGCTCGGGGTGCAGAGCAAAGCGGCGCGGCCGCGCAGGTTTCCGGAGAGAAGAAGCTGGGCTTCGACAAGAAAAAACGCACACATCGCTTTTGCGATGTGTGCGTTTTCTATGCTGCCGCCTTGTACGCGCGCTCGAGCGCGGCGGACAGCGGCTGCCCGTGCGAGCGGCAGATGCGCCGCAGCCGGTACAGACACGCGGAGTCGCGCGTGAGGTGGTTGATGCCCCAGTCGCACGACAGCGTCGCCTGAAAGCCCATGTCGCGCAGGACCTGATCCGTTCGGTCGCTGTATTTTCCGTAGGGGTAGGCAAAGGTGTCCGGTGTGCGGCCGGTATGCTCCGCGAGCTCATCCTGCAGGCGCTGCAAGTCCGTGCGGAGCAGCTGCGCGTAGTCCGCCTCCGACTCCCCCGCGTTCGGCAGGCAGCCGTGCCGCTCGGAAGTGTAGGTGTGCAGGTCATACGAGTGGTTCTGCACCTCGACAAGACCGGAGGCGAGCATCTCGTTAAGCTGGTCCCATGTGACGTGCGCATAGTCGATGCTCTCACTCGGCCACTCGGTGAAATCGTCCGTGTTGCGCCCGAGCAGCGAAAAGACGATGCGCGCCGCATATTGCCGCAGCAGCGGCAGCACATAGACGTAGTTGTTGTAGTACCCGTCGTCAAAGCTGAGCACGATGGGCTTTTCCGGCAGCGGCGTGCCGTCGCGCACGTAAGCGATGACGTCCGCCATGACGACGGTCGTGTAGCCGTTTTCCGCCAGCCACCGGAGGTCAGATTCCAGCTCCCACGGCTGGATGGCGTCCTTGCCGGACTTGTCGGGCTTGACCTCGTGGTACATGATGATCGGCAGCGGCACGGCGTCCGCCTCCTGCCCTGCGGCATAGGCCGCAAGCGGGCAGAGCACGAACAGCGCAGACAGCACGACGGCCATCACCCGCTGCGGGACCGGCAGCGCTCGGCGCACGGCATCCATCTCCTCTCGTTTCGTCCGTTTGGAGATAGTGTGCGCCGGACGCGCATAAATCATGCACGCGCGCGGCGTTTCGCAGCGGCGCGCTGCACGCATTTGACGCCCTCCACGATCGGGAGCACCAGAAACGCCAGCCCCATCGCCACGGCATACTCGGCGGCGGAGATGGGCGTGAAGTCAAAGGCGTTGGCCAGAAACGGCACATAGATGCACAGCGTCGTGAGCGCAAGGCTCGCTGCGGCCGCGCCGACGAGCGCCCAGTTGGGCGTGCGCAGCGTGAACAGGCTCGCCCGGTGTGCGCGCATATTGAAGCTGTGGAAGATCTCCGCCATGCTCAGCGTCAGAAACGCCATCGTCGTGCCGTCGGGCGAATTCGTGACCGTCCAGACGCCGTACTCCATGTAGTGGCCGATGAAGAACGCCGCCAGCGTCAGCACCGCGCACATCACGCCCTGATACACGCAGTCGAAGCCGACGCCGTGCGCGAAGATGCTCTCGCGTGCGCTGCGCGGCGGGCGGGACATGATGTCCGGCTCTGCACGCTCCATGCCGAGCGCCAGCGCCGGGAAGCAGTCGGTGAGCAGATTGATCCACAGCAGGTGCACCGGCTCAAGGATCGTAAAGCCGAGCATTGTCGCGGCGAAGATGCTCAGCACCTCGCTCATGTTCGAGCCGAGCAGGAACTTCACGGCGCGGCGGATGTTGTCGTAAATGCGCCGCCCCTCCTCGACCGCGCCGACGATGGTGGCAAAATTATCGTCGGCGAGCACCATGTCGGCCACGTTTTTCGTCACGTCCGTGCCGGTGATGCCCATGCCGATGCCGATGTCCGCCGCGCGGATGCTCGGCGCGTCGTTGACGCCGTCGCCGGTCATGGCGGTGATGAAGCCGGCGTCGCGCCACGCCTGAACGATGCGTGTCTTGTGCTCCGGCTGCACGCGGGCATAGACGCTGATGTGCTGCAGACGGCGGCGGAACGTGTCGTCGTCCATGGCACTGAGCTCCGCGCCGGTGACGGCCTCGTCGCCGGGACCGAGCAGACCGAGCTCACGCGCGATGGCGCTGGCGGTGTCCACATGGTCGCCGGTGATCATGATGGGGCGGATGCCGGCGCTGCGGCAGTCACGGATGGCGTCCACGACCTCGGGACGCACCGGGTCGATCATCCCCGCCAGACCGAGAAAGCACAGGTGCTGCTCGAGCGCCGCGGACGACGTATCGTCCGGCAGCGCGTCATACGTGCGCATGGCCGCTGCCAGCACACGCAGCGCCCGGCCGGTCATGTCGCGGTTATGCGCGGCGATCTCGGCGCGGCGCGCGTCCGTCATGGGCACGGCCTGCCCGTCGATCCAGATGCGGTCGCACAGCGGCAGCAGCACATCGGGCGCGCCCTTGGTGTACTGCACGATGCGCCCGCCGTCGGAATGCAGGGTGCTCATCATCTTGCGCGCGCTGTCAAACGGCGCCTCGGCCACGCGCGGCAGCTGCGCGCGCAGCGCGCTCGGCGACAGTCCCTGTGTGACCGCCCAGCGCACGAGCGCGGCCTCGGTCGGTTCTCCGGTCACGGTATCCGTGTCCGGGTCATGCATGGCGTCGGCACACAGCGCCATGGCCGTGGCGAGCAGGTGCTCATCGCTGCCCGCAGACGCCGTCACGGTCATGCGGTTTTGCGTGAGCGTACCGGTCTTGTCCGTGCAGATGATCTGCGCGCAGCCGAGCGTCTCGACCGCCGTGAGCCGGCGGATGACTGCGCTGCGGCGGCTCATGTTCGTCACGCCGATCGACAGCACGATCGTCACGACCGCGGCCAGCCCCTCCGGAATGGCGGCGACCGCAAGGCTCACGGCGATGAGGAACGTGTCGAGCACGACGCGGCCGCTGATCGTTCCGGCGCGCAGCACGCCGACCGCGAACACGATCGCGCAGATGCCCAGCACCAGCCACGTCAGGATGCGGCTCAGCTGCGACAGGCGCAGCTGCAGGGGCGTCTTGTTTTCCTTCGTCTGCGTGAGTGCGTCGGCGATGTGCCCCATCTGCGTCTGCATACCGGTCTCGGTGACGACGGCGCGGCCGCGCCCGTAGACGATGCTGCTGCCGAGGTAGAGCATATTGCTGCGGTCACCGAGACCGATCTCGCCGTCGGCTGTGAGCGCGTCGGCGGATTTTGACACCGGCACACTCTCGCCGGTCAGCGCAGCCTCCTCCGCGCGCAGGCTGGCACTCTCGATCACGCGCGCGTCGGCCGGTACGGCGTCGCCCGCCTCGAGCACGAGCACGTCGCCCACGACGAGCGTCTCACTCGGGACGGTCACGATCTTGCCGCCGCGCAGCACGCGGCTGTGCGCCGCGCTGAGCTCCTTGAGCGCGGCGATGGCCTGCTCGGCCTTGCTCTCCTGATACACGCCGAGCACCGCGTTGATGATGACGACGAGCAAAATGATGATGACATCCGCAAAGCTCTCGTGCGCATATGCGCTCGTGACGGCCGAGACCAGTGCCGCCGCAAGCAGCACAAGGATCATCGGATCTGCAAGCTGGGCAAAAAAGCGCTTGACGACCGACGGCTTCGGCGGCTCTGCGAGCACATTGTGCCCGTCACGCGCCAGCCGCTCGTCGGCCTGCGCCTGCGTGAGTCCGTCGGGCGTGCTGTCGAGCGCGTGCAGCGTGTCGGCGGATGACTGCCGGTAATATTCCATCGTTTGTCCTCCTTTTCGGTATCGGATAGGGTTCCCCGGAAATGAAAAAAAGAGACCTACCTGCCCTATGGGCAGATAAGTCTCATCATTTCAGACCGAGCCAGATCCAACAGATCGGTTGTTGGCCGGGCCGCGCGACGGATCGCGCCAATTACTCCCTTATCCCGGAATCATTGTACGCGCACACGCGCGCAAACACAAGCAAAATCTGCACCGCGCAGCCGAATCTTAGCGCCGTCTTAGCGTTTTGCGCTGCGCCGCCAGATCTTCTGCGCCTCCGCAGCCCGGATGAGCTCGTCACGAAAATCCGGATGTGCGATGGAGACCAGCGCCTCGGCACGCTCCCACGTGCTGCGCCCGGCGAGATTTACCACGCCCTGCTCCGTCGCCAGATAATACGCCTGTGCGCGCGGGGACGTGACGATGTCGCCGCCGAAATGCGGCAGGATGCGCGAGTGGCGCACGCCGTCCCTGTCCGTGAAGGTGGACGTCATGCAGATGAACGCCTTGCCGCCGCGCGCCATAGCCGCGCCCGTGAGAAAATCAAGCTGGCCGCCCGTGCCGCTGATCTGGCGCAGACCGGAGCTCTCGGACGCGACCTGCCCGTAGAGATCGGCCGCGATGCAGCTGTTGATCGACACCATGTTGTCAAGCTGTGCGATGACCTCGGGCGCATTGACATAGGACAGCGGCGCGGCGATGACGCCGGGGTTGTCGTCCACCCAGTCATAGAGCCGCTTGGAGCCGATCGTGATGCCGAGCATGCCCTGATTGCGGTGCAGCGTGCAGCGGCGGTTCGTGAGCACGCCCGCCTCGTGCAGCTCGAGATATGCGTCCGAGCAGAGCTCGGTGTGCATGCCGAGGTCGTGCAGACCGGAGCGCGCGAGGAGCTTTCCGAGTACGGTGGGCATGCCGCCGATGCCGAGCTGAACGGTCGCCCCGTCGCAGATGTGCGGCAGGAGCAGGTTTGCGATCGCGGTGTCCTCCGCCGTCGCCGGGTGCTCGGGCGGATCGGAAAACGGCGCGTGCGCGCCCTCGACAATCATGTCCGCATCGGAGATGTGGATCACCTCGTCAAAGCCGCCGCGCAGGCGCGGCAGATGCTCGTTGATCTCCAGAATGACGATGTCCGCCTGCTCGAGGATCGCGCGGGACACGCCGGTCGCCGCCGAGAGGTTGAAGTATCCGTGGCGGTCCATCGGTGTGACGCACGCCATGGCGACGTTCACCGTGAGAAACTGCCGGTAATACCACGCGAGGTTGCGGAAGATCATCGGCGTGAAGTAGCACAGGCCGCGGTCGCAGAGCCTGCGCTCATACGCCGAGCAGTGCCATGTATGGTAGAGAAAATGCGTCTGCTCCGGGTCGCACTCGACGATCTGCAGAGGGCCCATACAGAGATTGCCGCGCACCTTCACGTCGTGCAGCTCGTCACGCCGGGCGGCAAGCGCCGCATCGAGCAGCGGCGGGAAGCCGAGCCCCGACGTATAGTCCACCCAGTCGCCGTCCTTCACGGCACGCACCGCCTCGGCGGGCGTGCGCAGCTTGCTGCGGTATTCGGCCTGATAGTCCATCGTCGCTCCTCCTAGAAGATCTGATCTTTTTGCACCGGCGTCTGAAACAGGCGGCGGATCTCGTCGCTGTCGTCGGTCTGGCCGAGGATCCACATGAGCTTTGTGACCACGGCCTCGCTCGTCATGCTGTAGGCCTCGATGAGCCCGAGCTCACGCTTGGCGCGGTGACCGACCTGATACACCTCCATGTCGCTGCCCTCGTGGGGGACCTGTGTCGTCATGACGATGACGCGGCCGGACTCCACCCAGTCGCGCACGGCGTTATAAAAGCTCTCGTCGCCGTAGAACGGCAGGCCGCCGACGCCGAAGCTCTCGATCACGAGCGCGCGGTAATGTGCCTTGAGGTAGTCGAAAATGCCGGCGTCGATGCCGGGGATGAGCTTGAGCACGAACACGCCGGGGTCGAGCCGGTCGTAAAAGCGCGGCGCGCCGTCAACGTGCTCCCGGATATAATACACGAGCTGCCGGCCGCGCAGAATGGCCGTCTCCGGATAGTCGATGCTCGAAAAGGCGTTGTAGCTCTTCGTGCGCATCTTGCGTGCGCGCGTGCCGAGAATGACCTTGTGGTCAAAGACGACGTGCACACCGCACGCGCCGTCGTCGCAGGCATAGAGGAAGGCGTCGCGCAGGTTCTCGCGCGCGTCGGTGTCCTGGTTGAAGATCGACTTCTGCGAGCCGGTGATGACGACGGGCCTGGCGTTGTTCTGGATGAGGTACGAGAGCGCGGCGGCGGTATAGGCCATCGTGTCCGTGCCATGCGTGAGGACAAAGCCGTCATACGCATCGTAGTGCGCGCGCACGCACGCCGCCATCTGCAGCCAGTCGCGGCTGTTGATGTTCGTGCTGTCGCGGTTCATGAGCTGCACGGTGTCGATGCGGCACAGCTGCTCGAGCTCCGGCACCTCGGCCAGCAGCTCCCCGGAGGTGAGCTGCGGCGTGAGTCCGTCGGCCGTCGCCTTGGACGCGATCGTGCCGCCGGTGGCGATCATAAGAATATGCTTCATATCAGTCTTTCACTTTCTTCCAATAGTCGAGCGATGCAAAGCCCCGTTCGAGCTGCATCGCCGTATACTCCTCACACACGCGCGCAAGCTGTCTCAGTCCCGCGTCGCCGAGCGTGAAGGAAAAGATCCGCTTCGGATCGGCATTGACAACGTGGCGCATGGCGGCCAGCGTCTCCGGCAGCAGCGGCGTGACGGCAGACGAGCTCGCCCCCCGGCAGTGCGCGCAGTACACCGCGCCGCCGCGCAGGGAGAGCC
>ERZ1032641.12-NODE-12-length-27953-cov-15.446663_pt1 | contig 27953 bp, 19 predicted proteins | sample MGYA00517876_ERZ1032641 | MGnify/ENA primary metagenome ERZ1032641 (study PRJEB33719, sample SAMN04261397) | wastewater metagenome | biome: periurban shantytown; feature: human; material: feces | host: Homo sapiens | place: Peru: Lima | collected 2013-01-18 ...
GTGTTGTTGGGAAAGGACAAGATCACGCCGGATTCTCCGGAGTATCTGGGCATCAACTCCGCCCTCAAGTTCACGGCGGTGAAGTATGACGAGAAGATGGCGGACGATATCCTCGATATCGCTCTGACGATGAAAAAGCGTGTGCCGCTCACGATCGAGCAGCTCGCAAAGAAGAACCCGCAGTTTGACAGAGCCTATCTGGAAAAAGCGATGCAGGCCATCAGCGAGAGCGGTCTGGTCGAGTTCCATTGGGAGAATCTCGACGGCAAGAATCCGAACCATGAAAAGCGCTGGGTGCTGGACATGTTCGTTCCCGGCAGCGCCGAGATCATGATGATCAATCCCGAGCAGTCGGACATGTTCCCGGAGACGGCCGATTTCTTTGAACGCATGGCCTATCTGCCGCTGGCGGGCATCACTGAGATGGTGCCGCCCGGAGGCGCCGGAATCGGCATGCACGTCATTCCGGTCGAAAAGGCGATCCCGGCCGAGAGCAAGTCTCTGCCAATCGAGCATCTGTCCCACTGGCTGAAGAAGTATGAGGGGCATATCGGCGTGAGCGTGTGCTCCTGCCGCAAGCAGCAGCGCATCCGCGGCGAGGGCTCCGGCGACGTTGAGGGCGAGTGGTGCATCGGCGTCGGTGATTTTGCCGACTACTGCCGCGAGACGAACCATGGCCACGACATCACCTATGAAGAGGCGATGGAGATCCTCCAGAAGGCAGAGGATCGCGGCTATGTCCACCAGATCACGAATATCGACGGCGAAAACAAGATCTTTGGCATCTGCAACTGTGCTGTCGGCGTCTGCAATGCGCTGCGCACCTCGCAGCTGTTCAACACGCCGAACCTGTCCGCCTCCGCCTACGTGGCTGAGAGCGACCCCGAGAAGTGCGTGGCCTGCGGCAAGTGCGTCGAGACCTGCCCGGCCGGCGCTGTCCGCCTCGGCCAGAAGCTCTGCACCAAGGAAGGCCCCATCCAGTATCCGCACCATGAGCTGCCGGACGACACCAAGTGGGGCGAGGATCACTGGAACAAGAATTACCGCAACGAGAACGGCTGCATCCAGACCTGGCCGACCGGCACGGCGCCCTGCAAGGCCGCCTGCCCGGCGCACATCGCCATCCAGGGCTACATCAAGATGGCAGGCGACGGCCGCTATGCCGACGCGCTCAAGCTCATCAAGAAGGACAACCCGTTCCCGGCCGTCTGCGGCAGCATCTGCAGAAAGTACTGCGAGGATGCCTGCACCCGTGGCACCGTCGACGAGCCGCTGGCCATCGACGAGATCAAGAAGTTTATCGCCGAGCAGGACATGAAGGCAGAGCACCGCTATGTGCCGCCCGTGAATTCCTGCACGCACGAGAAGTTCGACCAGAAGATCGCCATCATCGGCGGCGGCCCGGCCGGCATGTCCTGCGCCTACTTCCTGGCTATCGAGGGCTACAGCCCGGTCGTGTTCGAGAAGGAAGCCGTGCCCGGCGGCATGCTCGTCAACGGCATCCCGAGCTTCCGCATCGGCAAGGACGTCGTCAAGTCCGAGATCGACGTGCTGCGTGAGATGGGCGTGGAGTTCAAATGCGGCGTCGAAGTCGGCAAGGACATCACCATCCAGCAGCTGCGCGAGGAAGGCTACCAGGCGTTCTATGTCGCGGTCGGCCTGCAGCAGGCGTCGAAGCTCAACATCGCCGGCGAGGATCTCACCGGTGTCAAGAGCGGCCTCGACTTCTTGCATGAAGTCAACGCCGGCAAGCTCAAGAAGCTCACGGGCGACGTGGTCGTCATCGGCGGCGGCAACGCGGCCATCGACGTGGCGCGCGCCGCCCTGCGTCTGACCAAGGGCAGCGTGAACATGTACTGCCTTGAGAAGGACGAGGAGATGCCCACCGTTCCGGACGAGAAGAACGCCGGCATCGCTGACGGCGTCGTCATCAACAACTCCTGGGCGCCGAAGGCCATCCTCGGCGAGGGCGGCAAGGTCACCGGCATCGAACTCATGCGCTGCGTGTCCGTCCGCGACGCGAGCGGCAAGTTCGCCCCGGTCTATGACGAAAATGAGACCATCACCGTCCCGTGCTCCAACGTTCTGGTCGCCATCGGCCAACGCTCGGTCTACGGCGATGTGCTGGCCGGCACCGCGGCAGAGACGGCCGACGGCCGCCTGATCGTGCACGACGCCGTGACGTTCCAGTCCAACGAGCCCGACATCTTCGTCGGCGGCGACTGCGCCACCGGCCCGAAGTACACGATCGATGCGATCGCGACCGGCCGCGAGGGTGCCGTGTCCATCCACCGCTTCGTCAACAAGGGCCAGACCCTGACGATCCACCGCAATACGCGCGAATTCAAGGAACTCAATAAGGACGATATCGTTCTGCCGACCGAGAAGATCAAAAAGCCCGCACGCGCTGCCGTTGCCATCGACAGCAAGAAGGTGCGCACCATGCAGGATGACCGCGTGACGTTCACCGAGGAGCAGATCCGCTCCGAGGCGTCCCGCTGCCTGAGCTGCGGGCGCAGTGTTGTCGACCCGAACAAGTGCATCGGCTGCGGTATCTGCACGACCAAGTGCGAGTTTGACGCCATCCACCTCAAGCGCGTGCGTCCGCAAAACAGCAAAATGATCCCGGCTGAGGATAAGTTCAAGGCAATCGCGCCTTATGCCGCCAAGCGTCAGGTGAAGATCATCAAGAAGTCCCTTACGGACAAGAAATAAGTATCCATCATGCGGCGGGCACAGCATCCCTTCCGCTGTGCCCGCCCTCCCGAAAGGAGCCCCCATGCACGAGCTGAGCATCGTTACCTATGTCGTCAAGCAGGTGCAGGAGATCGCCGAGGAGAATAACCTCACCGAGATCGAGTCGGTCACGCTCGAATTCGGTGAGGTCTCCGGCATTGTGCCGGAATATCTTGAAGATTGCTGGAATTGGTATACCAAGAAAGAGCCGATCATTCAAGGCACGAAATTCCTGTATGAGATCATCCCGGCCGTCACCTGGTGCGACGACTGCAAGCAAACCTATCCGACCGTACAATACGGCAAAACATGCCCTCATTGCGGCAGCGGCAAGACCTGGCTGCAGCAGGGCAATGAGATCAATATCAAGCAGATCGAGGCGCGCTGATCGCGCCGGGCCTTCTGCCTGCGGGCAGCAAAGATACACAAAGGCGGTCGCGCAGCCGCTTTTGATAGAAACACAAACGAAGAGGGAGTGAACCATGAAAGACCTGAAACACCTTTTATACTTCGAAAACCTTTTGCAGGAAGCGCACAATGACCTGATCACGCAGGCGCAGAACGAGGGGAAGATCTGTGTTGCTTACGCCTGCGAAAACACGCCCGAGCCGCTGCTGAACCTGCCCGGAGCGTTCTCAACGCGCCTGCGCGCGCCGCGCACCGGCTCTATGGAAATGGCCACATATTACATGACCAGCTTTCTGTGTGAGTACAGCCGCGCGCTGCTCGAGCGCGCCATTGAGGGCGGCTACAATTTTACCGACTGCATGATCACGCCGGACGGCTGCTCGATGATGAACCGCGCCGTCGAGAACATGGAGCTGCTCAAGACCATGGGCAAGAGCAAGCCGAAGTTCTTCTACGAGTATATGGAGATCCCGATGAAGGCCGACGACAACGGTCTGAATCTGTACGTGCTCCAGTGCCGCAACCACATCCTCACGCCGCTGCACGAGCACTACGGCATCGATGTGTCGGACGCGGCCATCCGCAGCGCCGTTGCCGAGCACAACCATGTGTGCGAGCTCATCCGCGCCATCGGTGAGTACCGCAAGGGCGACAATCCGCGCATTACGGGCTATGAATTCCACGTCATCACGCTTGCTACCTATGTCGCGCCGAAATACCTGCTCATCGACAAGCTGGAGGAGACGCTCAAGGAACTCAAGACCCGTCGCCCGGACAAGAAAAATCCGTACCGCGCGCGTGTGGTCGTTGTCGGCTCGGAGGTCGATGATATCGACTTCATCAAGCTCGTCGAGGACACCGGCGCTTATGTCTGCGCCGACCGCTTCTGCTACGGCTCGTTCCCGGGCCGTGATCCGATCACGCTGACGGACGACGAGGATGTGCTCACGCAGATCTGCCGCCAGTACATGAACCGCGCCCAGTGCCCGCGCTATATGGATATGCCCAAGATGCTCGGCCGCCGCGAATACGTCAACAGCCTTGCCAAGGAGTATGCGGCCGACGGCATCATCTACGAGCAGATCAAGTTCTGCGACCCGTGGGCGTATGAGCGCATGCTCGGCTCGCACATTCTCAACGATGACTACGGCTATCCTGTCCTGTCCGTTGACCGCCCGTATAACATTGCTTCCTCCGGCCAGATGCGCACCCGTGTGCAGGCATTCGTGGAAAGCATGGAGATCAAGAAGATTCAAGGGGGGAAACAGTGATGTCCAACAAGAGAATCGGCTGCGAAAATTTCGGTAAGTTTTATACCGAGGGCAAGGTGCGCAACCGCCGCGAGTGGCGCGGCGTCAAGGACACGCTCTATGATTACAGCCGCTGGCTGCACATCATGACCATCCTTGCAAAGTTCATCGTCAAGCCGCGCAACATCAAGGCCATGTTCCGCTATCGCTGGATGGCCAACTATCTGGCAGTGCCCATGATGGTCGACCGCCACACGCAGGGTCTGCGCGATGAATATCTGCGTATCTGCCACCTGGAGCAGGACCTCGTCATTGAGGATGTGGCAAAGCTGCTCGACAGCCTCTTCCGCGGTGACCGCCGCATCGGCAACGATAAGAAGTTTTCCGATAAGGTCGTGCTCGTGGATGAAAACGAGATGACCGCCGTCATGATGGGCTTCCCGACGCTCAAGTGCCTGAGCCGCGAGACGCCGTCCACCTATGTCTCCGTGCTGCTCAACCAGCACGCGGCTGAGCATTACATCGATGTTGCGCAGGAATACGGTCTTGCTGGCGACGTCTGCCCGATGCCGGAGGCGGAGGCCGGCGTGTCCATCGACGACGACGCGCCTGTGCTTGGCGCTTGTGCCGTGCAGTGCAACACGACCTGCGACGGTTCTCTGCTCGGCAACGGCGTCATCTCCAAGCGCCTCGAGCTCGAGGACGGCATCCCGGTGTTCCAGCTTGCAGCGCCCCTGCGCCACCGCGAGGATGATGTGCAGGAATACGCCGCGCAGGAGGTCCGCAACGCCATTGCCTTCATTGAGGAGCACACCGGCGAGAAGTGGGACTGGAAGGCATATTTCGAGTGCGCAGAGCGCGTGAACTATGCCACCAAGTGCCGCCTCGAGTGGCTGGAGATGAACAAGACCGACTACCCGCAGGTCTTTGGCTCCAACCTCGCGCTGTATACCGAAACGAACTACATGGCCATCTGCGGCAAGGTCCCCGCTTTCCGCGAGGCCGACCGCAAGATCACCGAGCTTGCCGAGCGCGCCTACAGTAAGCGCAAGCGCGCGGCCAATGCGTACCGCCACCGCGCCATCGTCTGGGGCGTGCAGTCGCACTTCTACATGGACTTCCTTGTCTGGCTGCTCAACTGCTGGGGCATCGTGCCGCTGACGGATATGCTCTCCATGGTCTCAACGCGCGAACTCGTCACGACCGACACGCCCGAAAACCGCGAGCAGGCGTATTACGACATGGCCTGGCTGACCGAGAACATGATCATGCGCAACCGTACCCACGGCGGCTACAAGGTCCTGCTCGACGAGCTCTGGGAGTACTGCGAGCAGTTCAACGCCGACATGGTCATCCTCTGGGAGCACATGAGCTGCAAGGCGCTCGACGGCATGCACGGCCTGTTTGAGGAGCGCGCCCGCGAGCACGGCATCCACCTCATCTGGGTCACGCACGATCTGTTCGACCCGCGTGTCATCTCGCGGCAGGGCGTGCGCCAGCAGGTCAACGACTATATGCGTACCGTCATGCAGGAAGAGCCCGTGGATCCGAGCCTGGAGATCCTGAAGGACGAGAAGTCCTGGTAATCAGAAAGGAGATCGAACATGAACAATTTGAAATGCAAGCTGCTCAAGGCCCTGATGGGCGTGTCGCTCGGTGCATTGGGCGCATTTGTGGTCACGTTTGTCGTCTACTTCTGGAATCTGGACATGAAGCTCACCTCCGTCATGGAGGGCATCCTGCTCAAGCACTACGACAAGATCGACCGCGACCAGCACCTGTGATTCCAACAGTTTTCAGCGCCCGTCTGCCATGGCAGACGGGCACTTTTTGCGGCCGTTTTCGCGTGTAAACAATTTATGAAGTCTCTTGACGTTTTGCGTGAATGTCCTTATAATACGTAGCGTGCTACACATTCGGAGGTGCATCATGGAGCAATATCCGATTGGATGTCTATTAAAAATGATCACGGATAAGATCAAGATACAGGCCGACGCCGACCTTGCGCAGCATGATCTGACGCTGACGCAAAGCCGCGTGCTCGGCTATCTGGCTCGAAACGGCGGCACGGCGACGCAAAAGGAGATCGAGGGCTTCCTGCAGGTGTCGCACCCGACCGTAGCGGGCGTCATCGGACGCATGGAGCAAAAGGGCTTTGTGTCCTGCCGGCCCGACCCGGCGGATAAGCGCAGCAAGCTCGTCTGCCAGACAGCTCGTGCCACCGAGATCGCACATCAAATGCAGGCGACCATTGCGGCCGCCGAGCAGCAGATGCTCCGCTCGCTGAGCCCGAAGCAGATCGCGGCGCTGGAAGACACCCTGCGCACGATCTATGCCGACCTCAGCTGATCTGCACGCATACCCGGAAGGAGGAACCCTATGCTTCATACATTGACCCGCAGTCTGCGGGAAAACAAAGGCCCCGCGCTCGTGACGGTTCTGTTCTCGGCGCTGGAGGTCGTGTTTGAGATCGTGATCCCGCTGTTTATGTCCAACCTCATCGACTTTGGCATCGAGGGCGGCAGTATGGCGGCAGTCTGGAAGTTCGGCGCATTTTTGCTGCTGCTGGCGGCGTTCCAGCTGGCGACCGGTGTGCTCGCAGCGCGCATTGCCGCGCGTGCATCCGTCGGCTTTGCGGCGAACCTGCGCGAGGATATGTATAACAACGTGCAGACGTTCGCGTTTTCGAACATCGATAAGTTTTCCACCGCGTCCATCGTCACGCGCCTGACGACGGACACCACGAATGTGCAAAATGCATTCCAGATGCTCATGCGCATGGCGATCCGCGCGCCGGTCATGCTGGTCTTTTCCATGATCGTGTCGTTTCGCATCAGCCACGACATCTCGATGACGTTTCTCATTATTCTGCCGATCCTCGCACTGGCGCTCTTTTTCATCATCCGCAGCGTGTTCCCAGTCTTTTCGCGCGTATTCCGTACGTATGACGAGCTCAACAACGTCGTGCAGGAGAATGTCCGCGGCATTCGTGTCGTGAAGTCGTTCAATCAGGAGCGGCACGAGATCGGTAAGTTCGGCGCCATTTCCGAACGCATTTATAAGGACTTTTCCAAAGGCGAGCGGCTCATCACGCTCAACGCGCCGCTGATGCAGTTTTGCATCTATACGTGCATGATCGTGATCTCGTGGCTCGGCGCGAGGGCCATCATCGCCAGCGGCAACGATCCCGCGCTCGGCCTCACGACCGGAAATCTCACCGCGCTCATCACCTATACCATGCAGATCCTCTCGAGCCTGATGATGCTCTCTATGGTTTTTGCCATGCTGACGATCTCGCTCTCGTCTGCGCGCCGCATCGCAGAGGTGCTCGAGGAGCAGTCGGACATCCCGCAGCCGGAGCAGCCGGTCATGACCGTGCGCGACGGTGCGGTTGACTTTGACCACGTGAGCTTTGTCTACGCCTCCAAGGCAGATAAAAAGGTGCTCGACGATATTGACCTGCATATCCGCTCCGGCGAGACGATCGGCATTATCGGCGGCACCGGTGCGTCGAAATCCTCACTCGTGCAGCTCATCCCGCGTCTGTACGACGTGACCGGCGGCAAGCTGACGCTTGGCGGCGTGGACGTGCGCGACTATGATCTGGATACTCTGCGCGGTGCCGTCGCCATGGTGCTGCAGAAAAACGAACTCTTTTCCGGCACGATCAAGGAGAACCTCCGCTGGGGCAATGAGAATGCCACGGACGAGGAACTCCAGCACGCCTGCGTGCTCGCGTGTGCGGATGAGTTTATCTCCGCCATGCCGGACGGGTATGACACCCACATCGAGCAGGGCGGAACGAATGTTTCCGGCGGCCAGAAGCAGCGCCTGTGTATCGCCCGTGCGCTGCTGAAAAAGCCGAAGGTGCTCATTCTCGATGACTCGACGAGCGCCGTCGACACGCGCACGGATGCGCAGATCCAACAGGCGCTCTCGACCTACATTCCCGACACGACGAAGATCATCATCGCGCAGCGCATCAGCTCGGTGCAGAATGCAGACCGCATCGTTGTGCTCGACGACGGACACATCGACGCCGTCGGCTGCCACGATGAGCTGCTGCGCACGTGCGAAATTTACCGCGAGGTCTATGAGTCCCAGCAGAAGGGAGGCGAGGACGATGCGTGAACGCCCGAAATTTGACGGCCGGACGCTCAAGCGTCTGCTGTCGTATATGCGCGCCTATAAGGGCACGCTCGTGCTCGTGACGGTCTGCATCCTGCTGAGCGCGGTCGCAGGCGCGGCCTCGTCCATGTTCCTGCAAAAGCTGATCGACGGCTATATCGTGCCCATGCTCGGCACAGCGTCGCCGGACTATTCCGGCCTGATCCGCGCGCTGATCACCATCGGCTGCGTATATCTTGTCGGTACGCTGGCCACGTGGCTGTATAACCGCCGCATGGTCACGATCGCGCAGGGCACGCTCAAGCGCATCCGTGACAAGATGTTTGCCAAGATGCAGAGTCTGCCCATCCGCTACTTTGACACGCATACGCATGGCGACATCATGAGCCTGTACACGAACGATACCGATACGCTGCGCCAGATGATCGCGCAGTCCATGTCACAGCTTGTGTCGTCGGTGTTTACGCTTGCGGCAGTGTTTTTCTGCATGCTGTATATCAGCATCTGGCTGACGCTGATCGTGTGCGCCGTCATGGCGCTCATCCTCGTGTTCGTGCGCAAGCTCACCGGCCGCATCGGCGGCTACTTCATGGCGCAGCAGACGGCATTGGCCGATCTCAACGGCTATGTTGAGGAGATGGTCAACGGTCAGAAGGTCGTCAAGGTCTTCTGTCACGAGGAGCAGAGCAAGGCGGAGCTGCACCGCCGCAACCGCGTCTGGGCGGAAAACGCCGCGCGCGCCAGCGGCATGGCCAACAGCATGATGCCGATGATGAACGCAGTTGGTTATCTGCAGTATGTCATCATCGCCGTCATCGGCGGCACGATGGCGATCGCCGGTACGCCGAACCTCGGCCTGACGGGCATGAACACACTCACGCTCGGTATGATCGCATCCTTCCTCACGCTCTCGCGCGGGTTTACAAACCCGATCTCGCAGATCTCCAACCAGTTCAACTCCATCGTCACGGCGCTGGCCGGTGCATCGCGCATCTTCGCATTCATGGATGCCGAGCCGGAGACGGACGACGGCTATGTGACGCTTGTCAACGCCACGGAGGAAAACGGCATGCTCGCCGAGACCGACCACCACACGGGTCTCTGGGCGTGGAAGCACCCACACGGCGACGGCACGGTCACATACACGAAGCTTGCCGGGCGCGTCGTGTTCGATCACGTGGACTTTGGCTACACACCGGATAAGGAAGTCCTGCACGACATCACGCTCTATGCCGAGCCCGGCCAGAAGGTCGCCTTCGTCGGTGCGACCGGCGCCGGAAAGACGACGATCACAAACCTCATCAACCGCTTTTACGACATTGCCGACGGCAAGATCCGCTATGATGGCATCAATATCAATAAGATCCGCAAGGCCGATCTGCGCCGCAGCCTCGGCATCGTGCTGCAGGATGTGAATCTCTTTACCGGTACGGTCATGGAAAATATCCGCTACGGAAATCCGGCTGCGACGGATGATGAATGTATCGCCGCGGCGAAGCTCGCCAACGCCGACCACTTCATCCGCATGCTGCCCGACGGCTACAACACCGTGCTCAAGGGTGACGGCAGCGGCCTGAGCCAGGGGCAGCGGCAGCTGCTGAGCATCGCGCGCGCGGCCGTGTCCGATCCGCCGGTCATGATCCTCGACGAGGCGACAAGCTCCATCGACACCCGCACGGAGGCGCTCGTGCAGAGCGGCATGGATAAGCTTATGGAGGGACGCACGGTGTTCGTCATCGCGCACCGGCTCTCAACGGTCAAAAACGCCGACGTGATCATGGTGCTCGACCATGGCCGCATCATCGAGCGCGGCAATCATGCAAAGCTCATCGCGGAAAAGGGCGTCTATTATCAGCTCTATACCGGTGCATTCGAGCTGGAATAACGCGGGCTTGCAAGCAAAGAACGCGTGCGGTATAATGACCGCAGTGCATTTCATTTGTCAGGAGGCAGAGCCATGGAGTACAGAAGATTTGACAACACCATCGTCGCCCGCATCGACCGCGGGGAAGAAGTGCTCGAGCAGGTTGCGGCCATTGCGCAGGCCGAGCAGATCAAGCTTGCGAGCGTGCAGGCGCTCGGCGCAGTCGGGGAGTTTACGGTCGGTGTGTTCCACACGGCTGAAAAGCAGTACCACGCGAACTCCTTCGCGGGCGATTTTGAGATCGTCTCGCTGACCGGCACGATCAACACGATGGACGGCGCATTTTACACGCACCTGCATATGAGCGCCGGCAACGAGAAGGGCGAAGTGTTCGGCGGACATCTCAACCGCGCCGTTATCAGCGCCACCTGTGAGATGGTCATCACGGTTATCGACGGAAGAGTGGATCGTTTTCACAGTGAGGAGATCGGCCTGAACCTGTTCCAATTCTGAGCATCTGTGTCAAAAGCACGCACGACTCAATAGTCGTGCGTGCTTTTTTTGCTGCCTTGATCCTATATTCCTATTGACAACATAGGAATATAGGCATATAATTCACCTCAATGAGGTAGGATTTGCGTCAGACCGTCCTGAGCCTCTCTGAATTCATGTATATCGCGTATGCAGCCGTGCCGTCAGGCACGGTTTGCCATTGGGAACGGAGGATACATATATGAACAGCAACCTGCTTGAAGTCAGCGGCCTGCACGTGAGTGCGGGCGAGAAAGAGATCCTGCACGGCGTGGACCTGACCGTCGGCAAGGATGAGACGCATGTGCTCATGGGGCCGAACGGCACCGGCAAGTCCACGCTCGGCTATGCGATCACCGGCAATCCGGAGTACACGGTCACGGCCGGAAAGATCGTCTTTGACGGCGAGGGCATCACGGAGCTGCCGGTCAACGAGCGCGCGAAGAAGGGCATTTTTCTGTCCTTTCAGAATCCGCTCGAGGTGCCAGGCGTGACGCTCAGCGCGTTTATCCGCAGTGCGCTCGAGCAGAAGACCGGCAAGCGCATCCGCCTCTGGGACTTCAAGAAGAAGCTTGCCGAGACGATGCAGCTGCTGGCGATGGACGCTTCCTATGCCGAGCGCGACCTGAATGTGGGCTTTTCCGGCGGTGAGAAAAAGAAAGCGGAGATCCTGCAGATGCTCATGCTCGAGCCGAAGCTTGCCATCCTCGACGAGACGGACTCCGGTCTGGACGTCGACGCGGTGCGCACGGTCTCCAAGGGCGTGCAGCTCTATCGTGAGCGCGTGCACGGCTCGCTGCTTATCATCACGCACAGCACCCGCATTCTCGAGGCACTGACGGTGGACGCCGCGCACATCATGGAGCAGGGCGTCATTGTGAAAAACGGCGATGCATCGCTTGTAGATACCATCAATGAAAACGGCTTTGGCGGCATCCGGGCAGACTGAAAGCGAGGCGATCCGAATGAAGGAAATAAGTCAGGTCGCGGACATTGACCGCAGCGTCTATGACATCCGCGACAAAGAGGACGATGCCTATCGTATGCAGGAGGGCCTGACGCCGGAGATCATCGACAAGCTCTCCAAGGAAAAGGACGATCCGGTCTGGATGCAGCAGTTCCGGCTGCAGTCGCTGCAGATCTATAACGAGATGCCGGTTCCGGATTGGGGCCCGTCCATCGAGGGACTGGATATGGACCACATTGCGACCTATGTTCGCCCCAAGTCCGACATGAAAAACGACTGGAAGGACGTTCCGCAGGATATTAAAGACACTTTTGAGCGTCTCGGCATTCCGCAGGCGGAGCGCAAATCGCTTGCCGGCGTCGGCGCACAGTACGATTCCGAGCTCGTGTATCATAACGTCCGCGACGAGGTAGCTGCACAGGGCGTTATCTATACCGATATGGAGAGCGCGCTCAAGGGCGAATACGCCGACATGGTGCACAAGTATTTTATGAAGCTCGTCACACCGCGCGATCATAAGTTTGCGGCCTTGCACGGTGCGGTCTGGTCCGGCGGCTCGTTCGTGTACGTTCCGAAGGGCGTGCAGGTGTCCATCCCGCTGCAGTCGTATTTCCGCCTGAACGCCAAGGGCGCGGGCCAGTTTGAGCACACGCTCATCATTGTCGATGAGGGCGCAAGTCTGCACTTTATCGAGGGCTGCTCGGCGCCGAAATATAACGTTGCGAACCTCCACGCCGGCTGTGTGGAGCTGTACGTGAAGAAAAACGCCAGGCTGCGCTATTCGACCATCGAGAACTGGTCGAAGAATATGTATAACCTCAATACAAAACGTGCGCTCGTGGAGGAGGGCGGCGTGATCGAGTGGGTTTCCGGCTCGTTCGGGTCCCATGTCGGCTGCCTGTATCCGATGAGCGTGCTCAAAGGTGATAACTCCAAGATGGAGTTCACCGGCGTCACGTTTGCCGGCGCGGGGCAGAATCTTGACACCGGCGCGAAGGTCGTGCACATCGGCAGGAACACGAGCTCGTATATGAACACGCGCTCGATCAGCAAGAGCGGCGGCATCAGCACATTCCGCAGCAGCGTCGTGGTGCAAAAGGGTGCTGCGCACGCAAAATCTTCCGTGTCCTGCCAGTCGCTGATGCTCGATTCCGAGTCCCGCTCCGACACTGTCCCGGCCATGGATATCCGCACGAAGGACGCTGCTGTCGGCCATGAGGCCAAGATCGGCAGCATTAGCAACGAGGCGGTGTTTTATCTCATGAGCCGCGGCATGAGCGAGGAGGACGCCCGCGCGCTGATCGTCAGCGGCTTTGCGGACAATGTCTCCAAGGAGCTGCCGCTTGAGTATGCGGTGGAAATGAACAATCTTATTCGTCTGGAGATGAAGGGCAGCATCGGCTGACCGCACATTCCGAAAGGAGGGAATATCGTGAATACGAGCCAACAGCTGGTCGTCAACAAACTGCCGACCAGAACGTGGAACCATCTCAATGTCAACGAAGCGACCATCCCGTGGAATGCGGCCGAAGCGGCCGATCTCGGGACGGATGCATATGAAATTACAGTAGAAAATCAGGCGCAGCCGCTGCACATTGACCTGACCGGCGCTGAGGGTTATAGCTGCAGGCACATCGCGGTCGATGTGGCCGCCGGTGTGCAGGCAACGGTATACATGGTGCTCGATACGCAGGGCAGCTTCGCCGTAGAAACGGCGTTCAAGCTCCACGATTGCGCGTCTCTTCGCCTTGTGCAGGTGCTCGGCGCGCACGGCGGCGCACTGCTCTACGCCAAAACGGACGCCGACTGTGCGCCCGGCGCCGGCGTGGACATGACGCAGATCCTGATGGGGCAGGGCGACCTCTACTCCGATAACGGCACGGAGCTTGTCGGCGACGGCAGCCGCTATTCGGCGCAGATCGGCTATCTCGGCCGCGGCAGTCAGACGATCGACGTCAACGTCGTCGTCAACCATTATGGCAAGAACACGGCCTGCGAGATCGACACGTCCGGCGCGCTCAAGGACGCGGCGAAGAAGGTTTTCCGCGGCACGATCGATTTCAAGACCGGCTCGTCGAACTCCGTCGGCAACGAGAAGGAGACAGTGCTCATGCTCGGCGACGATGTTGTCAACAAGACGGTGCCGCTCATTCTCTGCGCCGAGGAAAATGTCGTCGGCAACCACGGCGCGACCATCGGCGAGCTCGATGACGAGACGCTGTTTTACTTTGAAAGCCGCGGCATCTCCCGCGCTGAGGCCGAAAACATCCTGGCCCGCGCATCGATCGAGCGCTTTGCGCGCACGGTGGATGATGAAGCGCTGCGCGCACAGATTCTTCAGACGCTGGAGGAGGAACTCAACGATGACGTATGATTATAAGCAGGATTTTCCGATCTTTCAGCACACGGACGTCGCCTATATTGATAACGCGGCCACGGCGCAGCGCCCGCAGTGCGTGCTCGATGCAGTGGCGGATTTCTACCGCTGCCACAACGCAAACCCTCTGCGCGGCCTGTATCCGCTGAGTGTCGAGGCGACCGATATCTATGAGCAGGCGCGCGAGACGGTGCGCGATTTTATCGGGGCACGCTCGGCGCGTGAGATCGTCTTTACCCGCAACACGACCGAGAGCCTGAACCTCATCGCCTACAGCTACGGCCTGACGCACGTCAAGGCGGGCGATGAGGTGCTCGTGTCCATCATGGAGCACCACAGCGACCTGCTGCCGTGGCAGATGGTCTGCCGTCAGACCGGCGCGGAGCTGAAGTTCATCGAGTGCGCGCCCGACGGCAGCGTGGATCTCCAGCAGATCGAATCGCTCATCACCGAGCGCACGAAGATCGTCGCCATGACGCAGGTGTCGAACGTTCTCGGCCGGAAGTACCCCGTGCAGGAAGTCGCTGCCATGGCGCACAAAAAGGGCGCGGTCATGGTCGTGGACGGCGCGCAGAGCACACCGCACATGCCGGTGAACGTGCAGGAGCTGGGCGCGGATTTCTTTGCCTTCTCCGGCCACAAGGTCTTTGGCCCCATGGGCATCGGTGGGCTGTACGGCAGGGAAGACCTGCTCGAGCAAATGCCGCCGTTTCTCTCCGGCGGCGAGATGATCGAATCCGTCACGCGCACGGGCGCTGTCTATGCCGAGCTGCCGCATAAGTTTGAAGCCGGCACGGTCAACGCCGCCGGTGCGGCCGGTCTGGCTGCTGCCATCCGGTATGTGCAAAGCGTCGGCTTTGACATCATCCGGCAGCGTGAGCATGACCTGACGGTCAACGCCCTCTCGCGTGTGCTGGCAGTGCCGCACGTGCACGTACTCGGCACCGATAAGCCGGAGGATCACAACGGCATCATCACCTTCACGGTCGACGGCGTGCACCCGCACGACATCAGCGAGATCATGGCGTCCGACGGCGTGAACATCCGCGCCGGCCACCACTGCGCGCAGCCGCTGCTCACGCACCTCGGTCTGAACGCGACGGCCCGCGCCAGTTTTGCCTTCTATAACACAGACGAGGATGTCGACCGGTTCATTGAGAGCCTCTCGACCCTGAGGGAGCGTATGGGATATGGAAAATAGGAGCTTTTATAACGAGATCCTGACCGAGCACAACATCCATCCGGAGTTCAAGCATGACATTCCGGACGCGGACATTGCGCTCGCGGGCGTGAACCCGAGCTGCGGCGACAACATCGTCCTCAAACTCAAGACCGACGGTGATGTCATCACCGACGGCGGCTTTGTCGGCGACGGCTGCGCCATCTCGCAGGCATCGGCGGACATCATGCTCGGCATGATCGTGGGGCAGAAGAAGGAAAAGGCGCTGGAAATGAGCCGCACCTTCCTGCGCATGATCCACGGTGAGGCGACCGAGGAGGAGATCGAGAGCCTCGAAGAAGCCTCGGCGCTCAAAGATATCGCGCACATGCCCGCGCGCGTCAAATGCGCCATGCTCGGCTGGCGTACACTCACCGAGGCGCTGACCGGAAAGGTCGAAGAATAAGCCGTACCCGCCGCCGGCGGACGCTGATGCAGCGTTCGCCGGCGGCTTTTTGCGCGCTGGAATCGCCGCGTATTCGCGCAGGGCTTGTGCGGGGAGGAGTTTTGTGGTACATTAAAAAAATAGAAATCGAGAGAGATCGCAAAACACTACTCGTGAAATTTCACAGAAAGGCGGGAGCCCCATGGATGTTCTGCGTTTCAAACAGGCCAACTGCAAAAACTGCTACAAATGCGTCCGGTTCTGCCCGGTCAAGTCCATCCGCGTCTATCAGGGTCACGCACAGATCATTTCCAGCGACTGCATTCTCTGCGGCAACTGCGTGTCTGTCTGCCCGCAGCACGCGAAGGAGGACATCAGCGACGTCGGCCAGATCCGGGAGCTGATCGCCTCGGGAAAACAGGTCGTCGTAAGCGTTGACTCGTCGTACATTGCCTATTTTGATACCCCCGGTTTTCAGGGCATCGAAAAACCGCTCAAGGCGCTCGGCTTCACGGCGGCACACGAAACTGCAGAGGGCGCCTATCTGGTCAAGAAGGAGCTGGAAAAGCTCGCCGCCCAGCCGGGCGATGCGCCGATCATCACCTCGGGCTGTTCGACGATCGTGCTCTATGTGGAAAAGCATCTGCCGGAGGCGCTGCCGTATCTCGCTCCGGTGCTCTCGCCGATGCAGGCGCATGCCGTGCTGCTGCGCGAGCGCTATCCGGGCGCGACCATTGTCTACATCAGCCCCTGCATCTCCAAGAAGGAGGAGACAACGCGCTTTGAGAGCGTCGGCGCCGATTATGACATCACCTTCACGGAGCTGGAGGAGTGGATGAATGAGGCCGGCGTCGCCGTCGACCCGGACGTCCCGGCGGATGAGCCGATGCTCTCGCGCGCTTATACGATCACAAACGGTGTCCTGCACTCCATGGCGCTCGATTCCGGGCGCGATTATCTGTTCCTTGACGGTCTGGACGACAGCATCCAGACGCTCAAGAGCGTTGTCAATGGCGAGCTGCGCAACTGCTTCATCGAAATCGCCGCCTGTCACGGCAACTGCGTCGGCGGTCTCGCGTTCCGGCAGAAGCACACAAACCTGCTCGAGTCGCGCCGCCGCGTGATCCAGAGCGCTAACGGCAGCAAGAACTTCGATATTCAGGATCCGGTCAACATGCGCCGCGTGCTCATCGACAAGAAGCATCCGACCGATCTGCCGCCGGAATCCGTCATCAACGGCATCCTGCGCAAGATGGGCAAATTCAGCCCGGCGGATGAGCTCAACTGCGGCCTGTGCGGTTACCGCACCTGCCGCGACAAGGCCATCGCCGTCTATGAAGGACGCGCCGAGATCAGCATGTGCATGCCCTACATGAAGGAGCGCGCCGAGACCTACTCCGAGAAGATCATCAATGTCTCGCCCGAGGGTATTGTTACGGTCGGTAAAAAGCTCAAGGTGCGGCAGATCAACAAGGCGGCCTGCAAGATCTTCGGCATCAAGGATCCGGCGGACATTATCGGATATCCGGTGTCGCGCATCATGGATGAGTACGACTTTGTGAAGATGATCAGCCAGGACGAGACGCAGGTCACGGACGAGGTCTTTCTCGCCGACTACAACGTCTATCTGGAACGTATCTTCATCTGCGACCCGGAGCGCACGCTCTTTACCTGCATCATGCGCGACGTGACCAAGGCGCGCCAGCGCCGCAACAAGATCCAGAAGACGAAGATCCATGCGGCCGATCTGGCGGATGATATCATTGCAAACCAGCTGCGCATCGTGCACGAGATCGCAAGTCTGCTCGGTGAAACGGCGGCGGAGACCAAGGTGGCTGTGCACGATCTGAAGGAAGCCATCATGCTTGATGAGGACGGCGATGATGATGCGTAAACGAACGAATCGCTGCAGGAACACGGTCTGGGACATCAGCGTTATCAGCCGCAACAAAAACGGGGAGACGCTCTGCGGCGATCAGTGTGTGCTCGAATGGGACGACAATGACGCGACGGTCATCCTCTCCGACGGTCTCGGCAGCGGCGTCAAGGCCAACATCCTCTCCACGCTGACAACGACCATGCTCACGACCATGCTCAAGGGCAACGTGCCGATCGACGAGTGCGTTACGACCGTGGCGGAAACGCTGCCCATGTGCAGGGAGCGCAAGCTCGCCTATGCGACCTTTACGATCCTGCAGACGGCCGGCACCCGCGCGCGCCTGATCCAGTATGACAACCCGAACGCTGTGTTCGTGCACAACGGCGCAATCGGGAAATACAACTACTCCGTCAACTTCATTCAGGAAAAGGAGCTGCACGAGAGCTACCTGCATTTTGACGTGGGCGATATGCTTGTGCTCTTCAGCGACGGCGTGTCGGAGGCCGGGCGCGGCGTGACGACGGACGCCGGTTGGGCGCGTCAGGACATTGAGGATTTTATCCTGCGCAATTATTCACCCACCGTCTCCTCACAGCGCATGGCGGCCAGTATCCTCTCGACCGTCAAGACGCTGGACATGGACGCCATGCATGATGATACGACTGTTGTTGTCGCGCGCCTGCGCGAGCGTTGTCCGGTCAACGTCATGATCGGCCCGCCCGAGCGCAAGGATGATGATCTGAGCACCATGCGCCTGTTTTTCGGCAAGGATGGCAAGCATGTTGTCTGCGGCGGCACCACGGCCAACGCTGTCGCGGCGTATCTGGGCGTAAAGGTGCGCACGCTGCCCGGCAGCGGCACGGAGGAAGTGCCGCCGATGAGCGAGATCCACGGTGTGGATCTGACGACTGAGGGCGTCGTTACGGTCAATGTGACGATGGAACGCATCAAGGACTACCTCGCGGATGGCATGTACACGCTTGAACTCGCCCGCATGAAGGACGGCGCGTCCAGGCTCGCGCTCGTACTGCTCGAGGAGGCGACGGAGGTCAATGTCCTCTTTGGTAACGCGAGTAACCTCGCCCAGCAGGATACGGAGTTCAGCTTTGAGCGCAAGCTGCAATTGGTGCAGGAGCTGCGCGATATGCTGACTCTGGCCGGAAAAACAGTAAAAATGAGCATCTGCTGACAGATGCCGATATTCACGGAGTGACCCTAACGAATGAAAATCCGAACTTTTTTTGCAGTATTGCTGTGTAAGCTTGCACGCGGGCTGCTGCGGCTGCTGCGCCGCGGCGGCACGGCGTTTCCCGGCCGCGTGGCGCTCAAGGTGTCCCCGCAGGTGCTCGGCGTGCTCTCGCGGGGGGTGCGCGTCATCCTCGTCACCGGCACGAACGGCAAGACGACCAGCTCCCGCATGATCGAGCAGGCATTTGCCGATGCGGGCCTCAACTACTTTGCCAACCGCTCGGGCGCGAACCTCATCTCCGGCATCACGGCGGAGTTTGCCATGCACAGTACCCTGACCGGAAGACCAAAGTGCCAGTTTGCCGTCATTGAGTGCGACGAGGCTGCATCCAAGACCGTGCTCAAGTACCTCAAGCCGGAGGTCATCGTGGCGACGAATGTTTTTCGCGACCAGCTTGACCGCTACGGCGAGATCACGCACACGCTCAATAACATCATCGAGGGCATTCGCCACACGCCGGAGAGCGTTTTGTGCATCAATGCCGACTGCTCACTCATCGCGTCCATCCCGGAGCATGTGCCGAACCCGGTCGTGCGCTTCGGCGTGAACGTTCCGCTCGGCGACGACGGTACGGCGGAGCTGTCCGACGCGCCGCACTGCATCCACTGCAAGACCGAATATGTCTACGACTACCGTACTTACGGGCATCTGGGCGCATTTCGCTGCCCGAAGTGCGGCTATCACCGCGAAGCCCCGCAGGTCGCCGTCACGGCGGTTCAGAACCTCGGCGTGGACACGAGCGATGTCACCATGTCCATCAGTGGGCGGGAGTATGCCGTACACATCAACCTTCCGGCGGCGTACAACATCTATAACGCCGTCGGCTCGGCAGCTGCGCTGTCTGCGTTCGGCTTCACACCGGAGGCGATCGTGCACGCGCTCGGTGCGTTCGGCTGCGGCTTTGGTCGCATGGAGAAGTTCGACCTGCGCGGCACACCCGGCCGCATGATGCTCGTGAAAAATCCGGCCGGCTGCAACCAGACCATGCGCTATCTCGCCGGGCTGAACGAGGATGCGACGTTTGTCGTCTGCCTCAACGACCGCGACGCCGACGGTACGGACATCTCATGGATCTGGGATGCCGACTTTGAGCGGCTTGCCGCCATGGGCGAGCACCTGCGGCACGTATATGTGTCCGGCGTGCGCGCGGACGATATGCGCCTGCGCCTGAAATATGCGGGCGTGGATGAGGCGCGCATCGAGGTGTTTTACGATTATGACCCGTTGATCGACGCGATGTGCGCATCGGAATACCCGGTGTTCATCATGCCGACCTATACGGCCATGCTGGATCTGCGCGGCCGGCTGCAAAAGCAGCTCGGCGGAAAGGAGTTCTGGGAATGAGCGAAAAGACCCTGCGTATCTGCCATCTTTACCCGGACCTTCTGAACCTCTACGGCGACCGGGGCAATATTCTCTGCATGCGCCGCCGTTTGGAGTGGCGCGGCATCGACGCCGAGGTGACGGAGGTCACGGTCGGCCAGCAGGCGGATTTCACACAGTTTGATCTGTTTTTTATCGGCGGCGGTCAGGACTTTGAGCAGGAGGTGCTCCTGTCCGATCTGAAAGCCGGAAAGGGCAGCGAGATCAAGGCTGCCATTGCCGACGGCAAAACGTTTCTGACCATCTGCGGCGGCTACCAGATGCTCGGCAGCTACTACCGCACGTGGGACGGCAAGCAGTGCGACTTCATCGGCGCGATCGACTATTATTCCGTCGGAGCAAAGGAGCGCATGATCGGCAACACACTCTTCGAGTGCCTGCCGGAGTCCGGTGGCAGTACAGTCGTCGGCTTTGAAAACCACAGCGGCAAGACCTACCTCGGCAGCGGCGTGTCGCCGCTTGGTAAGATGCTCGTCGGCGGCGGCAACAACGGGGAGGACGGCTTTGAGGGCGTGCGCTATCAAAACGTCTTCGGCACATACAGCCATGGCCCGGTGCTGCCGAAAAATCCGGCATTTTGCGACCACCTGCTCACGACGGCGCTGCGTGGCCGCTATCCGGAGCTGGAGCTGCAGCCGCTCGACGACGCGGCCGAGTGCGCTGCGCACGACACCATGGTGCAGCGGCTGACGGAAAAATAATGGCATGTAAAATGGGCGCATCCGTCTGGATGCGCCCATCGTTCGTCTCGTATTAAAAGTCCTCCGGGATCGGAATGTCCGCGCGCGGGACCTTGTCCCAGGAAAAGTCCGCTGCCAGCTCGATTGCCGTCACCGGCGCGTCCGTTTGCCGCAGACCCGCGAGCTTGGCGAGCTTGCCGGTCAGCTGTTCGGGTGTGTATTTCTGCCGCAGGGCCTCCATGTTCAGGTCGCCCTCGCGCTTGGAGAGCTTGCGTCCGTCCGGCGCGACGAGCAGCGGCGCGTGCGCGTATTCCGGGGCCTTGCCGCCGAGCGTTTCCATCAGCCAGATCTGCCGCGGCGTGGAGTCAAGCAGATCGCGCGCGCGCACAACGCGCGTGATGCCCATGTCGAGATCGTCCACGCTCACGGCGAGCTGGTAGGCGAATACGCCGTCTGAGCGCCGGATGAGAAAATCGTCGCGCCCGCGCCGTAGCGCAGCGCTCTGTGCACCGTAATGTCCGTCAATGAAAGCAATGTCCGCATCGGCGACTTCCAGCTTTTTCGCCGCGCGGCGACCCATACGCAGGCGCTTTTGCACCTCCTGCTCCGACAGCGTCCTGCAGGGGCAGCCGGTCTCACGCGGCTCGCCGGGGTGCGGCGCGCTCGCGGCCAGACGCTCTGCGCGGCTGCAATAGCAGTCATATACCATCCCGCGCTCGGTCAGTGCATCCAGTGCAGCGGTGTAACGCTGCGTGCGCGCGCCCTGCCGGTAGTCCTGAGACTCCGGCCGCCAGCCCTCGTCCCAGTCGAGCCCGAGCCAGAGTAGGTCGTCGGCCATCAGGTCAGCATAGTGCTCCCAGCTGCGCTCCGGGTCGAGATCCTCAAGGCGGAACACCATCGTCCCGCCGCGTGCGCGCACGTCCAGCCATGCGAGCAGAAAGGTCAGCATATTGCCAAGGTGCAGCCGCCCGCTCGGGCTGGGTGCAAAGCGGCCGCGGATCGTGTTGTCCGGCATCGGTCATCCCTCCGGTTTCATTCTGAGCGTATTATAGCATAACCGCGCCGGTTGGCAACGCTTTTGCGCCAAATCCCTTGAAACCATGCGGGAAATCGGATATAATAAAGTGTTATTATCAGCGGAGGAATGTCTCATGGCGAAATCATCCATTGAAAAAACAAATGTCATGCGTCTGCTCGACCAGAAGAAGGTGCCCTACACGCCGCACACATATCCGCACGGCGACGATGCGGTGGACGGCGTGACCGTCGCCCAGATGACGGGCATGGACCCGGCGAAGGTGTTCAAGACGCTGGTTGCCCGCGGCGCGAGCAAGACGCCGTACGTGTTCGTCATCCCGGTCGCGTGCGAGCTTGACCTCAAGAAGGCGGCCAAGGCCGTGGGGGAGAAGTCCATTGCCATGCTGCACGTTTCCGAGCTCACGCCGCTCACGGGCTACGTGCGCGGCGGCTGCTCGCCGGTCGGCATGAAAAAGCAGTTTCGCACGGTCTTTGCTTCTCAGGCGCTCGCGCAGGAGACCATCCTTGTCAGCGCCGGCAAGATCGGCTATCAGGTCGAGGTCGCGCCGCAGGCGCTCATCGCGCTCGTGCGTGCGGGCACGGCGGAGCTGACCATAGAATCCTAAGCAATTTCGGAGGCACCCATGCGGGATCATATTGTAATCAAAGGCGCGCGGGAGAACAATCTCAAGAACATTGATGTGGAAATTCCGCGCGATGCACTGGTCGTCATGACCGGCCTATCCGGCTCCGGCAAGTCGAGCCTTGCATTTGACACCATCTTTGCCGAGGGGCAGCGGCGCTATATGGAGAGCTTGTCGTCTTATGCGCGGCAGTTTCTCGGCCAGATGGACAAGCCCGACGTCGACTCCATCGACGGCATGAGTCCGGCCATCTCCATCGACCAGAAGACCACCAGCAAAAATCCGCGTTCGACCGTCGGCACGGTCACGGAGATCTACGACTATCTGCGTCTGCTGTGGGCGCGTGTCGGCGTGCCGCACTGCCCGAAGTGCGGCAAGGAGATCCGCCGCCAGACGGTCGACCAGATCGTCGATCAGATCGCGGCGCTGCCGCAGGCGACGCGCGTGCAGATCTTGGCGCCGGTCATCCGCGCGCGCAAGGGCGAGCACCAGAAGGTGTTCGACGATGCCCGCCGCGGCGGGTATGTGCGCGTGCGCGTGGACGGCAGCATCTATGACCTCACGGAGACGATCACGCTCGATAAAAACCGCAAGCACAATATTGAGATCGTGGTCGACCGCGTCGTCATCCGTCCCGATCAGAACCGCCGCCTGACCGACGCCGTCGAGATCGCGTCGGCGCTCTCCGGCGGCCTCGTGCTGGCGGATATCCCGGAGGAAAAGCGCGAGATCCTCTTCTCGCAGAACTACGCCTGCGACGACTGCGGCATCTCGATCGAGGAGCTCACGCCGCGGATGTTCTCGTTCAACAGCCCCTACGGTGCGTGCCCGACCTGCGGCGGCCTCGGCACGCGGCTGCGCATCGACCCGGCGCTCATCATTCCGGATCTGTCGAAGTCCATTCTCGACGGCGGCATCACCGCGAGCGGCTGGAACGGCGTCAAGAATGAGAGCATCAGCCGGATGTATTACGACGCGCTGGCGGAAAAATATCACTTTGACCTTGCAACGCCCATCGGTGACCTGCCGGAGCGCGTGCGCGAGATCCTGCTTTACGGAACGGGGGACGAGGAGCTCACCCTGCACTACGACACAAATCGCGGCAGCGGCGTGCTGCGCCGCCCGTTTGAGGGCATCGTCTGCAACCTTGAGCGCCGCTATCAGGAGACGCAGAGCGATGCCATGCGCGCATCGCTTGAGGACTGCATGGCGGAGACGGCCTGCCCCGATTGCAATGGTGCGCGGCTGCGGCCGGAGGTGCTGGCCGTCACGGTCGGCGGGCTGAACATTTCCGAGTTTACGGCGCTGCCGATCACGGAGGAGCTGGCGTTTCTCGACCGGCTTACGCTCAGCGAGAAAGACGCGCAGATCGCTGACAGCATTTTGCGCGAGGTGCGCTCGCGGCTGCATTTTTTGCAGAGTGTCGGCTTGCAGTATCTGACGCTCGCGCGCTCGGCGGCAACGCTCTCCGGCGGCGAGAGTCAGCGCATCCGGCTTGCAACGCAGATCGGCTCGTCGCTCATGGGCGTGCTGTATATTCTGGATGAGCCGTCCATCGGTCTGCACCAGCGCGACAATGAAAAGCTGCTGGCCACGCTGCGCGAGCTGCGTGACCTCGGCAACACGCTCATCGTCGTCGAGCACGACGAGGACACCATGCGTGCGGCGGATTATCTCATCGACATCGGCCCGGGCGCGGGCGTGCACGGCGGGGAAGTGGTCTGCGCCGGCACACCGGAGGAGGTCGCGCGCTGTGAGCGCTCCATCACCGGGCAGTATCTGTCCGGCAAAATGAAGATCCCCGTGCCCGCGCAGCGCCGCACCGGAAACGGCCACGCGCTCGTGATCCGCGGCGCGAGCGAGCATAACCTCAAGCACGTGGATGTGCAGATTCCGCTCGGCGTTATGACGTGCGTGACCGGCGTGTCCGGCAGCGGCAAGTCCTCGCTCGTTAACGAGGTGCTGTACAAAACGCTTGCGGGCAGGCTCAACCATGCGAAGCTCCGTCCCGGGAAATGCGACGGCATTGACGGTGTGGAGTATCTGGACAAGATCATCAATATCGACCAGAGTCCCATCGGCCGCACGCCGCGCTCCAATCCGGCGACATATACCGGCCTGTTTGACGATATCCGCAGCCTTTTCGCCTCTACGCAGGACGCAAAGCTGCGCGGCTACAGCGCCGGGCGCTTCTCGTTCAACATTCGCGGCGGCCGCTGCGAGGCCTGCTCCGGCGACGGCCTGCTGAAGATCGAGATGAACTTCCTGCCGGATGTTTACGTCCCGTGCGAGGTCTGCAAGGGCAAGCGCTATAACCGCGAGACGCTTGAGGTGCACTATAAGGGCAAGAACATTGCCGAGGTGCTGGACATGACCGTCGAAGAGGCGCTCGCATTTTTTCAGAACCAGCCGAAGATCCGCGACCGGCTGCAAACGCTCATGGATGTCGGCCTCGGCTATGTCAGGCTCGGTCAGCCGTCCACGACGCTCTCCGGCGGTGAGGCACAGCGCATCAAGCTCGCGACGGAGCTTTCCAAGCGCAGTACCGGCCGGACGATCTATGTGCTCGATGAGCCGACGACCGGTCTGCACGTGGCAGACGTCGCGCGCCTGATTGATATTCTCAATCGTCTGACCGACGCGGGCAACACGGTGCTCGTCATTGAGCACAACCTGCACGTCATCAAGGTGGCCGATCATATCATCGATCTCGGTCCGGAGGGCGGCGACGCGGGCGGCAGCATCGTCTTTACCGGCACGCCGGAAGATTGCACGCGCTGCGCCGAGAGCTACACCGGTCAATTCCTGAAAAAAGAACTCGAAGGTTAACGGTCAAGCCCCCTTTCTCATAGGCTGAAAGGAGAGGGGGCGGTGAAGATGTTCATTCAGATCACCTTGTGTGCGCTGCTGATCCTGGGCTTTGCGTGGCTGCTGCGGATGCTCGGCTGCGCGCTGCTCACGCCGGTGCGCTCGAGCCGGGACGCACGGCTCACGCTCGTCATACGGGCGCGCGGGGACGCGCCGGAGCTCGAGCAGCTTCTGCGCGGCATTCGGTGGCTGCGCGAGAGCGGAACGCTCATGGCGGATATTCTGCTCGTCGACTGCGGCCTGACCGACGATGCGCGCGCGCTCTGCGAGCGCGCGGCGCGGCGGTGCGAAGATCTGAAACTGTGCAATACAGAGGAAATTTGCCAATGGATGCAAACGTCAACCCAATAGAATTATGCGGGACCGTTGCGGCGGTCATTTATCAAAACGAGGAAAACGGCTACACCGTGCTCAAGCTCGACGTGGACGACGGCAGCCAGACCATGGTCGTCGGCTGTATTCCGTATGCCGTGCCGGGAGAGTCCATGATCGTCAGCGGCAGCTGGATGACGCACCCGGCACACGGCCAGCAGTTCAAGGCCGACTTTGCCGAGCGCACCATGCCGGAGACTGCGGACGCGATCTATGCCTACCTTGCCGGACGCGCCGTGCGCGGCATCGGCCCGGCGACGGCGTCACTGATGGTGTCGCGCTTCGGTGCGGACACGCTTAACGTGCTCGAATACGAGCCGGAAAAGCTCTGCACGATCAAGGGCATCAGTCTCTCCAAGGCCAAGGCCATGTCGGCAAATTTCCGCCGTCAGGCCGGTATGCGCCGCCTGATCGAGTTTCTGGCATCGGCGAACATCCGCCCGGTCATTGCCCTGCGGATGTACCAGTATTATGGGGACAATGCGCTCCAGCTCGTGCAGGACAACCCCTACATACTCGTTTCGGACGCCATCGGCGCCTCGTTTCAGGAGGCGGACACATTGGCGCTCGGCCACGGCTTTGACGATCAGAGCGCGGAACGTGTCGCTGCGGCGACGCTGTACGAGCTTGCCTACAACGCCGTGCGCGGGCACTGCTTTATCTCCTACCGCAATCTGCTCGCAGCTACGTCGCAGCTCAGCGGCGTGCCGGACGAGCTGGTCGCCGAGAGCGTGGATGCGCTCGTGCAGAGCGGCGCGCTCGTGCGCGAGCGGGTCGCCGGGTGTGACGGATGCTATCTCGCGCGCCTGCATGAGGCGGAGGCCTACACGGCCGAGCGCCTGCTTGCCATGACACAGACGGAGTACCGCCGCATGCCGGACACGGAGCAGATCGCCGCGCGCATTGAAGCGCAGCTCGGTCTGACCTTCGCCGACCAGCAAAAGGAGACGCTGCGCCTCGCCTGTCAGCATCAGGTCATCGCCATCACCGGCGGCCCCGGCACAGGCAAGACGACGTCCGTCCGCGCGATCCTCGCGCTCTTTGACGCGCTCAGGCTCGACACGCAGCTCGCCGCCCCGACCGGGCGCGCCGCCAAGCGCATGAGCGAGCTGACCGGGCAGAGCGCGCAGACGATCCACCGTCTGCTCGAGGCCGGTATGAGCGATGATCATCAGGATATCACCTTCCGGCGCGACGAGGATGACCCGCTTGAGTGCGATGCCGTCATTCTTGACGAATGCTCCATGGTGGACATTTCGCTCATGTGCGCGCTGCTGCGCGCCATGCGCCCGGAGTGCCGGCTCATCCTCGTGGGAGATGCAGACCAGCTTCCGTCCGTCGGACCGGGCAACGTCTTTTCGGATATCATCCGCAGCGGTGTCGTGCCGACCGTGCGCCTGACGGAGATCTTCCGCCAGGCCGCCGGCAGCAGCATCGTCTCCTACGCGCACGCGATCAACCGCGGCGAGCATCCGAAGCTTACGCAAAACAGCGGAGATTTCTTCTTCCTCCGGCGCGCAGACGCGCAGAAAGCCGCCGACACGGTTGTTGAGCTATGCCAGACGCGGCTGCCGAACAATATGAAGATCCCGCCGTCAGACATTCAGGTGCTCACGCCGACACGCAAGTATGACACCGGCATGGCGGCGCTGAATGTGCGCCTGCAGGCGGCGCTCAACCCGCCGTCGCCCGAAAAGAAGGAGCGGCGCTTCGGCGAGACCGTCTTTCGTGAGGGCGACCGCGTCATGCAGATCCGCAATGACTATGACATCGTGCTCAAAAATCCGGACGGTACGACCGCCGGAACCGGCGTCTATAACGGCGACGTCGGTCAGATCACGGCCATCGATCCGCAGACGGAGACGCTTGCCGTGTGCTACGACGGCAAGACCGCGACCTACGGCTTCGAGATGCTCAACGAGCTCGAGCACGCATGGGTCATGACGGTGCACAAATCGCAGGGCAGCGAGTACCGCGCGGTCGTGCTCTGCATCGG
>ERZ1032641.16-NODE-16-length-26659-cov-14.608593_pt1 | contig 26659 bp, 26 predicted proteins | sample MGYA00517876_ERZ1032641 | MGnify/ENA primary metagenome ERZ1032641 (study PRJEB33719, sample SAMN04261397) | wastewater metagenome | biome: periurban shantytown; feature: human; material: feces | host: Homo sapiens | place: Peru: Lima | collected 2013-01-18 ...
GCCTCTGCCACCCGGTCCACCAAGGCCCGGCAGCCACGCTCGCCGTCCTGCCTGGCCGGGATTTTTTGTTGTCTTCAGCGGATGATCGCCTTGATGAACGGCTCCGCCGGGGGCGCATCCGGGGTGATCGTGTAGCACGCAGTGAGCTCCGCGACCGCCTTGCGCGCGGCCGCCTCGTCGGCTGCGTGGATCGTCGCAAGTGACTCCCCTGCCGCGACCGGCTCGTCTACCTTCTTGTGCAGGACGATGCCGACGCCGTAGTCGATGCTGCTGTCCTTCGTCGCGCGGCCGCCGCCGAGACGCATGGACACGAGGCCCACATCCGTAGCCGCGATGTGGCGCACATAGCCGCTCGCGGGCGACGGCACTTCCATCTGCACCGGCGCCGCCGGCAGAAGCGACGGGTCATAGACCGCCGCCGGGTCGCCGTCCTGCGCCGCAACAAACTCCGCCAGCTTTCTGAGTGCCGAGCCGTCCGTGATCGTCTGCTCGAGCATGGCGCGCGCCGCAGCATCATCGGCTGCGAGCCCCGCCTGCGTAAGGATGCACGCGCCGAGCGTCAGGCACAGCTCCAGCAGCTCGCTCGTATGCTCGCCGCTCAGCGTCGCAATTGCCTCCTTGACCTCGAGCGCGTTGCCGACGGCATGACCGAGCGGCTCGTCCATATCCGTGATGACGGCAACCGTCTTGCGGCCGGCCATCTTGCCGATCTCGACCATCTCGGTCGCAAGCTCGCGCGCATCATCCAGCGTCTTCATAAATGAGCCGTCGCCGCACTTGACGTCCAGCACGATGACGTCCGCACCGGCAGCCAGTTTCTTGGACATGATGCTGCTGACTATGAGCGGGATGCTCGGCACGGTGCCGGTCACGTCGCGCAGGGCGTAGAGTTTTTTGTCCGCGGGGTCAAGGTTCGCCGTCTGTCCGGCGATGACCATGCCGACACGGTCGACATTCTCCAGGAACCGTTCCATGGGGAGGTTGATGTTGAAGCCCGGAATGCTCTCAAGCTTATCGAGTGTGCCGCCCGTGTGGCCAAGGCCGCGGCCGGACATCTTCGCCATCTTCACACCGAGGCTCGCCACCATCGGTACGAGCACGAGCGAGGTCTTGTCGCCCACGCCGCCGGTCGAGTGCTTATCCGCCTTCACGCCGGACACGCCCGAGAGATCCAGCGTCTCGCCGCTGTGCATCATGGCCATGGTCAGATCCAGCGTCTCGCGCCGATCCATGCCGCGAAAATAAATGGCCATCAGCATGGCGGACATCTGATAATCCGGGATCTCGCCGCGGGTGTAGCCCTCAACCATGTAACGGATCTCCTCCGTCGTGAGTGCCTGCCCATCGCGTTTTTTCACGATCAGATCGCTCATTCTCATCGCAATGTGCTCCTTTGCATTTGTTTGCCACGAGTATAGCACGGCGGCGGCGGAATTGCAATTCAGCGCGGAAAAATCAGATACGGCCGCCCGTCGATCTCCCGCAGCACGGCCTGCGCGCCGCGCGGGAGGTTCGGCGCGTCCGCCGGGATGGCGATGACCGTCCGCTTGCCGTCAAATGTTGTGAGCACGCCGTCCGGCGCGGAATACCAGAGCACATCCAGGCCATCGTCCGCACACTGCGGCGCAGGCTCCGGCGCAGGCTCGGGCTCGGGCTCGGCCGGAATGTCCCACGCCTCGTCCGCCGCGAACAGAATCTCCTGCGGCAGGCGCGCACACTCGAGCCGCGTGAGCCGCTTTTTCAGCGTGAGCGCGCCGCTGCCGTCCGGCAGCATCAGACCGAGATACGCACGCGAGCGCACCCCGCACACGGCGAGCCGCAGCCGGGGCGCATCCGTTTTCGCCCGCGCGGAAAACACCGTATGCAGCCCCTCGCGCGTCACGCGCAGCGTGCCGATGGGCTTGTTTTGCTGCAGGATCGGATACTCAGGCATAAAAAATCACTCCCGCACCAGACTATGCGCGGGAGTGATCTGTTTAGAACCGGGGCATCAGCCGACGCTGTAGCTGCCGCGCACCATGACGGTGGTGTCGGCCGAGGCACGAACGCCCGCGCCGTCCACCTGCAGGAGATACAGGTGGTTTTCCGTGAGGTTTGCGCCGACGGCAGCCGTCGAGCCGGATGTGAGATCCACGGCGGCGCTCTGCGTCACGGCTGCGGCACCGCTGCGCATGAGCACCTCCGTGCCTGCGCGCCCGGTGAGCGTCTGCCCGTTTTCCAGCGTCACGAGCACGTATGTACCGCCCGCAGCGGCGACCTGATCGGCAAACTGTTCCTCCATTTCGCCGATCGCGCCGTTGAGCGTGGAACGGTAGGCGTCCTCCATGCGCGGCTGCACGACATCCTGCAGATAGCTGGACGTGACGAGCGGGTCTTCCCGCGAGCCGTAGTTTGCGACCGCGTACACGGTCACGGCGGCGACCATGGCCAGCGCAGCGACCAGTGCGATCGTGATGAGCGTCTTTTTCTTCATATCCGTTCCTCCGTTTTTTGGGCGTGGCGTTTACTGCGGCAGGCCAAAGCTTACGGCGATCGCGTTATCCACCTGATGCATCGCGGGCTCGTCCAGACGGCCCATGCGCTCGCGCAGGCGCGATTTATCGAGCGTGCGCACCTGCTCGAGCAGGATCACACTGTCGCGCGTCAGGCCGCAGCTGCGCGCCGCGAGCGAGATATGCGTCGGCAGATTGGCCTTGCCGGTCTGCGACGTGATCGCGGCGGCGATCACCGTCGGGCTGTGGCGGTTGCCGGTGTCGTTTTGAATGATGAGCACGGGGCGCATCCCGCCCTGCTCACTGCCGACCACAGGGCTGAGGTCGGCATAATAGATGTCTCCGCGTCTGACTGGCTGCATAACATTCATCTCCGATGGAATATTTGCCCCGGTCGATATGTAGGGGCACAGTTATTGTCGCCATCGGAGCGAAATTTATACCTCAGTCGATATATACGCGCTGCACGCGCTGACTCATGGCGCACAGCAGCTCATATGGGATCGTGCCGGCCTTTTCGGCCTGCTCAGCCACCGAGAGGTCCGCGCCGAAGATGGTCGCCACGTCGCCGGGCTGCACCTCGGGGATGTCGGTCACATCGACCATGCACATATCCATGCAGATGCGGCCGACCTGCGGTGCGCGCTTGCCGTGCAGCAGCACGTCGCCCTTGCCGGAGAGACTGCGCAGCAGCCCGTCGGCATAGCCGACCGGCAGCACGGCCAGACGCATATCGTGCGGGCAGGTGAACGTGCGGCCGTAGCTGATCGTGTCGCCCGCGTGGTGGTGCGTGACTTCGGACACGCGGCTATAGAGCGACATCGCCGGGCGCAGGTCGAGCCCGCCGGTCTCCGCCGCCGGGAACACGCCGTAGAGCAGCAGGCCGGGGCGCACCATATCCAGGTGCATCTGCGGATAGTTTATCACAGCGCCGCTGTTGGCGCAATGGCGAATGGCAAAGTGGTGACCGCTCGCCTGCTCCATGCGGTCGATCGCGTGCAGAAAGCGCGAGAACTGCAGCTGCGTGTACGGGTCGCCGTTTTCGTCCGAGACGGCAAAGTGCGTGAACACACCGGTGAAATTCAGGTGCGGCAGCGACAGCGCCTCGAGCATCTCGTCGAGATGGCTGTCATCATGCACGTCAAAGCCCGTGCGCCCCATGCCGGTCTCCAGCTTCATGTGTGCGTTTAAGCGCAGCCCCGTCCCGGCGAGGAAGCGGTTGAGCTCGCGCGCATATTCGATGCTGCCGACCGCCTGCGTCACGCCGAGGGTCGCAAGGTCGACGGCGATGTTCGCCGACTGCGGCCCGAGCAGCAGGATGTTCATCGTCACACCCGCAGCGCGCAGCTCCTCGGCCTCGTCATAGCAGTTGACGGCGATCCAGCGGCAGCCCGCCCGCTGCAGGCGCTGCGCCACGCGCACCGCGCCGTGGCCGTAGGCATTGGCCTTGCAGACGCCGAGCATCTGGCAGCCGTCCGGCAGACGGCTGCTGATCTCGCGGTAGTTGTGTTCCAGATCATTGAGACTGATCTCTACCCATGTTCGAATTTTGCGATTCATCGTTCGTACTTCCTTGTTCCAGATTCCATTGTTCCACCGTACAGTACAGGCACGAGTGTTCATCCACCGACAGCTCCGCGCACTGCGGCACAGTGCCGTCAAGATACAGCCGCACGACCGTATGGTCGTCGGTAATGAGCTGCACGACCAGCAGCCCGTCCTCCTGCCATGTGAGATCGACATAGCCGCTGCGGACAGCATCCACCACATAGGGCAGCGCCGTCAGCGGAGTCAGTCCGGCGGCGTTGAGATCGCCCGCCGGCAGCAGGATATCATCAAAGGTGAGCGTGCTCTCTCCTCGGCGCAGGTGCGCGCCGACGCCTTTCGCCGTCTCCGGAGCGATGACCGTGAGATCATAGCCGTCGGTCAGCTCCCGGCAGGTGAGCGTGTAGTCCGCGACCGTGTCGCCGTAGTCCGCGCGCACCTGCGCCGTCACGGTGACGAGGCTTCCCGTGAGCGTATCGCGGAAAGTCTGAAACGACCGCTCTCCCGCGCCGTGTCCGCACGCGGACAACAGCAGCAGGCTTATCATCAGTGCAGCGATGCTTCTGCGCTGCATACTGCCTCCTATCGGATGATGGTTTTTGTGACCTCCGGCAGCGCCGCGATCACGTCGGTCGGGTTCATGGCATATTCGCCCATGCGTGCGGCGCACACGTCGCCGGCCCGCCCGTGCAGCCAGACCGCGGTCTGCACCGCATCGCGCGCGGGCATCTGGCACAGCAGCGCGCCGAGCATGCCCGCTAGCACGTCGCCGCTGCCGCCCTTGGCCATACCGGGATTGCCGGCACGCAGCACGGCCGTGTCCCCGTCCGGGAATGCACAGACCGTCTCCGGCCCTTTGCGCACGACGGTGCAGCCGTGCGCGGCGGCAAAAGCGGACGCCGCCTCTGCCCTGCCGGCCGCATCCACGCCCGCAAGCCGGGCAAACTCCCCGTCGTGCGGCGTGAGGACGATGGGCGCGCGGGCGCGCTTGAGCACCGTCACATCCTGCGCGACGGCAAAAAGCGCGTCGGCGTCGAGCACGAGCGGGGTCTCCGAGCGCAAAACAACGGCCTGCACCAGCGCCGTGAGCGCGGCATTTCGCCCCAGGCCGGGGCCGAGCACGCACACATCGCTCCTGCGCAGCCGCTCGAGCAGCTCCGGCAGCGCGTCTGCCGTGAGCTTACCGTCGGCCGACGGGAGCGGGAACGGCATCGCCGCGTCGTTTTTCACGGCGGTGATCGCATAGATCGCCTCCGGCACGCCGACGGACACCAGCCCCGCACCGCAGCGCAGCGCGGCATGGGCGCACAGCGTCGGTGCGCCGGTGTAGCCGACGCAGCCGCCGACGATGAGCACGCGGCCGTAGTCATATTTATTGGTGTCGGACGCGCGCCGCGGCAGATACGGCGCGCACGGTTCGATGCGGTGCATGGCTTGCCTCCTGAACAGAAACGCAGTGATTTGTCAGCAAATATTATAGCGTTTTCAAATCCCCACGTCAAATTTTCTTCTCCTTTTACATTGATTTGTTGCGCGAAGTGTGGTATAAATAGCTTTGTTATTGAGTTTATTGCTTGGATCGGGAAAATAGTACCAAGGTTCCGCACCAGAGAGGGACGCCGCCGGCTGAGAGCGTCCTGCGAGAAACGTACTTCGTTCGCCCGTGAGCTCCGGCCAATCCCCGGCGGGTCCGCCCGTTAGCGCGCAGAGAGTGCGGCGCACGTGCGCCGAATTCGGGTGGTACCGCGGAAGCTTCCTTTCGTCCCTGTATGCGGGACGGGAGGATTTTTTTATACCCATCCGGCGATAAACACGACCGACTACGTAAACTTTGCAACGAAGGAGTTGTTTGCATGAAAGAAATGCTGCAGAAGCTGCGCGAGGCTTCTGTCGACGCCATTTTGCAGGCGGACGACATCACAGCGCTGGAAAACCTGCGCGTGAAGTACCTCGGCAAAAAGGGGGAGCTGACCGCCATCCTCAAGCAGATGGGCCGCCTGTCGGCGGAGGAGCGCCCGGCCATGGGCCAGCTGGCAAACCAGGTGCGCGCGGAGCTTGAGACCGCGCTCGAGCAGCGCCGCGAGGCGCTCAATGCGCGCATGCTCGAGATGCGCCTCAAGGCCGAGACGCTCGATGTGACCATGCCCGGCAAAGCACCGGAGCTCGGCCACCAGCACCCGATGTACATCGTGCTCGACGAGATCAAGGACATTTTCGTCGGCATGGGCTTTGAGATCCTCGAAGGCCCGGAGATCGAAGAGGCCGAGTATAACTTCACCAAGCTAAACACCTCCGAGGGGCACCCCGCCCGCGAATGGTCGGACACGTTCTATCTGACCGAGGACAGCCGCATTCTTCTGCGCACGCAGACCTCCCCGATGCAGGTGCGCGCGATGGAGAGCAAGCCCCTGCCGATCCGCATGGTCGCGCCCGGCCGCGTCTACCGCAAGGATGAGGTCGACGCCACGCACTCGCCCATGTTCCACCAGATCGAGGGCATGGTCATCGACAAGGGCGTCACGATGGCGGACCTGAAGGGCACGCTCAACACGCTCGTGCGCAAGCTCTACGGCGAGAACACCGTCACCCGCTTCCGTCCGCACCACTTTCCGTTCACCGAGCCGAGCTGCGAGATGGACGTGCAGTGCCACAAGTGCGGCGGCAAGGGCTGCCCCACCTGCAAGGGCGAGGGCTGGATCGAGATCCTCGGTGCCGGCATGATCCATCCAAAGGTGCTTGAGGGCTGCGGCATCGACACGGACGTCTACTCCGGCTGGGCCTTCGGCATGGGTCTGGAGCGTCTGGCGATGCGCCGCTTTAAGATCAGCGACCTGCGCCTGATCTTCGAAAACGACGTGCGCTTCCTGCAGCAGTTCTGAGAAAGGAGAGGCTACCATGATTTTAAGCAGAAAATGGCTCAATGAATTCGTAGATTGCTCGGCCTGGTCCGATCACGACTTTTCCGAGGCAATGACCCTCTCCGGCTCTAAGGTGGAGACGTTTACGAACCTGCACGACAGCATCCGAAACGTTGTCGCGGGGCGTATCGCGGAGATGGTGCGCCACACGAACTCCGACCACATGTGGGTCTGTCAGGTCGATGTGGGCGGCGATGCGCCGATCCAGATCGTGACCGGCGCACAAAACCAGCAGGTCGGAGACCTGGTACCCGTCGCGCTTGACGGCGCGCTGCTGCCCGACGGCAAGCAGATCCACGCCGGCACACTGCGCGGCGAGGCGTCCAACGGCATGATGTGCTCGCTCAAGGAGCTCGGCCTGACGCTGCATGACTATCCCTACGCCGTTGAGGACGGTCTGTGGGTCATGCAGGAGGACGGCGTGAAGCCCGGCGACGACATCGCCGCCGTTATCGGCGCGGACGACCATGTGGTCGAGTTTGAGATCACGCCCAACCGCCCGGACTGCCTGTCTGTGATCGGTCTGGCGCGCGAGGCCGCCGTGACCTTTGATAAGCCCCTGAAGCTGCACACGCCCGACGTGCCCGGCTGCGGCGAGGACATCCGCGACTATGTCAGCATCCGCATCGACGATCCCGCGCTCTGCCCGCGCTACACCGCGCGCATGGTGCGCAACGTCAAGATCGGACCGTCCCCGGCGTGGATGCGCGAGCGCCTGCGCAACAGCGGCGTGCGCCCGATCAACAACATCGTCGACATCACAAACTACGTCATGCTCGAGTACGGCCAGCCCATGCACGCGTTCGACTTCTCGTGCATCGGCGGCAAGCAGATCATCGTGCGCACCGCGCGCGAGGGCGAGACCATCCAGACGCTCGACGGCACGGCGCGCAAGCTCACGCCGAATATGCTCTGCATCTGCGACGAGCAGAAGCCCGTCGCGGTCGCCGGCGTCATGGGCGGCGCCAACTCCGAGATCGTGGGCGACACGGCCATGGTCGTCTTTGAGGGCGCGAACTTCAACGGCACGAGCGTGCGCCGCACGGCCGCTGCGCTCGGCATGCGCACGGAGGCCTCCGGCCGCTTTGAGAAGGGGCTCGACCCGATGAATACCGTCGCCGCCGTGGATCGCGCATGCGAGCTCGTGGAGCTGCTCGGCTGCGGTGAGGTGATGCGCGGCACGGTCGACGTGCTGCCCGAACCCATCGTGCCGAAGACCGTGAAGCTCGAGCCGGAAAAGGTCAACGGTCTGCTTGGAACGGACGTGCCCGAGGCGGAGATGCGCCGCATCCTGCTCGCACTCGGCTTCGAGCTCGACGGCGAGACGATCATCGTCCCCTCCTGGCGCGGCGACGTGGAGCACTACTCCGACATCGCCGAGGAGATCGCCCGCTTCTACGGCTATAACAACATCCCCTGCACGCTCATGCGCGGCCAGACCACCAGCGGCGGCTACAGCGATGCGCAGCAGGCAGAGCGCAGCATCGGCGCGATGGCGCGCGCGCTCGGCTACAGCGAGATCATCACGTATTCGTTCATCAGCCCCTCGTACTACGACAAGATCCGTCTCCCGGCCGATTCCCCGCTGCGCAACTCCATGAAGATCCTCAACCCCCTCGGTGAGGATACCTCCATCATGCGCACGACGGTGCTGCCGTCCATGCTTGAGATCCTCACGCGCAACTACAACTACCGCAACAAGGCCGTGCGCCTGTACGAGATCGGTAAAGTCTACTTTGCCCGCCCCGACGGTATGGCCGACGAGCCGAAGCTGCTGTGTCTCGGCGGCTACGGCGGCGGGATGGACTTCTTCCAGCTCAAGGGTGCGGTCGAGCGCATCCTCGCCGGTCTGCGCATCACGGACGTGACGTTTGAAGCCGAGAGCGGCAACCCGTCGTACCACCCCGGCCGCTGCGCGAAGGTGTACGCCGGCGGCAAGCTGCTGGGCGTGCTCGGTCAGATCCATCCGCTTGCGGCGGCAAACTACGGCGTGGACACGGAGCTCTACACGGCCGAGCTGCAGCTCGGCGAGATGCTCGCCGAGCGCGGTGCGACACCGGTCTACACGCCGCTGCCGCGCTTCCCGGCCGTGACGCGCGACGTGGCCGTCGTCTGCAGCGCCGACATCCCGGTCGCCAAGCTCTCGCAGTGCATCCTCGCCGCCGGCGGACAGTATCTCAAGGGCTGCGAACTCTTTGACGTGTACACCGGCGCCCCGATCCCGGCCGGCTATAAGAGCGTCGCTTTCTCGCTGACGCTGCGTGCCGACGACCAGACGCTCACCGACGACCACGCCGAGGAGACGATGCAGAGTGTCCTCAAGGCGCTTGAGGAGACATTCCACGCGACCATTCGCTGAGCGTTCGCAGAAGCGAAAGGGTATTAAGAAAATATTTAGAACTTTTTTCGAAAAGGGTTGAAAAGTGGCTTTACAGACTTGTGTTTTTTGGTATAATAGGCACAAGAACTTGTATGAGGGAGGGCTTCACATGGAAGACGCAACCAGACGGTTTAACGCGATCGACAACAAAACAGAAATGAAGGAGATCCTCACTTCCGTGTATCATTCCCTTGTTGTCAAAGGCTACAACCCGATCAACCAGCTCGTCGGCTACATCCTCTCCGAGGACCCGACGTACATCACCAACTACAACAACGCCCGCAGCCTCATCTGCCGCCTCGACCGCGACGAGCTGCTGCAGGAGCTGCTGACCAGCTACTTGGACAAGTGAAGCAAGCGCTGTTATGAAACCAAAAAGGCCCTGCCTCTCGGCAGGGCCTTTTTGCATATCCACGCAGGCTGCTGCCGCGAGGTGGCAGAAAAGGGGCAAAAGCAAAAAAATCGCCCCCGTCAAGGACGGGAGCGATTCGCGTTGGCAGCGGAAGAAGGATTCGAACCCTCACAAACGGAGTCAGAGTCCGGTGTGCTACCATTACACAATTCCGCTACGAACAAATGATATTATACAGATATTTTCGGATTTGTCAACCCTATTGTCGAAGATTTTTCACGGAATGAAAAATCTTTGTTCGGGCTCTGCCTGCGCATGCAAGCAGAGCCCGAACAGCGGGTCAGCAGTCGAGAATCTTGCCATCGACGGAGATCGTGACGACCTGCCACGGAAGGAATTTCCCGCTCGCGCGCAGCGCCTCACGCGCCGCATGCTCGAGTCCGCCGCAGCACGGCACCTCCATGCGCACGATGGTGACGCTCTGAATGTCGTTGCCCCGGATGATCTCCGTGAGCTTGTCGGTGTAATCCACCGCGTCGAGCTTCGGGCAGCCGATGAGCGTGATCTTCCCTTTCATGAATTCACTGTGCATGTTCGCGTAGGCATACGCCGTGCAGTCGGCCGCAATGAGCAGTTTCGCGCCCTGAAAGTACGGCGCGTTGACCGGCACGAGCTTGATCTGGCACGGCCACTGGCCGAGCTGCGACGGCTGCTGCACAGCAGTCTGCAGCTGCGCGGCCTCCTCACGGCGGATGCTGCGCATCCTGCTGCCGGGACAGCCGCCGGTGTGCGCAGGTGCGCTCTGCGCCTGCTTTTTGCGCATATTCGCCTGCACGGCCGCAGCATCATAGGCAGCCGCCTCTCGCTCAACAAAGTGGATGGCATCCATCGGGCAGGCCGGCAGGCAGTCGCCGAGGCCGTCGCAATAATCGTCACGCAAGAGCTTTGCCTTACCGTCTACAATACCGATCGCCCCCTCGTGACACGCTGCCGCGCACGCACCGCAGCCGTTGCACTTTTCTTCGTCAATGTGGATGATTTTGCGGATCATAATATCCCTTCCCTTTCCAAAAATCGTCCGGGTCCCCACCCGGCGGTCTTGACTTTCTGTGCATAAGATAGCATAATAAAAGCCACAATTCTGTTGTCAGAACAACAAATGGAGCAAAAAACATGAACATTACCCTGACCAGCACGCGCCTGTTTCGCGGGATCGACACTGCACAGCTGCAGCCGCTGCTGCAGTGCCTCGGCGCTGTGCGAAAGCGCTATGCGCGCGGCGAGACCATTCTCGCTGCGGGTGCGCCGACCGAACAGCTCGGTATGGTCCTCTCCGGTATGGCCATGATCGGCCACGATGACATCTGGGGCAGTCACAGCCTGCTCGGTCACGTCACGCCCGGAGAGGTATTTGCCGAACCCTACGCCTGTATTCCGGGGGAACCGCTGCGTATCAGCGTGACAGCCGCCGAGGACACCGAGGTGCTGTTTCTGAACGTCGGCAAGGTGCTCACGACGTGCACGAACGCCTGCCCGTTTCACGCACTGCTCATTTCGAATCTGCTGGCTGTGTGCGCAGAGAAAAACCTGCTGCTCTCGCAGCGCATCCTGCACACCGCGCCGAAGGGCATCCGGGCCCGGCTCCTGTCGTACTTTTCCGCGTGCGTGCAGCGCACCGGGCGATACAGCTTTGACATCCCCTATAACCGGCAGCAGCTGGCTGACTATCTCAGCGTCGATCGCAGCGCCATGTGCAGTGAGCTGTCACGGATGCAGCGTGAGGGGCTGCTGAGCTATCACAAGAACCATTTTTCCGTGCACGAGGCACTGGAGTAAATCGACGAAAGGCGGACACGACATGACGAGAGAAGAATACGCAAAGCGGATGAAAAAGCGCCCCGACTGGGCGCCCGGCTGGGACGCGATCGACGCAGCCTTTGCAAAGCTCTACCCCAAGGCAGAGCCGGTGCGTTTCGAGAGCGAGCTGCACGACCGTGCGGCGCTCGGCGGCGAGGAATATCTCGACGGCTTTGCCGTCTACGACACGGGCAAGGGCTATCAGCACATCGTCACCTACGGCTTGAGCGAGTTGTACCCAAGCATGGCGGCCTTTGGCTCGGAATACAGCAAGTGGGGCTATGAGCTCACGCTCAAGGTGCGCGAGAGCTATGCCGAGACGGGCACATGGGCGCTCGACCTGCTGGCGCAGCTGGCGCGCTACACGTTCGAGACCGGCAATTACTTCGAGCCGGGCGCATACATCCCCGGCGACGGCGGCTCCCTGCACCCGGAGCTGAACTCGGCCATCACGGCGCTGGCCATCGTCAGCGACACGACCGCCGCACCGATCGAGACCGTGCACGGCAGGGTCGCATTTTTGCAGCTGGTCGGTCTCACGCAGCCGGAGCTGGACGCGGTCGCGCGCGACCCGGACGCACTCACGGGCATTCTGGAGCGAATGCGCGCAGACGATCCGGAGCTGGTGCTCGACATGCGCAGAACAAGGTCTTACATATAAACTGCTGCCATATGCAAACCGCCGCACCGTGACGCCACGGTGCGGCGGTTTTGATTTGTGCAAAAAACGCGGTTGCCTTACTTTGCGAGCAGCTCCGCACAGGCCTCACCGAGCAGACGGATGCCTTTTTCGATCACCTCGTCACTGCTGTTGGAGTAATTGATGCGGAAGGTGCTGACGTTGCGCGCCTTCTCATAAAACGGGTCGCCCGGGCAGATGGCCACGCCCTTCGTGAGCGCGACGCGGTAGAGATCGACCGCAGACATGCCGTTCGGGAGCTTCGCCCACAGGAACATGCCGCCCTCGGTCGGCGTGAACTCCACGCCCTCCGGAAGGTACTTGCGCATGCAGTCCATCATCAGCTCCGCCTTGTGCTTGTAGAGCACCTTCGTCTTTTCGATGTGCGCGTCGATGTCGTTGTCCGCAAGGTACTGCGCGAGCACGAGCTGCGAAAAGATGTTCGTGTGCAGGTCGGCGGTCGCCTTGTAGCTCAGGAGCTTCTCACGCAGCTCCTTGTTGCGCACGCACACCCAGCCGATGCGCATACCGGGCGCGACGATCTTGGAAAACGTGCCGAGCATGCAGCACTGCTCGCCCAGCTCCTTGCCGAAGCTGTCAGTCGCGGTGCCGGAAAAACGCAGCTCACGATACGGATTGTCCTCGAGTACGACAATGTCCGTGCCGCGGAAGATCTCCACGACCCGGTCGTGTACCTGCTGGCTGTAGCTCAGGCCGGTGGGGTTCTGAAAATTCGGAATGACGTAGGCAAACTTCACGTCCGGATTCGCCGCAACAGCCGCCGCGAGCGCATCGCAGTCGATGCCGTCGGGGTTGATGGTGACCGGCAGGATCTCGGGGTCAAAGAAGTGGAACGACTGCAGTGCGACCAGATAGGTCGGATCCTCGACGATCACCTTGTCGCCGGGGTCGAGCATGCACGCGCCCATCATCGTCAGCACCTGCTGCGAGCCGTTGGTGATGATGATATCGTCGGCCTGCACGCCGGAAACGCCCATCGTCTCATAGCGCTTGGCGATCCACTCGCGCAGCGGCTGATAGCCCTGCGTGCCGCTGTACTGCAGCGCCATGACGCCGTTATGCTCGAGCACCTTGTGTGCTGCCTTGTCCATCTCCTCGACCGGGAAAGAGACCGGGTTCGGAAGTCCGCCCGCGAAAGAAATCAGCTCAGGAGAGGCCGCTGCCGCAAGAATGCTTGCCGTAAATTCGCCCTGAAAATCGGGACGCAGGATTTTGTTGGAAAGTCTGGGATGCATAATTTCTCCTTTCATGGGCGCTTGTGGTATTCTGTATCGTCGACAGGCAAGCCCTCATAGTGTGTCGATTATAGCACGCTGAGATCGTCTGACAAGGGAATTTTTTGATGAGGCGCAAAATATGTAGACTTTCACAGAAAGACGCACACAGATGAAATCTTCTGATAGGTAAAACGCACATCCGCACCGTATTCACGCGGTGCGGATGCAAGACGTTTCATTCGGTTTCGTTCCGATTTCGCAGCGCCTGCGCGACGGCGGCACGGATCTCGCCAAGCGGCTGCCCGCTCTCTCTCGCGCGCCGCGCCAGATCGTCGTATTCCGCCTTCTCGCGCGTGACGCCGTAGCCCTGCGCCGTTTTGACGCGCACCGGACCGAAGCGCGTCTGCACGGTCTGCATGCATCTGGCGAGGCTGTAACGGGCGCAGGTACGCTCGCGCACACCCAGCGTTGTCGTATTGCGAAAGATGCAGCGCAGCATGGCATCCCGCTGCTCCGGGCGGCAGAGGCAGGTGAGCAAAATACCCGGGCGGCCCTTTTTCATGCCGACGGCGGTGAAATACACATCCAGCGCGCCGAGCGCGAGCAGCTCGTCCATAGCGAAGGCAAGCGACTCCGCAGGCTGATCGTCGATGTTGCAGCACAGCTCCACGATCTGCTCATCGCCGTTCCCGCTCTCACCCAGAAGCACGCGCACGACGTTTGCCGCCGCAAAATCCTTCTTGCCCGTACCGTAACCGGCGGCGGAGACGCACATCTGCGGCATCGCACCGTAGTCAGACACGAACTGCCGCAGCAGCGCCGCACCTGTGGGCGTGCACAGCTCGCCCGTCACGCCGCCGGCATAGACCGGCACGCCGCGCAGCAGCCGCTCCGTCGCCGGGGCAGGCACAGGCAGCACACCGTGCGCGCAGCGAACCTGACCGCTGCCGACATTGATCGGCGAGCAGAGCACGCGCTGCGGCTGCAGCGCATCCATGAGCGCACACACGCACAGCACATCCGACAGTGCGTCGAGCGCGCCGACCTCATGAAAGTGCACCTGCTCGACCGCGCAGCCGTGCACCGCGCTCTCGGCGTCCAGAAGGCGCGCATACACCGCCTTGGCGTTCTCCCGGACCGGCCGCGAAAGCGGCACGGTATCCAGAAAGGCCATGATCTCGGCCGCACTTGTACCGCCGTGTGTATGCTCTGCATTCGGAAGGTCCGCTCCCTCCTGCTGCCCGTGGATGCTTACAGTGACGTGCGTACCGCGGATGCCGCACTTGGCATCCGGCGCGGCAGACACGACCGCCCGGCCGCCGAGCGCCGCGTTCATCCCGGCGAGAAACGCCGCCGGATCGGGATGCAGCTCCAGCAGCGCCGCCGTGAGCATATCGCCGGCACAGCCCATGGAACAGTCGATATATAAAGTTTTCATTCGCTCTCCGCCCTCGCTTTCGGGTCTAATTGGATGGTGGAAAAGTATTTGGACAGTCCTGCGGTGATCTCCGGCCACAGTGCCTGTGCCGCCGCGTGCTGCGCCGCCGGAAGCTGCAGCAGCGCGCCGCCGCCGCGCAGGCGCACACGCAGATCCGTGAAGCCGAGTGCGGACAAAAATGCCTCGCTCTGCTCCACCGCCCGGAGCTTTTCCGCCGTGATCGGCTCGCCTGTCGGAACGCGCGTGGCAAGGCAGGCATAGGCGGGCTTGTCCCACGTGAAGAGCCCGGCCGCCTTGGAGCGGCGGCGCACCTCCGCTTTGGTCAGACCGCAGAGCCGGAGCGGCGAGAGGACATGCGCCTGCTCGAGCGCGCGCATACCCGGCCGGTCGCCGCGGTCATCGCTGGCGTTCGTGCCGTCGAGAACGACGGGATACCCGTCCGCAGCGGCAGCCGTGCAGATCGCGCCGAAGATGCGGCGCTTGCAGAAATAACAGCGGTCTGCAGGGTTCGCGGCGATGGTATCCTCGCACAAAACGTCCACCTCCAGCTCACGCAGCGGCACACCGAGCGCCGCCGCCAGCCGCCGGGCATCCGCACGCTCAAACTCCGGCTGAAACTGCGAGCAGACAAAATACGGCATGATATCCGCGCCGCACACAGCGGCGCTGTAGAGCAAGAACGCAGAATCCGCTCCGCCCGAGAACGCGAGCGCGGCCTTCGGATGCTGCGCAAAAAAATCAGAGAGTTCCATGACGCCTCCGTCAGTCGAGATGATTGATCATGCTGGCAAGATAGCCCGCGCCGAAGCCGTTGTCGATGTTCACGACGGACATGCCGCTTGCGCAGGAATTGAGCATGCTCAGCAGCGCCGCGATCCCGCCGAGCGACGCGCCGTAGCCGACGCTCGTGGGCACGGCGATCACCGGACAGTCGGCCAGGCCGCCGATGACGGACGGCAGCGCGCCCTCCATGCCTGCGACCGCAACGATGACGCGCGCAGACATGATCGTGTCCAGATTGGCAAGCAGACGGTGAATGCCCGACACACCGACATCATACAGGCGTGTGACCGCGTTTCCGAGCGCCTCGGCCGTCAGCGCTGCCTCCTCCGCGACGGGAATATCACTTGTGCCGCCGGTCGCGACGACGATGCGCCCCTTGCCGCCGGGCGGCGGGAGCTCACCGATGATGCCGACTCTGGCGGTGCTGTCATAGTGCAGCGGAAGCTCCGTCTCCAGGTAGGCCGCCGCCTCCGCCGACAGGCGCGTGATGAGGATCGTCCGCTGGCCGCTGCGCAGCATCTCCCGGGCAATGCCGAGAATGTGCTCCTTCGCCTTGCCCTCGCCGAAGATGACCTCCGGCACCCCCTGACGAATGCCGCGGTGGAAATCGACCTTTGCGTACGCGCCGATCTCCTGAAAGGGCTGCATCTTCAGCCGGAGCGCCGCGTCATCCGGGGTCACGTCGCCGTCGGCGACCTGCTGCAGCAGCTGTGTCAATTCCTGCTTATCCATTGCGTCTGTTCTCCTTATCGCGCGTGGTTTTCCGTCAGCAGCAAAATGCTGTCTGACAAATTACAATATACCGCACAGGCCGCTCATCTGCAAGGGGAAAAATCGCACTGCGGGCGCATCCGGGCAAAGCGAAAACCGGAGCGTTTCCGCTCCGGTTTTCAAAAACGATGGTATAAAGCTTTTGCGCGCCTCAGTGGCAGCCGTGATGACCGCAGCCATGGTCGCCGCAGGTGTGGCCGCCCTCACCATGCTCGTGATCGTGGTGGTTGCAGCGGACATTCGGATTGTAGCCGAGATTTCCGGCCAGCAGCGCATGGACAGCCGCATCGGCATCACCGCTGACGCCGCCGAAGAGCCGGATGCCCGCCTGCGCCAGCGCCTGCTGCGCGCCGCCGCCGATGCCGCCGCAGATGAGCGTGTTCACGCCGTGCTGCATCAGAAAGCCCGCCAGCGCGCCGTGGCCGCTGCCATTGGTATCGACCACTTCGGAGGCAACGATGCTGTCGCCGTCGATCTCATAGATCTTGAACTGCTCGGTGTGGCCAAAGTGCTGGAAGATCTGGCCGTTTGCGTAGGTAACTGCAATTTTCATGTTTGCTTCTCCTTTGTGTTCTTGCATATTCGAATGGGTATCTTCTGATTTTGTCCGGCAGCACTGTGTGCAGCGCGCCTGCTCCTGCCCGCCGCAGATACGGTAGCTGCCGCCGGTGATGACGAGCTTTCTGCCATATACAAGGCACGCGGCGATCTTGCGCCGGGCGCTCTCATAGATCTCCTGCACGGTGGAGCGGGAAATGTCCATCTGCGCGGCGCACTGCTGGTGCGTGCGCTGCTCAAGATCGACAAGCCGGATGACCTCATACTCATCCAGCGTCAGCAGAATGGGAGCCGCCTCCTCATGCCCCTGCGGGCAGAAGGTGTCGACCTGCGGCGCATCGCAGATCCGCCGGCATCGCGGTGGTCTCGGCATAGCGTCACCTCCAAGGCTGTTATTTTCGGTATATGCCGATTATAATGCCGCTGCGCGCGTTTGTCAATACCTTTGTGCACACCGCCGGGCAACAAAAAAAGAAAGGGCGCTTACCCTTTCCTTTTTCCTGTGTTTGGCTCAATGCCGGTCGGCCACGAGGCGCTTGGCCACGTCGGTCAGCATGGAATAATAGCCGAGCTTGTTGACGTGGATGCCGTCACCGCCGCCGCAATCCGGGTTGAGTCCGCCCGTGTCGTTACGCAGGTGTGTCGTGACATCGATAAACCCATAGCCCGCCTGCTCGACGGCAGCCTTGGCCGCGGCGTTGTAGCGGTCGATCTTATCGTTCGAGGCGAAGTTCGACCCGGCATCGATCGGTGTGATCGATGCGACATAGAGCTTTGCCGACGGCAGCTCCGCCTGCGTATCGGCAAGGAAGCTGAGATAGTTCTGGCAGTACGTCTCCTCGCTGGTCATGTTGATGTCGTTCATACCCATGGAGAAGATGACATACTTCGGGTCGATGACCTTCAGCGCCTCAAGCGCGGTATACGTACCGCCGTTGATATCAAATGTATATTCCCGCAGGCTGCGGATGCCGACATTTCCGGTCGCAACGACCATATCCTTCGGCAGTACATCATAGACGAACAGGCCGCTGCAGATGCTGTCGCCGACAAATGCACAGTCGGACAGCTGCACCAGCTCGTCGTTGTCAAACGAATAGCCGCCATAGGGCGGGAGCTCGATCGACGGCGTCGCGCTGACGGTCTCCTCTGCCGGCGGCGCGGTCGGCGTGGGCGTAGTCTCCGCCGACGTGGGCTGGCTGTGCGATTTCCTGAGCGCCATAATTACCGGGATCGACACCGCCACAAGGACCACACACAGGATGATGATAACATTGCGCGCCGTCTTTTTCTGTTTGCCTTTGCGTTCCACTTGCTGAAAACATCCCTTCCAAACAAACTGTTCTCTTACTATAGCACGCAAAACCGGTTCTGTCGAGTGGTGTCACATACGTTTTTGCGTCACAAAAAAGGAGAATCGTTTTTGGGAAAACGACACGACCAACCATTGCGCGTCAACAAAGAAATCCGAGCGATAAGGGGAGGCGCACAGCGGCCTCTTTTCCCTGTGCCGAGACTGGGAGACGAAGGATTTCCCGGCGGCGCATAAAGCCAATCATCCAGCGGCACAGCGTCCCGGCTCCTGCAAGGACGGCATCCGGCACACGGCGCGTCAAACCGTGGGGGGAGCAAAACGAACATAAACAAGGCGGCATTTTCCCGCTCTCATTGTGATACCATCCGAAATCGCAAAAATGCCTTGAAAAAATATTGTTTTTCTGATCCTTTCGGTCTAATATCACAGTATAAAAACATTCTGCCAAAAAAATCAATTTATCATGGAGGTATTGCTATGCAGAAGCTTGAGAAGCTGTACGAAGGCAAGGCCAAGATGGTCTTTCGCACCGACGACCCCGAACTGCTGATCGTCGAATACAAGGACGACGCCACCGCCTTTAACGGCGAAAAACGGGGCACCATCGCCGGAAAAGGCGTCATCAACAACCGGGTGACCAACCACCTGATGACGCTGCTGGAGGAGCAGGGCGTGCCCACCCACTTCGTGCGGGAGCTTTCCGACCGGGAGACCCTCGTCAAGAAGGTCACCATCGTCCCCCTCGAGGTCATCGTCCGCAACATCTCCGCCGGCTCCTTCGCCAAGCGGTACGGCGTGGAGGAGGGCATTGTGTTTGACGCCCCCACCATCGAGTTCTCTTATAAAAACGACAGTCTCGGCGACCCGCTCATCAACTCCTACCATGCGCTGGCCCTGAAGCTGGCGACGGCCGAGGAGCTGGAGCAGATCAAGGCGCTGGCCTTCCGGGTCAACGACCTGCTCAAGGGCATCATGAAGGGCATCGGCATCGACCTTGTGGACTTCAAGCTGGAGTTTGGCCGCCTGCCCGACGGCAGCATCGTCCTCGCCGACGAGATCAGCCCCGATACCTGCCGCCTCTGGGACGAGACGACCCACGAAAAACTGGACAAGGATCGTTTCCGCCGTGACCTCGGCAATGTGGAGGGCGCATATCAGGAGATCCTGCGCCGTATGCTCGGCGCGTAACGGGGCGCGGGCCTATGTTTTCAAAGATTCATGAGGAATGCGGCGTTTTCGGCATTTACACTGGAGGCGGGACGGATGTTGCCGGACTGACTTACAGCGCCCTGTTCGCGCTCCAGCACCGGGGACAGGAGAGCTGCGGCATTGCCGTCAACGACGACGGCGTCATATCGGGATATAAGGACCTCGGCCTTGTCGGTGAGGTCTTCCCTCCCGAGCGCCTGCAAAAGCTCGGCGGAGGCCAGCTGGCGGTGGGTCACGTCCGCTACGCCACAACCGGCAGGAAGAGCCGTGAAAACGCCCAGCCCCTGATCATCAATCATATCAAGGGCAGCATGGCGCTCGCCCACAACGGCAACCTGACAAACGCCGCCGAGCTGCGGGAGGCGCTGGAGCTCAACGGCGCGATATTCCACACCACCAGCGACACCGAGGTCATTGCCTATACCATCACCAACGAGCGTCTGCGGGCCTCCTCCATCGAGGAGGCGGTCTCTGCCGCCATGGACAGGATCAAGGGCGCGTACTCGCTGGTCATCATGTCGCCCCAGAAGCTGATCGCCGTCCGGGATCCCCACGGTTTCCGGCCGCTCTGCATCGGAAGGCTGGGAGACGGCTGGGTCTTTGCCTCCGAGAGCTGCGCGCTGGACGGCATCGGCGCACAGTTCGTGCGGGACGTGCGTCCCGGCGAGATCGTCATCGCGGACAAGGGCGGCCTGCGCAGCATAACCACCCATTGCGGTCAGTGCCCCCGCTCGCTGTGCGTCTTTGAGTACATCTACTTCGCCCGTCCGGACTCCGTCATAGACGGCAGCTGCGTCCACACCGCGCGGCAGCGCGCTGGAGCCTTTCTGGCACTCGAGCACCCCGTTCAGGCGGACGTGGTCATCGGCGTTCCGGACTCCGGCCTGGATGCCGCCCTCGGCTATTCCAAGCAGTCCGGCATCCCGTACGGCGTAGGCTTTATCAAAAACAAGTATATCGCCCGCACCTTTATCCAGCCGGAGCAGAGCCAGCGGGAGAAATCCGTCAACATCAAGCTCAACACCATCTCCTCCACCATCCGCGGCAAGCGCGTGGTACTGATCGACGACTCCATCGTCCGCGGCACCACCTGCGCCCACATCGTAAAGCTCGTCCGCGAGGCCGGCGCGACGGAGGTTCATATGCGTGTGTCCGCGCCGCCGTTTCTCAACCCCTGCTATTTTGGGACGGACGTCGACTCCCGCGAGAACCTCATCGCATGCAGCCACACGATCCCGGAGATCGCGCAGATCATCGGCGTCGACTCCCTCGGATATCTCAGCACCGACAGCGTAACAAAGCTGGCCGAGTGCGGCGAGGGCTTCTGCACCGGCTGCTTCACGGGGGAATATCCCGTTGAGGTGCCGGAAAATAAGGCCAAGTTCCGCTTTGAACGCGGACTCAGCGAAAAGGAATGACGCCGCTCGCGTGCCTTTACGCCGATGCCAACAAAACCCGGCCGCTCGCGCATGCAAAAACCCCCGCGCTTGTCATTGCGACAAGCGCGGGGGTGACTTTTTGTGCAGCAGGTGTTACCGCTTGCTCTCCCGGTTGATGCGGATCAGAAAAAACACGATGACCAGAACCGTCAGAACGATGCCGAGCACCACGAGCCAAGGTGCGTCCACGATCGAGCCGAGGATCCCGACCGCCATGCAGCCCACGCAGGAAAACATCATCCGGCTCATGTCTCTCAGGATCGTGCGCGCATCATACCGTGCCTTTTTCTCCTCCGGCAGCGTATTATAGCCCGCGATCAAAAATGTGCCTTTTCCGCAGGCAAACACGATGCCCAGAATCAGAAAAAGCAGTGCGGCGATGATCTGTGCTTTCACGCGAATTCCTCCCGTCAGCGGATGCGTGATCTCGTTCCTTTTCTTTGAACAACAGGAAATCCCCCCCATGACCCAACGGTCACGGGGAGGATTTCTGAAGTTTGGTGGAGACGGAGGGATTCGAACCCTTGACCTCTCGGATGCGAACCGAACGCTCTCCCAGCTGAGCTACGCCCCCACAAGGCTTGTTCATTATAGCACATTTTTCACATTTGTAAAGACCTTTTTTTCTTCCGGCGCATTTTTGTGCGAAAAAGTCCCGAAAAAGAAAATTGCTTCCCGCTCTTGCGCAATCGCCGCTTTTGTAGTAGAATATTTGCACGTGGCCATTGACAAGGCTGCACTAGTCGGGGAGCCAGCGGTGTCCTGTACCTGCAATCCGCTATAGCAGGGATGAATTCCCGCCCCCGGATAGGTTGATGTGTCGTCTGCCCGCAGTAAGCGGCGTTGAAGGTTCGGTCCCGCGCAACGGAGCCTTGTGAACCATGTCAGGCGGGGAACCGAGCAGCATTAAGCAGGTCACTCCGTGTGCCGTGGGGGCGCCGAGCCCGAGCTGGCTGCTGTGGTAACGGGCATGTCGTCTATTCAAAGGTGGGTGTGCAGTCTTGTCAATGGTCACGTTTTTTATGCTTTCCGTTCCCGGAGGTGACGCGCGCAAATGATGTATCAGGCGCTCTATCGCAAATACCGGCCGAAGACGTTTGACGACGTTGTCGGTCAGGAACATATTACCGAGACGCTCAAAAAGCAGGTCGAGACCGGACGCTTGTCCCACGCCTACCTGTTCATCGGCACGCGCGGTACGGGTAAGACCACCTGCGCCAAAATTCTGGCCAAGGCGGTCAACTGCGAGCATCCGGTCAACGGCAATCCGTGCAACCAATGCGCCGCCTGCCGCGGTATCGACGACGGGTCGGTCCTCGACGTGGTCGAGCTGGACGCCGCGTCCAACAACGGCGTCGACAACGTGCGCGCCCTGCGCGACGAGGCGGTGTTTTCCCCCGCCAGCGTGCGCAAACGTGTCTATATCGTCGACGAGGTGCACATGCTCAGCAACTCGGCGTTCAATGCCCTGCTGAAGATCCTCGAAGAGCCGCCGGAGCACCTCATGTTCATCCTCGCGACGACGGAGCTGCACAAAGTCCCGGCAACGATCCTGTCCCGCTGCCAGCGGCACAGCTTCAAGCGCATCCCGGTCGACACGATCACCGCGCGCCTGAACTATGTTGCCGAGCAGGAGCATCTGGACCTGCAGCCGGATGCGGCCGCGCTGCTCGCCCGCATGGCGGACGGCGGTATGCGCGACGCGCTCACACTGCTCGACCAGTGCTGCGGAAACGAATGTATCTCGACCGACGCGGTCATCTCCGCCATCGGTCTTGCTGGAAACCTGCGCACGGCGCAGCTTTTGCGAAGCGTTGCCGCCGGCGACACCGCAGGCGCGCTCGAACAGTTCCGCGCGCTCTGGCAGGATGGGAAAGACCCCTCTGCCCTGCTCGATGAGCTGAGTATGCTCCAGCGCGACCTGCTCATGCAGGCCGTTGCGCCGCGCGGCGGCCGGGAGCTGCTCTCCGGCGCATATGACCCGGTCACGCTGGATGAGCTCTCCGGTGCGTTTTCGTCCGCGCAGCTGCTGGCAAACCTTCAGAGCATCCAGCAGACACTCGGCGCGATGGCGTCGCAGCCCAACCCGCGCATCGCGGCGGAGCTGTGCCTGATCCGGCTCTGCCGGCCGGAGCTGTGCGACGATGTGCCGACGCTGTGCGCGCGCATGGACAAGCTCGAACAGACCGTATACAGCGGAGCGATCCCCGCGCCGCGCGCATCTGCGCCCGCGCCGAAGGCGAAGCCTGAACCGAAACCGGTACACGACGACGTTCCCCCTTGGGAACCGCCCGCACCGCCGGTCTCCGCGCCGAAGGCGAAGCCTGAACCGAAGCCGGTATTCGACGACGTCCCCCCTTGGGAGCCGCCCGCACCGCCGGTCTCTGCGCCGAAGGCAAAACCCGAGCCGAAACCGGTACACGACGACGTTCCCCCTTGGGAGCCGCCCGCGCCGCCGGTCTCCGCGCCGAAGGCAAAGCCCGAACCAAAACCGGTTCACGACGATGTTCCCCCATGGGAGCCGCCGGAGACCGTTCCCGCTCCCGTTCCGGAGCCGGTGTCCGCACCCGCGCCGGAGGCTGTGCCCGCTGAAGCGGGCACGTTTGACTGGCAGGCGCTGTGCGCATACATGGAGCGCGAGCTGCCGGTCGGCATCTATCATTTTCTGCTTGACCCGCTGCAGGCGGCCGGTGAGCTGGCTGACGGCACGCTGACCCTGCACCTGAACAAAGCTCCGGCTTACCCGATGTTCAACAAGCCCGAGATCGCGGAGAAATTCCGCCTGGCCGTGCAGACACTGACCGGACAAAACGTCCACGTGGTCATGCAGCCGATGGACACGGCGACCCAGATCAAGCAGCGGCAGATCGAGGAGCTGACACGCTTCCCGAACGTAACGATCCGATAAAAAAATTTTAATTCACAGGAGGATACAAACATGGCAAGAGGCGGTTTTCGCGGCGGTTATGGCGGCATGAATCAGGCCAACATGATGAAGCAGGCGCAGAAGATGCAGCAGGACTTCCTGCGGATGCAGAAGGAGCTGGAGGAAAAAGAGTTCACGGCAAAGGCCGGCGGCGGCATGGTCACGGCCGTTGTCAACGGCAACCGTGAGGTCACCAAGATCGAGATCAAGCCCGAAGCGGTCGATCCCGATGATGTCGAGATGCTCGAGGATCTGGTGCTGGCAGCCGTCAACGAGGCGCTGCGCCAGTACGAAGCGGCCTCTGACGCCACGGTCAACAAGATCGCCGGCGGCATGAAGCTCGGCTTCTGATGAAACAGCAGCACGCACCGTTTACAAAACGGTGCGTGCCTTTTTATTTGCGCAAAAATGCGTGCTCCTCGCGCTGGACAAGGCCGAGCGCCGGGTCAAAACAGGCGCGGCCGCGCAGGACGCAGGTCTTGCCGTAGCGGGCACGGAGATTGTCGAGCGTGATATCGAGCCGGCGCTCACGCGCGCGGCGCTCCGCATCCTCGAACAGGTCCATCTGATGCGGCGCACACGCAGGCTGGAGATCCAGCGCGCGCACGCCGATGCTGCGCAGCGGCTCGGGCCAAAGGTGCGCCTGCTCACACAGCGCCAGCGCCGCATCCAGCACCTCGCTCGTCAGATCCGTCGGATGGCGCAGCGCCATGCGGTGGCTGCACCAGCGCAGGTCCGCCGTGCGCACGCTCAGCTCCACCGTGCGGCACTGATACCCCTCCAGCCGCAGACGCGCACCCACGCTCTCGGAAAGCGACAGCAGCGCCGCGCGCGCATCCGCCTCGCAGATCAGATCACGCGGCGCGGTGGCGCTGTTGCCGATGGACTTCGGCGGCGGCAGATCCTCCACCCGGTGCACCGGCGCGGGGTCATAGCCGTTGGCATAGGCGTGCAGCTGCACCCCGCTCTTGCCGAAGCGCTGCCGGAGCATATCCGCATCCGCCGCCGCGAGCGCGCCGACCGTGCGGATGCCCAGCCGCTCGAGCTGCCGCACCGAGCTGCGCCCGGCAAAGAGCAAGCTGCCCACCGGAAGCGGCCAGACCATGTCGGCAAAGCGCGCGCGGTCAATGACCGTCACGGCGTTCGGCTTGCGGTAATCAGAGCCGAGCTTTGCGATCACCTTGCACCAAGACACGCCGACGCTCACCGTCAGCCCCGTGGCATCGAGCACACGCTGCCGCACCGCCTGCGCCGTCTGCAGTGCGTCCTCATGGCCGACGCAGCCGGTCATGTCCAGCCAGCACTCATCCATGCCGAACGGCTCGCACCGGTCGGTGAAGTCAGCATACACCTGCCGCACACGGCGTGAATAATCGTAGTACAGGTCAAAATCCGGCGGCAGGATCGTCAGCTCCGGGCACTGCTGCCGCGCCGCCCAGAGCGTCATGCCCGTGCGCACACCGGCGGCACGCGCCATCTGATCCTTGGCCAAAATGATGCCGTGGCGCAGCTCCTGCTCTCCGCCGACCGCCACCGGCCGGCCGCGCAGCTCCGGATGGCGCAGCAGCTCGATGCTCGCATAGCAGGCATTGATATCCGAATGTAAGATCATGCGTTCCATGTTCACGTTCTCCTGCAAAGAGATTGTCTTTATTATAAATCTCTTTATAGGATATTTAAAGCGTTTTCTTATCTTTTTCGGATATTTTCCTTGTATTTTTTCGTCGGATGCGATATATTGTGCTTGAGGTGCTGCATATGTACAAAACCTTTGGCGAAACGATCGCTTCCCTGCGCCGCGCGCACGGCATGCGCCAGCAGACGCTGGCGGACGCGCTGGCCGAGGCCGGTGTGCCCGTGTCGAATCAGGCGGTGTCGAAGTGGGAAAATGACGCCACGCTCCCGAACGCACAGCAGTTTCTGACGCTGTGCCGCGTGCTGGACGTGGACGATATTGCGGGCACGTTCTCCGGCGGGGACGCCGGCGGCCTGCTCGCCGGGCTGAACGCAGAGGGCCGCCGCCGCGCGCTGGAATACATCGCGCTCCTGCGCGAGAGCAAGCGCTTTGCCGCCTCGCCGGAACCGGCCGCGCTGCGCAGTCTGCCGCTGTACTCGCTCGCCGTCTCGGCTGGTACGGGCCAGTTTCTCGACGGGGAGAGCTATGAGATGCAGCCGGTCGGCCCCGAGGTGCCGGAGGAGGCAAACTTCGGCGTGCGCGTGGCGGGCGACAGTATGGAACCGCGCTTTCACAGCGGGCAGACCGTCTGGGTACACCAGCAGCCGACGCTCGACCCCGGCGAGATCGGCGTGTTCCTCTACGACGGCAGCGCCTATCTCAAGCAGCTCCGGCGCGACGGCGGGCGCGTGTTGCTGCACTCACTCAACCCGGCCTATGCCGATCTGGAGATCTCGGACGCGCTGCCGCTGCGCGTGCTTGGAAAAGCAATGACCTGATAAAAATAGAAAACTCCCTGCGGAACGCATGGTTTCCGCAGGGAGTTTTTCATTTATGCCTCGTTCCAGTGCAGCAGGCGCTCGGACAGCTCTGCAACCGTCTGCACCGTGGCCGCCGCGCCGGCAGCCTCCAGCTCGCCCGGCTCGGCATACCCGTAATACACACCGATACACGGAACGCCGCAGGCAGCGGCGCCGGTGACATCATACTTCCGGTCGCCGACCATGAGCGCGTCCTCCGGGGGCGTGTGCGTCTCGGCAAGCGCGGCCGCAACGACCTCGGCCTTTGTGCTGCGCGTGCCGTC
>ERZ1032641.21-NODE-21-length-25699-cov-17.397598_pt1 | contig 25699 bp, 22 predicted proteins | sample MGYA00517876_ERZ1032641 | MGnify/ENA primary metagenome ERZ1032641 (study PRJEB33719, sample SAMN04261397) | wastewater metagenome | biome: periurban shantytown; feature: human; material: feces | host: Homo sapiens | place: Peru: Lima | collected 2013-01-18 ...
CCCGGCACGATCATCTCCATGGGCACGCCCGCCGGCGTGGGCATGGGCTTTGACCCGCCGAAATGGCTGCACCCGGGCGACGAAGTCACCTGCAGCATCGAGGGCATCGGCACCCTCACCAACACCGTTCGGTAATCCGCCGTCAGGCAATGCCTGCGACGGCCGAAGATATCGCAAACAGACAGAATCAGAAAAAGGAGACATCACTATGAAATTTGCTATGTATGGTTCCGGCGCTGCCGGCAGCGTCTTCGCTTCTTACCTGCGCAAGGGCGGTGCGGACATCATCCTCATCGACCGCTATGAGGCACACATGAAGAAGGTCGCCGAGGAAGGCATGCACTTCACCATCCATCAGGAGGAAGACGGCGGCTACAAGGATTACGATTACCAGCTCAAGGGCTTCCGCACCTATACCACCGCTGCCGATGCGGCCGCGGCGGAGGGCAAGGTCGATGTCATCATCTACATGACCAAGGCGACCCAGCTCGAGCAGGCCATTCAGGACTCCCTGCCCGTCGTCGGCGACAGCACCGTCGCGGTCTCCCTCATCAACGGCCTCGGCAACGATGACAACCTCTTCAAGGTCTTCCCGAAAGAGCGCTGCATCATCGGCTCCGGCGTGCTGGGCACGGCTCTGCCCGAGCCCGCGCACTGCGTGTCCACCCCGGCCGGCGGCGTGCAGATGAACTTCGGCGGTGCGGTCCGCTCGGAGCTCAACGACGCGGCCTGCGCCGAGATGCTCAAGTGCTACCGTGACGGCGGCTGCGACGCCTACTGGCGCGACGGCGAGCCGGGCACCGACAACAACATCTACAAGTTCATCTGGAAAAAGGTCTGCGTGAACGCCACCGTCAACACCGTGTGCGCCGTCCTGCGCCTGAAGATCGGCGAGGTCGAGGCGGATCCGTTCGGCCAGTGGCTGTTCCACAGCGTCATCCGCGAGACCTGCGCGGTCGCAACCGCCAAGGGCGTGCCGATGGACGCGGACGAGTTCATCGCCCACGATCACAAGGACATCGTCACCAACATCGCCGACTACTATCCGTCCATGTGCCAGGATATGCTCTTCAACCACCGCCAGACCGAGATCGACGTGCTCAACGGCAAGATCGCCGAGTACGGCGAGCAGCTGGGCATCGACACCCCGGTGTGCAAGGTCCTGTCTCAGGTCGTGCGCTGCATCCAGGGCAACTACGACAAGCAGTACCTGAAGTAAGTTCACCCCGTTTTTTTCGCTGCCGGCCGGGCAACAACCGGCCGGCAGTTTGCTAAGGAGGCAACCGCATGAAAATCGCAATGATCGGCTCCGGCGCTGCCGGCAGCGTCTTTGCCGCCTATCTGCGCAAGGGCGGCGCCGAGCTCTGGCTCGTCGACAAGTACAAGGCGCACATGGATAAGATCGCAGCCGACGGGCTGGTCTTCCGCACGCCGGAGGGCGAAGAGGTGCTCACGGGCTTTCACACGAGCGCGACCGCGCACGACATCGGCACGATGGATATGGTCATCCTCATGGTCAAGGCCACGCAGACGGAGGACGTCATGGCCGACACCATGCCCTGCATCGGACCGGAGACGGCGGTCGTGTCGCTGCAAAACGGCCTCGGCAACGACGAAGTGCTCGCGCAGTTCGTGGACGCCGACCGCATCCTCTACGGCAGCGGCCTGATCGGCACGGAGCTGGCCGGCCCCGGCGTGTGCGTGAGCAAGCCGGAAAAGGGCATCCAGATGCACTTCGGCGCCGTGCGCAACAACCCGAAGGCCGACGCCGCCGGCAAGGCGCTCGAGGCGTGCTTCCGCGCGGGCGGCTGCAACGCGAGCTTTGACGAAGACGTGCGCCCGTACATCTGGAAAAAAGTCATCGCCAACAGCGGCTACAACGGCGTGAGCGCCGTCATGCGCCTGAAGGTGAAGGAGACGTTTGCCGACCCCTACGGGCACGACATCGTCATGCACGTCTGGAAAGAGGGCTGCGCCGTCGCGCAGGCGCTCGGCATCGGCGATCTCTGGCCGCTGATGGAAAAGGAAGAGCCGAACATCGTCGCAAACCTCGGCAACTACTACCCGTCCATGGCGCAGGACGCCGTGCTGCACCAGCGCCAGACGGAGATCTCGGTGCTCAACGGTGCCATCGCGCGCTACGGCGCGCGGCTTGGCGTGCCCACCCCGTTCAACACCGTCATCACGCAGGTCATCTCCTGCATCCAGAACAACTACGACAAGCAGTATCTCGGCTGAGGCAGCGCGCGGCAGCAGGCGTCCAGCCAGACAACAAATCCCCTCCGTATGCTTTTCCGCATACGGAGGGGATTTTCTATGCACGGCGCAGCCGTCAAAAACTACGCACTCAGGATGCGCCGGATCTCCTCGAGGTCATCGGCAAAGTAAATGCCCGCCTGCCGCTCCTCGGACGACAGGCCCTTTTCGATCATCTGCTCCAGAAGCGCCTGCAGCGCACGGTAGTAACCGTTCAGGTTGTAGAGGATGCACGGCGCGTCCAGATGCTTCAGAGACACCTTGGACATGACCTCTGCGATCTCCTCGAGCGTTCCCGTGCCGCCGGGGAAGGCGATAAAGGCATCGCCGAGCTCGATCATCTTGCGCTTGCGCTCCGCCATGTCCTCGGTCACGATGAGCTCAGTCAGGCCGTCGTGCTGGAATTCGCTCTCGATAAAACACCGCGGCTCGACGCCGGTCACTTCTCCGCCGGAGCGCAAAACGCTGTCCGCGATCGCGCCCATCAGCCCGGATCTGGAGCCGCCGTAGACCAGCGCATTTCCGCTGCTGCCGATCCATGTGCCAAGCTCCTGAACCGCTTCCCGCAAAGCCGGATCATTGCCTTCATTTGCGCCGAGATAGACCGTAATATTCACACAGAGTCCCTCCGATCCTGTTCCTGTCGGTATCAATACGGCAGTCAGGCTTTTTGCCTGACTGCCGGCAGGTACGCACCGTTTGTATTATACGCAGCCGCAGAGTGCCTGTCAACGGGATCGGGCGCTTGCGGGCATCTGTGCATCCGGTCTGCGCAGCAGCGCCGGTTTTCAGGCGGCATGCTCGCTTGGCTTTTTGCGCGCGCCGCCGAACAGATACCGCGTGACCGGATAGATCAGCGAAACGACCGCCAGAACCCACGCGCCCGGATCGCCAAAGCACAGCGCAATGTATGCGCCCACGGAGGCCGAGGAATCGATCGCCCCGCCGTTGACGAGCTTCGGCAGGAAGGCGCAGATCAGAACGCGCGCGATCAGCTCGGCGCAGCCGGCGACCAGCGTAAACTCCGCGTGCCCCACGCCCTGCACGCCGGAGCGAAAGACGAACAGGACCATCAGCGCAAAGTACATGGACAGATCCACGTACAGATACAGGTTCCCGTAGCGGATCGTGGCCGCCGTGATCTTGTCCGCACTCATAAACAGGTACTGGTATGCGCCCCGGATCGTCAGGAGCATGCCGGCGCCGCCGAGGATCAGATACATGGCGAGCCCGATCAGGAGGCTCTTGACCGTTCCGCGCCGGATCCTGTCGTGTCTGCCCGCACCCAGATTCTGCGCGTTGAAGCTGACGATCGCAGTGCTGAGCGCATTCATCGGGCACATCAGGAAGTTGTTGAGCTTATTGGCGGCGCCGAAGCCGTTCTGTGCGGGATTTCCGGCCGCCATGATGCCGTCCGGCCCGATGTCGAAGCCGACGAGCGCGCGCTGCATCACGATGATGCCGATCGCCAGCACCGAAAACTGAAGTCCCATCGGCAGCCCCTGACTCAGGTGCTGCGCATACACGGAGAACTCCGCGCGAAAATCCTGTCCGGAGAGGTGGAGCTCCGGATATTTTCCGAAGGCGTAGATCAGGCACAGGAGCGCGCTCACCGCCTGCGCCAGCACGGTAGCAGCCGCCGCGCCGATGACCCCGAGCCGGAACGCGAGGATGAACAGCAGGTCGAGCCCGATGTTCAGAACGGTGGAAAACAGCAGGAAGATGAGCGGCGTGGTCGAATCGCCCAGACTGCGCAAAACGGAGCAGATCAAATTGTAGTAGAGCTGCGCAAAGATCCCGAGGAAAATGACCAGCGAATACTGATATGCCGCCCTCCAGACGCCGGGGTTTGCCTCGGACAGGCCGATGAACCGGAGCAGGGGCTTGAGCGTCAGCACGGCGACACCGGTCAGCGCGAGCGACAGGACACCGCCGAGAACGAGCTGCGCCGCAAAGGATCTGCGGACTCTGGCCTGATCGCCGCGCCCCGCCGCGATGGACGTGATGACCGAAAATCCGGCGGTGCAGCCGACCGCGAACTGCAGGAAGATGAACAGGATCGGAAACACATCGTTCACGCCCGCAATGTCATCGACGCCGAGCGTCTGCCCGCAGATCGCAGCATCGCTGATCGTATAGATCTGCTGCAGCAAATACGAGAGAATGATCGGTACGGAAAACTTGAAAATCACCCATCCTTCGTCGCCGGAAAGCAGGTCGACCGAAGATTTTTTCCCCAGCTTTAACATGGTTGCTCCTTCTGTACTGCCTCTGCCGCCAAAAAACCTCATTCGCCTTCTGCTCTGCAGCTTTTGCGCTGCCGCAAGGCGAAACGCGGCAAATTCTGATAATACTCTTTTCGTGCATGCAAGTTATACCGCAGAAATTGTGAACAATTCTACCTCCGCGCGCAAATATTGCGCGCAGCCGGCCGCCCTCATGGCAAAAGGGCAATATTTTTGCCGGCATAAAACACCCCCTGTGCCGCAGCACAGGGGGTGTCCGCTATGGTGTTTTTCTAACCGTCAGCGCAGCGCGCTTACCGGTCGGGATACTTCTGCGACAGCTCTGCCTCCAGCGCATCCCAGTCGCGCGGCGGTCTGAGCTCCGTCCACGTCTCGGGCGAGGTATTGTCCACGCGCTCGTACTCGTGGCCGTTGGTGGCCTCCTGCACGGCTGCGTAGTACCACGCCGTCTTGTTGCTGTTGTCCGGCCAGACGATCATGTCCGGCAGCAGATGATCCTTGTCCGGGGTACGGAAGAGGACGTTGTTGATGATCTCCATGACCTCGGCGCGGGTAATCTGGTTCTGCGGGCGGAACGTGCCGTCCTCATAGCCGCTGATCAGGCCGAGCTTCGCCGCGCGGTTGATGTAGTCGCGTGCCCAGCTGTCGGAGATATCGGTGAAGGCGTCGCCCTCGACCTCCGGCGCATGGAAGAACAGCGCCGCGATCGTCGCGAACTCTGCGCGGGTGATGTACTGCTGCGGGCGGAATGTGCCGTCCTTGTAGCCGGCGAGGATGCCGCCGTTGGTGAGCGTGGCGACCTGACTGGTGTACCAGCTCTGAGCCGGGACATCCGAGTACGAGCACTTGGTAGTCCAGATCTCCTCACGGCCGTCATCTCTCAGGATGCGGTAGAAGATCGCGGCGACCTCGGCGCGCGTGATCGGTCTGCCCGGTGCGACCGTACCGTCCGGATAACCGGCGATGTACGAGTCGTGGTTATCGCGCTCCAGCGGCGGAGGCGGCAGCTCGTTGTCCTCTGCGGAGAAGACGAACTTGATGTGCGCGGCCGCTTCCTGGAAGGCGTTGCCCATCGCGGGGTCGATCTCAACGGTCACATCCAGCTTGATCGGGTCTGCCTTCGGGAAGACCTCGGCAACGAGGACGTCGCTCTTGAGTCCGTCGGCCGCGTCGAGCTGGTCGAAGAGGCTCGCGTTCTTGTTGGTCGCGAGCACCTTGCCGTCCTGCGACACGGTCATGTTGATGTGGCTGAGCACATCGTCGTACTTGATGGCGGTGCCCTCCTTGGCAGAGGTGTCGCCGTCGATCTCGGCGCGGAGGTAGACCTTCGCGCCCTGCGCGCCGTTGGCGCTGTCGGCCTTGACGCAGATGGTCTGCGTGAGGCTGTCGCCGGGCATGCAGTTGGAGAAGTTGGCAAACAGGTCCGTCGCCGAACCCTTGCCGGTGTTGGTAAAGGCAAAGCGCGCGTTGTTGCCGTCGTTGCCGTCATAGTAGGTGACGGTGGGGAGCTTTTCCTCGCCCGTCGCCCAGATGCCCAGCCCCGCAGCCAGCGCGACCACCAGCACGAGGGCGACGATCATGGTAAACTTTTTGTGTTTCATACCGCTGCCCTCCTTATGGTGTCGTGGTCGGCTGCGTCAGATAGCCGTTGCTGTCAACGCCCACGCCCCAGCTTTCTGTCACAGCCTTGCTCGGCGCGGCCTGAATGCTCTCGGCCAGCACCGTCACCTCGAGGTGACAGCCTGCGGGCTTGTCGGCCGGCTCGGTGATGGGTGTCGCCAGCAGGTTGGTCGTTTCACCGTCGTTCGCCGCGACCGGCATCTTATAGTAGTAGATGCCGTCCTGCTCGAACCAGTTGCCCGTGATGCTCGGCGTGATGTTCACCGGCTCGGCAGAGACATTGCCGTCACCGTCCACCCAGTTCATGACCAGCTTGACGCGGACATAGGACACGGCCGTGCCGGTGTTTTTGACGGCGATGCTCGTTTTCTGGCTGCCATCCAATTTCTCGACGATGTCCGTTCCGGACTTGGCCGCCGTGAAGGTGTTCTCCACAGGGTCAGTGTTCGCCTTGAGCAGGGCGAACGTCGTGCCGACGGCCAGTGCGAAGATCAGGCACAGGGAGAGGATGAGCGCGGTCTTTCTCCCGCCTGAACCGTTAAAGATACGTTTCATATGTCATCCCTCCTGTTCAGTTTTTCTGCGCGGCGCTGCCGCTGATCCAAGTGTTGATCACGTCGGCAATGCTCGTGAGCCAGTTGTGCGAATTGTAATGGTTGGTGACAGCGACCGTGGCGCTGGGCGTCGTGCCGCTGAGCGTAGCCGTCTTGTTGTTGTCGCCAACGATGCTGTAGCTCCACGACCAGTTTGTATCCTCGGTGACCGTGTACGTGCCGACGGCCAGACCGGTGATAGTTTTGCTGTCGCCGTCCTTGAGCACGATGGTGGTCACGACCTTACCGGCGCTGTCCTTGACATCGAACACGAACGTCTGGTTCGGGTTCGCGCCGTCGCCGGTGACGGCCTTGGAGATCGTCAGGCTGCAGGTGTTGACCGTGATGGTGAACGCAGCATCTTTAGAAACGCTCTCATACGTTCCACTTTGCGTAGGCGAAACCGTGCACGTCACCGTGTAGGTCGTGGTCTGCTCCGGGGCGACGGTGCCGCCGCTTGCCGCATCGCTCCACTCCCATATTCCGCTGCTGCTTCCGGCAGGAACCGTGTACGTGCCGACCGTTCCGCCGTTTTCATCCGTGATCGTGTAGGTCACATTCACGTACCTGTTGTTCTCTCCATCAAGCTGCGAAACGTTTGTCGTGACACGATCCTGCAGATTTGTTTCCTGACCGAGGTAGATCGAAGTATTCGTTGCGTTCGGCGTGACCGCCTTCACGGTCACATCCACCTGCTGCGGCTGGAACTTCTCGACCGGCTCCTTACCGGCTTCGTTCGACTCATAGATGCCGTCATCCGCGCCGACGTTCGTCTGCACACCGTTGCCGCCGAGGAAGGCATCCGTCGGCTGAATCTTGAATTCGACGATCAGTTTCTTGCCGCTGTACGTTCCGCTATGGCTGCCGCACCAGTTGTCCTTGTAGTCAAAGCCGGTGACCGAAACCGTGTTTCCGCTCACTGTCGCCGTTACATTGTCGGGCGCTGGTGTCTCTGCGCCGAAGGTCAGCTTTCCGTTGGCCGCGCCGGTGCAGTCTGCCGTTTTCAGCGTGATCTGCGCCTTCGTACCGTCCGGAATTTCAAAGTACGGCGTCACTGCGTCCTTGAGCACGGAACTGCTTGTCAGCTCCGCGTCCGAACCGCCGACCTGATTGCTGATGTTCTGGAAAACATTCTTAAGTTCCTCAGCATTGCCGGCCGAGAGATAGTAGGATTTGCCTCCGGCAGGATAGGTGCTTGTTCCGGGGCTTGACATGCTCTGCGCATTTTTATAGTTGGAGGACACAAGGTGCATATATTTATTGACATCGCTGACATTGTTAATGTTCGTTACCGGTGTTCCGTCCGCACCATCCAAACAACCAACCGTGTAAACCGTCGCGCCGCTGTCCTTCAGCGACTTTGCGGCGCTGATCGCGCCGTTTGCCACAGCTTCACTAAAGTCACTCTTCTTGGTTGGAGAACCGTCCGTAAACATGACGACAACTTTAGTGCTATCGCGCGTGACCTTGCTCAAAATGTCCTTCGCATGCTCCATGCCATAGTCGGATCTGGTCGCGCCATTGGCGTTCAGGTCATTTACGGCATTTTTCAGCTCCTGCTGTCCCGTTTTGGCATCTGTCAGGTTCTTTACGATCTGGGAGTAGTTATACGTATATCCTCCGCTTGTATAAGTGTTATTTCCGACCGTACTGGTTTTTTCGCCGGAAAACTTGACGATGGAAATATTGTGCTTGACCGTGTCCGTCTCTTTGGCCGCGACCTGATCGATGAAGTTTCCAACCGCCGTTTTCAGGGCAGACAGGCGCGAGGTGCAACCCACCTTTTCATAGAACTGCGTTCCTTCACTGTCAGCGCTGGTCTTCGGAGTCAGCTTTTTTGCGGCTGTGTGCTGGGCTTGGCTTCTGCTTGCATACCATCCTTCACCACCGGCACAGTTGCCATTCCGCCCGTGGCTACCGTCGCACCACGTAAGCGGCTGATAGTTGCCGGAAGCATCCTTGATGTAATAGGTAATGCCGTTATAATAGTCGTACTTGCTCGGATCTATGGAATACGTGGCCGCATAGTGATTACCACTGCAATTCTTGCCGCCCTCAATGCACCAATCCATCGAGCCGGAGACGTCGAGGACGAGCACGATGTCACAGGGCTTCGTGCTGACGACGGTGGTCTGCGCACCGGTCGCGTAGGCTTCGAGCCGGACGGTATAGGTGTCGGAATTCTCATCCGGCGTGACCGTCTTGCTGAGTTGGACACCGCTGCCCGTGTTGTCCGCCGCAATCGCGCGCACTCTGGCCGGAGCAGCATTCTGCGCAGGCTTGAGCAGTGGTCCTGCGTTCGTAAAGTTCACGGCGGGCACAAAGTCCTCCGTGGCGGGCGCATCCGCTGCCACGCCGGCGCCCATGAACAGGCACAGGCTCAGGAGCAGGGCTGCACAGAGGACGAGCGAGAGAATGCGTTTTTTCATGGTTTCGTCCTCCTTTCTCAGGGCGTCGGGATCGGGTCGATCTGCGTGCTCGAGGTGCTCGCCTCGACCGCTCCGACGTGCTTCCATACATCTCTGACATCATTGGCGGCGTACTGCTCCAGGTTCGCCGTCTGCACGGCCTCCGCCGTTACATAGATGTGCACCGTGGAATTCTGGTATTCGTTGCCCATTTTGGTGCTGAACGTGACGCGGCTGAACAACTGCGTCGTGGCCGTCTTCGGATCGACCGCACCATTATAATAATAGTACCCGTCCGCTCCGGCGATCCAGTCGGTATCGTTCAGATCCAGCACCAGCAGGTGCTCGCTCGGGTCGAGCGGCATGCGCTCGCTGTCGGCGTTGCGGATCTCGGGCGTGATCTTCACGCGGGTGTAAAACGCACCCGTGCCGACATTCTCCACATACACCACTTTGTTCACGACGCTGCCGGGCATGACGCGCACGGTCGTGAACGGATTGCCGTTACCGTCCTCGTCGTGCAGCGCGAGCTTGACCGAGCCCATCGTGATGACGTTGTCCGCCGTGCCGACGGCCGAAAAGTACGCCCACGTACCGACCGCCAGCAGTGTCACTGCCAGGAGGAGCACCGTCGCGATGGTCCACTTCTTCTTCATGCACAAACCACCTTTCTCCTTGCCGGGGGTTATTCTGCGCTGTGCGCAGGGATTCTCTTTCGCGCCCGAAGGCGCGCCGGGATTGTTTTTGCGGGATTCTCTCTTTCAGTCTGCGCGCGGACAGCGGCAGTACCGCCGCCCGCGCCCGGATTGAAGCCGAGCCAGAGTCCCCGATGGGGGCGGCGATTTCGCCGCCCCTTTGGGGTCAAAATGTTGGGGAATTACTTGGCAAACGGATTGTAATTGGCGCCAAACGCAGCATCCATAGCAGCAGAAGCGCTGTTAAAGCCCGCAGCCTGAACCGCGACCGCAAACACCGGGCAGGAGACGTTGCTCCAGTCCCAGCCGTTGTCAACGGTGAATTCTTTGCCGAACGCATAGGGAGTGCCGTCCTTCATGTCAAAGGACTTGTCCAGATACACGCCCTGCAGGAGCTGCTCGGTGGTAGCACCGGCGTCGAGCGCCTTATAGTAGTCAGCATAGTAGACGTTGTACTTGATGCCATCAATGGTGGTCTCAAAGTAATTCCACTTGTTGCCGTCATGCATCCACTGCCACTCATTGCCCTCGGTAGAGGTGATAACGCCGTTTTCAACCTTATTGCCAAAGTTGAAGTGCAGGACGTTCATGCCGGCATTGAAGGTCTCATAGCCGTCGTCCAGCGCGGAGGGAATGGCGAAGTAAGCGCGGATGTAAGCCTTTTCAGTACCGGTGTTCTTGATGGTGACCATCTTGTCCACATAGTTCTTAGCGGTCGGCATGCCAAGCGTATCCTTCTCGCCCTGCGCAGAGCCGACGATCGGGTAGAGCTGCTGACCCTGATGGAAGTCTTCGAGATCCGTGGTCTTGTTGCCAGCCGCATCCAGCTTGCGCTGTTGCTCGATCAGGTTGATCTTCACATTGCCAACGGTGAAGGTGTTGGTTGCAGCCTTCGTATCGGTGAAGTACGCCAGCGTGCCGCCGACGACCAGCACCGCGACGAGCATGACTGCGATCGCAGCCATCAGAATGGATTTCTTTTTCATAAGTAGCGTTCTCCTTTTCTTTCTAATGTACAGCGCTCTGTACAAGGTTTCCAAGGGATCTGCTCAGGGAAAGTTGCGAGGGAGTTACTTAAAAGCACTCGTTAAACGCGGCCGCAGCATCCGCAAAACCAGCAGACTGGCACAGATAGCCATAGAACGTCAGGCTGGCAGTCGCATCCGAATTCACGTCAAAATCGTTAACATTGACAAGGTTGTCCGTCAGAATGCCGGTCGCAGCGACATCTGCAGTCACTCGGTTGCCATCGTTCGTCTTGTAAACGTAAACCGCGCCGCCGTTCTTGCCCGTAACACCATCAAGCAGCATCCACGTGTCGGCCACACTATAATTCAGAACGCTGCTCACGTCCGAAGCCACGACCTCAACATAAAGATAGCAGGAAGCGCCGGCTTTCAGGCCGGTGACCTTAACAAACGGGTCTTTTTCGATCTTGGTGCCGGGGAGCAGATTGTACTCGTTGCCCGTCACCTCTTCAGTGTTGACCTTGTAAGAATACTCGCCGGAAGTCTGCGCAACCGCCTTGTGCTCTTTCAGCGTCAACGCGCCGCCCTGATCAAACAGCTTGCCGACGGTGAAGGTGTTCGTAACCGGGCCGCTCTGCGCCGTCAGATACGCCCACGTCGCGCCGACCGCCAGCGCCACAACGAGCACGAGCGCGATGGCGATCGTCAAAGTTTTCTTCTTCATTTTCTTCGTGTTTCCTCCCTTACACAAATTTTGGTTTCCGAACTCACCATGTCTCAACAGCGTCCAACGTGCGCTGTCAGCGTTCATAAGGTTAATGCATCGGGATGGGAAAATATTTCACGCCCTTGAAAAAATGTTTAAATCTTACGATTTTTGTCATCCTTTTCCGTGCACTTTGCTGCATTCGCTGCCTCCGCTCGGCGCGCCGCATCGCGCGCGTCCGCCTCAGCCGCCTTGCGCAGCATATCCGGCAGGAACGCCAGAACGATGAGCACGATCGCGATCGCAATGGCCAGATACATCCCCGGCGGGTTCGAGACCCAGTGCGAAACATAGCCGAGATACGGGATGGTGAACACCGGGCGGCCGATGAGGTTCTTGAAATAGACAGGTGCGCCGTCGGGCGCGTCGTTCGCGTCTCCCTGCGTGTAGAAATGCTCGTTTTCCGCATCGATGGAGATCACGCGGTGTGTGACGACATCCAAGTCCTCATTGAGCACAAAGGTGATCGCGTCACCGACCTGCACGTCCTCGGGCGCACAGGGCTTGACATAGATCAGCGAGCCGGTGTGATACGTCGGCTCCATGCTGCCGGACAGGACGCACATCGGCCGCAGACCGACCAGCCGCACGCCCACCAGAAGCAGCGCCAGAATGACCACCAGCACCACCGCAGCGGTGGAGATGGCATTGCACACTTTCTGAACCTGTTTTGACATCTTCGTTCTTCCTTTCCCTTCGCGGGCATCCCTCCTGTTGATCCCGGCCGGAGGGCAGACCTCCGAAGCGCAGCCTGTCCGAACCGGAAACGCGCACGGCGGGGCGGGGCGGGAACGCTTCGGAGTTTCCCGCCCCACTTCAGCCGTCACGCTTACTAACCAAAAGGATACCACGTTTTATTGCACACCGATAGGGGCATTATACACAAACTTCCAGCGATATTTTTGTAAAAATCAAACAGCTTTTCCTTTTGCTGTCCAAAAAGCTGTACAGTTATCCAACACCCATTGTACGTTTCGGCTGCGGGTGCGTCAAGTGCGGAGCGCGGGCGCGCGGGAATCTTACCTTTTCTTAAAACTGTCGCGGTTTTGCTTGTTTTTAGCGGGGAAACATGATAGGATAATTGCCGATTATGGATAGATAACAGGAAGGAGCTGCACGCATGGATACAAACGTGCTCGACTGGCTGGAAGCCACCGCCGCAGCCTGCCCGGACAAGCCCGCCTTTCTTGACGAGGACGGCGCGGTGACCTTTGCCGACGTGCGGCGCGAGGCGCGCATCATCGGCACGGCGGCGGCAAGGCTGCGCGCCGGACGCAAGGCGCCCATCGCCGTGATGAGCGGGCGCAACGCACACACCCCGGCCGTGTTTCTCGGCGCAGTATACGCCGGCTGCTGCTACGCACCGATGGACGGGACGATGCCCGTGCACCGGCTCAATTCGATCCTGCACACGCTCGACACCGATCTGATGATCGTGCAGCGCGCGTTTTACGACAAGGCCAGGACGCTGGAATTCGGCGGCGAGATCCTCATCGCGGAGGACCTGCTCGAGGGCTGCGAGGACGCGGCGCTGCTGGCTGACTGCCGCGCGCGCGCGCGTGAGCTCGACCCGCTGTACATCATCTTCACCTCCGGCTCGACCGGTACGCCCAAGGGCGTCATCACGGCGCAGCACTCGCTCATGTGCTACATCGAGGACTACGCCGGCGTGATGGGCATCGCGCGCGAGGATGTGCTCGGCAACCAGTCGCCGCTGGACTACATCGCCGCCGTGCGCGACATTTATCTGCCGCTGCGCTTCGGCGCGACGACGGCCATCATCCCGAAGGAACTTTTCATGTCGCCGGAGCGTCTGTTCGAATACATGAACGACAAGGGCGTGACAGCCGTGGGCTGGAGCGTCTCGGCGCTGACGGTGCCGGCCGCGCTGGGCGCGTTCGAGTGCAGCGTGCCGCAGCACCTGCGCAAGGTGTGCTTCTCCGGCTCGGTGATGCCGTGCAGCTGCCTGCGCCAGTGGCAGCTCGCGCTGCCGGAGGCGCGCTTCGTCAACCAGTACGGCCCGACGGAGGCGACCGCCTCGTGCACGTATTACGTCGTGCCCGGTCTGGTGGAGGACACCGACGTGCTGCCGATCGGCAAGCCGTACCCGCACTATGAAGTGTTTCTGCTCTCGGAGCAAAACGAGGCCGTGCCCGACGGCGAGATCGGCGAGATCTGCGTCAAGGGGCCCATCCTCGCGCTCGGCTACTACAACAGCCGCGAAAAGACCGCCGAGAGCTTCCTGCAAAACCCGCTCAACCGCGCGTATGACGAGCGCATCTACAAGACCGGCGACCTCGGGCACTTCGCGCCCGACGGCAACCTCATGTTCCACGGCCGCAAGGACCGGCAGGTCAAGCACCTCGGTCACCGCGTGGAGCTCGGCGAGATCGACCTCGCCGCGGCAAAGGTGCCCGGCGTGGAGGAGGCCTGCGCGCTCTACGATCAGGAGCACGAGCAGATCTGGCTGTTTTACACCGGCGCGGACGTGACCAAGCGCGACATCGCCGTGGCGCTGCGTGCCGATCTGCCGGGCTTTATGGTGCCGCGCAAGATCGAGCAGCTTGAGGCCATGCCCCGGCTCGACAACGGCAAGACGGATATGCGCGCGCTGGCCGGGCGCATCGCCGACGCCCACCGATAATCGCTTACATTACTCACATTTCAGGAGGTATTTTATTATGGAACAGGAACTGATGGACATTCTGACCGATCTGCGCCCGGACGTGGATTTTGAGACCGAGACCGCGCTCATCGACGACCACATTCTCGAATCGTTCGACATCGTGTCGCTCGTCGCGGCGCTCAACGACGCGTTCGACATCGAGATCGGCGCAAAGGATCTCGTGCCGGAGAACTTCAACTCCGCCAAGAGTCTGCTGGCCATGGTGCAGCACCTGCAGGACGAGGACTGATGGACAGGACTGCTCTGAAAACGGCGGCCGCGAAATACGGCACGCCGCTGTATCTGTTTGATCTGGATGCTTTCACGGCGCGCGCTGAAAAAGTGCGCGCCGCGTTCGGCTCTCACGTGCAGCTTTGCTACTCCATGAAGGCAAACCCCTTCGTGCTGCGCGGCCTGCCGGACGTGTTCCGCTGGGTGGAGGTGTGCTCCCCCGGCGAGCTGACGATCTGCGAAAAGCTCGGCATCGCGCCCGAGCGCATCCTCTACTCCGGCGTGAACAAGGGCGCGGACGATGTCGCGCGCGCCGTCGCGCTGGGGGCAGACCTGCTCACGGCCGAGAGCACGCTGCATTTTGATCTCATCTGCGCCGCCGCGGCCGCGCAGGGAAAGCACGTGCGCGTGCTGCCGCGTCTGACCGCCGGCAGCCAGTTCGGCATGGATCCCGCCGCGCTGGAGGAGCTCGTTGCGCGCCGCGCGGAGTTCCGGAACGTGACGATCGTGGGCATCCACTATTTTTCCGGCACGCAAAAGCGCAAGGACACCGTGATCGCAAAGGAGCTTGCGCATCTGGATGAATACCTCACGATGCTGCACGACAAGTACGGCTTCACGGCGCAGCACGTGGAATACGGTCCGGGGCTGAACGCCGAGTGCCTGCGCGACGATGCCGAGGCACGCGACGGCGCGCTGCTCGACGCGGCGGCGGAGCACATCCGCGCCTTCGGCGAAAAGTATCCGCTGACGATCGAGATGGGGCGCTTTTTTGCCGCCCCCTGCGGCACGTTCCTCACCGGCGTGGCCGACGCCAAGTGCAACCTCGGCGTGAACTATGCCGTGTGCGACGGCGGTATGCATCAGGTGAAGTATGACGGTCAGCTCATGGGTATGCAGTCCCCGCCGCTGACGCTCCTGCGCGAGAGCGCGGACGCCGCTGAGCCGTGGATGCTCTGCGGCAGCCTGTGCACGACCGCGGACGTGCTGGTGCGCGAGGCGCAGCTGCCGCCCCTGCGCGTGGGCGACGTGATCGCCTTCGGCCGCTGCGGCGCCTACTCCGTGACGGAGGGCGTGGCCGTGTTCCTCTCGCGCGATATGCCGCGCGTGGCGCTCTGCCGGGGCGGGGACTTCACGCTCGTGCGTGACCGGTTTGCGACCGACGTGCTCAACACCTGCCGGACGCCGGAGGACGAAGCATGACACTGACATCGCTGTCGTTTTACCTGCTGGTGCTCGCGCTGCTGGTGCTGTACTACCTGGTGCCGAAGCGGTTCCAGTGGGTGGTGCTGCTGATCGGCAGCTACGCGTTTTACGCGTTCGTGTGCCTGCGCTACATGGGCTTTATCCTCGTGACGACGCTCACGACCTACTTCGGCGCACGCGGCATGGACGCCATGACCGCGCGCATGGAGCAGACCGTCGCCGCGCACAAGCAGGACTGGGAGCGCGAGGAGCGCAAGGCGTACAAAAAGCGCTGCAAGTCCCGCCGCAAGGCGCTCATGATCGCCATCCTGCTGCTGAACTTCGGCATCCTCGCCGTGCTCAAATACTATAACTTCTTTGCCGAGTCCATGGAGACGCTCTTTGCGTCCGTGGGGCTGACGGTCTCGCTCGGCCACATCGGGCTGCTGCTGCCGCTAGGCATCTCGTTTTACACGTTCCAGTCCATGGGCTATGTGCTCGATGTCTACCGCGAAAAAGTGCCCGCCGAGCGCAACGTCGGCAAGCTCGCGCTGTTCGTGTCCTTCTTCCCGCAGATCATTCAGGGCCCGATCGGCGTGTACGACCAGCTGGCGCACCAGCTCTATGACGAGCACAAGTATCACTTTGACAACATCCGCTTCGGCGCACAGCTGATCCTCTGGGGCTTTTTCAAAAAGCTCGTCATCGCCGACCGCGCCGTGGGCATGATCCACACCGTCGCCGGGGCGTACACCGACTACGCCGGCACGTACGTGCTGCTGGCGGCGATCGTCTACGCGCTGCAGCTCTATGCCGACTTCTCCGGCGGCATCGACATCTCGCGCGGTGTGGCGCAGATGTTCGGCATCACCATGGGCGAAAACTTCCGCCGCCCGTACTTCTCGCGCACGCTCACCGAGTACTGGCACCGCTGGCACATCTCGCTCGGCGACTGGCTGCGCAACTACCTGTTCTACCCGCTGTCGATCTCGAAGGCGTTTCTCAACTGGGGCCGCCACGCCAAGCAGCACCTCGGCAATCACATCGGCAAGGTTCTGCCGACGGCCGTGGCCTCGCTGATCACGTTTCTCATCATCGGCATCTGGCACGGGGCGAGCTGGAAATACGTCGCTTTCGGCTTCTGGAACGGCATGGTCATCCTCGTGTCCACGCTGCTGCAGCCGGTGTCGGACAAGGTCGTCGCCGCGCTGCACATTGAGCGAAAGAGCGCGTGGTATCAGGTGTTTTCCATGCTGCGCACGTTCGTGGTCGTGCTCATCGGCTATTACTTTGACATTGCCGACGGCTTCCGCGCCGCCATGGGCATGATGGCCAAATCCGTGACCGACCTGCACCTGTCGCAGCTGCGGCCGGGTGCCGTGCTCGAGGCTCTGCCGCTGACGAAGTATGACTGGGCCGTGCTGCTGTTCGGCACGGTCGTGATCTTCGTCGCCTCCGTCATTCAGGAGCGCTCGCAGCGCACCATCCGCGAGATCCTCGACGAGAAATGTCTCGCCCTGCGCTGGGCCGTGCTGCTCGCCGGCATCTTCGCCGTCGTGCTCATGGGCGTTTACGGCCCCGGCGTGCAGGCATCCGAGTTCGTGTACATGCAGTTTTAAGCTATGACAAAACGACCGATCTCCAAATCCCGCACAGCGGTACGCGCGCTCGTTTTCGTGCTCATCGCCGCGCTGGGCATCGGGCTCATTTCACCGGCCTTCGTTGTGAACAACGAGTGGGACATGCGCCACGTGCACGGCTTCTTCCTCGAGCCGGAGGACAGCCTCGACGTGGTGCTCATCGGCGCGAGCCAGCTCTATACCGGCTACAGTGCCCCGCTCGCGTGGCAGCAGTACGGCTACACGAGCTATCCGCTGACGGTCTCGAACATCCCGGCACGGCTCTACGGCTCCCTGCTCACGGAGGCCGTGGATCGCCAGCACCCGAAGCTGATCGTCGTGGACATCGACGGCTTCATCAACGACGAGAACCCGGAAACGCTGGAGGCCAACCTCCGCAAGTGGATCGACAACATCCCCTGGTCGCGCAACCGGCTCGAGACCATCCGCACCTGTGTGCCGCGAGAGCTGCAGACCTCGTTTTACTTCAACATCGCAAAATACCATGCCAACTGGTACCAGCCGGACACGTGGCTGCCTGTGCAGCGGCGCCTGCGCGCGATGGGCAAGACCGGCTACTCGCTCACGAAGAGCTTTGAGGCCATCGGCCAGTCGCTCACGGACGCCGATGAACCGGACACCCGGCCGCTGACGCTCAGCGCGGTGAACGAACAGTATCTGCGCGCGTTCTGCGCGCAGGCGCGCTCGCTCGGCACAAACGTGCTCTTTCTGCGCATGCCGCACCGCACGCAGACAACCGACCCGAACGTGTTCGCCGACGTGGCGGCCGTAGTCGGCGGCTATGGCTACGAGCTGCTCGACCTGCACGACGCGTTCGACACGATCGGGCTCGACCGCTGCGCCGATTTTATGGACTCCGACCACCTCAACGCCATCGGCATGGAGACGTTCACCGCCTGGTTCGGGCAATATCTCTCGGAACACTATAACCTGACGACTGCGCACAGCGAGACCGTCACCGCCGAGTGGCAGCGCTGCGCCGATTTTATGGCGCAGATCCTGCCCACCTGCCAGCAGCAGGCGGCGGACAACACCAAACAGACCCTCAACGAGTTTTCGGCGGCGTTTGACGCCTACCGCTGACCCGATGATCCAACCGTGCCGCCCCGGCACAGAAAGCGCAAAGCCTATGCAGCAACGTTCCAAGCCTCAAAAACGCGCCCTGCGTGCCGTCATCTTTCTGCTCATTGTCGTGCTGCTCTACAGTGCCGCAGCCAATGTGCTGAGCGTGAACAATACGTGGGATATGCGCCATATCCGCGGCTTTTATCTGGAGCCGAAGGATTCGCTCGACGTCGTCATGCTCGGCGCGAGCGAGCTCTACACCGGCTTCAGCTCTCCGCTGGCGTGGCAGCAGTATGGCTTTACGAGCTATCCGCTGGCCGTGTCGAGCATGCCGTCATGCCTGTATGACTCCATGCTCACCGAAACCATGCGCCGGCAAACGCCGAAAGTCGTCGTCGTGGAGATCAACGGCTTTTTGTACGACTTCAATCAGGACGAAACGGACACCGGCCTGCACAAATGGCTCGATAACATCCCGATGTCACGCAACAAGGTGCAGACGATCACAAACTGCGTGCCGAAAGACCAGCAGCCGTCCTATTTTTTCCGCATGGAAAAGTACCATGACACCTGGATCGAGCCGGACGTCTGGGGCGGACCTGCCAAAGATCAGCTGACCATGCGCCGGACCGGCTATTCGCTGACCAAATCCTTTGAGGTCATCCCGAAAGTGGAGACCGGCGAGCGTCAGGTCAAATCTCTGGAGCTGAGCGCAGAAAACGAGCATACGCTGCGCGATTTCTGCGAGCGGGCCAAACAGCTCGGGGTAGAGAATGTGCTCTTCGTGCGCTTTCCGCACCGCACGGTGCTCAGCGACCCCTCTGTCCTTTCGCAGCTTGCAGACATTGTAAGCGAATATGGCTACGGCTTTCTCAACTGCGACGAGCAGATGGACAGCATCGGTCTGGAGCTGGACGGCGACTTCTGCGACAACGAACACATGAACGTGTTCGGCATGGAGAAGTTCACCGCATGGTTCGGGCAGTATCTCTCCGAGCAATACGACCTGACTGCCGCGCACAGCGACAAGGTGACCGCCGAATGGGCGCACTGCGTGGAATTTGTGGCGCACATGCTGCCCATCTGCAAACAGAAAACACCGGGCGACGGCGGAAACTACAACGAATTCTCACCGGAATTTTCAGCCTACCGCTGACCCTGTATCTTTGAGGACGTTATGAAACAACACCGTTCCAAAATCAAAACCGTCGTGCGCGTGATCGCGTTTCTGCTCATCGTGGCGCTGGTCTACGGCGCGCTCACGCGGCTGCTGACCGTCAACAACGCCACCGAGCAGCAGTACATCCGCAGCTTCTATCTGGAGCCGAAAAACTCGCTCGACGTCATGATCCTCGGCGCGAGCGAGACGTTTACCGACTACTGCGCACCGCTGGCATGGCAGCACGCCGGCTTTACGAGCTATCCGCTGGCCGTGTCGGCCGCACAGGGGACCATGTACCCCTCCATGCTGCGTGAGGCCGCCAAGCGGCAGAGCCCCGCGGTCTACGTGGTCGAGGTCAACGGCTTTCTCTACACGGAGGACGAGCGCAAGGAGCTCGGCAAGGCCGCAACGCGCGAATGGCTCGACACGCTGCCGCTCTCACACAACAAGGTGCAGGCCATTGGCGAGTGCGTGCAGGGCAAGCGCCTGTCGTACTATGTACCGCTGCTCAAATACCACGGCAACTGGAGAACGCTGGACCTCATCCGCAATTCGCTGTCCCTGCAGCAGCAGGCGCGCGACGCGGGTTATTCGTACACCAAGCCGTTTCTGTCCATCTCCATGTTCCTCACGGAGACGGATGAGATCCCCGTGCGCCAGCAATCGCTCGACGATTTCAACGAGCAGAGCCTGCGCACCTTCTGCGAGACGGCCAGGGCGCAGGGAATCAAAAACGTGCTCTTTGCCCGCTTCCCGCACCGCACCGTCATTGAAAACTATGATGCCGTGTTTGCCGAGCTGGAGGCGGTCGTGCACGAGTACGGGTATGATTTTGCGAACTTCGACACGCAGATGGACGCCATCGGCCTCGACCCGCTCAATGATTTCGCCAACGCCGAGCATCTGAACATTTTCGGCGCGGAGAAATTCACGCCCTACCTCGCCGACTATCTCGCGCAGCACTACGACCTGAACACCGCGCACAGTCAGGCCGTCACCGATGAATGGACGCGCTGCGCCGCATTCACGCAGCAGATGCTGCCCGTGTGCGAGGACAACACCCGGCGCTACACGTGCGAGAAGCTCGACGAATTCTCGCCCGTGTTCGCAGACTGCCGCTGAATAAAGCAAAACGCAGCCCCCTTCGAGACGCTCGAAGGGGGCTGCGTTATTGTTGCTTTACCGGCCGGTGCTGCCGAAGCCGCCCGCGCCGCGGTCAGTTTCGTCGAGCGTGTCGGCGTCCGAAAACTCCGCCGCGAGAAACGGCAGGATCACGAGCTGGGCGATGCGGTCGCCGGGGGCGACGGTGCGCGGCGCGTCCGTGTCATTGTGCAGCGCGACGGTGCACTCGCCGCGATAGTCTGCGTCGATCACGCCGACGCAGTTTGCCGGGCGCAGCCCCTGCCTGGACGCGAGGCCGCTGCGCGCGAACACGCCGCCGAAATACCCCGCCGGAATGGCGAGGGCAAGCCCCGTGCCGATCATGGCCGTCGTGTGCGGCGCGATCGTGACGCTCTGCCCGTCCGCCGGGCAGGCGTAGAGATCATAGCCCGCTGCGTCCGCGCTGCCGCGCCGCGGGGTGACGGCGCCGGGGCGCAGCTTTTGGATCTTCACTTCCATCCGTTCATGCCCTCCCAGAGTACGATGTGCCCCGCCGCGCGGGTGCGGTTCATGTCGATGATGCGCTGGTTTTCCGAGCCGCGAAAGCGCAGGCTGAGGTTGCGCTGCGCGTCCACATAGCGCCCGTCGACGAGGATGTCGATGAGCGAGAGCATCTCGTCCGTGACCTCGCAGCGCGGGTGCGCGCCGTCGACGGTGAGCTCCTTGTCGAGCTCGAAGCCCGAAAACGCCCAGATGTCCTTATCCGGATAGCGCTCGCGCACCCGGTGCAGAAACGGCACGAGCGCGCGCTGATTCTCCGGCTCGAACGGGTCGCCGCCGAGCAGCGTCAGGCCGCGGATGAAGGGCTTTTCCAGCTCGCTGAAGATGATCTGCTCGGCCGCCGCGTCAAACGGCTGGCCGTAATGAAAGTCCCACGTCTGCGGCTGGAAGCAGTTGTAGCAGTGGTTCGTGCAGCCGGAGACGAACAGCGTCACGCGCACGCCGACGCCGTTGGCAATGTCGCAGGTCTTGATCTGACCGTAATTCATAGCAATTCCTCACAAACAGCGGGCGCGCCGCTTCAGACACGCCCGCCGGGTATTTTTTTCTCCGCGCGCCGCCTTACAGGTGCAGCACGCGCTCCTTGATCTCCTGCGTGCGGCCCTGGTTCCAGAACTGGGTGCCGATGTAGCCGCAGGTGCGGCGGGCAACGTTCATCTTGTCCTGATCCGTGTTGCCGCAGTTCGGGCAGCGCCAGATGAGCTTGCCGTCGTGCTCGACGATCTCGATCTCGCCGTCGTAGCCGCAGACCTGGCAGTAGTCGCTCTTGGTGTTGAGCTCGGCGTACATGATGTTGTCGTAGATGAACTTCATCACCTCGAGCACCGCCGGGATATTGTTTTGCATGTTCGGCACCTCGACGTAGCTGATCGCGCCGCCGGGGGAGAGCGCCTGGAACTTCGACTCGAAGGCGAGCTTGCTGAACGCGTCGATGTTCTCCGTCACGTGGATGTGGTAGCTGTTGGTGATGTAGCCCTTGTCCGTGACGCCGGGGATGATGCCGAAGCGCTTTTGCAGGCACTTGGCGAACTTGTACGTCGTGGACTCCAGCGGCGTGCCGTAGAGGCTGAAGTCGATGTTGTGCATCTGCTTCCAATGCTTGCAGGCATCGTTCATGTGCTGCATCACCTCGAGCGCGAACGGCGTCGCCGAGGGGTCGGTGTGAGACTTGCCGGTCATGTACTTGACGCACTCATACAGTCCCGCGTAGCCGAGGGAGATGGTCGAGTAGCCGCCGTAGAGGAGCTTGTCGATCGGCTCGCCCTTTTTCAGGCGGGCCAGCGCGCCGTACTGCCACAGGATGGGCGCGGCGTCCGAGAGCGTGCCCTTGAGCCGCTCGTGGCGGCACATGAGCGCGCGGTGGCACAGCTCCAGCCGCTCGTCAAAGATCTTCCAGAACTTCTCCATGTTGCCGCCGGAGGACAGCGCCACGTCCGGCAGGTTGATGGTCACGACGCCCTGATTGAAGCGGCCGTAGTACTTCGGCTTGCCGTTTTCGTCGACATACGGCGTCAGGAAGCTGCGGCAGCCCATGCAGGTGTAGCAGTGGCCCTCGCCGTTTTTGTCCACCTTGAGCTCGAGCATCTTCTTCTCGGAGATGTAGTCCGGCACCATGCGCTTGGCGGTGCAGCGGGCGGCCAGCTCCGTGAGATACCAGTAGGGCGAATCCTCGTGGATATTGTCCTCCTCGAGCACGTAGATGAGCTTCGGGAACGCCGGCGTGACCCAGACGCCCTTCTCGTTTTTCACGCCCTGATAGCGCTGGCGCAGTGTCTCCTCGATGATCATGGCGAGGTCGTGGCGCTCCTGCTCGTTTTTCGCCTCGCCGAGGTACATGAACACCGTCACGAACGGTGCCTGACCGTTCGTGGTCAGCAGCGTGACGACCTGATACTGGATCGTCTGCACGCCGCGGCGGATCTCCTCGCGAACGCGGTTTTCGACCAGCTCGGCCAGCTTCTCCTCGCCCGGATGCGCGTCGATGGCCTGCATCTCGGCCGCGACCTCGCGGCGGATGCGCTCGCGGCTGACCTGCACGAACGGCGCCAGATGCGTCAGCGAGATCGACTGACCGCCGTACTGGTTGGAGGCGACCTGTGCAATGATCTGGGTCGCGATGTTGCACGCGGTCGAGAAGCTGTGCGGCCGCTCGATGAGCGTGCCGGTGATGACGGTGCCGTTTTCGAGCATATCCTCCAGATTCACAAGGTCGCAGTTGTGCATATGCTGCGCGTAATAGTCGGCGTCGTGGAAGTGGATGATGCCCTCCTCGTGCGCCTCGACGATGTCCTTGGGCAGCAGGATGCGGTTGGTGATGTCGCGGCTGACCTCGCCGGCCATATAGTCACGCTGCGTGCTGTTGACGATCGGGTTCTTGTTGGAGTTTTCCTGCTTGGCCTCCTCGTTGTTGCACTCGATCAGGCTCAGGATGCGGTCGTCGGTCGTGTTGGCGCGGCGCACCAGACTGCGGGTGTAGCGGTAGGTGATGTAGGCCTTGGCGACCTCGAACGCGCCGTGCGCCATGATCTGCTTTTCGACCATGTCCTGAATTTCTTCCACAGCGGCGCTGCGGCCGAGCTCCTGACAGGCGAGCTCCACGCTCTCGGCGATGCGCTGGATCTGGCGCGGCGTCATGCGCGCGCCCTCCTCGACAGCGGCATTGGCCTTCGTGACGGCCATGATGATCTTCGAGATATCAAAGGTCGCCTCTGCACCGTTTCTCTTGATGATCTTCATTTTCTGTTCCTCCCCCTCGTAATCGAAAACACAATATCTTGTGCGGAGAACCGCTTTATTTTGTATTGAGAGCGGGTATATCGTACAATATCTTGTGTCTTATGTCAACACATATTTTTATTTTGCTTGTGCAAAACACACACGACCGGCCCGGCTTCAGGCCGCAAAAATGCGCCGCCCACAGGCGGCGCAAGGCTTTTGCGGATCGCCGGAGCGAGCCGCAAAGCGTTGCCGTCAGGCAGTTTCGTAGCCGTTTGGGTTCTGGGTCTGCCAGCGCCAGCTGTCGCGGCACATATCCTCGAGCGAGTAGTCCGCGCGCCAGCCGAGGATGCGCGCGCTCTTGTCCGGGCAGGCGTACACCGTCGGCAGGTCGCCCGCGCGGCGCGGCGCGATGCGGTAGGGCACGTGCACGTGGTTGGCCGCTTCAAAGGCGTGCACCATTTCGAGCACGCTGTAGCCCCGGCCGGTGCCGAGGTTAAAAATGCTCTCGCCCGTGTGCGCCGCCATGTAGGCGATGGCCGAGACGTGGCCGCGCGCAAGATCCATGACGTGGATATAGTCGCGCACGCCGGTGCCGTCGGGCGTGTCATAGTCGTCGCCGAACACATTCAGGCATTCCAGCCGGCCGATGGCCGTCTGCGAGATGTAGGGCATGAGGTTGTTCGGCACGCCGCGCGGATCCTCGCCGATGAGGCCGCTCGGGTGCGCACCGATGGGGTTGAAGTAGCGCAGCAGCACGACCGACCAGCTCGGGTCGGCCACCACACAGTCGCGCAGGATCTGCTCGCAGACGTACTTCGTCCAGCCGTAGGGATTCGTGCAGCTGCCGGTGCGGGACGTCTCGTAGAGCGGCATGTCGTTGTCGCCGGAGTACACCGTCGCCGACGACGAGAAGATGATCTGCTTGACCCCGTGGTCGCGCATTGCCTCGCAGAGCGTGACGGTCGAGCCGAGGTTGTTGTCGTAATATTCCAGAGGCATATGTACCGACTCGCCCACGGCCTTGAGGCCGGCAAAATGGATGACGCAGTCGATCTTCTGCTCGGTAAAAATGCGGTCGAGTCCGGCGCGGTCGCGCACGTCCATCTGATAGAACTTCAGGGGCTTGCCCGTGATCTGCTCGACCCGTCTGCCCGCCTCCGCGCTGCTGTTGACGAGATTGTCCACCACGACGACATCCATGCCCTGCTCGAGCAGCTCCACGCACGTGTGGCTGCCGATGTAGCCCATGCCGCCGGTCACCAATACGGTCATGCGCCGTACCTCCCTCTTGCTTGCGGTATCGCAGGATTGCGTACCTTTTTATTTTACATCAGAACGCCGCGAAGTTCAACGGTTTTCCTTTGCCAGAGTTTTGCCATGCGCGTGAATTTCCTGTCAATCCCTGATTTTACAGATTTCAGGCGATTTTTCTTGACTTTTCATCCCCGCTGGGCTAAACTGCAACTACCATAGTGCAGTTGGGATGGCTGCGTACGCACTGTTTTTGTCCATTTGCGATCTGACCCATCTCTTTTTTATCAATTCTTTTCTCTTTTATCTGATCTCTATTTACCGCGTTATCTACCATTGTTCTCCGCGATCGGCACGTTCATCCCGTCTCAGGATCAGGGCGCACCTGCGGCGTACAGGGCGCGCAATGGCTGCACGCATAGCGAAAGACCTCCGGGTACGCCCGGAGGTCTTTTTGCTGGTCCGGAAGCGTGATACGGAAATGTGAGCAACGCTCAAAAACACATTGAAAATCCTACATTTCTACGGCATAGACGCACGGACTTATTACGAAAAAGCAATCCGCCTC
>ERZ1032641.23-NODE-23-length-25326-cov-16.061216_pt1 | contig 25326 bp, 17 predicted proteins | sample MGYA00517876_ERZ1032641 | MGnify/ENA primary metagenome ERZ1032641 (study PRJEB33719, sample SAMN04261397) | wastewater metagenome | biome: periurban shantytown; feature: human; material: feces | host: Homo sapiens | place: Peru: Lima | collected 2013-01-18 ...
GTGATGACTTCCTTTTCATAGATATCAATGAGCTTGTTGAGATTCGGAATATTGTGCAGCTTCAAAAACTGGCTCGTCATGGCCTTGAGCATCTGGTGCTGCACGTCAATGCGGCCGATGTCACCGTTGGCATAGGAATTGCGGAAGCGGAACACGCCCATGGCCTCATAGCCGTCAAGGTGCTGATACCCCTTGCTCACATGGATAGACAGATCCTGCCCCCAGTCCTCATAGTCCATATCCACGGGGACATCAAAGTCGATGCCGCCCATGGCATCGATGAGCTCGACAAACACCTCGACATCAAAAATCGCATAGCTGTCGACCCGGTAGCCGAGGATCTTTTCCACGCCGGCGATCATCGCCTCCACGCCGTCTCTGCCGTTGTTCTCGGCCGCGGCGTAATACTGGTTCATCTTCTTGGGACGGTAGGCAACGTTCACCGCCGTGTCACGCGGAATGCTGACGAACTTCAGAGATTTGTTCTCCGTATCGAGCATGCCGACAAGCACGGTATCCGTCAGGCCGGCCGCGCGGTCCTTGCCCGCGATCAGGAAGGTATAGCAGCCCTTCTTGCGTCCCTCGGTATTGGTGGTAATGCCGTCGTCGGGGTTGCCGTCGCTCAGGCCGCCGCTGAGGCTCGGTGGGCTGACCCAGTGATCCATCAGTACGAAAAACTCACCCACGAGCAGCGCCAGCACAACGACCACGATGATCGCAATGCGCACTTTTTTCTTCTTCCGGCGCTTATCCTGTGCCTGCTGCGCCTTCACGCGGTGATTGGCCGCGGCAGACGTCTCGGAAAACGGGTCGTCCTGAAAGCCGCTGCCGTCGTCATATCCATCGTCATAGCCCGCGTTTTGATAGCCGGCATAGTCATCCGGATAGTGGCCGTCATTCTGTCGTCTTTTCATATTCTTTTCCCCTGCCTTGATACCAGTTTAATGCCTGCACCGTGTTCTCGTGCGGCGTAATGCCGCCGGCGCGCAGATCCTCGAGGCTCATTTGCAGACCGAGTACCATGGCCGCGTCCAGATCGGTGTAAGCAAGGCGCCGCAGCTCGTCCACGCCGTCAAAATCCCGTGCAGGCTCGATGTAGTCGGCCATATACAGGACCTTTTCGAGCGTGGTCATATCGGGTTTTCCCGTCGTGTGCCAGCGGATGGCATTTTCTATCTCAGGTGGTACGCCGAAACGATCCCGCGCCACGGCAGCGCCGGTTTTTGCGTGCAGCAGCTTGGTGTTGGCCGTTTCGACCGTGTCGTTAATGATACCATATTTATCAGACAATAGCAATTGGTCAGATAGCTCGAATTTTTTCGTGCAATCGTGTAAAATTCCGGCTTCGGCAGCAGCATCCGGGTCGCAGCCCCAGCGCTCGGCAAGGCGGCGCGCCTCGTGCTCGCAGCCCCAGACATGGGAGATGCGCCGCGGCTTGAGCATGGGATATGCCTGCTCGCGCAGCCAGTTGAGGTCGGGCCTGGCGCCATAGAGCCGCTGCTGAATGATGTGCGCGTACACCTCGGGGGCGAGATACTCGCTGCCGCGCCGCTGCGGCAGCAGGCGGCGCACGTCCGTGCTCGTGACGGGGATCGGCTCTGCCGGCAGCGCGATGACGCGCGCACCGTACGTCTCGCGCAGATAGGCACTGAAGCGTTCGACCTCGGCGTGCTCATCGCTTGTGCGCGCAAGCGCGACGAGCGTGACCTGCGCAAGCAGCGCGCGATAATCGTGCCACTGCTCAAACGTCGTGAGCATATCCGTACCGACGACGAGGTACAGCTCCGCGTCCGGATTGCAGTCGCGCAGCTCGCGCACGGTGTCGACCGTGTAGCTCTTGCCGGAGCGGTGCAGCTCCATGTCGGAGACCTCCACCCCCGGTTCGGAGGAAAAGGCCAGCATCGCCATGAGCAGGCGCTCCGACGGCTCCGGGCTGCCCGGTGTGAGCTCCTTGTGCGGCGGGATGCGGTCCGGGATGACGAGCGTCACATCCGGCTCGATTGCCGCGCGCACGGCGCGCAGTGCCGCCGTATGGCCGAGGTGCGGCGGGTTAAAGCTGCCGCCATAGATGCAGATCTTCATTTCTTCGCCTTTTTCACGAGCTCGATCTTCGGCTTTTGCTCGTTGCGCTTATAGAGCACGAATTTTGAGCCGATGACCTGCACAGGTTCCGCGCGGCAGGTCGCAGCAAGCTGGTCGCACGCCTCGCGCGCGGTCAGAAGCGAGTTTTCGAGCACGCGCCCCTTGACGAGCTCGCGCGCCTTGAGCGCGTCGTTCATCTGGGTAACGATGTTGTCGGTGATGCCGCCCTTGCCAATGTGGACGATGGTATCCTCCGTCGCGGCCAGACCGCGCAGCTGGGCGCGCTGTTTACTTGTCAGCATAGTAATTCCTCAATTCTTCTTTCAGGATTTTGAGTGCATTTCCGCGGTGGGAAATGGCGTTTTTCTCTTCCGGACGCAGCTCCGCCATGGAACAGTCGTAGCCATCCGGCAGGAACAGCGGATCATAGCCGAAGCCGTTTTCCCCGCGTGGGGCAAACAGGATGCTGCCCTCGCACGTGCCGCGTGCGCGCAGCACGTCGCCGTTTGGGAACGTGCAGCAGATGCACGATACGAACCGGGCCGTACGATCGGTGCGGTCGCCGAGATTGTGCAGCAGGAGCGCGTTGCGTGCGGCGTCCGTATCATCGTGCCGGCCGGTATAGCGCGCCGAGTGCACGCCGGGCGCACCGCCGAGCGCATCGACCTCGAGGCCGGAGTCGTCCGCGATGGCGGCCTGCCCCGTCGCGCGGGTCACGGCGATGGCCTTCAGATAGGCGTTTTCCTCGAAGGTCTCGCCGGTCTCGTCGACCTCAAAGTCGCAGCCGGCCGCGCTCTGCGGGATGATCTCGATGCCCATGTCGGCAAAGATGGCGCGAAACTCATCGAGCTTATGTGCATTATTGCTTGCAAGGATCATGACAGCAGCGCCTCCACAAATTCCGCAGGCTTGAACTCCAGCAGGTCGTCGATCTGCTCGCCGACGCCGACATATTTCACCGGAAGCTGCAGGTCGTTTGCGATCGCAAAGACGATGCCGCCCTTGGCCGTGCCGTCGAGCTTCGTGAGCACGATGCCGGTGAGATCTGCCGTGTCGAGAAACTGCTTTGCCTGAATGAGGCCGTTCTGACCGGTCGTGGCGTCGAGCACCATGAGTGTTTCAATGTCGGCCTCCGGCAGCTCGCGGCGGATGACGCGGGTGATCTTATTGAGCTCGTTCATGAGGTTTGCCTTGTTGTGCAGACGGCCGGCGGTGTCGATGATGACGACATCCACGCCGCGCGCCTTTGCCGCCTGAATGGAGTCGAACACCACAGCGGCGGGGTCAGAGCCCTCCTCGTGCTTGACGATCTCCACGCCGGCGCGCTGCGCCCAGACGGTGAGCTGGTCGGCGGCCGCTGCGCGGAACGTGTCCGCGGCGGACAGGAGCACGCGGTTGCCCTCCTTCTTGAGCTGGGAGGCGAGCTTGCCGATCGTTGTCGTCTTGCCAACGCCGTTGACGCCGACGACGAGCACGACCGACGGCTGCGTCGTGAGCAGGAGCATGGTATCCTGCACCTTGAGGATGCGCGTGAGAATCTGCACGAACTCCTTTTTCACCTCCGCGCCGGTGGTCAGCTTTTTGAGCTCGATGGCCTTGCGCAGCTGCGCGATGGCCTTGGTCGTCGTCTCAACGCCGGTGTCGGCAAGGATGAGCGTCTCCTCAAGGTCCTCGAAAAACTCCTCATCGCCCGGCTCATAGGCGGCAAAAATGCCGGTCAGCTGGGCGTCCATCTTCGTCTTGGTCTTGGTCAGACCCTGTTTGATCTTATCAAAAAATCCCATAGACTATCTTCTCCGTTACGATATGGTTTTAGCCGCCTCATCCAGCGAGAGCTCGATGATGCGCGACACGCCTTTTTCCTGCATGGTCACGCCGAACAGATGGTCGGCCTCCTCCATGGTGCCGCGGCGGTGCGTGATGACGAGAAACTGCGTGCTCTTGGCGAGGCGGCGCATATACTGCACGTAGCGCGTGACGTTCGCCTCGTCGAGCGCGGCTTCGATCTCGTCCATGACGCAAAACGGCGTCGGACGCACCTTCAAAATGGCAAAGTAGAGCGCGATGGCCACAAACGCCATCTCGCCGCCGGACATCAGGCTCAGTGTTGAGAGCGCCTTGCCGGGCGGCTGCACCTTGATCTCAATGCCGCTGTCGAGCACGTGCTCCGGATCCTCGAGCACGAGCGCCGCCTTGCCGCCGCCGAAGAGCTCCAGGAAGGTCTGGCGGAACGCCTGATCGATCGCCTGAAACTGGGTAGTAAAGATGCCCTCCATCTCCCCCGTCACATCGGCGATGATGCCGGTTAGCTCACGCTTGGCCTTGAGGATATCGTCCCGCTGACCGGTGAGGAAGGTGTAGCGCGTGTTCACGCGCGTGAATTCGTCGATCGCACCGAGGTTCGGCGTGCCCAGTGCGCCGATGCCGCGGCGCAGTTCGGCGATCTGCCGGTTGGCCTTGGTCATGTTCTCGATCGGCTGGCGCAGCGCCTCAGCCGCCGTGCGGCTGAGCTCGTAATTGTCCCAGAGCTTGTCGAGGATCTGCTTTTCCTCCATGTCGGCCGAGAGCTTTTTCTGCTCAAAGCGCGACACGAGCCCCTGCATATCCAGCAGGTCGCGGTTGCGCGCCTGCGCATCGCGGTCGGTGCGTGTGCGCTGTCCCTCCAGCTCCAGCTTGCGGCTGCTGCACGCGGCGAGCTCGCCGCGCAGCGTCTCGGCGCGCTGGCGCAATTCAGCCAGACGGCGCTCATGCATTTGCAGCGTCTGCTGCAGCTGCTGCGTGCCGGTCTCCGCCTGTGCGATCTGGTCAAGGCGCGCCTTGCGGTCGCCGGCCATCTCCTCGAACAGATCGTGGATCTGCTGCGTGGTGCGCAGGATGGTCTCGCGCTCGGCTTCGAGCGACGCCGTCTCCGCCCGCAGCCCGGCCAGCCGGTCGGCCAGCTCCTGCCGGCGGCGGTCAAACGCGCCGCGGCCGAGCTCGCTCTGATCGCGTTCGGCGCGAAGCTGTGCAAGCGTCTCCTCCGCCGAGGCTGCATCGGCGCGGGCAGCGGCGATGCGCTCCTGATTCGTCTTTTGCTGCGCGCGGCAGGCGTCGATGGACGCGTTTTGCCCCGCGATGGTCTCCTGTGCGGCGTTTTGGAGCAGCGCGACCTGTGCCGCCTCGCTCTGCGCCTTGTGCAGCGTCTCGACCGCCTGCTCCAGCTGCGCCTGCACGGTGTCGAGCTGTGCGTGCGCCGCATCGAGCGCCGCCTGCGCATCCTCGAGCTCGAGCGCGCACTGCTGCTTTTCGAGCGTGAGCGCGTCCAGCGTCTCGCGCAGACGCTTGAGCTCGTTGGCGCGAGAGAGAATTCCGCTGCCCTTGGCAGCGCTGCCGCCGGTGAGTGAGCCGCCGGCGTTGACGAGCTGCCCGTCAAGCGTGACGATGCGGTAGCGGTGGTCATAGCGCCTGGAGATAGCAATGGCGTCTTTCATCGTCTCGGCGACGACGGTGCGGCCGAGGAGATTGCTGACGATATCGCGGTAAGCGGCCGCGCAGGTGACGAGCGTGTCGGCCACGCCGACATAGCCCGGTTCCTGATCCGGCACGCTGTTTAGGTGCATGGGGCGGATGGTATCGAGCGGCAGGAATGTCGCACGGCCGGTATCGCGCCGGCGCAGCAGCTCAATGGCCTGTGCGCCGCAGCTCTGCGTCTCGACGACGATGTTCTGCGCCGCCGCGCCGAGCGCCGTCTCGATCGCGAGGGCATAGCGGTCGCCGGTCTTGATGAGGTTTGCCACCGGGCCGCGCACGCCGCGCAGCGTCCCCTTTTCGGCCGCGTGCATGACGGCCTTGACCGCACGGTTGTAGCCCTCAAAGTCCTTTTCCATCTCGGTGAGCATACGGATGCGCGATTCGGTGCTGCGCAGGTCGACCGTCAGGCCGGACAGCCGCTCCTGCCGCTTTGCCAGCGCCTGCTCGCAGGCGGAAAGATGCTGTGTTTTTTCTCTCTGCTGCGTGCGCAGCGCGTCACAGGCGGACTGCGCCTGCTGCTGCGCGGTCTGCTTTTCCTGCGCCTGCGCCTCGAGCGCGGCCAGACGCTCGGCCGCCTCCGCAGCGGCGGTGACGATGGCGTTTTCCTGATCGAGCAGCTCCTGCGATTTGTCGGCCAGGAGCGTGATGCGCGTGCGGCACTCGGCCAGCGCGCTGCTCTGCGCGCTCTCCCGGGCGAGCAGCTCCGTATATGCGCGCTCGGCCTCGCCGGAGGATGCGGCGTTGCGCTCAATGTCCTCGAGCACGGTGTCGATCTGCTGCGCGTGCTGCGCCTTTTCACGCTCGATCTGCTCCAAACGCTGCTGCTGCGCGTCGATCTGCGCCTGCAGAGCGCTGGCGCGATCCGCCTGCTCGGACACCTCCACGCGCAGGCGCGCGATGCTGTCGGCGCTGTTTTGCAGGTTCGTGCGCACGACGGCCGCGGCGCTCTCGCACTCGGCGGCGGCGCTCTCCGCCTCGGAGATCTGCTCGCGCGTACGCTCAGACTCCAGATCCTTCTCGCGCATCTTCTGCGCGATGTTCTCCGACGCTGCATAGAGCTGCTCGAGCTCGCGCTGCGCGCCGGCAAGGTTTTCCTTCGCGGTCTGATAGTCGTGGTTCACGGTCTCGGCCTGCGCGTGCAGCCGGTCGAGCGTCTCCATCCAGACAGAGACCTCGGCGCTCTTGAGCTCGTCGCGCAGATGCAGATATTTTTTTGCCGTCTCGGCCTGCTTGCGCAGGGGCTCGACCTGCAGCTCAAGCTCATCGACCTTGTCGTTGATGCGCAGGAGGTTTTCCTCCGTGCGGGCAAGCTTGCGCTCCGACTCCTCCTTGCGGTAGCGGTAGCGCGAGATGCCGGCCGCCTCCTCAAAGATCTCGCGGCGCTCGTTGCTCTTGCCGGAGACGATCTCTGCAATGCGCCCCTGTCCGATGATCGAGTAACCGTCGCGGCCGAGGCCGGTGTCCATGAGCAGCTCATTGATGTCGCGCAGGCGGCAGGGTTCGCGGTTGATGGAATATTCGCTCTCGCCGCTGCGGTAATAGCGGCGGGTGATCATGACCTCGGTGTTTTCGGTGTCGAAGATGCCGGTGCTGTTATCGAGAATGAGCGACACCTGCGCAAAGCCCATGGGGCTGCGCTTTTCCGTGCCGCCGAAGATGACGTCCTCCATCTTGCCGCCGCGCAGCGTCTTCGTGCGCTGCTCGCCCATGACCCACAGGATGGCGTCCGATATGTTCGACTTGCCGCTCCCGTTCGGACCGACGATTGCCGTGATCTCCTGGTCAAAATTCAGGCGCGTCTTGTCCGGAAAGGACTTGAAGCCCTGGATCTCCAATGCTTTTAAGTACACAAAATCCCTCGCATACCCGGCCCAGCCCCGCGCAGGAGCGCCGCCGGTATCTCAAATGAAAATAATACAAAGTAAAGTATACCGCCAAAAACGCCATTTTGCAACGGCAGGAGCGCATTTTTTCAGATATGAAAAAATGCAGCCGCCTGTTTTTGCAGGCGGCTGTTTGCCGTTATTCGCTCAGCGTTTCGAGCGCGCAGCGGGCGGCGGACTGCTCCGCCTCCTTTTTGGTGCGCCCTGTACCGCGGCCGATCTCGCTGCCGTTGAGCAGCACGGCCATGGTGAACGTCTTGTTGTGATCCGGACCGCTCTCGGCGCAGACGGTATAAGAGAGCGTCTGTCCGGCGCGGCGCTGCACGCGCTCCTGCAGCTCGGTCTTATAGTCTGCGACGTGGTGGATCTCCCCCTCGGCCAGACCGTTGAGGATGTGCGCGAGGATAAAGCGCTGCGCAGGCTCCAGCCCGCCGTCGAGGTACATGGCGGCGATGACCGCCTCTACCGCATCGGCGAGGATGGACGGGCGCTCGCGGCCGCCGCTGCGCTCCTCTCCGTGGCCAAGGCGGATATAGTCGCCCAGATGCAGCGTGCACGCCACGCCGTGCAGCGCCTGCTCACACACGAGCTCGGCGCGCAGCCGGCTCATCTTCCCCTCCGGCATGTCGGGATAGAGCTGATAGAGCCGTGTCGCCGTGACCATGCCGAGCACGGAGTCACCCAAAAACTCGAGCCGCTCGTTGCTGGTATAGCCGCGCGCACGGTTTTCATTGGCGTAAGAGCTGTGCATGAGCGCATTCTCCAGCAGCGACCGGTCGCGGAATGTATAGCCCAGACGGGCCTCCAGCGCCTCCATCAGTCGCACTCCTTCGCCGCGTGCTTGTCCACGCGCATATAGGAAATGTTGGCCGTAATGTCGTCGATGATGCCGGAGTCGACAAACGAGATCGCCTGACGGATGGCATTATAGATCGCGCGCGCGTCCGACGAGCCGTGCGCCTTGATGACGGGCTTGCTGATGCCGAGCATGGCCGTGCCGCCGACCTCGTTCGGGTCGAGAGAGGCCTTGAGCGCCTTGAACTCGTCCTTGATGGCGAGCGCTGCCATTTTGGTCTTGAAGTTTTTCATGAAGATGCCCTTGAGCTGGCGCGTCATGTACTTGATGCTGCCCTCAATGCCCTTGAGCAGGACGTTGCCGGTGAAGCCGTCGGTGACGACGACGTCCACATCGCCGTTAAAGACCTGTGAGGCCTCGACATTGCCGATGAAGCGGATGCGCCCGGCGGCGTCCGCCGCCTTGAGCAGCGGGAAGGTCTCATGCTGAAGCTCCGCGCCCTTGTGCTCCTCTGTGCCGTTGCTGAGCAGACCGACGCGCGGCGCTGCGATGCCGAGCATGGTGCGGGCGTAGTAGCTGCCCATATAGGCAAACTGCAGCAGGTACTCCGGCGTGCAGTCGGCGTTCGCGCCGCAGTCGATGAGCATGACACCCGCGTCGCCGTTGGGCAGCACGGGGGCAAGCGCCGCGCGGCGGATGCCGTGGATGCGCTTGACGATGAGCGTCGCGCCCGTGAGCAGTGCGCCGGTGCTGCCGGCGGAGACGACCGCATCGCCCTTGCCGTCACGCAGCAGGTTGAGTGCGACCGTCATGGAAGCATCCTTCTTGCGGCGGGTCGCCGTGCTGGGGTCATCGTCCATGGTGATGACCTCGCTCGCGTCAATGATCTCGAGCTCAGCCTGCTCGTTGCGCAGGCAGGTCTCGATGGCGGCGCGCTGGCCGACGAGCACGATCTCCGCGCCCAGCTCCCGCTGCGCGTGCACCGCACCCTTCACGATCTCATCCGGGGCAAGGTCGCCGCCCATTGCGTCCACAAGTATTCTCATAGATGAAAAACCTCCTTTTGTTTCAGCCCGTCCAGAATCTGCAGGCTGCGCGCCGAGATCTCCGCATTCTTGTTGCGCTTGCCGCGCACGCGGTGATCGAGCGGCGTGATGATGCCGAAGTTGATATTCATAGGTTGAAAATCGCCGACACTGCCGCCGGAAATGTACAGCGACAGCGCGCCGATGGCCGTCTCCTGCGGGAAATCGACAGGCGGCAGGCCGAGCACCTGCGCAGCCGTCTCGATGCCGACGAGCGCGCCGGACGCGCACGACTCCACATAGCCCTCAACACCGGTCATCTGTCCGGCGAAGCGGATGCGCGGCGCTCTCCGAAGCCGGTAGTAGCGGTCGAGCATCTGCGGGGAATTTAAATAGGTGTTGCGGTGCATGACGCCGTAGCGCACGAACTCCGCCTCCCGCAGCGCGGGGATCATGGAAAAGACACGCTTTTGCTCGCCGAACGTCAGATGCGTCTGGAAGCCGACGATGTTATACAGCGTGCCCTCGGCGTTGTCGCGCCGCAGCTGCACGACGGCATAGTTGTCCTTTCCGGTGCGCGGGTCGCGCAGGCCGACCGGCTTGAGCGGACCGTAGCGCAGCGTATCCTCGCCGCGGCGCGCCATGACCTCGACCGGCATGCAGCCCTCAAAGACCGCGCCGTCGTCAAAGCCGTGCACCGGCGCTTCCTTGGCGGTGCGCAGCTCCCGAACGAAGGCGGTATACTCCGCCTGATCCATGGGGCAGTTGACGTAGTCCGCCGTGCCCTTGTCGTAGCGGCTGGCGAAAAAGGCACTGTCCATGTCCACGCTCTCAAGCGTGACGATGGGCGCAACGGCATCATAAAAATGCAGGTCGAACTCCGGGCACAGGCGCTGGATCTCCTCGGCCATGGCATCACTCGTGAGCGGACCGGTCGCAATGACGACCTCGCCCTCTGGGATGGCGGTCGCCTCCGCGCGCTCGACGGTGATGTTCGGGTGCGCGCAGATGCGCTCCGTGATCTCGCGGGCGAAGGCCTCACGGTCCACGGCAAGCGCGCCGCCGGCGGCGACACGGTTATGATCCGCGCTGGCGAGCACGACGGAATCGAGCCGCCGCAGCTCCTCCTTGAGCAGACCGACGGCATTGGTGAGCTCATCGCTGCGCAGCGAGTTGGAGCAGACGAGCTCCGCAAAGTTTTCCGATACGTGTGCGGGGGACATTTTCTGGGGTTTCATCTCGATCAGGCGCACCGGGATGCCGCGCCCGGCCAGCTGCCACGCGCACTCGCATCCCGCCAGGCCCGCACCGATCACGGTCACTGGGGTCATAGCGTTCCTCCTCAAAAAAGGCGGCCGTGATCAGGCCGCCTTTCCAATTATGCTTCCTACTTATACTTCTTTCTTAGGTTTTGCCGTCTTTTTTGCAGCCGGCTTCTTTGCGGCGGGCTTTTTCGCAGCCGGCTTCTTGGCCGCCGCTTTCTTCGCGGCAGGCTTTTTGACGGGCGCTTTCTTGGCAGCCGGCTTCTTTTCGGCGGCCGCCTCGGCGGTCTCGGGCTCGGTCTTGGCCGTCTCCGCATCGTCCGCCGGCTTCGGCTTGCGCTTATAGCCGCGCTTATCCGGCGGCAGATAGTTCGGGCATTCGGGGTTGATGCAAAACGGCTTGTTGGCGCCCTTGCCGGCGCGCTTGAACATGGTCTTGCCGCACTCGGGGCAGTAGTCCTTTGTCGGCACGTCCCACGTCATGAAGCCCTGAATGTTCTCGCCGCCCTCGCCTTCGCCGTGACCCGGGCAGTCATGTCCGCGCTCACAGGCATAGTAGGCAAAGCCCTTGCGCGACGTCCGCTTGAGCAGACGGCCGCCGCAGGCCGGGCACTTGCCGGGCATCTCGACCACGATGGGCATCGTGAAGCTGCACTCCGGGTAGCCGGGACAGGCAAGGAAGCGGCCAAAGCGGCCGTTTTTGTACACGAGCTTGCGCCCGCAGTTTGGGCAGACCTCGTCCGACTCCTCATCCGGCACCTTGAGGTGCTTGCCCTCAAGCTGGATCTCGGCGTTGTTGAGGTTTGCGTCAAAGTCCTTATAATACTCGCGCAGCAGGTCCTTCCACGCGACGGTTCCGGCCTCGATCTTGTCGAGATCGGTCTCCATGTTGGCGGTGAATTTCAGGTCGACGATATTGCGGAAATACTCCTCCATCATCTCGGTCACGACGATGCCGAGGTTCGTCGGGCGCAGATAGCGTCCCTCCTTGACGACATAGTTGCGGCTGAGGATGGTCGAGATCGTCGGCGCATACGTCGACGGGCGGCCGATGCCCTTTTCCTCCATCGCACGGATAAGCGTCGCCTCCGTGTAGCGAGCGGGCGGCTGGGTGAACTGCTGCTCTTTCGTGACGTTCTTGAGCTCCACGGCGTCGCCCTGCTTGAGCGACGGCAGCGGACGGCGCACCTCGCTCGTCTCCTCGTCCTTCGCCTCTTCGTACACGGCGGTGTAGCCCGCAAACTTCTGCTCGGAGTAGTTGGCGCGGAAGAGATAGCCCGCGCTGCCGGCATCCACGACAACATTATCGTACACGGCATTGGACATCTGGCAGGCGGTGAAGCGGCCCCAGATGAGCCGGTAGAGACGGTACTGCTCCGGTGTGAGGTCGTGGCGCACACGATCCGGCGTAAGCGTGACATCCGTCGGGCGAATGGCCTCATGCGCGTCCTGCGCACCGGCCTTGGTCTTATACGTGCGCGGCTTGCCGGGGTGATACTCCGGGCCGTAGTGCTCGACGATGAACGCCTGTGCCGAGGCGAGCGCCTCGTCCGACAGACGCTGGGAGTCGGTACGCATATAGGTGATGAGACCGATCGTGCCGCGGTCGGTAATATCCACGCCCTCATACAGCTGCTGCGCGACCGACATGGTGCGCCGCGGCGTCATGCCCAGACGGCGGGAAGCCTCCTGCTGCAGGGTCGAGGTGATGAACGGGGGCGAGGGGCTGCGCTGCTTCTCGCCGCGCTTGACGCTCGCGATCTGAAACGGCTCTGCCGACACGGCGGCAATGATCTTGTCAGCCGTGGCCTCGTCCGGGACGTCCATTTTCTTATTATCGGCCGTGCCGTAAAAGCGCGCACTGAACGTGCCCGCGCCGCAGTCAAGCAGCGCGTCGAGCAGCCAGTATTCCTGCGGCTGGAAGGCGCGGATCTCATTTTCACGGTCGACCACGATGCGTGTGGCCACCGACTGCACGCGCCCGGCGGACAGGCCGGGCTTGACCTTGCGCCAGAGCAGCGGGCTGAGCTTGTAGCCCACGATGCGGTCGAGCACGCGGCGCGCCTGCTGCGCATCGACCAGATCCTGATCGATCTCGCGCGGGTGCTGGATGCTCTCGGTGACGACCTTCTTCGTGATCTCGTTGAAGGTCACGCGCTTGGCCTTATCGTCCGGCAGATTCAGCAGCTCCTTCAGGTGCCACGAAATGGCCTCTCCCTCGCGGTCAGGGTCGGTCGCGAGATAGACGGTTCCGGCAGATTTGGCGCGCTTTTTCAGGTCGGCGATCACGTCGGCGCGATCCTTCACGGGCAGATACTGCGGCGTGAAGTCGCCGTCAATATCGACGCCCATCGTGCTCTTGGGCAGGTCGCGCAAATGGCCCATCGAGGCCACGACCTGATAGTTGCTGCCCAGATATTTTTCGATTGTTCTGGCCTTCGCCGGAGACTCGACGATCACCAGATCCGTTTTTGCTTTTGCCATCGGGTCTGTTCCAACTCCTTATGATTCCTGCGCAGTGCCTGCGCGTATATTTAATGAAAAGCGTTTGCCCGGTTCCTGCCGGACCACGCCGCGGATCTGCAGCACGGTCAGCTCCGCGAGCACCTTGCTCGCCGGCAGCCGGGTCCTGGCAATGATGAGATCCACCTGCGTGGCGGGCGCATCGATCGCCGCGACGATCTGCAGCTGCTCCGTCGTGAGCGATCGCAGCTGCGCTTCCAAGTCAATATATGCCTCCGGCTGCGGCTTGTCAATCCTTTTCTCCGCGACCGGGCGGCGCACCTGTGCAAAGCCGTCGCCCGTCTCAGGCGGGGCCTGCGGCGCGGCGGGTTCGGGTTCGGGCGCGATACGCTCGTGCAGCGTGCCGGGAAACATCCGGCGAAAATCGCCCAGCACATCCCATGCACACGTCGCCGGACGCGCTCCGTCCTTGAGCAGCGCGTTGCTGCCGACAGAGGCATAGGAATCGGCGTTTCCGGGCACGGCAAAGACTTCCCTGCCCTGCGTGATCGCATCTTCGGCGAAGAGCAGCGCGCCGCTTTTCTCCGGTGCCTCGACCACGACCGTCGCCACGGCGAGACCGGAGGTGATGCGGTTGCGCAAGCGGAAGCCGAAGCGCGGCACGGACATATTCGGTGCAAACTCGCTCACGACCGCGCCGCAGCGCGCGACGCTCTGCGTGCACGCGCCCGCAAAATCCAGATTGATCGCCGTGCCGGACACACCCACGCAGACACCGCCCGCGTCCAGCGCACCCTCGGCGGCAGAGCGGTCGATGCCGGCGGTGAGACCGGAGAGCACGATGCCGCCGTGACGCACGATCTCCGAACCGAGCTTGTGCGCCGTGCGCATCCCGTAAGGCGTGGCGCTGCGCGTACCGACGACGGCGACGGCCGCGCGGTCATCCAGCGGCGGCAGTGTGCCGCGCACATAGAGCACGAGCGGCGGGTCATAGATCTGCAGCAGCCGCTGCGGATAGGCGGCGTCCTGGATCGTCAGGGCGCGGATATGCTCCCGGTCGCAGATGGCGAGCGCGCGCTCGGCCTCATGCAGGTCCTTATCCAGCAGCAGACGCAGCTCCTCCGGGCGCAGCGAGACACGGACGCGGTAGTCCGCCTCCGTGGCAAAATACACATCGCGCGGCGTGCCGAAGTGCTCCACAAGCGCGAGCTTCACCTTCGGCCGCACACCGAAGCGCATGGACAGCCAGACCCAGTATTTGAGCTGCGACATCTCACGCCCTCCTCACGTCTCGGTGCGGGCGATCTCCCACATAACGACCGCCGCGGCCACCGCCGCATTGAGCGACTCCGCGCCCGGCTGCATGGGGATGATGATCTGCCCGCCGCACTGCGCGAGCAGCTCCGCGCTCAGACCGCGCCCCTCACTGCCGATCGCCACGGCGGCCGGTGTGAGCGGCACGCGCCGCAAGTCCTGCGCCGTGTCCGTCAGCGCCGCGCCGTAGAGCCTGAGACCGTTTGCGCGCAGAAGCTGCATCAGCTCATCCAGCGTGCACATCAGCACCGGCTGACGGAAGAGCGCGCCCATCGTCGCGCGCACGGTCTTCGGGCCGTAGAGATCGGCGCACGCGCCGGTGAGCACCACGGCGTCCATGCCGAGGGCGTTGGCCGTGCGGATGACCGTGCCGACATTGCCGGGGTCCTGCACACCCTCGAGCACGATGACGCGGTGCAGCGGCTCCGGCAGGCGCATCACCGGGATGCGCACGGTAAAGACCGGCCCCGGCGAGTGCATGAGCGGCGAGGCATACTCGACGAGCCCGGCATCCGCCGCATACTGCGCGATACCGTCCGGCAGTGAAAACGCCGCCGCCTCGCGCCAGAGCACGGACGTGACCTCCGCGCCGAACTGCAGCGCCTCGCGCAGCAGCTTTTCGCCGTCGCAGACGTACTCCCCCGCCTCCCGGCGCGCATCCGCCGACTTTGCCAGCGCGCGCAGGTGCAGGATGTATTGATTTTTCCGCGACCGAATCTGCTCCATTGTCCTGTTCTCCGCATATTCTATTACAATGTAATTAGATATTGTCCTTCATCTTATAACATCGCTCCACAATTTTCAAGACCTGTCGGTCAGGAATTTGCAAAGCGGTACAAATTTTCCGCCGCATATGCCAGCAGTGCCGCCCGCTCATTTGCGACCCGCTCATCTATGACGGCGTCCAGGCACGCCTGCAGCGCCGCGCCCACAGCCCGTCCGCGCAGGCCGAGCGCGAGCAGGTCGCTGCCGTTGACGGCGAGATCCCGGAGCGAAAAGCAGGCATCCGCCGCAAGCAGCGCATCGAGCACGCGCCCGGCCTCCTGATAGGTCTGCACGCGTCCGGCGCAGATGGCGGACTGCCCGCAGGTATCGGCAATGTGCAGCGCGAAGAGCTGGCGCACCGGCTCGACGCCGAGCTTATGCATCAGCCGCCGGATGGGTTTCGGCTCCGGGGCAATGGGCAGGTCGTGATAGCGGATGAGCTGCGTGATGCGCGTGCGCCCGGCCGTATCCATACGCAGCCGCGTCAGGATCGCATCCGCGAGCTCCGTGCTCTTGGCGGCGTGACCGTAAAAGTGTCCGACGCCGTCGTCGGCAAGCGAAAAGCACGGCGGTTTTCCGACGTCGTGCAGCAGTGCTGCCCAGCGCAGCACCGGATCGGGCGGGATGTGCTCCACGACCGCGACCGTGTGCTGCCAGACGTCCCGGTCGTGGTGCGGGTTGTGCTGCGCAAAGCCGAACATCGGCCGCAGCTCCGGGATGGGGACGGCCAGCACATCGGAAAATTCCCGCAGCACCGCGCCTGCGTTTTGCCCGCAGAGCAGCTTTGTCAGCTCGCTCAGCACGCGCTCCGCCGCAAGATACTGCAGCAGACCGGCGCAGCGGTGGATGGCCGCCGCCGTCTCCGGTTCGATGGTGAAGCCGAGCACGGACGCAAAGCGCAGCGCGCGCAGAATGCGCAGCCCGTCCTCCCGAAAGCGGCGCTCGGGCTCGCCCACGCAGCGCACGACGCCGCGCGTGAGATCCTCCGCGCCGCCGCAGATATCCACGAGCCCCGTGCGCGGGTGATAAGCGAGCGCATTCATTGTAAAATCGCGCCGCAGCAGATCGGCGCGCAGGCTGCGCGTAAACGTCACGCTGTCCGGCCGCCGGTGATCTGAGTAGCCGCCGTCGACGCGGTAGGTCGTGATCTCCAGCGGCAAACCGTCGAGCAGGACGGTCACCGTGCCGTGCCGGAGTCCCGTCTCGATGAGCCGCTCGCCGGAAAAGACGCGCTCGATCTGCTCCGGCTCGGCATCGGTCGTGATGTCCCAGTCCCCCGCCGCGCAGCCGCGCAGCGCATCGCGCACCGCGCCGCCGACGACATATGCCTCCCAGCCCGCCGCCTCGAGGCGGTCGAGCGCAATATGCACTTGTTCCGGCAGGGTCATCATGGGCAAGCTCCTCAGTTGTGATGATAGATCTTCTTTTCCAGCGCGAAGATGCGCTGGCTGAAGCCGCCGGCCGGCACGCCCGGGAGCGTCTCGGAATAGATCTCCATGCGGCTGTCAATGAGGTCGATGTACGACAGCAGCTCCGCCTCGGCGCACATGGGGCGCACGGCCGCGCCAAAGTCCGGCTCGCCGTGGTGCGAGAGCAGCAGATGCTGCAGCAGCAGGGACTTTTCCTCGGCAATGGCAAGCTCGCGCGCGACGTCCGCGACCTCCTGCGCGCCCATGACCAGATGACCGAGCAGCTGCCCGGCGGTGGAATACTCCGTCACGATGCCGAGGTCGGAAAACACGAACTCCCGCTCCTTGGCAAAATCGTGCAGCAGTGTGCCGGTCAGCAGCAGGCTGCGGTCGATGACCTCCGGATAGAGCCCGGCGAGAAAATCCGCCGCGCGCAGCATGTTGTATGTGTGCATCAAAAGGCCGGACAGGAAGCTGTGGTGCACGGTCTTCCCCGCCGGGATGCGGCGAAACGCGTCAAGGTGGCGTGCAAGCATCGTCTCGGCGACGCTGCGGTAATCCGCATCCGCGATCGAGGCGACCAGCCGCTGCACGTCCGTGAGCGCAGCGTCGGCGTCGATCGGTGCCGTCGGTACGAGCAGAGATTTATCATATGTGTCCGCGGCCTCGGCCATGCGGATGCGGTGCACGCTCACCTGCAGCGCGCCGCGGTATTCCGAAACGCTGCCGCGGATCTTCACGACGCGGCCGGCATCGTCCGCGCGCGCGCCGATCGGGCCGCTGTAGTCCCAGATCTTGATCTCCATGCTGCCCGTGCGGTCACAGATCGTGCCACTGAGAAAGGGCTTGCCGCTGTTGGTCGTCTTGAGCGCCGCTGCGCGCAGGATGTAAAAGCCCTCGACATCCATGCCTGGGCACATATCCGCAATGGGTTTGTTGTATTCCATAGCTCCGCCTTTCTGCCCGCCAAGCGGGACATGCTTTGTTCGGTCTCATAATTTCAGATATACATTGCCGTCATTTTGCGCTTCTGTCAAGCCTTTTTGTGCAAAAACCTGCTGCATCGGCGGTGCAGCAGGTTTTGTGTGCGTCGTTCAGGGATCGGCGTGGGTGACCTTGCGCGCGATCTTCCGGCCGGTCGGTGTGCCCGCAAGACCGCCGAGGCCGGTCTCGCGCAGATCGGCCGGGAGCGCGTCGCCGATCTCGCCCATCGCATCGATGACCTCATCGACCGGGATGCGGCTCGTGATGCCGGCAACGGCCATGTTCGCCGCGCTCACGGCGTTGACCGCACCGATGACGTTGCGCTTAACGCACGGCACCTCCACAAGCCCGGCGACCGGATCGCAGACAAGCCCGAGCAGGTTTGCAAGCGCCATCGCGTATGCGTCCGCGCACTGCTGCGCCGTGCCGCCGAGGATATGCGTCAGCGCGGCGGCAGCCATGGCGCTGGCCGTGCCGATCTCCGCCTGACAGCCGCCCTGCGCCCCGGCAACGCTTGCGCGCAGCGCCGTGACCTGACCGAAGCCCGCCGCAATGTACAGCGCCTGCAGGATCGTCTCCTCCGGAACGTCCCGCTCGTCGGTGAGCGGGATCAGCACCGCCGGAAGCACGCCGCAGCTGCCCGCCGTGGGTGCGGCAACGATACGCTTCATGCAGGCATTGCACTCGGCGACCTTGAGCGCCTGCTCCATCACGCGCTGAAAATACGTCCCGCCGAGCAGCAAGCCCTTTTCCGCCGCCGCGCGGAGCTTTTCCGCGTCGCCGCCGATGAGCCCGCTGTTGGAGCGGTCGTCCGCACAATACTGCCGGCTGGAGGCCTGCATGGCCGCCCAGAGCGCTGCGATCTGGCGGCGGGAGGCCGCGGCGTCATAGCCGTTTTCTAGACAGTCTGCGTCGCGTATGACGGCGTAGAGCGGCTGGGTGCGCTCCTGCGCCGCCGAAAGCATGTCCGCAATGCTCGAAAAGCTCATACCGGTTCCTCCTGATTAAAGATCGTGATCTTCTGAATGCCCTCGATGTGCGACAGCCACTGCTCGATGTCCTTCGGGATCGGCTGGTCACATTCGAGGATCATGACCGCATAGCCCCCCTGCTCATCACGGTAGAGCTGCATGGTGGCGATGTTGACATGCCGCTGCATGAGCGCCGCCGTCACGGCCGCGACATGGCCGGGCGTGTCCTGATTATGGACGATGAGCGTGTTATGCTCACCGGAAAAGTTCGTCTCAATACCGTCGATGGAGCGGATACGGATGCGCCCGCCGCCGACGCTCTCGGCCACGATATCGAGCGCGCGGCCGTTTGCTCCCGTGAGCTTCAGGCGCGCGGTGTTCGGGTGCGCATTGCGCATCTGCACGTTTTGAAATGTGAACGTCAACCCCTGCTCCGCCGCGACGGCGAAGCTCTCCGGGATGCGCAGGTCGTCCGGCTGCATGCCGAGCAGGCCCGCAATCAGCGCGCAGTCCGTACCGTGGCCGTGGCCGGTCAGGGCAAAGCTGCCGTGCAGTGAGATATCGGCATGCACCGGCCGGTCGCCGAGCAGCTTGCGCGCCGTCAGGCCAATGCGCACGGCGCCGGCCGTGTGACTGCTGGACGGGCCGACCATCACGGGCCCGAGAATATCAAATAAACGCATAATACGCCTCCTTGGATGCAAAACAGGCCGCAGATCGCGGATCAAAAAATATGAGTTATTATACGCGCCGTGCGCCCGAAATGCAAGCGGCACGCGCCGCTGCGCGCAAAAAAATGCCGGCCGCCATGCGGCAGCCGGCAAATTCCATATGTGTCAGTGCTCCTGGATCATCATGCGGATAATCGTGCGGTCGGTTTCACGCATGCCCTCGCTGGCAAGCGTGCCGATGTTGCGGATCGTGTTCTCCACGCCCTTGACAACAATACCGTCGCCGCCGTAGAACTGGCTCTCGTGCATCTGCATCTGCATGCCAAGCAGGCCCGCCTCGACCGCCGAGGCGATCTTAGCCGCACAGCTTGCCTTCGCACCGTCGCAGATCATGCCGGAGGCGATGGCAACGGCATTGACGACCGTGTGCGCGATCTCGCGGAACTGACCGCCGTAGAGATACGTCACGCCTGCTGCCGCGCCGCAGCCGGCCGCCGTCGCGCCGCAATAGGCGGACAGGCTGCCGATGCCGGTCTTCAGATGGATGGTGATCAGGTTCGACACCGCAAGCGCGCGGTAGAGCATCTCCTGCGTGACGTCGAGCTCCTTGGCATAGATCACGACCGGCAGGGACGCCGTCAGGCCCTGATTGCCGCTGCCGGAATTGATGACGACCGGCAGGTCGCAGCCGTTCATGCGTGCATCCGACCCGGCCGCGGCGTAGGCCTTGGCGCGATTGTGGACGCTCATGCCGTAAGACTGCAGCAGGATGCGGCCGATGTTCGCACCGTAGTCCCCCCGCAGGCCTTCCTCGGCTATCGCCCAGTTCAGGTCGATCTGCCGCTGGAGGATCTCCTGCACATCGGCGATCTCGACCTCGTTTGCAAAGGCGATGATATTCTCGACCGTCAGCAGGCTGCGGTCGGTCGTGTGCTGACCGGCCGACTCCTGATAGTCCTTGTGCTGCAGCACGACGCCGTTCTTCTCCACACGGATCACGTTGGTATGGAAGCCAGCGATCTCGACGAAGGCGCTGTCCGTTCCCGCCGTGACGCGCACCTGAATGTCAAACACATAGTCCTTATCCGAACGCCCGACGGTGAACGCCGCCTGCTCCAGATAGGTGCCGACGGACTCTACCTGCTCCGGCGTGAGCTCCGCGAGCACCTGAAGCTGCGCATCCGCGTTGTCGGCCACGATGCCCGCCGCGGCCGCGGCCGCGATGCCGCGCAGGCCGTTCGTATTCGGAACGATGACGCTCTTGACATTTTTGATGATGTTCGCACTTGCGAGCACCTCCACCGTCTCCGGCAGCGCGCCGAGCGTCTGGCGCGCAAGCGCCGCACAGTAAGCCACGGCGATGGGCTCGGTACAGCCCATGGCGGGCTGCAGCTCCTCTTTCAGGATCGCGACATATTCGCGATAGATCCGCTTATCCATAATTTTCCTCCGAATTTGATTTCTCGGTTATCCGCGTTTTCGCGTTTTTGTAACAACATCAGTATACAGGAACTTCTGCCTGTTTTCAACCGGAAAAGCCGCCGGTAGTTCAGCGCCTATCCCTGCCGTTTTTTGCAGCAGACGTTTCCAAGCGCCCAGAGTGCATAGCCGAACACGCCGCCGATCGTGTTCGTGATGACGTCCGTAATGTCCGAGCTGCGAAAACTGTGCAGCAGCGGCTGCACGACCTCGATGCCGGCGCTGAGCGCCAGTGTCAGCAGCAGGCAGCGCCAGAAACGCGGCCGCCTGCCGCGGCAGCGATCGCACAGCGGCTGCAGCACTCCAAACGGGACAAATAGAATGACGTTGAGCACGATCTGCCGCACATAGTCCCCGTGGCGGAGGATGACATCCTCAAACGGAGCCATATGCATCGGGATGTACGGATGGTCAAAGCAATACGGCAGCGCCGTGAGCACCGGCATGAGCGTAAAGCGCACGATCCCGGCGAGGCAGCCATACATGAGCGTATAGACGAGCAGCGGCCTTTTCCCCAGCCGCCGCCACTTCGGCAGCAGCCATGCAGCATACGCGGCCGCAAGTACAAGCAGGTCAAGCAGAACGCCGGATTGACCCATGCCCCTGCCCTCCTATCGCGCGCGCAGACGCTCGACGAGCGCCTCATCGCTCTCGGCCATGCAGGTCTGATAATCGGTATAGAGCACCATGCCCGGCAGCGCGCCGGAGGGCTTGCGCACAAAGCGCGCCATGGTGTAGTCCACGGGTGTCTTGCCGCCGTCACGCGCCTGCGAATAGTACACGGCGAGACTTGCCGCCTCGGCGATCGTCTGCTCGTCCGGCGTCGTATCATGCGCGCGGATGATGATGTGTGAGCCGTGCACCTTCTGCACATGCAGCCAGATGTCCGTGCGGCGGGCAGTGCGGTGCGTAAGCTCATCATTCTGCGTGTTGGAGCGGCCGACGAGGATCTCATACCCGGTGCTCGAGACGAAGGCGAGCGGCGCGCGCGGCGCTGCCTTTTCCTTTTTTGCATTGCGCGGCTGGCGCAGGTAGCCGGTCGCGCGCAGCTCGGCACGGATGTCCATGAGATCACGCTCGCTCTCGGCGCGCGCGAGCTCGTCGAGCACGCTGTTGAGGTACGCAAGATTCCGGCTCGACTCGGCGATCAGGCCGGTCAGGTGCTGCTCGGCCGTCTTGGCCTTACGGTAAGCCTTATAAAGCGCGGCGGCGTTTTCCTGCGGGCTCTTGCGCGGATCAAGCTCGATCATCACGTCCGGACAGCCCTCAGCGTAGTAGTCCTGCACCGTCACGGTGCGCGCACCCTTCTGGATGCGGTAGAGATTTGCCTTGATGAGATCGGCCTTTTGCCGCAGCGCCTCGCGGTCGGCGCAGCGCAGCAGATCCGACTGCTGGATGGCAAGCTTCTTGGCCGTGCGGTCGCGCACGGTGCGCACCTGATGTGTCAGCTCCTGCGAGCGGCGGCGCATGGCCTCCGCCTTGTCGCGGCGGAGATAAAACGCATCCAGCAGCTCGGAAAACGAGCCGCAGCCGCGGCTTGAGAGCGCGCCCTGATACTGCAGGATCGGCACGGCGGAAAAATCCTTCGGCCGCTCGCCGTCGAGCAGCATGGTCGGGGAAAGATTGTTCGTCTCGACGGTAAATACAAGCGCATCGAGCTCATGTGCCAGACGTGCACGCTGCGCATCGTCCAGCCGCTCCAAGCGCGGGCCGGCATCGCCGAGCGCGCGGAAGCACACCTCCCGGCACAGCAGCGGTGACACACCGGAAAAGAGCCCCAGCAGCCACTTATCGACCGTCGCTGCTGTGACCGGCCCTGCAAGCAAGTGCGCGCGCTCGTCCGGCGTCGTATCAAACAGCACCGGCTTATCCTGCCGCAGCGGCGTACGGTAAAACAGCCCCGGCTGCACCTGCCGTGTCTCGCTCATGGAGGAATCCACGCGGCGCATGCAGTCAATGATGTGTCCGTCGCCGCTGACGAGGATGACGTTCGACTGGCGGCCGAGCATCTCGACAACAAGCTGCTTTCTGACCGGCGTGCCGAGTTCATCCCGCCCGTCGAGGTCGAGGATGAGCATACGCTCAAAATCCGGCTGGGAAATGCCCGTGATGCGCGCGCCGACGAGGTGCTTGCGCAGGAGCATACAGAACATCGGCGGTTCGGCGGGATTTTCAAAAGATCCGCGCGTGAAATGCACGCGCGCGCTGCCGACGCCGCCGTGCACGAGCAGCCTGGCGTTGCCGCTCTGCGTGCGCACGGACAGCAGCAGCAGATCCCGCTCCGGCTGCTGCACCTTGTCGATGCGCGCGCCGGTCAGGCTCTGCGCCAGCTCCTGCGTCAGGCCATGCAGAAACACTGCGTCCATCGGCATATCAAAGCACCTCCGTGATCACGGCGAACAGCTCGCGCAGCCGCTGCGTGCGTCCGAGCAGATACAGCCAGCCAAAGAGCGTCTCGAGCCCCGTGGCCGCGTGATACTGCGCGGCGTCCGCATGCTGCGGCACAGAGTTCACCTTCGCGTTGCGGCCGCGCTTATAGACCGCGCGCTCCTCGTCCGTGAGCGCGGGCTGAATGGCCTCCGCTGCGCGCGCCTGCGCGGGTGCGTTGACGCGGCGCACGGTCTCGCGGTGCAGGTCGGTCACGGCGGTGAGCCCGGCGGCACACAGCGCCGTGCGCATCATGAGCTCATACACCCCGTCACCAATATGCGCGAGGGCGAGCGTGCTGTAGGCACCGACCTGCGCCGGTGTCATTTCCGGGGCAAAGTCCGTGCCGCTGGGAAAGGCTATCGTGCCGACGGGGCGGCGCTCCGGCCGCCCCGTGTGGAGATCATGATTCATCGTCTTCAGGTTCCTCTTCGTTCACGTCTGCGAATTCCGTCTGTGCCTGCAGCACCTCGCTCGGCGCAGTGCCCTGCACATACTGCATCTCCTGCCACTGCTCCTTCGTGATGAGGATCTTACGCGGCTTCGAGCCCTCGAACGGCCCGACAATGCCCATCTCCTCCATCTGGTCGACCATACGCGCGGCGCGCGAATAGCCGAGCTTCAACCGGCGCTGCAGCATGGATACCGATGCCTGCTTCGTCTCGAGAATGACGTCCACTCCCTGCGGCAGCAGCTCGTCATAGTCGCTCTTGGCGGACTTGTCCGCCTCGGGTGCGGGGCCGGACTTCTTGTCGGCCTCGGCGGCAGATTTCTCGATCTGGGCGATGATATCGTCGCTGTACTGCGCCTCGGAGTTTTGCTTGATGAAGCGCACGACCTCCTCGCGCTCTTCATCCGACACGAACGAGCCCTGCACACGCAGCGGCTTGCCCGTGCCGATGGGCGCGTAGAGCATATCGCCCATGCCGATGAGCTTTTCCGCGCCGGAGGTGTCGAGGATGATGCGGCTTTCGAGCGAGGACGAGACCGCAAAGGCGATGCGGCTCGGGATGTTCGCCTTCATGAGGCCGGTGATGACATCGGCCGACGGGCGCTGCGTCGCAATGATGAGGTGCATACCTGCAGCGCGGCCCATCTGCGCCACGCGGCAGATGCTCTCCTCCACCTCTTTGGCGGCGCAGAGCATGAGGTCGGCCAGCTCGTCGATGACGATGACGACCTGCGGCAGCGTCTGCCCGTCTGGTTCGTTCTTCTGCAGGGCGTTGTAGCTTGCCAGGTCGCGCACCTGCGCCTCGGAAAACAGGCGGTAGCGCTTGAGCATCTCCACGACCGCCCACTGCAGCGCGCCGGCCGCCTTCTTGGGGTCGGTCACGACGGGGATGAACAGGTGCGGGATGCCATTATAGATGCCGAGCTCGACCATCTTCGGGTCGATCATGATCAGGCGTACCTCGTCCGGCGTCGCCTTATAGAGCAGGCTGAGGATGAGCGAGTTCATGCACACGGACTTGCCGGAGCCGGTCGTACCGGCGATGAGCATATGCGGCAGCTTGGAAATGTTGCCGATGATGCAGTTGCCGCCGATGTCCTTGCCGACGGCAAACGAGAGCTTGGACTTGGCGCTGCGGAAAGCCGGAGAGTCGATGATATCGCGCAGGCAGACCGCGCTGACGATCTTGTTCGGCACCTCGATGCCGACGGTCGAGATCTTGTCCGGGATCGGCGCGATGCGCACATTCTCCACGCCGAGCGCGAGCGCAAGGTCGCCGGAGAGGTTCGTGATCTTGTTGAGCTTCACGCCCGCCTCAAGCTCAAGATCGTAGCGCGTGACCGTGGGGCCGCGCGTCACGTCGCGGATCGTGGCATTGACGCCGAAGCTGCTCAGAGCGGTATCGAGCCGGTCGCGGTTGAAGCGGATCTCCTCCGTTGCGTCGGTCTGATCCTTCTTCCCCGCGCGCAGAAACGACACCGGCGGCAGCTGATAAGCAGAGTGGTCGGCATTCTCGCGCTCGATCGCGGAGGTGATCGCCGCCGTCTCCGCCGCAACGGCGGCGCTGGCCGCCTTCTTCGACGGCTTCGGCGGGTCATGGATCTCCTGCGCAGCCGTCACGTCCACGCCGCAGATGTCCGCCGCCTCCTCTACAGACAGCGGCTGCACATTCTGCGTCGCTTCCGCCGGCGCGGGTTTTTTCGCACCGCGGGCAGGCTTTTTGACCGGGATAGGGTCGATCGGGTCGTCATCCGGCTCGGACGGCGTGTCCTCGACCGGGATGTCGATGAGCTTTTTCTTGGCGACCGGCTTGTCCGGCGCGGCGCGGCGCGCC
>ERZ1032641.25-NODE-25-length-24217-cov-19.516431_pt1 | contig 24217 bp, 20 predicted proteins | sample MGYA00517876_ERZ1032641 | MGnify/ENA primary metagenome ERZ1032641 (study PRJEB33719, sample SAMN04261397) | wastewater metagenome | biome: periurban shantytown; feature: human; material: feces | host: Homo sapiens | place: Peru: Lima | collected 2013-01-18 ...
CTTTGCTGAAATGTTGACAATCTGCCAGGAAAACGTTAGGATGGTGGCACCAATTTGTGAGGAGGTAAATCACACACATGGAAAAGAGAAGCACCAAAATAGCGTATTTCGTAGCGCTGGGTATCTTCATTGTCCTGCTGGTCATCCTGGGCCTGCAGTTCAAGGGCAAGGAGAACCCTGTCTTCGTCGGCGGCGGCGCGTTCTACACCACCGGTGACGGCGTGTTCCTGGATGGCATCCTGAAGACCGCGGACGACAGCGAGGGCTCTAAGTATGCGCTGGACGGCTCCTACTATGTGAGCCCCGAGGCCGGCACCTACTTCGAGCTGTCTGAGGATGGCAACACCATCGTCGGCGCCGACGGTACCGAGTACGTCAAGTCCGAAGAGAAGTCCAAGGACGTCAACGGCGTGGAGTACACCACCTATGAGGAGCAGGTCTACTCCGAGACTCCGTTTGCCGGCACCTTCTGGTCCCTGCTGCCCCCCATCGTGGCCATCGTGCTGGCCCTGATCAGCAAGGAAGTGTATTCCTCCCTGTTCCTGGGCTGCCTGGTCGGCGCGCTGCTGTACACCCAGTTCGCTCCCTGGGACACCATCGTGACCCTGGTTGGCGCTGACTACGGTATCGTCTCCGTGCTGGCAGACAGCGGCAACATGGGCATCATCGTCTTCCTGGTCACCCTGGGCATCATGGTGGACCTGATGAACAAGGGCGGCGGCTCCGAGGCCTTCGGCCGCTGGGCCAAGAAGACCGTTCACACCCGCTGCGGCGCGCAGTTGCTGACCATGCTGCTGGGTGTGCTGATCTTCGTGGACGACTATTTTAACTGCCTGACCGTGGGCGCCGTTATGCGTCCCGTCACCGAGTCCCACAAGATCTCCCGTGCCAAGCTGGCGTACCTGATCGACGCCACCGCGGCTCCCGTCTGCATGATCGCCCCGGTGTCCTCCTGGGCCGCCGCCGTTTCCGGCTATGTGCAGTCCCCCAGCATCAACGGCATTGAGCTGTTCCTGAAGCAGATCCCCTGGAACTACTACTGCCTGCTGACCCTGCTGATGATCGTCATCATCTCCGTGCTGAACATTGACTATGGCTCCATGCTGACCCATGAGTACAACGCCCAGGTCAAGGACGACCTGTTCACCACCCCCGAGCGTCCCTTCGCCGGTGCCGACGACTATGAGGCTCCCAGCAAGGGCAAGTCCTCCGTGCTGGACCTGCTGGTGCCCGTGATCGTCCTGATCGCTGTCTGCATCATCTCTCTGGTCTACTCCGGCGGTTACTTCGATGGCGGCATGACCTTTATGGCGGCTTTCTCCGCTGCCGAGGCCGGTCCGGCGCTGGCCATCGGAGGTCTGATCGGCTGCGTGTTCACGTTCATCTACTTCTGGCTGCGCGGCGCCATCGGCTTCGAGAAGTCCTTTGAGTCCGTGCCCCAGGGCTTCATCCAGATGATCGCCCCCATCCTGATCCTGACCTTCGCCTGGACCCTGTGCTCCTTCACCCGCAATGCCATGTACTCCGCTGACTTTGTCAGCAACGCCATGGCCAACGTTGGCGATCTGCGTATGTTCCTGCCCGCCATCATCTTCATCATCGGCGCGGCTATCGGCTTCGCTACCGGTACCTCCTGGGGTACCATCGGCATCATGGCCCCCATCGTTGTCTCCGTGTTCAACTACGATGCGGAGCCCATACTGTGCACCATCGGTCTGGCGGCTGCCTGCTCCGGCGGCGTTATGGGCGACCACTGCTCCCCCATCTCCGACACCACCATCATGGCTTCCGCCGGTGCCCACTGCTACCACCTGAACCACGTGTTCACCCAGCTGCCCTATGCGCTGACCGTGGCCGCAGTGTCCTTCGTCAGCTTCATCCTGGCCGGTCTGATCCAGAACGTGTTTGTCAACCTGCTGATCGCTGTGGCCCTGATGGTCGGTACGCTGTTGGTCATCCGCGCCATCGTTGCCAAGAAGCACGCCGGCATCTTCGCCGAAATGGCCGAAGCCAACAAGGCTCTTGCCAAGTAAGTACATACTCCAGCAAAAAAAGAGACCGCTTCGGCGGTCTCTTTTTTGCGTGCAGGGCAGGGGAGGGCACCTCGCATCGGCGGCGGGACAGCAAAAGCTGTCCGCCGCGGGAATTTTGCGAAAAGATGTGACAAACCGCAACGAATGTGATACAATATTCCTACTGAGTACATAGGAGGTGTCGCTGTGCGGCAATATCCCCAATTAGAGATCGATCTTTCTCTGCTGCAAAGCAATGCCCGGGCGGTGATCTCCCGCTGCAATGCCGCGGGTATCTGTGTCTGCGGCGTTATCAAGGGTGCGGATGGCCTGCCGGAGATCGCCCGGACGCTGCGTGCTGCCGGTGCCGCAGAGTTGGGCACCAGCCGCCTGGAGCAGGTGGCCAAGTGTCGTGCCGCCGGTGTGCCCGGCCCCTGGCTCCTGATCCGAATCCCCGGTCTGACGGAGCTGCCGGACGTGGTCGCTTTGTGCGACACGTCCCTGCAAAGCGAGTGGGCCACCCTGATGGCGCTGGAGGAGGAGTGTCTCCGTCAGAACAGGACCCACCGCGTCATCGTGATGGCCGACTTGGGCGACCTGCGTGAGGGATTCTGGGACAAGGACGAGCTGGTGGACGTCTGCCGGCGGGTGGAGCAGGACCTGCCCCATGTACATCTGGCCGGTATCGGCGTCAACCTGTCCTGCTATGGCTCCACTAAGCCCACCCCGGACAAGATGAACGAACTGGTCGCTTTGGCTCACCGGGTGGAGGCGCGTATCGGCCGATCGCTGGAGGTCGTCTCCGGCGGCGCTACCAGCTCCTTTACGCTGGTCCACTGGGGCACCATGCCCGTTGGTATCAACCACCTCCGAATCGGCGAGGGTATCCTGCTGGGCAAGGACCTGCAGGTGGACTGGGGCATCCGCGACATGGATTACCTCCGCATGGACACCTTTACCCTCCGGGCTGAGGTGGTGGAGGTCAAGGACAAGCCCACCTATCCCATCGGCGAGCTGGCCATCGATGCCTTCGGCCGCAAGCCTACCTATGTGGACCGTGGTGTCCGCCGCCGCGCTCTCCTGGCCCTGGGCCGGGCCGACGTGGGCGACCTGGAGAGCCTGCTCCCCCGCGAACCGGGGCTGACAGTCATCGGCGGATCCTCCGACCACTGCATCGTGGACGTGGAGGACTGCCCCCGCCGTCTGCAAGTGGGCGACATCGTGGAATTCTCGCTGTGCTACAGCCATATGCTGTACGCCACATCACGGAGCGATATGCGGCTCCTATTCAAACATCAACAGGAGGAAGCGTAAGACAATGGGAGATTTAGGAATTTTGATCATCGGCGTCGTGGACACGTTTTTTGCCTTTTTTGTGGTGGCGCCCATGATGCTGCAGGCGGCCAGCCTGTTCGGCGTGCAGAAGCAGTTTGCCCAGGCCATGGTCCAGGAGGGCATCGTCAAGCAGGAGGACGTGGACCGCATCCACCCCAAGAAGCAGATCGCCGGTGTGGTGATCTCGCTGATCATGCTGGCGGTGCTGGCGTTTACCTGTGCCAAGGCCTCCCCTTGGGGCTATATCTGCGGCGGTGTGGGTCTGGTGGTAGGCCTGCTGAAGTACCGCGCCATCGTCCAGTACAACAGTGAAACGGTCAAACGCTTCAAGAACACCTATAAGGACGAGATGGATGTGGCCAAGTTCAACAAGTTCGTGGAGACGCATTTCTGATAAATCTAAGCGAATAAAAACCTCCCCGGCACTATGCGCCGGGGAGGTTTTTATTCGCTTTTTTCGATGGTGCCGCCGCCCAGCACCTCATCGCCGTCATACAGCACCACCGCCTGCCCGGCAGTGATGGCCCGCTGGGGCTGATCGAACACCACCCGCAGTCCGCCGTCCGGCAGGGGATAAGCGGTGCAGGGGGTCTCCACCTGGCTGTACCGCGTCTTGGCGGCACACCGTACCGGCGCCGCCGGTATCTGGCCGCTGATCCAGTTTACGTGGGACGCCAGCAGGGAGGAGGCATACAGCGCCGAATCGTCTCCCAGCACGATAGCGTTGCGGTCCCGGTCCTTTTCCAGCACATATACGTGCCGCCCCACCGCCACGCCAAGGCCCTTTCCCTGGCCGATGGTATAGCAGGGCAGGCCCCGGTGCCGTCCCAGCACGCGGCCCGCTTCGTCCAGGAAGTCTCCCGGCGTCAGTGTCAGCCCCTGCCGCTGCAGAAAGGTCACATAGTCTCCGTCCGGCACGAAGCAGATGTCCTGGCTGTCGCCCTTGTCGGCGTTGTCCAGCCCTGCCTCCCGCGCCTTGTCGCGGATAGCCGGCTTGTCATAGCTTCCTACCGGCAGCAGCAGATGGGCCAGCTGGTGCTGCGTCAGCTGATACAGCACATAGCTTTGGTCCTTCCGCCGTTCCGCACCCCGCAGCAGGCGGTATCTGCCGCTTTCCGCGTCGTAGGCCACCCGGGCGTAGTGCCCCGTGGCGATATAGTCATAGCCAAGCGTCAGCGCCCGGTCCAGCAGGGCACCGAATTTCAGCTCCCGGTTGCAGTCGATGCACGGATTGGGCGTCCGTCCGGCCGCGTATTCCGCCGTGAACTTGTCCATTACGCACCGGCGGAAGCGGTCTGTCTCGTTGAATACATAGAACCGCATCCCCAGCCGTGTGGCCGCCTGCCGTGCGTCCTCAGCGTCGTCGGCAGAGCAGCATCGGCTGTCCTCGTTAGGGGCCAGCTTCAGCATGGCGCCGTCACAGTCGTAGCCCTGCTGCACCAGCAGTGCCGCCGCAGCGGAGCTGTCCACGCCGCCGGACATGGCCACCAGAACCTTTTTCTTGCGCATACGATCGTTCTCCGTAGTCTATGTCTCCCGCGCCCGCATGGGGCGTATGCACCGCCGTTCAGCGGCGGCGCATACTTTCGGGAAAATGTGGAAAGCTATCGGGCGAAGAGCGCCATAGCAGGCAGGGGCGCGTCCCTGCCGTTCCGCGGCGGCCCTCCGCCCGACAGCGTGTTCTTATTCGTCCAGATGCTTTGCCAGGAATGCCTCGTCGGGCAGCGCGTCCGCCAGCTCCAGCAGTACCCGCTGGAAGCCGCCGGTGTAGTCCTCGATGTTCTCACCCAGCGTCCCTAAAGCCCGTACCATCGGCAGCGCGATGGTGGCAGTGGTGCCCTGGCCCTCCCGGCTGTTCAGCAGCAGCTGGCCGCCGTGCAGCCGTGCGATCTGATGTGCCAGGGGCAGTCCCAGCCCCACGCCGCCGGCGACATAGTCCAGGGTCATGGGCCGCATATGCCAGCGAAACAGCATTTCCTGCCGGTCGGCAGGAATGCCGCAGCCGGTATCCTTTACCTTGATAAGCACATGGGGCTTCTGCACGGCCAGCGTCACCGTCACCTTTCCACCGGCGGAGCAGGCCTTCAGCGCATTGGACAGCAGCTGCCACAGGGCCTGGCTCAGCCAAGGCTCGTTGACAGCGGTGATGGCGTAACGCTCCTCGCACACCATTTCCAGCTGCACGCCCTTCAGCTCGAAGGGGACCTCCGCCTCCCGGATGATCTCGTCCAGCCACACCTTCAGGTCCGTGTTTTCGGTGGGCAGCAGCTCCTTGCGGTTCAGCATAGAGGCGGACTCCAGGTTCTTTGCCAGCCGCAGCAGCCGGAAATAGCCATGGTAGAGCATGGCGGCGTTCGCGTCCAGTATCGGATCCTCGTCCCGTTCATCGGCGGGGGCCAGCTTCTGCATCCCATAGTAGATATTGCCCAGTGCGGACCGTATCTGCATCGCCACCAGCGGCAGCCGCTCCATGTATACCTTTTCCTGCTGTGCCTGTTCCATGAGACCAGCCTCCTTCTGTTGTCAGCATACCAGTTTCCCGGCGCCATCAACCGTGCCAACTTCTGTCAGCTTGTTCACATCATATCAAATGCGGTGCAAGAATACAAGATTTTTATCAAATTTCCGCGAAACGAAAAAAAGTTTCAAAAAAGGCTTGCATTTTGCGGAATAACTGCATATAATTCTAAACATACCATACATTTAGGATATTCCATCAGAGAGGAAGATGTTTTATGAGCATTAAAGTCGGTATCAATGGTTTCGGCCGTATCGGCCGTATGGTCATGCGCTGCTGCATGGATCACCCCAACATCGAGATCGTGGGCGTTAACGACCTGTGCCCCGCCGATTACCTGGCCTATATGCTGAAGTTTGACACCATGCATGGCAAGTTCAAGGGTGAAGTTTCCTCCGAGGGCAACAACATCGTTGTCAACGGCAAGGCTATCCCCGTGTTTGCTGAGCGTGACCCCGCCAACCTGCCCTGGGCCAAGGTCGGCGCCGAGTACGTTATCGAGTCCACCGGCCTGTTCCTGACCAAGGAGAAGGCCGCCGGCCACATCGCCGCGGGTGCCAAGCACGTGGTCATGTCCGCCCCCTCCAAGGACGACACCCCCATGTTCGTCTGCGGCGTCAACCTGGACAAATACACCAGCGATATGCAGTTTGTCTCCAACGCCAGCTGCACCACCAACTGCCTGGCCCCCATCGCCAAGGTCCTGCACGATAATTTCGGCATCACCGACGGCCTGATGACCACCGTGCACTCCACCACCGCTACCCAGAAGACCGTTGACGGCGTCTCCCTGAAGGATTGGCGCGGCGGCCGTGCCGCCTCCGGCAACATTATCCCCAGCTCCACCGGCGCTGCCAAGGCCGTAGGCAAGGTCATCCCCAGCCTGAACGGCAAGCTGACCGGTATGTCCATGCGCGTTCCCACCCTGGATGTCTCCGTGGTGGACCTGACCGTCAACCTGGCTAAGCCCGCCAAGTATGAGGATATCTGCGCCGCCATGAAGAAGGCCAGCGAGAACGAGCTGAAGGGCATTCTGGCCTACACCGATGAGGACGTTGTTTCCTCCGACTTCCTGGGCGACACCCATACCTCCATCTTCGACGCCAAGGCCGGCATCGCACTGACCGATACCTTTGTCAAGGTCGTCAGCTGGTACGACAACGAGATGGGCTACTCTGACAAGGTCCTCTGCCTCATCGAGCATATGTACAGCGTGGACCACAAGTAAATCGCTTACTACCGAAAGGTTTTCCTTCTTTTTGTTCCGCAGACAGCGCCGCGTCACGCGGCGCTGTCTGCATACAGAGACGCTGCGCGCCGCCTGTACAGAGGGGGAAAGCACTTCCGGCGGTTTTTGAAAGAAAATCGACAGCGTGACAAATATTTTTCATTTACCCATTACCATTCCACCGGATTGTATGGTACAATAGGTACAACTTACCTAAGGGTAACGCAAGGGAAAGGAACCCCGCCATGGAACAGAACTCCATTCTGCACACTACGCTGTCGCTGGACAGCGATATCCCCCTCTACGCCCAACTGGTGGGCATCATCAAGCGCAGTATCTCCACCGGTGCCCTGCCGGTGGGCGCCTTGCTCCCCAGCGAGGCCGAGCTCTGCCGCTGCCTGAGCATCAGCCGCAACACCGTCCGTCAGGCCATCGGAGAGCTGGAGGACGAGGGCCTGGTGGTCCGCAAGCGCGGCCGCGGCACCTTCGTGGCCGACCCCGCCACCAATCGCCGGGGTGTCCGCTATTCCTTCACCACCGAGGTCTCCTCTATGGGCAAGGTCCCCTCATCTACGCTGGTGGACTTCGCTGTGGAGGTCCCCAAGCCCACCGTCTGCGAGAAGATGGAGCTGCGGGAGGGAACGCCGGTCTACTGCTTCACCCGTGTCCGCAACGTGGACGGCGAGCCTCTGATCCTGGAGACCAGCTACTACCCTCAGTACATCTACCCCAATCTGACCCGCGATATGCTCCAGACCCACAGTTTTTACAGCCTGCTCTACCATGTGGGCATCGTCCCCTTCGCTGCGGACGAGAGCTATGAGGCCGTTATTCTGGATGACAGCTGTGCCGCCCTGCTGGGTGTACCCTCAGGCAGCTGTGCCTTTTTCCACCAGCGGCTCACCCGTACGGAGGATGGCCGTATCTACGAGTATACCCGCAGCTACATACGCGGCGACCGGGTCCGCCTGGACGTACATATGCAGAAAAGCGGCATGAACTTCGTCCGCACCATCGACTGAATAGAAAAGCACCCCCGACAGGGGGTGCTTTTTCCGCATAAAGCCGCGCCCAAAGGGCGGGGCAGTGCTATTTACGACAGCAGCAGGCGTATCAGTACCCGGGCAATGGCATAGCCCAGCACGCCGCCGCCGATGCCGGCGGCTGTGGCCCACACCCGTTTCCGCTTGGCGTGGGGCACCTGCTGGCTGTACAGCCGCTGATTTTCCCGGTTCAGACCCACCAGCGCCTCCGGGTTACGGGCCGCGACCGCCTGCACGATAGCGTCCGCCATCCGGCGGCTGCCGCCCCTTTCGAGCCGCAGTGTGATGCTGCGCCCGTCATAGGTCAGCAGCTCCACCACCGTGCTTTTGGCCCACAGCAGCTTTAGGTCGTGACGATAGACCCACAGCACGTCCGCCAGGGGCAGAACGATGTTCTGCCGCCGCCCGTACAGGAACGCCGTGCTCACCAGTGCGTCAGAGCGTCGGTCACCCTCCAGATAGTGGAATTCGCTCTCCGCCCGTTCCAGCAGCTTTCCCTTTTTCAGATGCTTCAGCGTGCTGTTCAGTTGTGCGGTGTACGAGGCGGCGCTTACCAGCAGCACAAAGGCGGCCAGCCCGAGGAAGCTGGCTATGAGGGACCAAAAGCTGCTCCCCGTGTCCGGTGTCAGCTCGCTGTCGATGTAATAGTCGCCGTAGGTGTACACAAAGTCCTCGGCGGTCATGCCGACGGCGGCGGCAATATCGTCGATATATGCCTCCGGCGTCTCACAGATCACGCCCACCAGACGTACCGGTGCCGGCGCGGTGGTCTCCGTCAGCGGGATATAGACGGCCAGCTCCGAGGGCGCGGCCGTATCGTCCGGCACTGCGCCGTCACCGCTGTCGTCGGTATAGGTATAGTCCACAATGTCCGCATACCGTGCGTATTCGGCGTCGCTCAGCTGCACCAGATAGCCGTATCCCTCCGTGTCCTCCGCCAGATAGAAGACCAGCTTGCGCCCGTCGCCCAGCGTCACCCGATAGGCCCAGGTGGTCATGTACTGCACGTCGATGTAGTTGTAGTCGCCCAGATAGATCTCGTCCCCGATGGGCACGGCCTCCGCTGCTGCGCTGTCCCGCTGCGCCAGCAGCCCCAGCACGATACACCCCGCCGTCAGCAGGGCCAGTATGCCGCCCACGATCCACCAGGCAGGGGAGTGTCTTACGTATCGGCGCATTTCCATATGTGCCCCTCCAAATTTGTTGTGGTACGACATATTGTACCATATATCGCCGGAATATGCAATATTATTCCCCATAAACGGCATAAAAAACGCACCCCGGGTCTGACCCAAGGTGCGTTTTTACTCACAGTGCCGCTGCGCCGATGATGCCCGCCTCATTGCCCAGCCGGGCACATTCAATGACCGGCGGCGTCCGGTCGTGCCCGCCGAAGCAGTTGGCCGCCACATACGCCCGTATGGGGGCCAGCAGTCTCTCGCCCTGGCGGCTGATGCCGCCGCCGATGAGCACCATCTCCGGCCCCAGAATGTTCACCAGGTCCGTGATGCCCGCCGCCACGTACACGCAGTAGCGGTCCACCACAGCCTGTGCCGCCGCGTCTCCGACGGCCGCCGCGTCAAATACGTCCTTCCCGGTCAGCCCCTCACCGTATCCGGCCAGCAGGGAGCCCGGCTGCGCCGCGGCCGCCCGCTTTCCCTGCCGTATCAGCGCTGTGGCGGAGGCATACGCCTCCCAGCAGCCCTTCCGTCCGCAGGTGCAGTCCTCGCCGTCCAGCACCAGCACGGTGTGGCCCACCTCCGCGCCAGTGCCGCCCACGCCCTCCAGCAGTTGGCCATCGGCCACGATGCCGCCGCCTACGCCGGTGCCCAGGGTGATGAGTATCATGTTCCGGCAGCCCACGGCCCCGCCGGCCACCGTCTCCGCCAGCGCGGCGCAGTTGGCGTCGTTGCTCAGATGACAGGGGAGCCCCAGCCGCGCCGTCACCATGCTGCATACCGGCACATTGAACCAGCCCAGGTTATAGGCCCGCACCACCACGCCGTTGGCGCTGTCGCAGGTCCCCGGCGAGCCGATGCCGACGGACGCGCAGTGCGCCGCCGTGATGCCGGCCTTCTCCATGGCCTTCTCCGCCGCGCGGCAGATATCCGCGATAACGGCCTCCGCCGGGCGTTCCGCACCGGTGGGCAGGCTGACCTCCGCCACGATGTGCTGGCCCTCGTCCACCACGCCGGCGGCGATGTTGGTGCCGCCCAGATCAATGCCAATACGATACATATGCTGCCTCCTTGCGCTTCCTGTCCCCGCGTTCCGGGGAAATAAACGGGGCGGGCGTATCGCCCGCCCCAAGTGCGTCTCTGTCTCAGATATGGGTCACAAAATCGGTGTTTACCGCCACCGGCCGTGCGATGTCGGAGGACCGGATGCTGCCGAAGATGGTCCGCATGGTGGTCAGAGCCTCCTTGCCGGACACCTCCGGCTCCCGGTCGTGGACCAGCGCGTCCACAAACTCGTCGATGACGCCGGAGTTGTGGGACGTTGTCTCGAAGGCGAAGCTGGTACGGTTGCCCTCCAGGTCATTGATGATGATGGGGGCCGACGGCTCGCTGTAGATCATCATCAGGCCCTTGGTGCCGTACAGCACCGTGGACTGGCACTCGTGGCCGTACACCGTCCAGCTGGCCGCCATGGTGCCCAGTGCGCCGCCGGACATTTTCAGGATGCACAGGGCGTTGTCGTCCACGCTGATGAGCTTGCCGTTGTCGTCACGCTTATTCAGGGTGACTACCTTGGCGGTGGTCTCGATGACCTTCTGCCCAAGCAGGTACTGGATCAGGTCCACCTTGTGGATGCCCATGTCGGACAGGGCTCCCATAGCCGCCTTGTTCTTGTCAAAGAACCACGTACCCTCCAGAGACCAGCCCTCGGGGCCGGAGTTGCCCAGAATGGTGCGGAAGGTGATCACATCGCCGATGATGCCGCTGTCCAGCATTTGCTTGGCCTTGCGGTGCACCGGGTCAAAACGCATGTTGTGGCCCACCATCAGGTGTCTGCCATTGCGCTCAGCGGCGGCCACCATGGACTCGCACTCCGCCAGCGTTACCGCCATGGGCTTCTCCACCAGCACGTGCTTGCCGGCGTACAGCGCAGCCGTGCAGATCTCCGCATGGCTGCGGTTTTCCACGCATATGGACACGGCGTCCACGTTGGGATCATCCACCAGCTCATAGAAGCTGTTGTACACCTTGCCGCCGTACTGCGCCGCCATCTCCTGCGCGCGCTCCATGTTCTTGTCGTAGAATGCGACGATCTCCGCATTGGGGTTGGCTGCATACTCAGGCAGATGGCGCACCTGTGCGATCTTGCCGCAGCCGATAATGCCGACTCGGATCATAAAAAGCGAACCTCCTCTGTCCGTCCTCAAACCGCCGGGCGCCCTGCGCTCCGACGTATGTTTCTGCCCCTATTGTACCAAAAGAAAACGGGAAAGAAAAGCCTTTTTTGCCAACTTTGCAAAATTTTTCACAAAATCTGCGCCGCGATGGTGAGGGCGCAGCCCTTTTGTGCCGTATAGTCCAGCGTTACGCCTGCCGGCAGGCTGAAGCGGCTCAGCGCCAGCAGCGGGCCCTTGCCCGTCAGCTTGAACAGCGCCTCCTTGGCCGTCCATATCTCCCAGAACCGCTGGCAGTCGCCGTCGTCCCCGGACCGTATGTACGCCATCTCCTGCTCGCTGCATACCCGGCGCATGAACTTCTCCTGGGCCGAGCGTACCACCTCCACGTCCACGCCTACCGGCGCGTCCGCCGTTACGCATACCGCCCACGGGCCGGAGTGGCTCACGGACACATACACGCCATCCTTTTCCACGCTGGGCTTGCCCAACTCGTCCCACTGAAGCGGCACGTCCTTCTCCGCGCAGCCCAGCGACTGCGCAAGCATCCGCCGCGCCAGCAGCTCTCCGGCGATGGTGCGCTTCCGGTCGTCCTCACCGGCGATGTCGGCCACACGCCGCCGCCGCGTCTCATCCATCATGCCTATCACGGCCCCGGCCGCGTCCTCCGTCAGCTCCCGGATGTCAAACCACTGCAATTCCATATCCCGCGCCTCCCGCGTCATATTTTTCGCACCCATTGTATCACATCCTGCCGCGCCGCGCTACTGCTTTTTCGCCGCCGCAGGCTTTTCTCTGTACTTTCCGGTACTTCCGCCCCTTGCCCAGGGGGCGCGGCGGTGGTATACTATCCCCGTATCTGTAGTTTTCCATGAAAGGAGATGACGCCATGACCCGTGATGAGCTCCGTGCCAAGGCCAACGACCTGCCCCTGCTGCCCGGCGTCTATCTGATGATGGACAAGACCGGCCAGGTCATCTATGTGGGCAAGGCCAAAAAACTGAAAAACCGCGTCAGCCAATACTTTCAGGACACCGCCAGCCACAACGAGAAAACGAAGATGATGGTGGCCCATGTGGACCGGTTCGACACCATTATCGTCCGATCGGAGTTCGAGGCCCTGGTGCTGGAGAATTCCCTCATCAAGCGCCATCAGCCCCGCTACAACATTCTGCTGAAGGACGACAAGGGCTATCCCTTCGTGCGGCTGGACAGCGGCGACTACCCCCGCTTTACCCTGGTGAACCGCACCGCCGACGACGGCGCGAAATACTACGGTCCCTTCGGCGGCCGGCACGAAACGCGCCTGGCGCTGGACGCCGTGTGCGCCGCCCTGCGCCTGCCCACCTGTTCCCGAAGGTTCCCCCGCGACATCGGCAAGGAGCGCCCCTGCCTGAACTTCCACATGGGCCGGTGTGACGGCTTCTGCCGCCCGGACGGCCCGGACGCGGCGGAATACCGCCGCCGCATGGCCCAGGCCACCGCCCTGCTGGAGGGCAAGCTGCGCGCCGTCACGACCCAGCTGACGGAACAGATGAACGCCGCGGCGGAGGCCCTGGACTTCGAGACGGCCGCCGCCCTCCGCGACCGTGTACGGGCCCTGTCCGTGCTGACCAAGGACCAGCAAGTCATCGCCGGTATCTGCGCCGACACCGATGTCTGGGGCGCGTATACCAGCCCCGCCCGGTCCGGCTGCGCCATTCTCCACATTGAAGACGGCGATCTCCTGGCCCGGCAGACCGAGGTTTTCCCCGACGCTGCCGACAGCGAGAGCGCCCTGCTTTCCGCTGTGGTGCCCCAGTACTATCTGACCCGCCAGTCCCTGCCCCGTGAGATATTGCTTCCCGCCGCCATCGAGGACGCTGACGCGCTCTCGGCCCTGCTGACGGAGCGCAGCGGCCACGCCGTGGCCCTCCGGGTCCCCCAGCGAGGTCAGCGCCGCGCGCTGCTGGACATCGCCCACCGCAACGCCCGGGAGGAGGTGGAGCGCGTTACCGACGCCGTACAGCGCATTAACGGCACCCTGCGCCTTTTGCAGGAAACGGCTCAGCTGCCGGTCCTGCCCCGGCGCATGGAGAGCTATGATATCTCCCACACCGGCGGCGCGGACCAGGTGGGCGGCATGGTGGTCTTTCAGGACGGCAAGCCGCTGAAGTCCGCCTACCGCCGCTTCCGTATCGAGTCCTGCCCCAGCGCCGACGACTACGGTGCCATGCGCGAGGTGCTCACCCGCCGGTTCCGGCGCTATCTGGACGGCGATGAAAAGTTTGCCCCCCTGCCGGACCTGCTGCTGATCGACGGCGGTCAGGAGCACGCCCGTGTGGCCGAGCAGGTGCTGGCAGAGACCGGGCTGGATGTGCCCGTGCTGGGCATGGTCAAGGACGACCGCCACCGCACCCGTGCGCTCATCACCGCCCGGGGCCATGAGCTGGGCATACAGCAGACACCCGCCCTGTTTGCCCTTATCGGCACGGTGCAGGAGGAGGTCCACCGCTTCGCCATCGCCTACCACCACCAGAAGCACACCCGTTCCGCCAAGCGCTCGCAGCTGGACGGTATCCCCGGCGTGGGAGAGGCGCGGAAGAAGAGGCTCCTGCAGCATTTCGGTACCGTCACCGCGGTAAAAAACGCCGCGCTCGAGCAGCTCTCCGCCGTGGTGCCGGAGGCGGCCGCCCGGGCGGTATATGAGAAGTTCCACGGATAAAAAAGTGCCCCCGGCAGAGCCGGGGGTACGTCGTACGCAAAAGAAAAGAGAGACGGCGAAGCCGTCTCTCTTTCGTTGTGTTTACTCGTCCAGGTTCTCGATCAGCTCGGCCAGCGCATCCACAGCTTCCTTCTCATCGCTGCCGTCCGCGATCAGTGTCACTGTGGTGTCCTTCATAATGCCCAGGCTCAGCACGCCCAGCAGGCTTTTCGCGTTGACGCGGCGTTCTTCTTTTTCTACCCAGATGCCGCTTTTGAACTCGTTGGCTTTCTGAATGAAATAGGTCGCGGGTCTGGCGTGCAGACCGACCTCATTTTTCACCGTGATCTCCCGTGTATACATGAACCAGCACTCCTTACGCACATTTTTACTCTCGCGCCAGAGGGTGCAGCGCGCAGAAACTAACCCTCACCATTTCTTATTATACTGGATTACGGCAGGATTGCAATGGGCATTGATACGAAAATCCCGCGATTTGCTCTATAATTCCCACTGCAATTTGTGAAAAATGATGTATCTTGCAGACAAATTCCGGTATTTGTCCAATCGAAAGCTCACATCCTGGCCTCTGCCCAGTCGCTGAGCTGCTCCAAAATGGGCAGCAGTGCCCGGCAGCTGTCCGTGGGGCCGTATTCCACCCGCACCGGCACCTCCAGATACTCCCGCCGTGTCACCAGCCCGTCGTGCTCCAGCTCCCGCAGGGCCGAGGCCAGCACCGTGTTGGAGATGCCGTCCAGCTTGCTCCGCAGGGCGTTGTAGCGGATGGCCCCGGCGTTGGCCACGGCGCACAGGATCTGCACCTTCCACTTGCCGCCGATCAGCTGCATGGCGTGGTGCAGCGGACATTTCTCCATACAGGGACAGTCGTAGTGGCTTTGCGGCATGGCCTGTGACATGGTAAGCCCCTCCTTACTTGCCCATAAAAATCTGCGCTCTTGCATTTCTCCAAAGCTATGGTATCATTATAGCAGGTAAGAAAACCGGAGTAAATAGCATGAGGAGAAAATCACAGCCATGAATATCTATCTTCAGGGGCTGACCATGGGTCTGGCCTACGTGGCGCCCATTGGCCTGCAAAACCTGTTCGTCATCAACAGTGCCCTGACGCAGAAGCGCAGCCGCGTCTACATCACCGCGCTCATCGTCATTTTCTGGGACATCTCTTTGGGTGTGGCCTGCTTCCTGGGCGCCGGCGCACTGATGCAGGCGCTGCCCTGGCTGCAAAAGGTCATCCTGGGGCTGGGCAGTCTGATCGTCATCTATATCGGCATCGGCCTGCTGCGGTCCAAGGCCAGTCTGGAGGGCGGCCGGGACGTGAACGTCCCCATCTGGAAGCTGGCAGGTTCCGCTTTCGTGGTCACCTGGCTGAACCCCCAGGCCATCATTGACGGCACCATGATGCTGGGCGCCTTCCGGGCCACCCTGACCAACGGCGGCGACCTGTTCTTCATCTGCGGCTTCGGCTCCGCATCGGTGATCTGGTTCCTGACGCTGTCCACGGTCGTCTCTCTGCTGGGCAGTAAGTTCAACGAGAAGGTGCTGAACATCATCAACAAGGTCTGCGGCGCCGTCATCATCTTCTACGGCCTGAAGCTGCTGTACAGCTTCGTCCAGATGATGGGTTGGCTGTAAAACACTTCACAAATCACGTCCTTTCTGTTACAATAAGGCAGAAAGGGCGTGATCTTTTTATGGAACAGAACTACCGGCTCACCATCGCCTACGACGGCTCCCGCTTCTTCGGCTGGGAGCGCCAGCCGGACAAGGATACCATCCAGGGGAAGCTGGAGACCGTGCTGGGCACGCTGCAGGGCCATCCGGTGAACGTCATCGGCGCGGGCCGCACCGACGCCGGTGTCCACGCCCGGGCCATGACCGCCAATGTGGTGCTGGACGTGACCGAGACGCCCGACGCCATCCGTGACTATCTGAACCGCTATCTCCCCGACGCCATCGCTGTCCGGGAGGTCAAGGAGGCCGCGCCCCGTTTCCACGCCCGCTATAACGCCCTGGGCAAGACCTACCGCTACACCTGCCACACCGGGCCGGTGAAGCCGGTGTTTGACCGGAAGTACGTCACCCTGCTGGACTACGACCCGGATGTGGAGAAAATGCGTCAGGCGGCGGCCTATCTGCTGGGTGAAAACGACTTCGCCAGCTTCTGCGGCAATCCGCGCATGAAGAAGTCCACCGTCCGTCTGGTGGACCACATCGCCATTGAGCGCCGGAAGGACCGGGTGGTATTCACCTTCCATGGCACCGGCTTTTTGCAGAACATGGTCCGCATCATGGTGGGCACGCTGCTGGAGGTGGGCCGCGGCTACTGGACGCCGGAGCAGGTGCGTGACATCCTGGCCGCCAGGGACCGCAAGCAGGCGGGCCCCACCGCGCCGCCGGAGGGTCTGTGCCTGATGAAGGTGGATTATTGAGCAAAAAGCATCCGGGCGCTATCCCGGATGCTTTTGCTGCGTAAAAATGACCTAAGCCAAGGCTTAGGTCATTTTTGTTACATATTGTGGATATCGTCCAGCAGATCGTCCAGCGACATGGTCCGCACCTCGTCCTCGTCGGCCTGGGTGGGCTCGTCCTGGGCGGAGCGCTCTGCGGTCGCCGGCTCCTCCGCCGGCGCGGCGGGTGTCACGGGATCTGCCGGGGTCTTGTCGGGAATGGTGACAGGCTCGCTGTCGCTGCTCTCCTCGCGGGGCACCAGACGGGGCACCCGTGCCGTGTGCCGTTCCTCGGGGATCAGGGGCTTCGCCGGGGTCCGCGGCGGTTCGTCGTCGTATTCCTCGTCATCGCCGCCTGTGTGGCCGCGGCCGATCAGGAAGCCCAGCAGGAACAGCACCACCACCAGCAGCACCGCCGCCGCGATGGCCACATACACGGTCTTGACCTCGCCGATCAGCGGCATCGCAATGGTCCCGGGGATCTCCAGCGGCGGTACCTCGGGGATGGTGGCCGGGTCGATGACCTCCACCGTGGGGACAATACCGGTATAGGCCGGCATCCGCAGCACATGGATGGTATAGTTCTGCTTGGTCTTGCCGTCCTCGGCGGTTCCGGTAACCGTGAGCACCGTCTCCGCCTCGGTGGCGGACAGCCGCACCTCGCCGGTGCCGGTGATGCCCTGGGCCTTTTCGTCCTTTGCCGTGGCGGCGATGGTCACCTGCTTCGTCTCATAGGGGACGTAGGCGATGTAATCCGTCACCGTGGACGTGAACGCAGGAGACAGCGTGGCCCCCTCCAGCGTTAGGGCGGCGATGGACGCGTCGGTGGAGGGCTTGTAGTTGGGGTCCTGCTGGCGTGTGGCATCGATGGTATAGCTCTTGGTGGCGCCGTTGGCCGCCGTGACCTTGATGGTCACGGTGTTGACGCCCACCGCCAGCTCATTGCCGCTGACAGACACCGTGGCGCTGTTATCGGCCTTTTTGTAGTTCAGGTCCAGCTTTTCCACTGCGAAAGGCACCGTGCAGGTGTAGTACGTGGTGCTGCTGGAGAAGGAGGGGCTCAGCGTGGCGTTGGAGCAGCTCAGCGAGCTGAGACTGCAGTTGCCGCTGGGGGCCGCGCCCACCTTGCCGGACCAGCTGGCGCTGTCCAGACTGGTGTCGCTGTTGCCGTCGGACACCACGATGTTGGAGAACGTGGCGGTCAGGGCGTCGCCCTCCTTGGCGCTGCCGGATACCTTCATCTTGATGGTGACCAGTCCGCCGCTGGAGCTGGACGTGCCGTAAACGCTGAACTTGTTGTTGTTGACCACGATGCTCCATCCGCTGACAGAGCAGTTGTAGTTGGTAAAGGACAAATTGCCGCTGTAGCTCAGGTCGGCGGTCAGACCGTAGACCTTGTTGGGCACGGACAGCGTCAGTGTGACGGTGTCGCCTGCCTGCGGGGCGGCGGTGCCGGTCAGCGTCGCTCCGGCGGCGTGGGCCTGCACGGGCAGCAGCGTGACCACCAGCAGCAGCGTCAGCAGCGCGGAGGCCGCGGCGCGGAACAGTTTGTTTTTCATAGGATGTTTCCTCCTCAGCCGATGGTGCGCTGGCCCACGGTGACCTGGGCGGCCTGCACCACGTCGGTGATGGTGACCTTGCCGTCACCGTTGATATCGGCCGCCTTGGCATAGGCGCCGGACAGGCTGCCGGAGCCCACCACGGACTTCTGCAGCTTGACCACGTCGGTGATGGTGATCTTGCCGTCGCCGCTGACGTCGCCGGTGACCACGATGGTCACGGTGGCGGAACTGCTGACAGCGGTCATGCCGGTACCCACGAGGCCGGATGTCACTTTGGTGCTGCCGCTATAGATGGTGTAGCCCGCACTGTTCATTGCGGAGACAGACGTGCTGGGCGATACGCCGGTCAGATAGTTGCCGGAGGGCTTGGGCGTCTCGCCGCCGGTACTCCCGCCGGTGCTCCCACCGGTGCTACCGCCGGTGCCGCCGCCGCTGTTGGCCGTCTTGGTAAACACGGCGGTGTAGGTCACGTCGGCGTCGGGCATGACGGTGCCGCTGGTATAGCGCTTGCCGCTGGCATCCGCCCAATAATCGAAGCTGTACACGTACTTGCTGTCAGCCTGCATGACCGGATTCGTTGCAGGCAGCGTAATAATGTCGTTCTGGGCCAGCTTGTAGGAATCCCACACAGCGCCCTGGGACATGAACTTCACGGTGTGCAGCGTACCGAACTTGGCCGTAACGGTGTGGTTCTTGGGTGCCACAGGCGTGCTCTGGGATATCTCGCGGTCATTGTAGAACCAGCCCTGGAAGCCCTTTTCGTCCACTTCAGGCAGCGCACCGTAGGGCTGCGCCTCTTTATAGGTGCGCGTTCCCACGGTTTTGCCGTTGACCACGAAGGTCACCGTGTAGGTGTTGTTGGGGGCCTCGGGCGTGGTGGTCGTGGCCGCGCCCACGGTGAAGGTGGTATCCAGCAGCGTCACGGTGCTGTCGCTATCGGTGGTGCCGGTAATGGTGAGAGTATACTTCCCGGCGGAGAGCTTACTGAACTTCAGGGTCTCATCCAGTTCCCACAGGTCGAACCACTTGGCGTTGATGCCGCTGCGGCTGGCGTAGGTAGGCGCTGTCCCGGTAGCTGTGTTGGTGACCACCGCTTTTACTGTGCTGATGTTTTGGGTGCAGGTGACGATACCGCGCAGGGGGAAGGAGGAGTTGCCCTGGGTCAGATTGTGGACGATGCTCTTGCCGGTTTCGTCCTTCTCCGCCTTCTGGGGATAGAACAGACCGATGGTGCTCCAGGCGTCCTGTCCGGCCGCGGGCTTCATGGTCACAACAGCGGCGGTCTTGCTCTCCTTGCTCAAACCGACCTTATAGGCGGTGACAGTGGTGGTGGGGTTGTTCTTCAGGTCCTCGTCGACCATCTCCCCCACGACTTCCACCGTAATATCCTCAAGTGACTTGCCGGTAAGTACCTCCACAAGAAGCAGGATTTCCTCCTCTGTAAAGGATACGTTTTCGTCATCACTGCTTAGCTTTTTGATAAGGGCATTTATATCCTCGTCCTTCATGCCCTCGCTGGCAAGCTTATCCTTTATCTCCTCGGTATAGTCCTCCTCCGACTTGCCTTCGATGCTCGCCTCGAACAAATCATTCAGTTTTGTCTCCAGCCGAGTACCAAAGTCGTTCGCCAACTCGCTGGTATACTGACCATCCTCGGTAATGCCCTTACTGATCTCGACCAGCTTCGCGGCAATCAGGTCATCCCTGTTCTGGCCGTCCGCTGTGACATCCGCGCTGGTCACCGTCACGGTCACATACTGCTTGGTGCCCACGTTGCACAGTATGTAGCCGTTGCTGCTGGCGGTCAGCGTCCAGAACTGTCTGCTGTCGGCGGCGGCGTTTTGCAGCATAAGTGCGCCGTCAACGACCGCCAGACGCTTACCGTCTGTGGTGGCCAGGGTGTATTTGTCGGAATTGTAGTAGGTCAGGATCAGCTGAGAGGCCTTCTCCTCGGCCACCAGGTCGGTGCTGCCTACGCTGTAGCTGAAGGTCCTGCCGTCGGAGTTATAGCACAGGGTGTATTTGCCCTCCAGGTGGGAGGTGGTGTTCTGATAGCGCATGACCAGCGCATCGGCAGGCTCGTTGATGTGCAGGCGGCTGTATACCGAGGACTGCACATCGCCGTCCGCTGCGCTGTAATAGGCCATGGAACGGTTCTTCACGCCATAGCGGTCAGACAGCTGGGTCTGCATATCCTTATACTTGTTGTCCAGCTTGCTGCACTCAGTGTAGATGGCCTCGATCAGCTCCGCCTCGCTCTGCATCTTGAAGCCGCCCAGCCGGTTGTCGATGGCGCGGGTGACCACGTTATAGGCGCCGTCCACGCCATGCTGGACGCTGCGGCTCCACAGGACGTTCTTCAGGGCGATGGAGTAGTCATTCAGGTTCAGGGAAGGGTATTTGCTTTGCAGGCGGCTGATCAGGGTCGAGTAGCGCTCGGTACCCCAGTACTCTGTCTGGGCGTTGGCAAACTCACCCTTGTTGACGCCGTGGCCCAGCTCCCTCCAGGCGTTCTCAAAGTTGGGGCCGTAGCCTGCTGCGGCTGCGCCGCTGGTGTTCTCGCCGTAGGCCTTATCCAGCGTGGCTGCGAAACCATTGTATATAGCATTGCCCTGGTAGTTCCGCAGCCAGGTGCGGAACGCGTCCAGCGTTCCCGCCTTGCTGGAGAACATATACAGGCCGAAGGACGTGCCGCCGGGGTCGCCGTTCACGTTGGAAACGGCTCCCGGGTCGGCATTCGTACCCGTCTCGTAATATTGGCTCAGAGAGCCCAATTCCGGGTTTGCCCAATTCTTGCTGGCAGCCAGCAGTATGGTGGTCGCGCAGCTCACCGCCATCACCGCCGCCAGGATCAATGCCATTCCCCGTTTCGTCCTCTTCATGTCGATACACCCTGCCTTATCTCTAAGTTGTATGGGAAGCGCCGGCGGCGGGAAGGCCCTCCGCCGATTTACATAACAATAGTCATGTGTAGTATACCATCGGTCTGCGTCGTTGTCTACCAAAAAAACGAGAAAAACACAAAAAATATGAAAATTTTGTCACCGGCGCCACAAGATTTGGGTGGATTTATGGCGCGGAATGGCGTATAATGGCCGCAGGCTGACAAAAATACGCAAGGAGAAATCAATTTATGTCAACGAATACGAAAAAGAAACACGGCACCGGCGCGGCGGTGGTACTCATCGTGCTGTGCCTGCTGGCGCTGGGCACGCTGGGATATATCATCTGGCGGCAGTTTAATCCCGTGGTGCCGGAGACGGCGGCGGGCTATGTGGCCGCCGCCGGGACCACCGCCCCTGTGTATGACGAAAACGGGACTCAGCTGGGTTCCCTGGTCCGCGGCACGGAGGTACAGTACGTTGCTGAGGACGCCGAGGGCGGCGCAGACCGCGTCCGCGTGGTCAACGGCGAGGGCTATGCCTATCTGGACGCGGCCAACCTGACCGCGGACTACAGCAGCGCGGTGCTGACGGAGACGGTGTACGCCCTGCGGGGCATGAGCCTGACGGACGAGACGGGCGCGGTCCCCGGCTGCGCGGTGGAAAAGGGCATGGCGCTGACCGTCACCGGCTTTGACGGCCTGGACGAGAACGGCGAGGTCCTGCGCTGGGCCGTCAGCTGTGACCGGGGCGAGGGGTACATCGACGGAGAGAACGTCCGCATGACGGAGGAGGAAGCGCTGGCGCAGTATGACGAGGCGCTGTATCAGCGCCACGCCGCGCGGGGCGACGCCTGGGGCGGCGGCGACGCGGCCGGCCTGGACTACTACCCCACGGAGAAGCCGGCCTTCACGGACAACGTCATGCCCGACGAGGTGCGGGCCCTGTACCTGAACGGCAGCGCCATTCAGTACGCGGACAGCTATATCCGGCTGGCCCAGGGTACCGGCATCAACGCCTTTGTGGTGGACATCGTGGACGGCACGGCGGTATCCTACGCCTCCCCGGTCATGCAGCAGTACAGCCCGTCCGCCTACGCCGCGGCTCAGGACACTATGGAGGGCTTCAAGGCCAACGTGCAGAAGCTCCGTGACGCCGGCTACTACGTCATCGGCCGCATCACGGTGTTCAACGACGCCCACCTGGCCGCCGACCACCCGGAGTACGTCATCTCCGACCTGAACGGCACGCCTCTGAAGATCAGCTCCATGTACTGGCCCAGCGCCTACAACCGCACCGTGTGGCAGTACAAGGTGGAGCTGGCGTTGGAGGCCGCCGCTCTGGGCTTCAACGAGATCCAGTTTGACTACATCCGCTTCCCCGACGGCGCGTATAAGTACGAGCAGGCGGGTACCATCGACTACAAGAACACCTACGGTGAGAGTAAGGCCCAGGCGGTCCAGCGGTTCCTGATCTACGCCGCGCAGCGGCTGCATGACGCCGGGTACTACATCTCCGGCGATGTGTTCGGCGAATGCGCCAACGCCTATGTGACGGCCTGCGGCCAGTACTGGCCGGCCATCAGTTCCGTGGTGGACGCCATCTCCGGCATGCCCTACCCGGACCATTACAGCGCACAGGGCGACTATAAGCCCTGGGAGCACCCCTATACCACCGTCCACAACTTCGGCGAGAGCGCCATGGCCCGCCAGAGCGAGACAGCCTCCCCCGGCGCGGTACGCACATGGATACAGTGCTACAACGCCATCCGCGAGCCGTATAACCACTACGGCGCGGCGGAGCTGGCCGACGAGGTGCGGGCCCTGCGGGACGCCGGGTGCACCGGCGGCTTTATGACCTGGAACGGCGCGTCCGACATCGACAAATACGCCGAGGTCATCTCCGCCCTGAGCTGATATGAACGCAAAAAAGAAAGCCCGCATGGGCTTTCTTTTTTGCTTATTGCGCTTCCATGGCCTTCTGGGCAAAGCTGTTGTCCACCAGCTTGTCGAAATCCACCCACTGGTCCTTCTCCAGCTCGCCGGCCTCGGTCATCACCGTCTCCAGCCGTTCCAGCGCCGACCGCGCCATCATCGGCCCCGCGTTCCAGGCATCGATCTGCCGGTGCCGGGCGGTAACGGCCTCCAGGGTATCCAGGTCCGTATCCGGGAACTGGTCGATGATGGCCTCCGCCACCTCCCGGTCCGTGTGGTCCACGATCCACTGCTGCGCCCGCGCGATGGCGTTGGCAAAGCCCTGAATGACCTCCGGATGCGCCGTCATATAACTCTGGCTGGCGAAATAGGCGGTGTAGGGGATCTCCCCGGACTCCTCGCCGATGGAGCAGAGGATATACCCGTGTCCGGCGCGCTCTACCTCCGTGGCGGTGGGCTCAAACAGCGTCACATAGTCCCCCTGTCCGCCGGTGAAGGCCCCGGCCATCATGTTGAACTGCACCGAGGTGTCCACCACCGCGTCCTCCTGGGGTACGATGCCGTGCTGCTTGAGGACGTATTCCAGCGTCATCTCTGGCACGCCGCCCTTGCGCCCGCCGATGATGGTCTTGCCCTTCAGGTCGTTCCAGTCGAAGGCCTCGTCGCTGCGGCCCACCAGGAACGAGCCGTCCCGCTTGGTCAGCTGGGCGAAGATCACCGGCAGATCGTCCTTGCCCTGCGCGTGGATATAGATGCAGCTCTCCGGCCCGGCCAGGCCGATGTCCGCGCCGCCGGATACCACGGCGGTCATCACCTTGTCGGCGCCGCCGCCGTTGCTCAGCTCGATGTCCAGCCCCTCGTCGGCGAAGAACCCCTGGCTCATAGCCACGTACTGCGGTGCGTAGAACACCGAGTGCGTCACCTCGCTGAGCCGGACCGTGACATTTTTCGCCTCCGTGCCGGCGGTATCGCCGGTATCGGTCCCCGCGCCGCAGCCGGTCAGCAGGCTGAGCGACAGCAGCGCGGCCATACAAATGCAGATAAGTTGTTTTTTCATGCACGTACCCCCCATAGATGATTTAAGAATGCTTCTGCCCGCAGCACCAGCAGGTACATCCCCACCGCCGCCAGCCCCAGCACCAGCACGCTGGCCATGACCAGGTCCATGTTGAATACCTGGGAGCCGTAGACGATGAGATA
>ERZ1032641.41-NODE-41-length-16764-cov-15.266084_pt1 | contig 16764 bp, 14 predicted proteins | sample MGYA00517876_ERZ1032641 | MGnify/ENA primary metagenome ERZ1032641 (study PRJEB33719, sample SAMN04261397) | wastewater metagenome | biome: periurban shantytown; feature: human; material: feces | host: Homo sapiens | place: Peru: Lima | collected 2013-01-18 ...
CTGCGCCGCCGCGGCTACACGCCCGCGTCCATCCGCAATTTCTGCGAGCGCATCGGCGTGTCCAAGGTCGCGTCCACGGTCGACTACAGCTTCCTGGAGCACTGCCTGCGTGAGGATCTCAATCTCCACGCCCAGCGCGCCATGGCCGTGCTGCACCCGGTGAAGCTGCGCATCACGAACTACCCCGAGGGTCAGAGCGAGACGTTCGCCGTCGAAAACAACCCCGAGGACGAAAACGCCGGCACGCGCGACGTGACCTTCTCCAACGAGCTGTGGATCGAGGCCGACGACTTCATGGAGGAGCCGCCGAAGAAATACAACCGCCTCTACCCCGGCAACGAGGTGCGCATCAAGGGCGCGTACATCGTGCGCTGCACCGGCTGCGTCAGGGACGCGGACGGCAACGTGACGGAGGTGCTGTGCGAGTACGATCCCGAGACCCGCGGCGGCAACACGCCCGACGGACGCAAGGTGCGCGGCACGATCCACTGGGTCGATGCGCACAACTGCGCCGATGCCGAGGTTCGCCTGTACGACAATCTCTTTGCCGATGCAGACCCCGAGGGTGACGGCAAGGACTATCTCGAGTGCCTGAATCCGGACTCGCTGTCCGTGCTCACCGGCTGCAAGGTCGAGCGGATGCTTGCCGGCGCCGAAGCCCCGGCAGCGTTCCAGTTCCTGCGCCTCGGCTACTTTGCCGTGGACAACAAGGATTCCGCGCCCGGACACCTGGTCTTTAATCGCGCCGTCGCGCTCAAGGACAGCTTCAAGAAGGCCTGAATGTAAATATTTATGATTTATTCCTCCCGTTTGTCGCGGGAGGGATATTTTTTGTGGCGAAATCGTGAATTTCTTATTGACAACTGTCGCCCGTGGTGGTATTTTACGCAGGATGATATTTTTAAGTCGGTACGAGATACCGGCAAGGTGTCACGGCTAATGGAATCACGGTGGGAGTCACTATGTGCTCTCCCTGCGCGCTGCCGCCTTGTCTGGACTCGGACAGGGCGTTTTTCTATGCACGGAGGCATCGCTGTGGAGCTCAAATGCAAGGCAAAGGTCATGGATGCGGCCGCCATCGACCGCACGCTCGTGCGCATCGCGCATGAGATCCTCGAAAAGAACGACGGCACGGAGAATCTGTGCCTGATCGGCATCCACACGCGCGGTGTGCCGCTGGCGCACAGGCTGGCCGGGAACATCGCGCGCATCGACGGCGTGCGTCTGCCGGTCGGTGAGCTGGACATCTCGCTCTACCGTGACGATCTGAGTCCGGCTGCGGATACGCCGGTGCTCAACCGCACCGATGTCCCCTTCCCGGTTGCGGGCAAAACCGTCGTGCTGGTCGACGATGTCATCTACACCTGCCGCACGGCACGCGCGGCACTCGACGCCGTGATGCGCCTCGGCCGGCCGGCACGCATCCAGCTCTTCGCCCTGATCGACCGCGGCCACTCGGAGCTGCCGATCAAGGCCACCTACGTGGGCAAAAACATCCCGACCGCCAAGAGCGAGATCGTAGCCGTCCGCCTGCAGGAGACGGACGGGGAAAACAGTGTCTGTATCCTCGAACGAGGAGATAGAATAGATTAAATTTTCACGGGAGGAAAAAATCTATGAACAACAAATCCATCGGCACCGAGCCGGTGTACGACGCACGTACACTCGGCGCGCCCAGAATGTTCGTTCTGGGTCTCCAGCACATGTTCGCCATGTTCGGCGCGACCGTCCTCGTCCCGGCGCTCTCCGGCCTCGACGTCGCAACCACGCTGCTGTTCGCCGGCCTCGGCACGCTGCTGTTCCACCTGCTGACCAAGGGCAAAGTCCCGGCCTTCCTCGGCAGCTCGTTCGCCTTCATCGGCGGCTACAACGCCGTGCGCACCATCGGGACGAATCCGGACGGCTCCGCGATCTATAATAATGACCTGCTGGCCTACGCCTGCTTCGGCGTCGCCATCGCGGGCCTGATGTACATCATCCTGTCGACCCTGTTCAAGGTCTTCGGCGTCAAGAAAGTCATGCGCTACTTCCCGCCGATCGTCACCGGCCCGATCATCATCGCCATCGGCCTGACGCTGTCCTCTTCCGCCATCACCAACTGCCGTGCCAACTGGCTTGTCGCCGTCGTCGCGATCCTGATCGTCATCGGCTTCAATATGTGGGGCAAGGGCATGACCAAGATCATCCCGATCCTGCTCGGCGTGCTCGGCTCCTATATCTTCGCACTCATCGTTGACCCCGCGGAGCGTGCCTCCGTCGCCGCTGCCGTCAGCAGCGCCAAGTGGTTCGGTCTGCCAATCTTCTGGAAAAACAGCGTGTTCCACCTCTTTGCCGGCCCGGTCGACAGCGGCGCCCTCTGGTCCGCCGTGCTGACGGTCGTGCCTCTGTCCCTTGCCACCATGGTCGAGCACATCGGCGACATCTGCGCCATCTCCTCCACCTGCGGCAAGAACTTCATGGTCGACCCCGGCTTCCACCGCACCCTGCTCGGTGACGGTCTGGCCACCACGCTCGCTTCCCTCTTCGGCGCTCCGGCCAACACCACTTACGGCGAGAACACCGGCGTGCTTGCCCTGTCCCGCGTGTACGATCCCCGCGTGATCCGCATCGCGGCCTGCATCGCGATCGTCGTGTCCTTCTGCCCGAAGTTCGCGGCCCTCGTGTCCGCCATGCCGACGGCTACCATCGGCGGCGTGTCCCTCGTGCTCTACGGCATGATCTCCGCCGTCGGCGTGCGCAACGTCGTCGAGAACAAGGTCGACTTCACCAACACCCGCAACGTCATCATCGCCGCGCTCATCCTCGTGCTCGCCATCGGCATCACCTACTCCGGCAGCATCCAGATCGGCGTTGTGTCCCTGTCGGGCCTGGCTGTTTCTTCCATCGTCGGCATCCTGCTCAACGCCATCCTGCCCGGCAAGGACTACACCTTCGAGCAGGACGATCAGGGCGCGACCTCCGTGGACTTCAAGGTCTGATCGCAGCACAATCAATATATTATTAGTAAAGGCCGCCGCAGCAGCTCGCTGCGGCGGTCTCTTTGTTCCGTCTTCCACCGCAGGACGCGATTGTTAAATTTGTGTCCGGTTTTTTCCAAAAAATCAGTTGTAGTTTCTGAAAAAATGCGTTATCATGAATTTGCTTAGGAGCAAAAAGGAACAAGAAATATCCATAAAAACGGAGGAGCAACATGAAATTTTCCAGCAAAATCGAAAAGTGCGGCCTCTCTCCCATGCGCAAATTCGCGCCCTACGCAAACGAGGCGGCGAACAAGGGGAAGAAGCTCTACCACCTGAACATCGGCCAGCCCGATATCGCCACGCCCGCGGCCTATTTTGACGCCGTCAAGAACTTCAGCCAGCCAGTGCTGGCCTACGCCCCGTCCGATGGCGTGCCCGAGATGATCGACGCCGTCGTCAACTACTACGGCAAGATCGACGCGCCCATCACCAACAAGCAGGTGCTCATCACCACCGGCGGCAGCGAGGCGCTGCAGATCGCGCTCAGCTGCATCCTCGACGAGGGCGATGAGATCATCATCCCCGAGCCGTTCTACCCGAACTACAGCACGTTCGTCACGCTCACCGGCGCGACCATCCGCCCCATCACCACGACGCCGGAGGAAAACTACCGGTTTGCCATCCGTGAGCGCGTCGAAGCCTGCATCAACGAGCACACCCGCGCCATTCTCTTCACCAACCCCGGCAACCCGACCGGCACCATCCTCACCGAGGAAGAGCTCCGGCTCATGGCCGACATCGCCAAGGAGCATAACCTGTTCATCATCGGCGACGAGGTGTACCGCGAGTTCGTCTACGGTGGTGAGAAGCTCATGAGCCTGCTGCAGCTCGAGGGCTATGAGGACAACGTCGTCGTCATCGACTCCGTGTCCAAGCGCTTCAGTGCCTGCGGCGCGCGCATCGGCTGCGTGATCACGCGCAACAGCGATCTCTACAACAACGCCATGAAGTGGTGTCAGGGCCGCCTGTGCGCCTCTACGATCGACCAGGTCGCCTCCGCCGCGCTCTACACCGTCGGCCCCGAGTACTTCGACGCCGTGCGCAAGGAGTATAAGGCCCGCCGCGACACGCTCGTCGAGGGGCTCAAGAAGATCCCCGGTGTTATCTACTCCGAGCCGAAGGGCGCGTTCTACGTCATGGCCAAACTCCCCGTGGACGATGCCGAGAAGTTCCAGCTGTTCATGCTCGAGGAGTTTGACGACAACGGCGACACGCTCATGTTCACCCCGGCCGAGAGCTTCTACAAGACGCCGCACACCGGCGTCAACGAGATCCGCATGGCCTATGTTATCAATCAGGACGCCCTCAAGCGCTCCATGGAGCTGCTGGCCAAGGGCATCGAAGCCTACAACAACAACAAGTAAGTTCCATACGCAAAAACCGTCCGCTCCCGATCGGGAACGGACGGTTTTTATTGGATTCAGTTGGCTTTCTGCCGGCGCTTGAGATTGAGCAGCACGACCGCCGAGAGCACGCACACACAGCCGAGTGCGCTCAGCGGCGTGAGCGTCTCGTGAAACACGAAGATGCCCACAAGCGTCGCCACGACCGGCTCAAACGAGGCGAGAATGGACGCCTTGCCCGTCTCGAGTCCCGAAAGGCCGTAGGTATAGAGCAGATACGGCAGGTAGCACGTGACGATGCCGAGTGCCGTGCACAGGCCGAAGCCCTGCCACGATGCGAACATCACGCCCAGCGGCTGCGCTGTGCCCCAAAGGATCGCCGCGCCGGCGGCGGTCAGCAGGCAGGAGTAAAAGTTGACGGTGCTGCTCGAATAGCCGCGTCGAGCGCATAGCGGGCAAAAATGCTGTAGAGTGCGTAGCCGAAGCCCGCGCCGAGGCCGTAGAGGATACCGGCCGCGGAGAGCTTGTGCTCCCCGCCGACAAGCGACACCAGACAGCACCCGGCAAACGCCAGCACAAGTGCGACAAGCTTCTGCGCCGTGATGCGTTCGTGAAACAAAAGCAGTGACAGCACCATGACGATCGACGGTGCGGTATACAGCAGCACGGCCGCCGTGGACAGATCCATGATCGTGATGGCCTGAAAATAACAATACGTAAAAAAGAGGAGGCTGCAGATGCCCGTGCCGAAAAAGCACCAGAAATCCCGCAGCCGGATACGAAACTGCTTCGGGTCGCGCACGAGGATGGTCGCGCCGAACAGCAGTGCGGCAATGCCGCAGCGCAGCACGATCGCGCCCGTCGCGTCCACGCCGTATGCCGCCAGCGTGCGCGTAAACAGTCCCATCAGCCCCCAAAGGCAGCCGGCCGCGATGACGGACGCCGTATACTTGCGCATTGCGCACCCCTCCATACGAAAAAAATCGTATGCATGATAGCAGGTTTTCAGACCGTTGTCAATTTACGTCGGTAAAGTTTTTGTGCGGCATTCTCGTTTGCCCACTTGTCAAGCCGCAGCGGCTGTGATAAGATGAGGATGCTGCAAATGCGGCGTGCGGGTCAAGCGAACAGCTCCGCACCGGCTCCATCTGCCGGTTGAAAATGAGATGGCATCTGCGGATCCAGCGATATGCTCCGCCTCGGGAACCTCCCCGTGGAAAAATAGAGGCTTAAGAGCGGCGGCCGATACCGCCGCTTTCTGTTTGCGCCTGTGATGGAATTGGTAGACATGCGAGATTTAGGTTCTCGTGCTTTCAGCGTGTGGGTTCGAGTCCCTTCAGGCGCACCACGCCTCCGGCGGCCGATGCATCGGCCGCCGGAGGTTTTTTGCTTTTGGGGAACCTTTGTACTGTGCGGCCGTCTGATCACACAACAATATAGAAAGGCGGCCTGACCATGAAACAACCACGACTGCTCCCCGCACTGCTCCTCGCGTTGCTGATGCTCCTACCCGCCGGCTGCGGCACTCAGACCACGGGCACACCGCAGCAAACGCCCACGCCCACCGAGACCGCGACCGTATCCGGCGCTGCCGGAACGCTGCGTGTACAGGTTCCGAACGGCTGGAAGTATGAGATCTGCCCCAAGGGAACGCTCGACGGTTCGGAAACCGACTTCGGTGTAAAGATCTGGCCGGACAGCAGCTCGGACAGCTGTGTGCAGCTGTACTGGTCGGACAGCTTCGGCGTGTGCGGCACGGGGCTGAAGGAAAAATCGCTGACGCTCGCCGGAGACAGCGTCTCTGCCGGGTATTATGACGGCGACAAAAACTGGACCTTCCTCAGCTATCAGGGAAAAAACAGCGGCATCATTGCCTGGGCCGACCCGAACGCTCCGTGGTTCGCGGCGCAGGGTGAGCAGGTGCTCGCCATGCTCGACACGGTCAAATGGGAACCGGCAGTATAAAACGATAGAAAAGCACGTCCCGCAGCAGAGCTTCTGCTGCGGGACGTGTGTTATCATATGAGATTATTTCGCTGCGGCGGGAACGGCGGCGGGTGCCGCGGCTTCGGCCGCTTCGGTCTCCGGCTGCGCGGCGGCAAAGCCCTGCGCAAGACCGTGCTCGCGGATGTACCTGCGGTTTTTGTACACGCCGACGGTCAGGAACGGAACGACCACGACCGCGATGCCGAGATAGCCGCAGTAGCCATAGCCGTACTTGATGATGTTCGTGAGGCCGGCCATGGAAATGGACATGGACAAAATGATGATGAACGCGGACACGATGGCGCTGCGCACCGGCGCAGACTGGATGCCGCGGAACATCGGCAGCTTCTCAAAGCGGGCGACGAAGCCGAAGATCGTCGTCACACCCGTGGAGATGAGGCAGAGCATGAGGCACACGCCGTAAACTGCGGTGAGGGCACGGATGCCCATGGCGTTGCAGACCGTGAGCGTGGGGATGGTCGTGCCGCCGTCGACGGCGGTGTAGACGCCGCGCCAGCAGATGAGCATGAACACGGACAGCACGAGCGCAACGGCATTCATGGCAAAGGAGATCCACATGGCCTTGGCGCAGCCCTGCTTGCTGCGCATGGTCGTGCCGCAGGCGATCATGGTCGGCAGCGTAACGCACTGAAAGCCGGCATAGGTGAAGGCGTTGAAGATTGCTTTGGGGACATTGGCGAAACCGGTCGTCTGAAAATCAGCACTGAGGACGGTGAACAGCGGCGACTCGCTCTTGAAAATGCTGATGGCGTAGATGGTAATGGCAGTGACGAGGATGGCGATGCCCATATAGGTGGACGCCGCGCGCACGATGCCGGCGCCGAAAATGGTCAGGAGCAGCACGAGGCAGCCGACGGCCACGACGCCGAGATAATAGTTCACGCCGAAATAGCTCCGCAGCGCGGACGCCGCACCCGAGATGGCCGCCGCGACAGCCATGAGCACCATGATGTAAAAGAAGATCTCGAACAGCCACTCGATCTTGTCAAAGGGGTGATAGAGTGTCTCGAACAGCTGCTTGTAGCTCGTCAGGCCGCGGGAATTGTACATGATCATGGCCTCGCGCATCGTGAGCGTGAGCAGCAGCATGGCCACGATGGCCGACACGATGCCGGCCCAGCCGAGGCCGACGTAATAGGTGTTGGCCTGGTTTCCGGTCGCAAAGCCGCCGCCGGCGTGCGCGGAAAAGAGCACTGCGCCGACCGAGAAGGCGGCAAAAAACGGGGTCTTGGGTATGGTTCTGGTCTTGGTCCGGGTTTTCATGATTCATTCCTCCTGCAAAAGCATAGTCTGATGGTCTGGCAGGAAAAAAGAAAACCCTCCGTCTTTCCTGCCCTCTGGCAGAAGAGACGAAAGGCCGAAAACCCTCCGCGGTACCACTCTTCTTCGCCCCCGCAATCGGGGACGCACTTATCCGGGATACCATCATATCCCTGCACAATAACGGGCGCACCCGTCTGCACCTACTCATCGTTCAGCGCAGCCGCTGTTCAGCCAGTTCGGCAGGTCTGTACGCTTTGTGCCTCGCACCACCCGGCACTTCTCTGAAAGGACGTTCCTGCTTACTACTCTGTGTCTTCGCGTTTGATGGTTTGATGATAACACCCGAATTCGCTGCGCGTCAAGGCACGCATTCGCCGAAAAAAGTTGAAAAATTCGAAGAATCTTTGTCGGATGCATCAATTTGTTTCCCCACTTCCATAAAAAAAACACGCCGCACCCGGTACCGGGCGCGGCGTGCAAAATACGGTGGTGCGGGTCACTTGACCTCGTCATCCAGCCAGTCGGCAAGTTTTTCCTCGTCCATACCGAGACCCTTGGACAGAAATGCGAGCATCTCGTTGAAGTTGAGCTTTTTCAGGCGCTCGAAGTTCGTCTCGCCCTTCTTTTCGGGGTCAATCAGGCGGCCTTCGATATAGCCGCACTCATAGCACATGTTCAGTGCGTATTTCCGATGGGTATCCAGCGTCATTTCATGACCGCAGCGGGGACATTTCATCACACATTCTCCTCTCCGAATATGGCAGTTTCGGGTGTGTTTTGCACAGCGCCCTGTTCAATATCTTAGAATATGCTACATGATTATGCGCCAACATGCAAGCATAGTTTACGAATTAACACGGCGCGGCCGCCGGTCCCGGCAGCGTGACGGTCAGCGTCTGCGTCAGGCGCACTGCCCCGCCGATCGACAGCCCGGTCACCGCGCCGTCCGTGCGCTGCACGCCGACCTCAAGCGTGCCGCCCGGCTGGCCGATGCCGATCTCCGTGATGCCGTCGGCAAAGTCCGCCGTGAGCACGACGGCCGTGGCGACGCTGCCGGAGGCGCAGCTGTTTTCCGCGACGCAGGACGCGGTCTCGCGCACGAACACGACCGGCTTTATGCTGCCGCATGCGCGGTCGAGAAAGATTGCCCCGACGGCGCTGGCCTCGGGTGCGGCGGCGATGGCGCGCTGCACGAGCGTCTCGTCCGGCTGCGCACAGTCGATGACAAAGTGCGTGATGCCGGCAAAGGTCACGCGCGCCGCCTGCACGTCCGCCCAGCCGGCCGGCTGCACGGACAGCGGCAGCGGCATCACCGTGGACGCCGTACCCTCCGCCGTATCCGCCATGACGGGCTGGACACCGTCCGCCCCGCTGATCTCGGCAAAGACACAGCTTTTGCCCTGCGCGCCGTTGCGCAGCGCCTGATAAAAGCCGGCGCAGCGCAGGGCGTTGCCGCAAAACTCACCGCCCATCATCTCCAGACGGATCTCGCCGCCGCTGCGCGGCGCGGTCAGAAACGCGACCTGCTCAATGCCCAGCTCCGGCAGACGCAGGATCTGCGCTGCGACGCGCGCACGTTCGGCCGCCGGCACGTCCGAGCAGACGATGGCCGTGACGTTCCCCGCCGGGTCGAGCACCGCGACGGTGTATTCTCTTTTCTGCTGCACAGTCTGCATGGCGCTCACTCCGTGAAATGGATGTGGTTATTGATGTGATCCTGACAGAAGCAGTGGTAGCCCACGCAGCGGGAGCAATACCGGAACTCCAGCTCCGGGTGGTCCGCGTCCGTGCGGCCGCAGACGGCGCACTTGTAGTGATAGGGCTTGTTCGCCTGCTCGCGCTGAATGCGCCGCGCCTCGCGCTTGAAGTTGACCGTTTTCTGCCGCTGGCGCACGTGCGACGGGCGGAAGAAGTCAAACAGCCAGTCGCCGCAGTAGACCAGATAGTTGAGCACTGCCACCACCGGCAGCAGATTCAGCGGGAAGGACATCGTAATCACGCCGAACACGAACAGCGCCGCGTCCAGATACGCCAGATACTTCACCTTGATCGGGATGATGAAAAACAGCAGCACCTGCACATCCGGATAGAGCGTGGCAAAGGCAAAGAACATGGACAGGTTCAGGTACGTGGTCGAGACGACCACGTCGCGGCCGAGGATGGCCGAGAGCACCACACCGTAGATCGCCGTGAGCAGCATACCGCTCACGTAGTAGATCGTGAATTTGCCGTTGCCCCACTCGCGCTCAAGGCACGAGCCGATCCAATAGTAGAAATACAGCATCAGCAGCAGCCAGATGGGACGTGATTCCGCCGGCACGAACACATAGGTGATCAGCCGCCAGACCTGCCCGTGCAGAATACCCTGCGCCGAGCCGCTCAGAAGCGACACGATCTGTCCGGTCGTGTCCATCTGCGCCAGCAGCCAGACGGCTGCGTTGCCGATGACGATGATCAGCATCAGGTTCGGAATGCCGAAGCGCGGATGTGTATAGCAAAACCGGTCGATTTTGTTCATCAGTTTTCTCATGGGGTTCCTCCGTAAAAACAACGTATGACCATGATACCTTCTTCCAGGCCCAAAGTCCATAAAAAAATATCCGGAATCGTAATTTGTGCTTTCTAAATGGCGCAGCGTGTGGTATGATGATATCTGTATTATTATGTCGCAAGGTATGGTTATCACATGGAACAAATGCAAGAATTTGAAACAGAAGCGCGCAATGATCTGATCGAAGGCCGCAATGCGGTCATCGAGGCCCTGCGCGCGGGCCGCACGATCGACAAGATCTTCATCGCCAAGGGCGACGTGGACAAGACGCTCGGACACATCGCCTCGAAAGCGCGCAGCGCCGGCATCGTCGTCACGGAGGCCGACCGCCGCAAGCTCGACGCCATGAGCCAGACGCACGCACATCAGGGCGTGATCGCGCTGTGCGCCGTCAAGGAGTACAGCACGATCGAGGACATGCTCGCCGTCGCCGCTGAGCGCGGTGAGGCGCCGTTTCTCGTGCTGTGTGACGAGATCTCCGACCCGCACAACCTCGGCGCGATCATCCGCACGGCCGAGTGCGTCGGTGCGCACGGCGTCATCATCCCGAAGCGCCGCAGCGCGGGGCTGACCGCCATCGTGGACAAGGCGTCCGCGGGCGCGCTTGAGCACATGGCCATCGCGCGGGTGCCGAATCTGGTCGCCGCGATCGAGACGCTCAAGAAAAACGGTCTCTGGATCTACGGCACGGCCGCCGAGGGCTCAAACGAGCTGTGGAAGACGGATCTGACAGGCCCCGCCTGCATCGTCATCGGCTCGGAGGGCAGCGGCATCAGCCGGCTGGTGCGCGAAAAGTGTGATTTTCTCGTCAGCATCCCGCTGCACGGACAGATCTCCTCGCTCAATGCATCCGCTGCCGCAGCGGTGCTGCTCTATGAGGCGCTGCGCCAGCGCAGCTGAACGTCCGTGCCCCTCACTACAAAAAGGAGTTGACCATATGGACGAATTTGATCGCTCGCCAGAGGACATTTCTTTTGATCTGAATGCGGAGGAATTCTCCCTGGAATCCATTCTGGACGAATATAAAGATTTTCAGACGGAAAAGCCGGCGCCGCGTCCGCGCCCGGCTTACCGCAGCCGCCCCATCACAGCGGAGATGATCGAGGAAGCGGAAGCGGCCGACGCCGAGACCGAGGACATCCTCATGTCCGCCGAGCTCGACAGTGCGCTGGACGATGCCGAAAGCACGCAGGCGCAAGCCGCACCCGTGCATGAGGATCACGACGTCAAGCGCTATCAGCCGAAGCGCCAGCGCGACCATGCGACCGCGGCCGAGATCGAAAAGTGGAACGAGACGAAGGCCGGCGCCAAGCGTCTGGCACAAAAAGGGCTCTCAGGGCTCAAGAGCTTCGCCTCCAAGCTCTCGGAGGTCGTGCCGGATGAGCCGGTCGAGCCCGAGGACGACCTGCCGGAGGAGGATGCATCCATCCCCGTCTCCGCCCCGCCGGATGTGCCGGAGGGCCTGTATGACCCCGAGCCCGAGCCGGAAGAGCCGACGCGTGTGTTTCAGGCCATCACCGAGGAAGGCACGGAGAGCGGCGACGCGGCCTATGCCCGAACCGGAAACTACGCGCGCAGCGACAATGATGATGCGCCCGCCCGCCGCAGCTTTCAGGACTCGGTGCTCAACCCGCTCATGGCGCGGCTGGCTGCCGTGGCCTACCGCGTGCGCGCGCACAACAACGCCGTGCATGCCTCAGCTGACGCCGAGGAGGCGCTCGGCCCTGAGCCGAGCGCAGAGGACGCCGCAAAGTATTACGGCGGTCAGGTCAAATCCCTGCGCTTTCGCTGCCGCGCGGCCATGCTCGTGTGCATCCCGCTGATCTACATCTCGCTCGGTCTGCCGGTGTTCGGTGTGCTCAAAAGCAGCCCGACCGTCGCCGCGCTCGTGTGCCTGATGATGCAGCTGACCGTGATGCTCATCGGTCTGGACGTGATCACCAACGGCTTTTTCAACCTCGTGCGCCGCACGCCGGGACTGGAATCGCTCGTATTTCTCAACTGTGTCTTTTCCGCACTGGACGCGGTCGTGCTGGCCGTCACCGGTTCGGATGCCGTGGGGCTGCCGTTTTGCGCCGTGTCCGCGTTTTCCGTCGCCTGCTGCCTGTGGAGCGCGCTGAACACCTGCCGCGGCTTTAAGTACACGTTCCGCACGCTCGCCGTTGACAAAGACCCCTACACCGTCAGCGCGGACAGCGAGGTCGTCAAGGACAGCATCACCGTGCTCAAGTCCAAGCGCGACACGGCGGGCTTCATCCACCGCAGCGAGGAGGCCGGCCCGGCCGACACGATCTATGCCGGTCTCGCGCCGTATCTCATCGCCGCGTCCGTGATCCTCGGCCTGCTTGCCACGATCCTCAGCGGCAACTACGCCAACATCCTGCACGTGTTCGCCGCCGTCACCGCGCCGTGTGCGCCGTTTGCGGCGCTGGTCGCGTTCGCCGTCCCGTTCCGGACGGCCGCGCGCAAGCTTGCCCAGACCGGCAGCGCCATCGCCGGCTGGAACGGTGCGAGCGATATCGGCCGCAGCAAGCACCTGATCGTGACGGATAAGGATCTGTTCACCGCGCGCAACATCTCGATCGAGGACATCCGCATTCTCGACGGCGCGTTCCCGGACAAGGTCATCTCCTACACCGGCAGCGTGATCGTCGCCTCCGGCAGCTGTCTCGCCTCCGTGTTCACCGATCTCATGCAGCGCAACAACTGTGCGCTCATGCCGGTCGACTCGTTCACCTGCAACGAGAGCGGCGGCCTGACGGCGCTCGTCAACGGCGAAGAGGTGCTCGTCGGCAGCAGTGCCTTCATGAATCTCAAGGGCGTGCATCTGCCGCAGCAGCTCAACGTCAAAAACGCCGTATTCGCGTCCATCAACGGGCTGTTCGTCGCAAGCTTCAAGATCAAGTATGTGCCGGTGCAGTCGGTGCAGAACGCACTCTTCGGCCTGCTGCGCACGCGCATCGCGCCGATCTTCGCCGTGCGTGACTTCAACATCACGCCGCTGATGCTCAGCCAGAAGTTCAAGATGTCCACCGACGGCTTTGACTTCCCGGCGTACTCCAAGCGCTACGCCATGTCGGCCGCCGAGCCCTCGGACTACACGCAGACCGCGGGCATTGTGGCGCGCGACGGCCTCGGCCCGCTCGTCGGCGTCGCCGGAACCGGCCGACAGCTCTTTCAGGCGGTGCGCATCTGCGTCATCCTTGCCCTGCTGTGCACGGTCGTCGGCGTCATACTGATGTTTGCCCTGTGCGCCATCGGCGCGTTCGATTCCGCCACCGTCGGCAACCTCTTCGTGTATATGGGCCTGTGGCTCGTTCCTGTCATATTGCTGAATTTCGGCCTGAAACGCTGAGTTTTCATATTTATGATTGCCAAGAGTTTCGAAATCGTGTATACTTTTATAGTCATGTGTTAAATACAGCACATGGCTTCCGGAGTTGGAATTTCCGATAGTTAATATAGAAGGAGAGTACACTACATGAGCTACGAAACCAAGAACATCCGTAACGTGTGCCTGCTCGGACATGGCGGCAGCGGCAAGACCACGCTCGCCGAGAGCATGCTGTACCTGACCGGTGCGATCGACCGTCAGGGCAAAACTGCCGACGGCAACACCGTCTGTGACTACGATCCCGAGGAGATCAAGCGCAAGATCACGATCTCGACCAGCATCGCGCCGGTCAATTTCGGCGGCTGCAAGATCAACATCCTCGATTGCCCGGGCTTTTTCGACTTTGCGGGTGACGCTCGCTGCGCCATGCGCGCGGCTGAGGCCGGCATGATCTTCTGCACCGCGAAAGACGGCATCGCCGTCGGCGCAGAGCGCTGCTGGAAATACCTCAAGAGCGAAAACATCCCCTGCCTGTTTTACATCTCCAAGACCGACGAGGATCACGGCGATTTTGCCGGCGTCCTCTCCGCCCTGCAGGACAAGTACGGCAGCGCCGTCTGCGCGGTCACCGCGCCGATGAGCGACGGAACGGGCGTCATCGATCTCGTGCACAATGTCGCCTATCAGACCAAGGGCAACAAGACCGAGAAGATCGCCGTTCCCGCCGCCGACGCCGACATGGTCGAGTCGCTGCGCGAGACGCTCTTTGAGGCGGCCGCCGGTGCCGACGAGGCGCTCATGGAGAAATATTTCGAGGACATGATGCTCTCTGAGGAGGACACCGTCAAGGGTCTTCGTCTGGGTCTGAAGGACCGCACCGTGTTCCCTGTGCTCTGCGGCGCTGCCGGCAGCGGCATCGGCACCGAGAGCGTGCTGCGGGCGATCGTCGATTACGTGCCCAGCCCGGCCGACATCGGCGAGGTCGCAACGGCAGACGGCGGCAAGCTCGCCGTCGACCCGAACGGCCCTGTGTGCGCGTTCGTGTTCAAGACCATTTCCGACCAGTTCGGCAAGTACTCCTTCATCAAGGTGCTGTCCGGCAAGGTCGTGTCCGATCTGTCTCTACGCAACATGCGCACGAGCAGCACCGATAAGCTCGGCCGTATGTACACCATGTGCGGCAAGAAGAGCACCGAGGTCAAGGAAGCCTGCTGCGGCGACATCGTGGCCATCGGCAAGATGGAGTGGAAGACCGGCGACACCGTCTGCGACCCGAAAAACGAGGTCGAGCTGCCCGCCATCAAGCTGGCTGAGCCCTGCTACTCCATGGCCATCAGCCCCAAGACCAAGGGACAGGACGACAAGGTCGCGTCCGGCCTCGCACGCCTGAACGAGGAGGATATCTCCTTTACGCTCGTCAACAACGCCGAGACCCACCAGATGGTCATCTCCGGCGCGGGCGACATTCAGGTCGACGTGCTGTGCGCCAAGCTCAAGAGCCGCTTCGGCGTCGAGACCGAGCTCAAGCCGGCGCGCGTCGCTTACCGCGAAAAGATCAAGGCCAAGGTCGAAGCCCACGGCCGCCACAAGAAGCAGTCCGGCGGCAGCGGCCAGTTCGGTGACGTCTGGATCCGCTTCGAGCCGCAGGATGAGTCCGACGACATGATCTTCGCCGAAGAGGTCTTCGGCGGCAGCGTGCCGAAAAACTTCTTCCCGTCCGTTGAAAAGGGTCTGCGCAACGCCGTGCAGAAGGGCGTGCTCGCCGGTTACCCGCTCGTCGGCCTGAAGGCCGTGCTGTATGACGGCTCCTACCACCCGGTCGACTCCAACGATATGGCATTCCAGACGGCTGCCCGCCTCGCCTATCAGGACGGCATCCCGAAGGCGAAGCCGACCATCCTCGAGCCGATCGGCCTGCTGAAGGTCACCATCCCGGACGCCAACCTTGGCGACATCATGTCCGACATCTCCTCCAAGCGCCGCGGCACCGTGCTCGGCATGACGGCGGAGGACGGCATGCAGACCGTCGAGGCGGAAGTCCCGATGGCGGAGATGGGCTCCTACACGATCGATCTGCGCTCCATGACGCAGGGACGCGGCTCCTTCTCGTGCAAGTTCGTTCGCTACGAGGAAGCGCCCGGCAACGTCCAGCAGAAGGTCATCGAGGAAGCAAAGAAAGAACAGGAAGCGTAACTGCAACTGCAAAAGAAGCCCTTTCCCGGGCTTCTTTTGTCTATCCGGAAGCGAGGGATCCCAATGAAAAACACGAACAAAAACATGCTCTACACCTTCTGGTCGGGCGCGATCCTGCTGTGTCTGGCGCTGGTCGCCGTCGTGCTGGTGTTCACCAATGCCGTCGGCAACACGCACACCTCCAAGCCGAAGGACGACCCCGCCGCCGCTGTCACGCCGACACCGACGCCGCAGATCAATCCGATCACGCCGATCCAGTCGTCCGCCGCGCTCGCGCAGACGGAGGACAAGGGCAGCACCTACGTCGATCAGATCTATTTTCTGGGCGACAAATCGCTGAAGGTGCTCCAGACGGAGTCGATGCTCACCGGCAAGGACGCCTCCAAGCAGGTCTGGATTCCGGAGACCGGTTCTCTGCCCGCTTCGTCCCTCGACACGGCGAAATACAAATCCCCCGTGACCGGCAACAACGTGCCCGCAGATGAGATCTGCGAGGTCAACAAGCCCGCGTATCTCGTCATCTGTCCGAGTGCGGACAACATCTCCATGACGAACGAGGAGCAGATCAAATCGGTCTACACCACGCTCATCAACGCTGTCAAGGCCAAGAGCCCGAACACGAAGATCATCTGCTGCTCGCTGACGCCGATCGCGTCCAACTATCAGTATGAGGACATTACCAACGAGCTCATCCAGAAGGTCAACGGCTGGATCGCCGCCGCAGCGGAGAGCACCGGCGCGAAGTATCTCGACATGGCAAGCGGTCTGGTCGCCGACGACGGCTTCCTGCCGCAGAGCTATCAGGACGGCGACGGTATGCACCTGAACGCCGAAGGCATGAAGGCATGGTTGACCTATCTGCGCACGCACGCCTACCCGTAACCGATGCATAGAAAGATCCCGGAGCGACTGCTCCGGGATTTTCCGATATCAAAAAAGCCTCGCAGAGTTTCGCCGCCGCAGCGGCGAAAGAAAGTCCAATCATTTTCTCCGGCGACATGCGCGGCGGGGAAAATACTTCTCAGGCTGCAAGTGTGGAATTTGCGCGCCGGC
>ERZ1032641.46-NODE-46-length-16460-cov-14.024139_pt1 | contig 16460 bp, 13 predicted proteins | sample MGYA00517876_ERZ1032641 | MGnify/ENA primary metagenome ERZ1032641 (study PRJEB33719, sample SAMN04261397) | wastewater metagenome | biome: periurban shantytown; feature: human; material: feces | host: Homo sapiens | place: Peru: Lima | collected 2013-01-18 ...
ACCCTCGGCATCACGCTCGCGACCGACGCTTATGGCCCTGTGGCCGATAATGCCGGCGGCATCGCCGAGATGTCCGGCCTTCCGGAAGAGGTCCGCGACCGCACTGACGCCCTCGATTCCCTCGGCAACACCACCGCTGCCACCGGCAAGGGCTTTGCAATCGGCTCTGCTTCCCTGACGGCTCTGGCACTGCTCGTGTCCTATGTCAACATCGTGCAGACCCGCACGCCTGAGACCCTGAACTTCACGCTGACGAGCCCGTCTGTTCTGGTCGGCCTGTTCATTGGCGCGATGCTCACTTTCGTCTTCTCCGCGCTGACCATGAGTGCTGTGCAGACTGCTGCGCAGTCCATCGTCGTGGAAGTGCGCCGTCAGTTCCGCGAGATCGTTGGCATCATGGACTACAAGGCAGACCCCGATTACGCGGCCTGCGTCAGCCTGTGCACCAAGGGCGCCCTGCACGAAATGGTCGCTCCGGCGCTGCTGGCCGTCATCGTCCCGATCGTCACCGGCCTTATTCTTGGACCCACGGGCGTTGTCGGTCTGCTCGGCGGCGTGTCCGTCACCGGCTTTGCGATGGCTGTGTTCATGTCCAACGCGGGCGGCGCATGGGACAACGCGAAGAAGTATATCGAGCGCGGCAACCACGGCGGCAAGGGCAGCGAACAGCACAAGGCTGCTGTCGTTGGCGACACCGTCGGTGACCCGTTCAAGGATACTTCCGGCCCGTCCCTGAACATTCTCATCAAGCTCTGCTCCACAGTCTCGATCGTGTTTGCCGGCTTGATCATCGCGTTCAACCTCATGAACGTGCTGTAAATTCAAGAAAAGAAAAGCCCGTTGGCAGCTGCCAACGGGCTTTTTGATTGAAATATCAAACGATCTGGAACAGATAGAACTTCAAATAATCCGTCTCCGGCACATTCCAGAGGATCGGGTGATCCGGTCCCTGCTGCCGCGCCTCGATCTGGCGCAGAGAGACCTGCGCATCCTTGGCAGCATCCGCCAGCATGGCACGAAACCGGTCGTCCGTCATAAAATGCGAGCAGGAGCATGTGGCCAGATACCCACCGCGCGGCAGGATGCGCATGGCCTTGAGGTTGATCTCCTTATAGCCGCGAATGGCGTTTGCCACCGTCGCGCTGCTCTTGGTGAAGGCCGGCGGGTCGAGGATAATGTAATCATACGCGCCGCGCTTTTGCTCGGCCAGCTTCGTGAGCAGGTCAAATACATCGGCGCAGAGATACTCCACATGAGCGTCCAAACCATTGAGCACAGCATTGTACCGCGCAGTCGTGAGCGCGTCCTCCGACACATCGACCGACACGACGGATGCCGCACCGGCTGCCGCACAGTTGAGACCGAATGCCCCGGTATGCGTGAAGCAATCGAGCACGTGCTTTCCCGGTGCGAGCTGCGCCGCTGCGCGGCGATTATACTTCTGGTCGAGGAAAAAGCCTGTTTTCTGGCCGTGGATATAGTCGACATCGTACAGGATACCGTTTTCGCGGATCGTCACATGGCCGTCCAAGTCCGTCTTCAGGTCTTCGAGTGTTACGAAGCCGGTTCCCTGCTGCATGCCCTCTTTTTCTCGCAGCTTGACATCGTTGCGCTCGTAGATCGCGTCGATCTGCTCGCCGCAGGCGCGCAGTGTCTGCAGCAAGAGCGCAAACAGCTGCGTCTTACGCAGCTCCATGCCCAGCGAGAGCACCTGCGCGACCAGAATCGGGCCGAAGCGATCTACCGTCAGGCCGGGAAACCCGTCCGCCTCGCCAAAGATCAGGCGGCAATTGTCAAAATCCGCGCCCATGACCGTACGGCGGTAATCGATCGCATACTGGACACGCCGCGCCCAGAAAGCCTCGTCAAAGCGATCGTTCGCATTGCGTGAGAGCACGCGCACGCGGATCTTGGACGCGCTGTTATAAAAGCCAGCGCCGAGCCAATGACCACTGCGTGTGGTCACATCTACGATCTGTCCGTTCGTGCAGGCGGCATCCGCACGCAGCACCTCATCGGCGTAGACCCATGGATGCCCGCTGCGCAGGCTGCGTGCCGCCTTGTCCGTGACACTGATGTTCGGATAATTTCGTTCCATAATTGTTACACTCCAGTTTTCGTCGCTCTATTGTACTCCGAACGCAGCGTGCGGGCAAGAGCAAAATGCGATATTTACATTTCCAGACCGGTCGTATATAATATTTGCATCTCTGTTTTGAAAAAGGTGACGCCATGAAGCTCTCCAAATCCGGTATCTTTTTGATCGTTGTGCTCGTGATCGCCATAGGCCTCGGCGCGTGGGTCACGGTTATGACGTGCAATGTACTGACAAAAGAACCGATCACAACGCCCAGCCGCGCCAGCGGCGGTGACACACCGCAGCCTGTGCAGCCCATTGAAAAGCCGAAGGAACCGGATACACTTGTCATCTCCATGGTCGGTGACTGTACGCTCGCCTCCATTCAGACCGGGCGCGACTTTGACAGCTATATCGACAAAAACGGAACGTCTTGGCCGTTTTCCGGTGTGTTGGAGTATCTGAGCAAGGACGAGTTCACGCTCGCAAATCTTGAGTGTTCGTTCTCGGACGAGGCGCTCAAGTCCTCTTCCCTGTTCTATTTCCGTGGGCCGTCATCGTATGCTGACATTCTCGTGCAGGGCAGCGTGGAGTGCGTCACGCTCGGCAACAATCACACGAATGACTTCGGCGCGAAAGGCGTCGCGGATACGAAGGCTGCTTTGGATGCAGCGGATGTTGCTTGGACTGCCGGCAGTGAATCCAAGGTGTTCACGACCGAGCATGGCCTGAAAATCGGTGTCTACTGTCCCGGCTGGACGGGCTTGAGCAAGAGCAACATCACGGCCGGTATACAGAAGCTCAAGGATGACGGCGCAGATATTTTGATCTTCGCTCCGCATTGGGGCACCGAGGGCAGCTATCAGGTAACCGCCAACCAGGAGGCGCTCGCGCACGCAGCGATCGATGCAGGCGCGCACATCGTCTGCGGCACGCACCCGCACGTGCTGCAAAAGATGGAGAGCTACAACGGCGGCTATATTTTCTACAGCCTCGGAAACTTCAGCTTCGGCGGCAACACCGCGCCGCGCGATGTAGACACCGCGATCGCACAGGTGACCGTCAAGAAAGACGGTGACGGCTGGGTCGTAGACGGCTACGACCTGATCCCCTGCCGCCTGTCGAGCACTGACAGCAAAAACGACTACCGGCCGCGTCCTTATGACAAGGATGAGGACGGCTACGCACGCACGATCAGCAAGCTCGACGGTTCCTGGACAGGCAGTGACCTGAACGTGGACTACTCCTTCATGTATCAGTGAACCAATTGCAAACCGGCCATCCGCAGCTGCGGACGGCCGGTTTCATCTTATGCGTTTAGTCCTGCGGCAGAGGAATCTTGCCCTTGAGCAGCACCTTGCCAAAGCAGCAGATCGTAATGCCGGATGAGGCCGGAATCGTCACATCCGCATCTCTGCGTGCACGGTTGAGCGAGAACAGATACACATTGCCGAGATAATCCTGACAATATTGCTTGCACTTCATATCGCCGTCGACGAAGAACAGACCAACGTCCCCGTCAAAAATCGTCGCGCCGCGTTTGACCAGTACGATGGAATCGTCGTGGATATAGGGCTCCATACTGTCACCGGCGATGCGCACGGCAAAGTCCGCCTCCGAATCCGCCGCGACCTCATAATCCTCATAATCATCACCAAGCGCCGGCGAGGCATATCCGGCCGCTGCCGGCGTCATATAAAGCGGGATGATCTTATTGCGCTCCGGCTGACGCTGTGCAGCCTGCAGACGCGCACACTCGGCATCGAGCAGCTGCAGCGTCACAAAGCGGCCGTGATCATCCAGACGGCGCAGCTTCCAGAGCGTCTCCCACTCCTCAGGTGTCGGCTGACCGGTGCTGCCCGTACCGCAAAACGTCTCGAGCGGAACATGCAGCGCATCGCAGATGCGCAGCAGCAGCTCGAAATCGATCTTCATATTGTCGCGGCGGATAATGCTGTAGAGCGTCTGTGCCGGCACTTTGATCTGCCGCGCGAACTCGTTGACCTTGATCTCGCGTTCATCCAGCAAATTTTTGAGCGTGGTTCCGATCATACACAACACCTCTTTGGCCTCATCATAACGAATTTACCGTTCTATGTCAAGGAATAAAAACGGCATTAAAAATTATGAAAACGAAAATTTTCGTCGGATTTGATTGAAATGGTTTACTTTACTGTGAAAATGTGCTTAAATATGGTGAGATGTAATCGATGCTCTTGTACATCATTACCAGCAAAATAAGGAGGAAATTTAGAAATGGTACGGTTTTCCACACGAATGAACCTTCTCAAGGGTTCTGCGATCCGCGAACTGCTGGCGCTTGCCAACAAGCCGGAGATCCTTTCGTTTGCAGGCGGTATGCCCGCACCCGAGCTCTTCCCTGTTGACAAGATCAAGGCTGCGACCGATGCTGTCCTTGAGGAGCAGGGCAAAGTCGCGCTCCAGTACTCCAGCACCAACGGTTTTGAGCACTTCCGTCAGCAGATCGCTGACCGCATGGAAGCGAAGCTCAACATCAAAACCACTGCTGACAACATCCTCGTGACCTCCGGCTCTCAGCAGGGCCTGGACTATTCCGCGCGCGTGTTCTGCGATAAGGGCGATGTGGTCATCATTGAGAGCCCCTCCTATCTCGGCGCGCTGAACGCATTCAAGGCCTGCGAGCCGAACTTTGTTGCCATCCCCACCGACGGCGACGGCATGATCATGGAAGAGCTGGAAAAGGTACTCGCCACGACAGAGAATGTCAAGATGATCTACGTCATCCCCGACTTCCAGAATCCGTCCGGCCGCACCTGGCCGCTCGAGCGCCGCAAACAGTTCATGGAGATCATCAATAAGTACGAGATCCCCGTTGTTGAGGATAACCCGTACGGTGAGCTCCGCTTTGAGGGCGAATACCTGCCCGCGCTCAAGAGCATGGACACCAAGGGTCTCGTTGTCTTCCTCGGCACGTTCTCCAAGATCCTCGCGCCCGGCTACCGTCTTGGCTGGGTCTGCGCCGACGGTGAGATCCTCCAGAAGTACAACTTCCTTGCGCAGGCCGCTTCCCTGCAGGCTTCCACCGAGGCACAGCTTGTTGTGTCCAAGTTCATCGATATGTTCGACCTTGACGAGCACGTTGCCACCATCAAGGAGTGCTACCGCAAGCGCCGCGACGTCATGATCCAGACCATGGAGCGCGAGTTCCCGCCCGAGGCGAAGTTCACGCACCCCAACGGCGGTCTGTTCACTTGGGTCGAGCTGCCGGACTACATCAACACCAACGAGATGGCAAAGCAGTGCCTGGCACGCAACGTTGCCTATGTCCCGGGCGACGGCTTCTTCCCGGACGCCGGCCACAACAACTGCATCCGCCTGAACTACTCCTGCATGCCCGAAGAGAAGATCAAGCAGGGCATGACCATTCTGGGCGAAGTCATCAAGGAAAATATCAAGAAGTAATTTCCGCATCACATAAAAAGACCGTGTTCTCCGGAACACGGTCTTTTTTTATCACAAATTCAAAGTGAAGCTCCATGCAGAATATGTGTCCGGAGGAACGCCGCCACACCGTCGCGGTCGTTGGTATCCGTCACGTAGTCACAGACAGCGCGCACCTCTGGCGCAGCATTTCCCATGGCAACGCTTGTGCCGACAGCACGCAGCATCCGCAGGTCGTTGGAGCTGTCCCCAAAGGCAACCGTGTCCTCCGCCGGGATGCCCAAGTGCCGCGCGAGTGCAAGCAGAGCCCTGCCCTTGTCTGCATCAACGGCATTAAGCTCGAGGTTGTTGCGAAACGACGACGTAACCAGAACATCCGGAAACGCGGCCGTGATCTCTGCGCGCGCCGTTTCACGCTCTGCCATGTCCCGAAAACACAGCTGCACCTTCTGCACCGGCTGACCGTTTGCGCGCACAAATGCTTTCAGATCCTCGACCGGTGCACGTGTGCGCCGCAGGAGTGCGACCACTTCCTCATCAGCGTTATAATACCGCACACGCTCAAGAAATGCGCGGTCTACCCAGCCAGTGTCGTTCCAGTAGCAGTCATACATCGCGTCATAGCGCCCGGCGAAGTCCATCAGGCGCAGGCAGGTATCCAGCGCAAGCTCAGCACGCAGGAGCGTCTCCCCCGTCCGCGTGTCAGAAACCTTCGCGCCGTTGATCGTAATGGCATACCGCAGAAACGGCAGCGCCATCACCTGCTCCGGAATCGCGCGCAGCGCGCGCCCCGTTGCCGGGACGATCACATGCCCCTGCTCCGCCGCAAGCGAAAGCGCGGCGAAATTCCCCGCCGAGATGACCTTCTCGCTGTTGAGCAGTGTTCCGTCGAGATCTAGAGCGATCAGTTTCATGCGCACCTCCGAAAATGAAAAAACCTGCGTTCAGAGAACACAGGTTTTTGTGGTGGAGACTAATGGGCTCGAACCATCGACCTCATGCGTGTGAAGCATGCGCTCTAACCAGCTGAGCTAAGCCTCCAAAAGTGGTGACCCGTACGGGACTCGAACCCATGTTACCGCCGTGAAAGGGCGGTGTCTTAACCACTTGACCAACGGGCCTAAGATGGGATGCTGCGAGTGCAGCATCCCCTTGGTAGCGGCACCTGGATTCGAACCGGGGACACTTCGGGTATGAACCGAATGCTCTGGCCAACTGAGCTATGCCGCCATGTTGTGAGCGTCTCGCGAACCGCTAAACGCAAGGAGCATTGTACCAAACAATGCTCCCTTTGTCAATAAGTTTTGCGTCACTTTTTTAATTTTTTTGCGGTAAATAATCCAGCGGTGAAACGCTCTGCCCGGAGACTGAAACCGACAGGTGCAGGTGGCTCTCCTGCGCCGATTCGCAGCCGGCAGAATCGCCGACCGAGCCGATCGTATCCCCTGCCGAGACCGAATCGCCGACGTTCACCGTGGGGATCGACTCCAGATTCGCATACGTGCAGCGCAAACCGTCGGCGCGCTCCGTAACGACGGTCGTGCCGTAGCGGTCATCGTGATATACCTGCGTCACCGTGCCCGACGCCATGGCCGAGACGACCGCGCCGTAATCCGCCGCAATGTCAATGCCGTCATGCGTACGCCAGTCAGCCATTGTCTCATCATAGGCCAGCGCTGTCATCGCATAGGCGCGCGTCACCGCGCCGTCGACCGGCCAGAGGTACACATCCTGCGCCGCCGTTTCTGCAGCTTCCTCCGCCGGAATTTCCGGCTCAGGCGACAGCTCCGGCGTCGGCTGCGGTGTCTCCGGCACGGGTACGACCGGTGTTGGCACGACCTCCAGCACAGCGCTGTGTGCACGCTCATCATCCATAGTCTTCGTATCTGCCAGCAGTGACCACGCAGAGACGCCGATCACCGCCGCGCAGAGGACGAGGGCTATGTAGAAGCCCTTGCCTTCGATGAAGCGTACAGATCTTTTTTCGGGGTTTTTGTCCTGATTCGGTTCCATCGTATTTCCCTCCAAGAAAAAAGGTGTTTGCATGGGTATTGTCACCCACACAAACACCTTTTATACAGGTTTGGGAAATTACTTCTTGATGCTGAAGAATGCGTCCTTACCGGGATACTGCGCCACGTCGAACAGCTCGTCCTCGATGCGCAGCAGCTGGTTGTACTTCGCAACGCGGTCGGTGCGGCTCGGAGCACCGGTCTTGATCTGACCGGCGTTGACGGCCACGGAGATGTCCGCGATCGTGGTGTCCTCGGTTTCGCCGGAGCGGTGAGACACGACGGCCGTCCAGCCGGCGCGGTGCGCCATCTGGATCGCGTCGAGTGTCTCGGTCAGCGTGCCGATCTGGTTGAGCTTGATGAGCACTGCATTGGCTGCGCCGAGCTCGATGCCCTTCTTGATGCGCTGGACGTTCGTGACGAACAGGTCATCGCCGACGAGCTGGATCTTCTTGCCGAGGCGATCCATGAGCATCTGCCAGCCTTCCCAGTCATCCTCGGCCATGCCGTCCTCGAGGGAGATGATCGGGTACTTCTCAACGAAATCAGCGTACATATCGACCATCTGCTCGCGGGTCATGACCGTGCCGCGCTTCGGCAGATGGTAGCAACCATCCTCGGCGTTGAACCACTCGGAGCAGGCGCTGTCGATGGCAATCATGAAATCGTCATACGGCTTGTAGCCGGCAAGCTCGATGGCCTTGACGAGTGCCTTGAGCGCGTCCTCGTCGCTGTCGAGGTTCGGAGCGTAGCCGCCCTCGTCACCCACGCCGGAGGCCGGGACGACCTTCTTGAGCACGTGGAACACTTCCGAGCACATGCGCAGCGCCTCGGCAAAGCTCTTGGCGCCGACAGGCATGATCATGAACTCCTGGATGTCAACGTTGCTGCCGGTGGCGTGTGCGCCGCCGTTGAGCACGTTCATCATCGGCACAGGCAGCGTCTTGGCGTTGCAGCCGCCGATGTAGTTATACAGGCTCTGGCCAGTCGCCAGCGCACCGGCCTTCGCACACGCGAGGGACACGCCGAGAATGGCATTGGCACCGAGACGGGTCTTGTTCGGAGTGCCGTCCAGCTCGATGAGCAGCTTGTCGATGGAGGTCTGGTCGAGGACGTTCATGCCCTGCAGCGCCTCTGCGATCTCGACATTCACGTTCTCCACGGCCTTGAGCACGCCCTTGCCGAGGTAACGGCTCTTATCGCCGTCACGCAGCTCGCAGGCCTCGTAGATACCGGTGGAAGCGCCGGAGGGAACAGCCGCGCGGCCGACGGTGCCGTCGTCGAGCGTGACTTCCACTTCCACAGTCGGGTTGCCGCGGGAGTCGAGAATTTCTCTGGCGCTGACGTCCACAATTTCAAAATAATCCTTCATGTTCATACTCCTTTATGATTTTTCGATAAGGCTCTCGCCTGTCATTGCGGGTTTCGGCTCGATGTGCATCAGCTCGAGCATGGTCGGTGCGATATCGGAAAGACGGCCCTGCGCGCGCAGCGGCAGCTCTCTGCCGACGAGCACCAGCGGCACGAGATTCGTCGTGTGCGCCGTGTTCGGCGAACCATCCGGCTCTACCATGCGGTCGGCATTGCCGTGGTCAGCGGTGACGAGCAGCGTGTAGCCCATCTCTTCCGCCGCCGCAACGACCTCACCGAGGCAGCGATCTACGCACTCGACCGCCTGAATGGCGGCCGGCATCACGCCTGTGTGTCCGACCATGTCGCAGTTGGCAAAATTGCAGACGATCATGTCATACGCACCGGTGCGAATACGCGCCACGAGCTCATCCTTGACCTTGACGGCGCTCATCTCGGGGACGAGATCGTAGGTCGGAAATTCGCGCGGCGACGGGATGAGCACGCGATCCTCGCCGGGATACTGCGTCTCCGTGCCGCCGTTGAAGAAAAACGTCACGTGCGCGTACTTTTCCGTCTCCGCGATGCGCAGCTGGCGCAGACCGTGTGCGCTGACGATCTCGCCGAGCGTGTCGTGCAGCTCCTCCGGCGGGAACGCGATCGGAAGATCAGTGAGCTTCTCATCATAGCGCGTCGTGCAGACATAGTGCAGGTCTTGCGCAACGACCTTGCGCCGGAAGCCGTCAAAATCGCTCTGCATGAGCGCATAGGTCATTTCCCGGGCACGATCGGGACGGAAATTCATGAAGATCACGCTGTCGCCGGACCGGATCTTTCCGTCCGCAGCGCAGACAACGGGCTTGACGAATTCGTCTGTCACACCGGTGGCATAGCTCGCCTCCATTGCGTGGATGGGGTCGGGATCCTGCACGCCCTCGCCGCAGACCATGGCGTTATAGCTTGCCTCTATGCGATCCCAGCGCTTGTCACGGTCCATACCGTAGAAGCGTCCCTGCAGCGTTGCGATCTTGCCCGTGCCGAGCTCGTCGCAATAGTCATGCAGCTGGCGGACATAGCCCGCTCCGCTCGTGGGCGCAACGTCGCGTCCGTCGAGGAAGCAGTGCAGATAGACGCGCTCGATACCGCGGTCATGCGCCATCTTCACCATGGCAAAGATGTGCCGGATGTGGCTGTGTACGCCGCCGTCGGACAGAAGGCCAAGGATGTGCAGCGCCTTACCGTTTGCAGCGTTGTCGAGTGCCGCGCCATAGACGGGGTTTTCAAAGAATGAGCCGTCGGAAATGGCATTGGTGATGCGCGGCAGATCCTGAAACACGACACGACCCGAGCCGATGTTCGTGTGACCGACCTCACTATTGCCCATCTGCCCGTCCGGCAGACCGACGTCCAGACCGGAGGCCGAGAGCTTCGTGTGCGGCCAGCGCTGCAGGAGACCGTCCATCACCGGCGTTTTGGCCGTGTAGATGGCGTTGCCCGCATTCGGCTCGCCGATGCCGTAGCCGTCGAGGATGATGAGTGCGACTTTCCCGTTGCTCATTCGCAGGCTCCCTGCGCCGTCGCGGCAATGATCTTCGAGAAATCGACCGGTTTGAGCGACGCGCCGCCGATGAGGCCGCCGTCGATGTCCGGCTGCGCCAGAAGCTCGGCTGCGTTGCCCGCGTTCATCGAGCCGCCGTAGAGGATGCTGATCGCCTTGGCCGTGTCGGCGTCATAGAGCTTGGCGAGCGTGGCGCGGATGGAGGCGCAGACCTCCTGTGCCTGTGCGCTCGTGGCGGTGTTGCCGGTGCCGATGGCCCACAGGGGCTCATAGGCGATGACGCAGCGCACTGCCTGCTCCGCCGTCAGGCCGGAGAAAGCAGCCGCGACCTGATAGGCAACATAGGTCTCGGTCAGGTCATGCTCACGCTGCGCAAGGCTCTCGCCGACGCAGATGATCGGGATGATGTGATTCTCCAGCAGAATTTTCGTCTTGGCGTTGACCTGCAGATCGGTCTCGCCGTGATAGCTGCGGCGCTCACTGTGACCGACGATGCAGTACTGTGCGCCGAGATCGCTGAGCTGTTCGGCGGATACCTCGCCGGTGTACGCACCGTGCTGATGCTCGGACACATCCTGCGCGCCGACGCCGAGGCCGCAGCACTTACCGGCAGACTCCAGCGCACCGATCAGCGGGTACGGGGCACAGATGACCACATCGCAGCAGCGCTCTGCCGGAAGATTCGCCTGCAGCTCCTGCGCGAAGGCCGGGATCTCGGCCACGCGCTTATTGAGCTTCCAGTTACCGGCGATGATTGCTTTTCTCTCTTTGATATTCATACCCTTATTTCCTTTCCAGCGCTTACTTATCCAGCAGGCACGCAACGCCCGGCAGCTCCTTGCCCTCAAGGAACTCCAGCGAAGCGCCGCCGCCGGTGGAAATATGCGTCATCTTATCGGCGAAGCCGAGCTTCTCGACCGCAGCCGCCGAATCGCCGCCGCCGACGATCGTGACCGCTCCGGACTCTGCCAACGCTGCCGCGACGGATTCCGTGCCGGCGGCAAAGGCCGGGAACTCAAACACGCCCATCGGTCCGTTCCAGACGACTGTCCCTGCACCCTTGACGGCGTCCGTGAACAGTCGGATCGTCTCAGGACCGATGTCAAGACCCATCCAGTCAGCCGGGATGGCGTTGGTCGGCACGACCTTGCGCGCGCAGTCGGCGGCAAACTGATCACCGGCCATGGTGTCAACGGGCAGCAGCAGCTTCACGCCGCGGTCCTTCGCCTTCTGAATCATCTCGAGCGCATAGTCCATCTTGTCAGCCTCGAGCAGAGACGTGCCGATCTCGCCGCCCTGCGCCTTGACGAACGTGTAGGCCATGCCGCCGCCGATGATGATCGTGTCGGCCTTTTCCAGGAGGTTGTTGATGACGCCGATCTTATCCGACACCTTCGCGCCGCCGAGGATGGCGACGAACGGGCGCTTCGGATCTTCCAGCGCCTTGCCCATGACAGACAGCTCTTTCTCGATCAGCAGACCGGCATATGCGGGCAGATACGCCGCGACGCCGGCAGTGGAAGCGTGTGCGCGGTGCACCGTGCCGAACGCATCGGAGACATAAAGCTCAGCCATGCTCGCGAGCTCTTTTGCGAATTCGGGGTCATTTTTCTCCTCGCGGGGATCAAAACGCAGGTTCTCCAGCAGCAGAAGCTGACCCGGCTGCAGTGCAGCCGCCTTGGCCTTAGCGTCTTCGCCGACGATATCCTTGGCAAAGAGCACGTCCATACCAAGCAGCTCTGTCAGGCGCTTGGCCACCGGAGCGAGCGTAAGGCTCTCCTTCCACGTGCCCTTCGGCTTGCCGAGGTGCGAGCAGGCAATCACAGCGGCGCCGTGATCGAGCAGGTAGCGGATCGTCGGCAGTGCGGCCACAATGCGCTTGTCGCTCGTGATCTCGCCGGTCGCCTTATCCTGCGGGACATTGAAGTCGCAGCGCAGGAGCACTTTTTTTCCGGAAAGCGGGACGTCCTTGACGGTCTGTTTGTTGTAGTTCATCTTGCTTCCTCCTGGTTTGTGATTTCACACGGGTGTGTGATATGGTATTCAAAGATCCAGATCGATCTGTCCGAGCAGGTTCTGCTGACGCAGCGCCTCATAGCACAAGATCGCCGCAGAGTTAGACAGATTCAGGCTGCGCGCCTCCGCGCGCATGGGGATACGCAGGCAGTGGTCTGCATAGCGCTCACGCAGCCACTCGGGCAGGCCCTTCGTCTCCTTGCCGAACATGAGCGTCACCTTGGGCGCAGAGAGATCGGCGTCGGCATAACTCACCTTCGCCTTTGTCGTGAGCAGCCAGAGATTTTCATCCCCATTTTTGGCGAAGTACTCGTCGATGTTCTCATACACCGAGATATCGACCAGATGCCAGTAGTCAAGTCCGGCGCGCTTGACCGCGCGATCGGAAATGTCAAACCCGAGCGGTTTGATCAGGTGCAGCCGCGAACCCGTGCAGGCACAGGTACGCGCAATGGCGCCGGTGTTGTTCGGGATCTCCGGCTCCACCAAAACGATATCTACCATAATGCTTCCTCTTCGTTATTTTTTTCAAATTCGCAGCCGATTATATCTCTGTTATTGTATTACTTTACCGCTTTTTTTGCAATCGCCCTTTTAAATAAAGCTGCCACTGGAAATCGCTGCATTTCTGAACTTTTCGTGAAACATGCCGAAGACCATTGCATAATGGATGAAAAAACTTTATAATATCCACAGAATCTATCGATTTCACGCAAGATTCTATGCGTGGGAGGTACTATGACGCAACTTTGTTCCGTCTGTCCGCGCGGCTGCGGTGTTGACCGCGCAGGCAGACAATTGGGCTTTTGCGCAGTTCCGGATGCACCCATGGTGGCGCGCGCAGCGCCGCATTTCGGTGAGGAACCGTGCATATCCGGCACACGCGGCAGCGGCGCGGTCTTTTTCTCCGGCTGCAGCCTGCGGTGCGTATTTTGCCAGAACCGCGACATCAGCCGCGGCGAACACGGAAAAGAGATCACCGTCGCGCAGCTCCGCGCTATTTTTTTGCGCCTGCGGGACGAAGGTGTGCACAACATCAACCTCGTTACCCCCAGCCACTACACACCGCAGATCGCCGAGGCGCTCACGGGTCTGTCCCTTGGCATCCCGGTCGTGTGGAACAGCTCGGGCTATGAGTGTGTGGAGTCGCTGCGTATGCTCGAGGGGCTCGTGCAGGTATACCTGCCGGACATGAAATACGCCCTGTCCGGACCGGCAGCACGCTACTCCGCCGCCGCGGATTATCCGCAGGTCGCGTGCGCCGCCATTCTGGAAATGTACCGTCAGACCGGACCGTTCCGGCTCGACGGCGACGGCATGCTTCAGCGCGGCGTGCTCATCCGGCATCTCATCTTGCCGCAGCAGGGCGAAAACACCCGCCGCGTCATCGACTGGGTCGGGCAGACGTTTGCGCCCGGGCAGGTGCTCTTCAGTCTCATGAGCCAGTACACGCCCGTCGGCGATCTGGCGCAGTGGCCGGAGCTGCAGCAGCCCGTCTCCCCTGCACTCAACGATGCCATGTACGAATACCTGATGGAAAGCCCCATCACAGACGGTTTCTATCAGGATCTCGATGCCGCGACCGGTGACATGATCCCGGCGTTTGACGGCACGGGCGTTTCAGCAGCAAATCCATCATTACAGTAAAGATATATGGAGGTACCCTCATGGAGTACAAAGAGATTCTCGAAAGCGCACGCACTTGTATCGGCCCGTACTGCAAGGCCTGCCCGGTGTGCAACGGCAAGGCCTGCGGCAACCAGGTCCCCGGCCCCGGCGCAAAAGCGCCCGGCAACGGCTTCACCCGCAACTACGATGCGTGGCAGAAGATCTGCGTCAACATGGACACCATCTGCCCGAACGAGCCGGTCGACACGGCTGTGGAGCTGTTCGGCACCATGTACCGCTACCCGTTTTTTGCAGCCCCGCTCGGCGCGATGAAGATGCACTACGGCGACAAGTACAACGACCGTGAATATAACAGCATCCTCGTCAATGCCTGCGCCGACAGCGGCATCGCCGCCTTCACCGGTGACGGTGTGGATGCTGCGGTGTTCCAGGGCGCGATGGAAGCCATCCGTGCAGCCGGCGGTGTCGGCGTGCCGACGATCAAGCCGTGGAGCCAGCAGCTGGTTTTTGAAAAGCTCGATCTGGCCAGAACCAGCGGCTGCAAGGCCGTCGCCATGGATATTGACGGCGCGGGCCTCCCCTTCCTGAAAAACCTGACGCCGCCGGCCGGCAGCAAGTCCGTGCAGGAGCTGGCGGAGATCATCCGCTACGCCGCCATGCCGTTCATCGTCAAGGGCGTCATGACCGTGCGCGGCGCGCAGAAAGCCGCCGAGGCCGGCGCCGCTGCGATCATCGTCTCGAACCACGGCGGCCGCGTGCTCGGTCAGACCCCGGCCAGCGCGGAAGTGCTCGCCGAGATCGCCGACGCCGTCGGCGGCAGCATGAAGATCTTCGTGGACGGCGGCATCCGCACCGGCACGGATGTGTTCAAGGCGCTGGCGCTCGGTGCGGACGCCGTGCTCATCGGGCGTCCGTTCGTGCCGATGGTCTACGGCGACGGCGCGCAGGGCGTGGCGACGTACATCGAAAAGATCGGCAGCGAGCTGCGCGACACGATGGCCATGTGCGGCGTGCACACGCTCGGCGAGATCACGCGCGACTGCGTGCGTGTATTTTAAGGCAAAACAACATACAAAAAACCGAGGGAGTCACTCCCTCGGTTTTTTCTGTGTCTCAATCATCCCAGACCATGGTCGCAAAGTAGTCCTCCGGCGTCTCGGCGCGGCGGATCAGGCGCGTGGAGCCATCCGGCTGCAGCAGCACCTCCGCGCAGCGGAGCTTGCCGTTATAGTTGTAGCCCATGGCAAGGCCGTGCGCACCGGCATCATGGATGACCAGCAGATCACCGATGTCAATGCCCGGCAGCATCCGGTCGACGGCAAACTTGTCATTGTTCTCACACAGACCGCCAACGATATCGTACTTGTGGTCGCAGGGCGCGTCCTCCTTGCCCATGACCGTGATGTGGTGATACGACCCGTACATGGCCGGACGCATCAGGTCACATGCGCAGGCATCCGTGCCGATGTACTCCTTATATATGTGCTTTTCGTGGATCGCGCGCGTCACGAGATGACCGTAGGGTGCGAGCATAAAGCGGCCGAGTTCGCTGTACAGCGCCACATCGCCCATGCCAGCCGGCACAAGGATCTCCTCATACGCCCTGCGCACGCCTTCACCGATGACGGCGATGTCATTAGCCGGCTCATCCGGCCGGTACGGGATACCGACGCCGCCGGAGAGGTCAATGAACGTGATATGGCAGCCGGTCTCCTGCTGCAGCTCTGCCGCCAGCCGGAAAAGCATACGCGCCAGCGCGGGATAGTATTCGTTTTCGTTTGAGAGCGTATTGGAGGCCAGAAATGCATGAATACCGAACTCCTCCGCGCCCTTTGCCTTGAGCAGCCGGAACGCCTCAGCGATCTGCGCACGGGTCATGCCGTACTTGGCATCGCCGGGATTGTCCATGACCTGAAAGCCTTCACGTGTTTCACCGAGCGAGAACGTGCCGCCGGGGTTGAAGCGGCAGCCGATCTTCTTCGGGATATAGCCGATCGCGCGTTCCAGAAAGTCCACGTGTGTGAGATCGTCCAGATTGATGACTGCACCCAGCTTTGCCGCCAGGCGGTAATCCTCGGCCGGGGTCTCATTGGAAGAGAACACAATATGCTCACCGACACAGCCGATGCGTTCGGCCATCATCAGCTCCGTGAGCGATGAACAGTCGCATCCGCACCCTTCCTCCTGCAGAACCTTCATAATTGCAGGCGTAGGCGTCGCTTTCACCGCGAAATACTCGCGAAAACCCGGATTCCATGAGAAAGCAGCATTCAGGCGGCGGGCATTTTCCCGGATCCCCTGCTCGTCATAGATGTGAAACGGTGTGGGATACTGCGCTGCAATTTGCTCCAGCTGTGCTGCGGAGACAAACGTTTCTTTCATTGGAATTCCTCCC
>ERZ1032641.51-NODE-51-length-16099-cov-15.165981_pt1 | contig 16099 bp, 17 predicted proteins | sample MGYA00517876_ERZ1032641 | MGnify/ENA primary metagenome ERZ1032641 (study PRJEB33719, sample SAMN04261397) | wastewater metagenome | biome: periurban shantytown; feature: human; material: feces | host: Homo sapiens | place: Peru: Lima | collected 2013-01-18 ...
CAGCTGACATTTTTCCGCGATCTTTTCCGTGTTGGCCACCGCGTCCGGATATCCGGCGAACAGCGTCTCCATCTCCTCTGTGGAACGGATATAAAAATTCCGCGGCTCATACCGCATTCGGTTCTCGTCATCCACCGTCTTGCCGGTCTGGATGCACAGTAGCACGTCGTGGTTTTCTGCATCCTCCTTCCGCAGATAGTGGGCATCATTGGTACACACCAGGGGTATCCCCGTTTCGTTGTGCAGCCGCAAAAGACCCCGGTTCACCTCGGTCTGCTCGGCGATGCCGTGGTCCTGTAATTCCAGGTAAAAGTCCTCACCGAAAATTCCCCGCATCTCCAGTGCATATGCCTTGGCCCCGTTGTAGTCACCATTCATCAGCCGCTTGGGAATTTCTCCTGCCAAACAGGCCGACAGGGCGATCAGCCCGTCGGAATGGGCGCGCAGCAGCTCCATATCAATACGCGGCTTGATATAGAACCCCTCGATATACGCCTGTGATACCATGTACGACAGATTCCGGTACCCCGTCTCGTTCTTGCACAGCAGCACCAGATGCCGAGACTCCGCATCGAACTCATGCTGCTTGTCGAACCGTGTCCGACGCGCCACATATACCTCGCACCCGATGATGGGATGGATGCCCTCCGCCTTGCAGGCGCGGTAAAAGTCCACTGCGCCATACATGACGCCGTGGTCGGTGATGGCGCAAGCCGTCTGCCCCAGTTCCTTTACCAGCTTCGGCAGGTCCCGTATCCGGCACGCACCGTCCAGCAGACTGTATTCCGTATGTACGTGCAGATGCACAAATCCCATACCTGTTCTCCTTTACTTCTCCCCTATCATCCCGCACAGTATCTCCGCCGCGCTGAGAATAAGCAGCCCGCAGTGATCCCCCGCCGCCAGTGCCATGGCCGTGTCAGTGGGCTGCAATTCCTTCTCCACCAGCAGTTCCCGGCAGTTGAGATGCTTAAATCTCTCCATAAACCGCCGCTGGTATTCCTTGGTGATCTCCGCAGATTTCGCCTTGCTGGCGGCCATTTCCGGAAACGCGCAGCCCAGGATCATCACCGGCGCGTTTACCGCCCCACAGATGTTCCCGCTTCGCACGCCGCCGCCTAACCCCGCACCGACAGCCAGCGCTTGGGTCTCCGTAATACCCATCACATCTGCGAATGCCGCCAGCAGCGCCTGGGCGCAGTTGGCCCCGTTTTTTCTGTACGCCTCCGCACGTTCGCACCGTTCTCTCATGTTCATAGCGTCTTAGCCTCCTCCATCAACTTTCTCATTCGATGGTTCATGCACGACTTCGTTACCGGCGGGTCACACTTCTCCGCCAGCTGTACCAGCGACAGCTCCGGATATTCCAGCCGCAGCGCCGCGGTTTGCCGCAGCTTTTCCGGCAGCTTGTCCCACCGGGCGCTGCGGCGCAACTTCTCGATGGCACCTACCTGCTCCTGCGCCGCGTCCAATGTCTTGTTTACGTTGGCCATATCGCAGTTCATGGCCCGGTTGGCGCCGTTGCGTATCTCCTTGTCCACTTTGGCCGTCATGATGTCCATGGCCGCCGCCGGTGCGCCGATCTTAGTCAGAAAGTCCTCGATGTGCTCTGACTGCTTGAAGTACAGAAGTGCATCCGCGCCGCGCCGTATGGAACGTGGCAGGAACCCCATCTCCTCCATCAGCGCCTGTACCTCCCGGCTGGCCGGCACATGACTGGTGGCCAGCTCCAGATGGTACCGCTTCTCTGGGTCGGTGACGCTGCCTCCCGCCAAAAATGCCCCCCGCAGAAACGCCGTCCGGCAGCAATCCTCCTCCAGTATTCCGAAGTTCACGTGCAGCGCCGTCAGCTGCCTCGCATCATAGCCCAGTGTGTTGATGATCTTTTCCAGCTTTTCCGGCGCTGTGATGCCGAAGATCAGCTTTCCTTTGCCGTTCGTTTCCTCCGGTACCCGGTCGAATTTCACCCCAAAAGCCTTCTGAAACAGCTTTGGCAGCCGCGCGGCGAAGTCTCCGTTCTCCGTGATGATCCGTATCTCTCCGGGCGTGAACGTGTTGCCGTACAGCAGCACACCGTAGCCCTCGGCCCGGGCGCAGCACTGGCGGCCTATCCCCACGCGGCACAGTTCATTTTTTACCTTTCCCGCAAATGAGATCATGACCCTTCACCTCACTGTTCCGCACGGCGGAAAGCCACCGTTTTTGCCTTCATGGATATCTTTTCCACCCGGTAGCCGTATGCTGCAAGCTCCTTTTTATACGTTAGGAAGGCGTGGTCGATGGGCACACCGGCAATCCGTTCTATTTCCTCAAATATCAGCGTAAATCGATTCCGCCCATCCTTAAACACATATTCCCAGAGTTTATCGTATTTGCTCATACATCGTCTCCTGTTTTTGCTCCGACCGCAGGTGCGGAACACACTTACCGCCCCATATCTCTGTGGCTTTCCGCTATGGAAAAGCCCAGCGCGTCAATGTATGCTGCCAGTCGGTGCGCCACAGCTACAGATCGGTGCCGACCGCCGGTGCAGCCTACAGCCAGTACCAGCTCTGTCCGCCCCTCCTGTCGGTACTGGGGCAGTAAATAATCCACTATCGGCGTCAGACGCCGCCAGAATTCCTCCGTGGCCGCCGCGTTCATCACATAGTCGCGCACCGCCACATCCAGCCCGGTCAGCCTTTTTAACTCCGGCACATAGTAGGGGTTTGGCAAAAACCGCACGTCCAGCACCAGGTCTGCCTCCGGTGGCAGGCCGTTCTTGAACCCGAAGGACAGCACCGTCACGTGCAGCCCGCCGTCCGCCTCTCTGCCCAACAGCGTCAGCAGCGTGCTCCGCAGCTTGGCCGCAGAAAATGCCGACGTGTCCAGCACCAGGTCTGCCTGTGCCCGCACCGGTGCCAGCATCGCCCGTTCCCGCGCTACCGCTTCTTCGATGGAGGCTCCGTCGCCGCACAGAGGATGGCTCCGCCGTGTCTCTTTATAGCGGTTGATGATGGTCTTGGTGTCCGCTTCCAGAAACAGCAGTCGACACCGCAGGCCCTGCCGCCGCAGCTCTTCCACCGCGCCGGTCAGCCGGTCAAAGGGCTCCCCGGCCCGCACGTCGTACACAAAAGCCAAGCGGTCATACCGGCCGCCGGCGGCCGCGCAGAACTCGGCGAATTTGACCATCATCTCCGCCGGCAGGTTGTCCACGATGTAGTAGCCGCTGTCCTCCAGACAGATGGCGGCGCGGCTCTTTCCCGCACCGGACATTCCCGAAATAATGAGTATTTCCAATTCAGTATCCTCCACGCCGCCAAGCAAAATGCTGTTTGCTTTTGCTATACTATTTTTACCGTATTTTTGCTTTCTTTTTTAATCCTGTTTGTACTTTTTTATCTTTAAAACTACAGAAATACTCGACGTCAATGGAACTATTATTCAGGTAATGACCCGGACCTCAGGCTCCAGCACAACGCCGGTTTGCTCCCGCACGCGCTTTTGTATCTCTGCCATGAGAGCTGTCACATCAGCGCAGGACGCCCCGCCCCGGTTGATGACGAACCCCGCGTGCTTCTCCGACACCTGTGCGCCGCCAACGGTCAGTCCCTTTAGGCCGCACTGATCAATCAGCGCCGCAGCATAGTAGCCCGCCGGGCGCTTAAAGGTACTGCCCGCGCTGGGATACTCCAGCGGCTGTGACGCCTTACGCCGGGCCATCAGCTCGTCCATTTTTTCCCGTATCTCCCCGGGGATACCGGCCTGCAAGCGGAGCGTCGCCCGCAGCACCACCGTGTCGGGGTGCTCTGTCAGCAGGCTGTGCCGATAGGAAAACGCCATTTCTTCCCCACTGAGGGTCTTGACACCATCCTCGGGGAACAGCACGGTCACTTCCTTTACCACCTGTGCCATTTCCCCGCCATAGGCACCGGCATTCATGCACACTGCGCCGCCCAGGCTTCCCGGTATCCCGTGGGCGAACTCCAGCCCGGAAAGCCCTGCCTTCTGCGCGAAAACAGCGATCTTTGCCAGTGATGCGCCGCACTCTGCCGTGATCTCACCTGCGACCGCACCAGCCGCCACACCCGCCATGTCCCGGGTGCAGATCACCAGACGCTCCACGCCCTCATCCGGGAAGATCACGTTGGTGCCGTTTCCCAGCACAAAGGGCCGCGCGCCCAGCTCCAGTGCATGGCTCACCAGCAGCACCGCCGCCTCACCGCTGCGGGGAAAGGCTATGCGCCGCGCCGGCCCGCCGATGCGGAAGGAGGTATACCGATCCAGCGGCGCGTCCTTCTCATATTCCATATCCGGCAGATAGTCCGCCGCCCATTTGTCCAGCTCCTCGTACCAGCTCATAATGCCTCCAAGCTTTGAAAATAAGGGGTTCCCTACACTGCCAGCGGTAGTATATGCCCCTGTCAGATACGCTTATTCTTTCCCAGCAGGGCCGCGCCGATCAGACCCGCCCGGTTGCCCAGCTGCGCCTTGACGATGCGCGTCCGCCGGTCCTTGCCGCAGGGAATGCTCTCTCTGGCCACCCGCTGCTGCACGGGTAGCAGCAGCTGCTCGTCCGCTTCATTGCTGACGCCGCCGCCAATGGCCAGTGTATCCGGCTGAAAGATATTCACCACGTTCACCACGCCGCAGGCCAGGTAGTCCACGTATCGGTCGCACACCAATTGTCCCACCGGGTCACCCTCGCGGGTCGCGATAAACGCCGACTGCCCGGACACGTGTCCGTCATTCTCTGTGATGACCCGCGCCAGAATACTGTCCGGGTAGGCCGCCAGTGCCTCTGCCGTCATGCGCTTCAGCGCCGTGGCGCTGGCGTATTGCTCCCAGCAGCCGTGCCGCCCGCAGGGGCACGGCAGGCCGTTCTGCTCGATGACCATGTGACCCACCTCACCGGCCATACCGTTGGCGCCGTGGTATATTTTCCCGTTGTGGATGATACCCGCGCCCACGCCGGTACCCAGCGTGATGGTCACAAAGCGCTTGCTCTCGCGTCCCGCGCCCACATGGAACTCCGCCAGCGCCGCGCAGTTAGCGTCATTTTCGATGTAAAGCGGGATGTTCAGATATTTGTGAAACAGCTTTCGCAGCGGCACGTCCCGCAGGGGAAGGTTGCAGGTATACGCGATAGAACCCGCCCGTATATCCACCGTTCCGGGAACGCCGACGCCTACCGACGCCACATCACTGACCGGAATATTGGCCGCCTTTGCCAGCTCCTGCACCAGTGACGCCACCGTCCACGCCAGCCCCTCACGGTCTACGATGGACGCGACCTTCATCTTCTGTGTCGCCAGCAGCGTTCCGCTTTCGTCCACCAGCCCCGCCTTGAGGTTGGTGCCGCCAATGTCTACGCCAACGTATTTCATCTGTTCTCCGCCTCGCCCGTTGTGCTCTTTTTCTTCAGCATGGCGTCCACCTTGCTGTCAAACTGCGTCACGAAGTCCCGTGCCGCGTTGTAGCCGTACTTCATCTGCCGGTTCTTCATGGTGGCGATCTCCACGATGCCTGCCAGGTTCCGCCCCGGCCGCACCGGGATGGTCACGATGGGCAGGCTCACATCCAACATGGTGTATTTCTCCTCGCCCAGGCCCAGCCGGTCATAGAACTTCCCGTCTTCCCACTGTTCCAGCTGGATCACCAGGTCGATCTCCGTGTCGAACTGCACCGCGCCCATGCCGAACAGCTGCTGCACGTCGATGACGCCCACGCCGCGTATCTCGATATAGTGCCGGATGATCTCCGGCGCCGTGCCGTAGAGAGAGTTGGACACCCGGCGGATCTCTACCGCGTCATCCGCCACCAGCCGGTGACCGCGCTTGAGCAGCTCAATGGCCGTCTCGCTCTTGCCGATGCCGCTGTCGCCCAGGATCAGTACGCCCTGTCCGTAGATATTCATCAAGACGCCGTGCCGCGTGATCTGCGGGGCCGTTACCCGGTTCAGGTAGTCAATGAGCCGGCTGGTGATATCCACCGTGGAGTCCACCGCCCGCAGCAGCGTGCGGTCGTGCTTGTCCGCCATCTGCACCAGCTCAGGCGGCGCCTCCATATTCCGCGCCACGATCATTGCCGGGAACGGATAGCTCATCAGCTGGTTGAACACACGCAGACGCTCTGCCTCGGTCATGCGCTCCAGATAGCGTATCTCGCCCCGTCCCAATATTTGCAGGCGCTTGTCGTCAAAATAATCGTAAAAGCCTACCAGCTGCAGGGCGGGCCGATTCACGTCGGAAATGGTGATCACCGCGCTGTCATAGTCGCTGCCGCGGTGCAGTATTTCCATGCCGAAGGTCTCCACCATTTTTTTCAGGCTGGCGGGTGTGCGTTTCACTTTTTCCATGGGCGCTCCTCCTGCCCGGAAACGGGCGAATATACTTCTTTTAATTATATCTTGCGGCGCGATTTTTCGCAACACTTTCCCCATGCAAAAAAAATTCGTTTTTTTGTCAAATAATACTTGCAATTTCGGTGCACATCTGTTATTATATCAACTGCTTGCAATGCAAGAGGTATGTTATGACAGCAAGGAGGTGCAACGGATGGCAAAGTGCGAATTTTGCGACAAGGGCGTGACCTTTGGTATCAAGGTGTCCCACTCTCATCGGCGTTCCAACCGCCCCTGGAAGCCCAATGTCAAGCGCGTGAAGGCTGTGATCAACGGTACGCCTCGCCATGTGTATGTTTGTACCCGATGCCTGCGTTCCGGCAAGGTTACCCGCGCGATCTGATCGCGTCTGAACTGCACAGTTAAAAGCTCTGCGATGTATCGCAGAGCTTTTTGCGTTTTATAAGCGGGTATACGCCTGCCGTGGCAGGCGTATACCCGCTTATTCTTCCACCACGGGGTAATCTGTGGTATCGGTAAAGTGCCACCATTCGGCGCTGTATGGCCGAAAACCGCAGGACACCATGGTGTCCTCCAACAGGCGGACATTGTCATAAGCTGCCGTGTCGGACACATCACTGTAATCCCTGTCCGCCATGGCGGTGAAATCGTCAAAATCCGTGGGCATGGGAACGGGCGAACCATCGGCGGACACCAGCGTGACGTCCACCGTGTTGCCCCGGCTATGTCCGGAATAGCCCTTTGTGGGATCGGCCACATACTGCGGATCGGGGCACACCTCCCACAGGCGGAACTGTGCGCTGACGGGGCGGTAGGCATCCCAGATCTTCAGCGCCAAGTCCCGCTCAGCCAGCATTTCCTGCGCCTGTGCCAGCTTTTTCAATGTGCCATAGCGCAGCTGGGGCTGGGTAAAATCGTAGATCACCTGTCCGGTGAAATTGTTCTCCGTGGCGTAGCGGAGGTCGGCATAGACGCCGGGAAGGTAGGTACACACATCCACCAGTGCGTCCTCCGCCGGTTCCGGTTCCGGCTCCGGCTCCGGCTCCGGTGCAGGAACAACGGGGATATCCGGCGCCGCAGGCGTATCCACGTTTTCCTGCGGCGGCTCCGGTGGGTCGTCTGCCTTCGGGAATGCCGCGCAGCCTGCGGCAAAGCAGAGCGGCAGCAGGATACACACCGCACAGAGCAAGCATTTCCAATATGTCATATATACCCCACCCTTTCACAGCTCCGGGTCCCAGCTTTTCTTCTCCGTGTACCGCGGCGGGACATCCTCTGCTGTGACGGGTCCGGCCTCGGGAACGGCCCCTGCGGTGTGCCGGTCAAAGCCCAGGTAACGGGTACCCTGGAACGTCAGATCGCCCACGTCGCCCTCCGCCATCATGCCGTATTCCCTTCCGGGAACGTGCAGCTCAAGCCGGTCGCCGCTGTCAAACTGGAACGTCACGTAATAGTGAGTGGAGGTGCTGGTGTGCATACCCCCGTTGTTATTGCTGTGGTGGTGCACATCGGTATTCTGCCGCTTGGCGACAACAGCCGCCTGCACCGTCAGGCGCGGAGAGTTGTTGTTCTTGTGCCAGGTGCCAATGCCCTTTACTGCTAAGGCGATGAAGCAGACGATGACGATGGCAAATATCGCGAAAACAAACACCCGCATGATGTCGAACCCCGTGTCAAAGCCGAACCAAAACCCCATATCCGTTCTCCTTCCGTATTTTTAGAATTGTTTTGCTTTACACCTTCTTCAAATGATGGGAGGCGGCCTTCAGCATAAGCTTCTTGGTACCCACCGTATCGAAGGCTACCTCCAGCAGTGCATCGCCGCCCATAGGCCGCACGGAGAGCACCAGGCCTCTGCCGAAGGCGTCGTGCTCCACCGTCTCCCCTGCCTGCAGCTGTATGTAAGAGGCGGTAGACGGCGCTTTTGCCGCTGTTCTGGCCGTATGCAGCGAGCCGGGACGGGACGCGGCAGGCACCTCGCGGCGCGTCGGTGCTGTGGTACCCTGACGTGTATAGCCGCCGTAACCGTAAGCGCAGCCATCATCGTCCCGAGAGTCCTCCCAGGCGTCGCTGCGGGATACCGGCTTGGACAGCCACTCCATGTTGTTCTCCGGGATCTCACTGAGGAACCGGGAGGGCATACAGGGTGTTGTTTTACCGTACAGCGTGCGCTGGCGGGCGTTGGTCAGCGTCAGCTTCTCTTTGGCGCGGGTCATGGCCACATAGCACAGCCGGCGCTCCTCCTCCATCTCGTCGCCATCGCCCATGGCGCGATTTCCGGGGAAAAGCCCCTCCTCCATGCCCACCACAAATACCTGGGGGAATTCCAGGCCCTTGGCGGCGTGCATGGTCATCATGGTCACGCAGTTGTCGCCGTCCACCCGGCTGTCCAGGTCGGTGTACAGCGCGATCTCATCCAGGAAGCCGGAGAGACTCGTCTCCGCGCCCTCGGCGTTTTCCAGGTAGGCCAGGATGCTGGAGCGCAGCTCCTGCACGTTCTCCAGCCGGCCCCGGCTCTCCATATCGTCCTTCTCCCGCAGGGTGGGCGTGTAGCCGCTTCGCTCGCAGATGTAATCGTAGAACTCCGGCAGCTCACTCTCCGGCAGGCGGCGGCGCATTTCCTCGATCATATCTGTAAAGGTTTTCAGCTTGCCAGCTGCATTTTTCAGCTCGGGGAATTCCTCCGCACGGCGGAATACGTCGTAGAGCGTCAGGCCGTGCTGTGTGGCAATAATCTGGGCCTTGTCCACGGTGGCCTGGCCGATCTTGCGGGCGGGAACGTTGACGATGCGCCGCAGGCGCAGATCGTCCGTGGGGTTGTTGATGACGCACAGATAGGCAAGCATATCCTTGACCTCGGCCCGGTCAAAGAACTTCAGTCCGCCATATATCTTGTAGGGGATGCCGCTGCGCTTGCAGGCGTATTCCAGCGCGTTGGACTGGGCGTTGGTACGGTACAGCACCGCACAGTCACCCCAGCTGCCGCCTCGGCGGTAGTACATCATGATCTGCCCCAGGACAAAGTTGGCCTCGTCGCTCTCGTTGAAGGTAGTCTTTACCGTCACCAGCTCGCCGCAGCCGTTCTCCGTCCACAGGGTCTTGCCCTTGCGGCCCTGATTGTTGCGAATGACCGCGTTTGCCGCGTCCAGAATGTTCTGCGTGGAGCGATAATTCTGTTCCAGCCGAATGACCCGCGCCCCCTTGAACTGCCGCTCAAAGCTGAGGATATTGGTGATATCCGCACCCCGGAAGCGGTAAATGCTCTGGTCGTCGTCACCTACCACACAGATGTTCCGGGCGGGGCCCGTCAGCAGCTTGGCCAGCTCATATTGCAGCGCGTTGGTGTCCTGATACTCGTCAATGAGGACATAGCGGAACTTCCGTTGGTAGTACTCCCGCACGTCCGGCGCCGTCTGCAGCAGGCGCACGGTGTGCCACAGCAGGTCATCAAAGTCCAGCGCATTGGCCTCACGAAGCTTTTTATTGTAAAGTGTATATACTTTACCCGTCCTTATTTTCCGCCAATCGTTGATCGATTGCCACTGCTCCAGAAATTCCTCCGGCGACTGCATATCGTTCTTGGCGCGGGAGATGACCGACTGCACCTCGCGGGGCGGAAACGACTTTTCCTCCAGCCCCAGCTCCTTGAGGATGTCCTTGACCACACGCTTGCTGTCATCACTGTCGTAGATGGTGAAGCTGCGGTCGAAACCGATGCGGTCGATATCACGCCGCAGGATACGCACACAGGCAGAGTGGAACGTGGACGCCCACACATCGGCGGCAGCCTCCTCCCCCAGCATCCGCCCCAGGCGATCCTTCAGCTCGTTAGCAGCCTTGTTGGTGAAGGTGATAGCCAGCACCTCCCAGGGACGGGCCGGTTCCACCGCGCAGAGATACTCCACGAGAGCGTGCTGCGCCGAGTCCGGCACCTTGGCATACTGCTCCAGAAACGATACCTCGTCCTCGCTGATGGGAATCGGTATCTCCTCGGTATCACTGCCACGACCATACCGCAGCAGATTGGCCACCCGGTGAATCAGCACGGTCGTCTTACCGGAGCCAGCGCCCGCCAACAGAAGCAGCGGCCCCTCCGTGGCCAGCACGCCCTGGCGCTGGCAGTCGTTCAAATTCTGATAATCCACCGCGATCGCATCGCGCCGGGCCTTGATAAAGCGTTTTTCCAGATCTGTCATAGAGGGGCCTCGTCTTTCTCGTTCGTTGCTCTCATTTTAATACAACTTCCGCGCCCGGTCAACCGCAAATGAAATTTATAGAATTTTTGTTCGATTTTGCTTGACAAGAACGCTTGTTCGATTTATACTATTACCAGAACAACAGTTCGAGCAAGGAGGACACAACTATGACAACTTTTGGTCTCATTATCACGCTGCTGGGCGCAGGTTCCATCGCCGCCAATATACTGCGGCTCATCGACTGTATTGACAGGCCGGCGCCCCGGCGCCGCCGCATGGCATAAAAGCATGGAGCTGCTGGACAAGCTGGCGATATTGTCGGATGCGGCCAAATACGACGCAGCGTGTACGTCCAGCGGCGTGCGCCGCGGATTCCGGCCTGGTATGATCGGCAACACCTCCTCTTCCATCGCCGGCTGCTGTCACAGCTTTTCGGCCGATGGGCGGTGCATCACGCTGCTGAAGGTGCTGTTGAGCAATGCCTGCGTGTACGACTGCAAGTACTGCGTCAACCGGCGCAGCAATGATATGCGCCGCGCCGCCTTCACGCCCCGTGAACTGGCGGAACTGACCATCGGCTTTTTCCGACGGAATTATATCGAGGGCCTTTTTCTCTCCAGTGGCGTACTGCGTGATCCGGACTACACCATGGAGCAGATGATCCGTGCCCTGCGTATCCTGCGGGAGGAGTATCGTTTCAACGGTTACATCCACGCCAAAGCTATCCCCGGTGCGGCGCCGGAGCTGGTGCATCAGCTGGGACTGCTGGCCGACCGGCTCAGTGTGAACATCGAGCTGCCCAGTCAGCAGGGTTTGCAGGCGCTGGCCCCGGACAAGACCCGGGAGGCGATCCTGCGCCCGATGGGACTGATCCGCGACGGTGCGGCACAGAGCAAGGCGGAGCTGGCGAAGTACCGGCACGCACCGGTGTTTGCCCCGGCGGGGCAGAGCACACAGCTGATCGTGGGCGCTACCGACGACAGCGACCGGCACATTCTGCACCTGACGGAGTCACTATATCGCAAGTACAGGCTGAAGCGCGTATTCTATTCCGCATATGTGCCGGTGGTGGAGAACAGTCTTCTGCCATCCCTGGACACCAAACCGCCTCTGCTGCGGGAGCATCGCCTGTACCAGGCGGACTGGCTCCTGCGGTTTTACGGCTTTCAGGCCGCCGAGCTGCTGGATGATGCCCACCCGGACTTTGACCCGCGGCTGGACCCCAAGTGCAGCTGGGCGCTGCGGCATCTGGACCAGTTCCCTGTCGAGGTCATGCGGGCGGATCTGGAGACGCTGCTGCGCGTTCCCGGAATCGGCCCCACCAGTGCGCGGCGCATCGTATCGGCACGGCGCTGCGGCGGTACCCTACGCTTTGAGGACCTGAAAAAGCTGGGCGTGGTGCTGAAACGGGCGCAGTACTTTATTACCTGCGGCGGGCGGATACCGGAGGGACTGCACTTCTCCCCCGCCACGCTGCCCCTGCAGCTGGAACGACTGGAGCGCGGTACGCTGCCTTCGGACCAGGCCGCACAGCTGTCTCTCTTTGATTCGGTAGGAGAAGCCGTATGAATGACGTGATTTATCAATATGATGGCAGCCTGGATGGTTTTCTGTGCTGCGTATATGAGAGCTATGTGTACAAGGAGGCCCCCGCCGCCTTCTGCTGCGACGAAGACCCTCTCTCCCTCTATGAAGTTCGCACCGTGATCACCCAGCCGGCGTACAGTCAGCGGGTCAGCCGCGGTATCGCCGCCCGGTCCGGCAAAGCGCTGGCCGTGGTGCGCCGCGGCTTTTTAACGTGTCTGCCGGACAAGGAGCTGCATCTGTATGCCTTCATCAGGAAGCTGCTGGCGGAGGGACCCGGCTTTATGCGCGATCTATCCGACCCGGCCTGCTATCCGCTGTATCGCGCCATCCGCCATATGAACGGCGAGCTGGAAAAACTGCGCGGTTTTGTGCGGTTTTCGGACTACGGCGGTACACTGGGCGCAGAGATCGAACCGAAAAACCGTGTGTTGCCGCTGCTGCGCGGCCATTTTTGCCAGCGTTACGCCAACGAGCAGTTTTTTATCTACGACCGCACCCATCGAGAGCTGCTGTTGTACGCCAACGGTAGATCCCGCATTACGCAGATTGAGCACTTTCAGCCCGCGCTGCCCGGAGAGGACGAGTTGTACTTTCGCTCGCTGTGGAAACAGTTTTTCCAAAGTGTCGCCATTCGGGAGCGCGAAAATCCCCGGTGTCAGAACACGTTTATGCCGAAACGGTATCGGGGGACCATGACGGAGTTTTTGCCTTTGGAATACGAAAAAGAGCAGGGCGCCTTGCCGAATCTGCCTGGTGCCTCCGGAACGGACGGCTGAGAGACAGATACCGGGAAAGCGTTTCACCTTTCCGTTACGAGGGAACGCCCATCCCGCCGATAACGGGATGAGCGTTCCGCAATAGAGCCCCCTCTGTCCTGATCCATTTTACATTCGAAATCGCGCTGCTGTCGAGACGCCTCCCTTTTTACGCCGTCTCTGCCCGAAGTCACTCCTCTGCCAGCAGGTCCCGCAGCTTTTGCAGGCTGCGGCGCTCCAGCCGCGAGACCTGGACCTGCGATACCTGTAAGATGCGGGCGGTCTGCTCCTGCGTCAACCCCTTGAAAAAACGCAGGAGAATGGTCTTCCGTTCTTTCTCCGGCAGTGCGTCGATGGCGTCCCGCAGGGCGATACGCTCCACCAGAGAGACGCTGGGCTCCTCGGCACATAGTGTGGACTCCAGCGTCAGGCCCTCCGCGGTCTCCTGCTGCAGAGAGTCCGGTGCGATCAGCGCCAGATCCACGGCGGCGATCTCCTCCGGTGTCATGCCGGTCTCCGCTGCCAGCTGTGACAGCTTTGGCTCACAGCCCAGACGCCCTTGCAGCCGTTCCCGTGCCGCCCAAAGTGTCTGCCCCTTTTCCCGCATGGTGCGGCCCACTTTTACCGGACCGTCATCCCGGAGGAACCGACGTATCTCGCCGGCGATTTTCGGCACGGCATAGGTGGAAAACTGCGTCCCGTATGTGAGGTCAAACCCCTTTACAGCCTTTACAAAGCCGATGCACCCCAACTGATACAGGTCATCCGTCTCCACACCGCAACCATTGTAACGACGGACGATGGACCAGATCAATCCCGCGTTCTCCGTCAGCAGCTGCGCCTCCGCCCGGTCATCGCCCTGCTGGGCCCGTTCCAGCAGTGCCAGCCGGTCGCTCATCGTACCGCCAGCCGCGGCGCGATCCGTTTACGCATCTGCACTGTGGTCCCCTTTCCCGGAACAGACCGCACTACCAACCGATCCGTGAAGCTCTCCATAATCGTAAAGCCCATGCCGCTGCGCTCGCTGCCGCCGGTGGTATACATGGGACGGCGGGCCTGCTCCACATTTTCGATACCGCGCCCCCAGTCGCGGATCGTGATCTCCAGCATCCCCCCTTTCAATATCTTTAGCTTCATCACCACCTTACCCAACTGATCCGGATAGGCGTGGACGATGGCGTTGGTCACCGCCTCGCTGACGGCGGTCTTGATGTCCCCCAGCTCATCCAGTGTGGGGTCCAGTTGGGCGGCAAAGCCTGCCGCCGCCACCCGCGCAAACCCCTCGTTGCTGCTGCGGCTCAGGAATTCCAGTGTCACGTAGTTTTCAGCTCGCGTCATATTATGTACTCCCTCCTCAAACGATCGTCACCATGCGTCCGACGCCCGACGCTTCGAACACCTTTCGTGGCTGCTGCGCCACATGATACAGCGTTACGGCGCCGCCCAGCTCCCGCATCCGCTGCCAACCCCGCAGCGCCACGGCGATGCCGGAGCTGTCCATAAATGTGACGCCGGAAAAATCCAGCACCAGCGACAGTGGCAGCGTCCGCTCGATCTCGCGCTCCAGATTTTCCAGCAGTCCTTTTGCCCCATGGTGGTCCAACTCGCCGACCAGAAAGAATGTCAGCGTTTGGCCTTCGTGTTTTGCCGATACTTCCATTTGAACGCTCCTTTTTCTTTGGTGTGTGCCGCAGGCCGTGCCTGCCAGAAAAAACTCCGCGGTTCGATGTTCTGCGTTGATTATAGACTATCCGACGCGCGGAATTTGTCGAAACCCGTCAGAAGGGCGAAAAATTTTGGAAAGCACCATGTTTTTCGGCGCCGGAACGGCGGTCGATCCAGCACAGCGAGCGAGCCGTATATATAGCGCATATTCCCGTTTGCGGACAAACAAAAAAGACGCCGAAAGGCGTCTTTTTTGTTTGTCCGGTCCTGCACACGGCGGGCTGGGCTTTGCTTTCGTTTTTACATCAGAATAACTGTGAAGCACTATGGCTTTACAGCTTCATCGCCGCAGCGGAGGCGTCCAGCTTAGCAATAAGCGCCCGGGCCTTTTCGGCCTTTTCGCGCTCCGCGTTGACCACGTTCTCCGGGGCACGAGAGGTGAAGGACTCGTTGGCCAGCTTGGCCTCGATGCGCTGGAGGTTCTCCTCCGCCTTTTTGCGCTCGGCGGCGATGCGCTCCAGCTCCTTGGCGATGTCCACCAGCTCCGCCATGGGCATATACACCGTGGCGTCGTGAGTGGCGACGGTCACCATGCCGGTCAGGTCGGCAGGCGCGGCGGTCAGCACCGTCAGCTCGCTGGCATAGGCCATGCGGGTGATGAAGTGTGCGCCCAGCTGATAGTTCTCCGGCTGCGCCGTCACAAGGATGACCTGAGCCTTGCGGCTGGGCGGCACGTTCATCTCGGCGCGGCGGGCGCGGATGGCGGAGATGGCGTCCTTGACGGCCTCCATAGCGGCCTCGGCCTCCGGGAAGTGCAGCGCATCCTGATACTCCGGCCACTCGGCGGAGATGAGGTACCGGCCCTCGTGGGGCAGCGCCTGCCAGATCTCCTCGGTGATGAAGGGCATGAACGGGTGCAGCAGCTCCAAGATACGCAGCAGCACATAGCACAGCACATTCTCGGCGGCCTGCTTTGCCTGCGCATCCTCGCCGTTCAGGCGGGTCTTGGTCAGCTCGATATACCAGTCGCAGTAGGTGTCCCAGATGAAGTCGTAGATCTTGGCGGATGCCACACCCAGCTCGTAGGCCTCCAGATTGTCGGTGACCTCGCGGATCAGGGTATTCAGCTTGCTGAGGATCCATTTGTCCTCCAGCTCCAGCTTCTCGGGCAGCTCGACCTTGTCGATGGACAAGTTCATCATGACGAAGCGGCTGGCATTCCAGATTTTGTTGGCAAAGTTACGCATGGCTTCGCACTTCTCCACGAAGAAGCGCATATCATTGCCGGGGCTGTTACCGGTGATCAGGTTGAAGCGCAGAGCGTCTGCGCCGTACTTCTCGGCCATCTCAAGGGGGTCAATTCCGTTGCCCAGGGACTTGGACATCTTGCGGCCCTTGTCATCGCGGACAAGGCCGTGGATGAACACGGTCTTGAAGGGCTCCTTCTTCATCTGCTCCATGCCGGAGAAGATCATGCGGGCCACCCAGAAGAAGATAATATCGTAGCCGGTGACCATGACGGAGGTGGGATACCAGTACTTCAGGTCGGGCGC
>ERZ1032641.55-NODE-55-length-15861-cov-14.378907_pt1 | contig 15861 bp, 17 predicted proteins | sample MGYA00517876_ERZ1032641 | MGnify/ENA primary metagenome ERZ1032641 (study PRJEB33719, sample SAMN04261397) | wastewater metagenome | biome: periurban shantytown; feature: human; material: feces | host: Homo sapiens | place: Peru: Lima | collected 2013-01-18 ...
GCTCTGGGCGCTGCCGAGTATGCCCGTCAGAAGGGTCTTGCCAAGAAGTAAGCCATACCATAGAAAACCGAAGCGGCCGCTGATCACTCAGCGGCCGCTTTTGAGTCTGTCAAAAAGGAATCCTTTTTGACAGAGGGGTGGGCTGCCTGACTGCAGCGCACTCGCTGCCCGCCGGAGGCGGACGGCTCGCACGTTTTCAGGCCGAGAAGTATTTTCTTCGCCGCACATGTCGCCGAAGAAAATGATCGGACTTTCTTTCGCCGCTCCGGCGGCGAAAGGCTATGAGGTTCTTTGGCAAACTCAGCGGCCGCTTTTGCCTATGCGGAGCATGGACGAAAGCAAATGCTCCCATTCAAGGCGGGCGTCCTTATTCCCAGTAGCCAGAGATGCCGTCCGGCGCGTGCGCCTTGCTCGGCGGGACGGCGTCGTTTTTCCGGTTGCCGTGCGGGACGCTGTGGTCGCGCGCCGCCGCGCGCTGATCGTGCCCGGTCGGCACCGGTGCGCTCTTGCGCCCGCCGTTTTTGTGATCGTTCATATTATCCTCCTTGTCAGTGGATGCCGCATACGGCGAGGATCAGCCCGTAGACCACGCTTGCGCCGATGCCGTAGACGATCACCGGTCCTGCGATCGTGAAGATCTTCACCGCCGTGCCCGTGACGAGCCCCTCGGTCTTGAATTCCAGCGCCGGCGATACGACGGCGTTGGCAAAGCCCGTGATCGGCACCAGCGACCCCGCTCCGGCAAAGCGCGCCAGATCGTCGTAAACGCCCAGCCCCGTCAGCAGCGCGCCGAGAAACACCAGCGTGATCGAGCACCAGACTGCCGCCGTTTCCGCCGCTGCACCGCAGGCTGTGTACAGGTCTGTCAGCGCCTGCCCGAGCGTGCAGATCGCGCCGCCGACCAGCCCCGCGCGCAGCAGATCGCCCCAGATGGGCGAGCGCGGCGAGAGCGAGTCGACAAAGGCCGCATATTCGTCGCTGCTCATGCGCATTGTCCTCATCTCCTGCGCACAGTATGACCGCACACGCGAAAACTATGCGCTGTGCAAAAAACAACACGGCCGCCGGATTTTCCCGGCGGCCGCGTTTTTCGATCGGTTGTTCGATCGGTTATTTATTTTAAATGTGTGATCCCTTCCAGCGCCAGCAGGCGGCGCTTTGTCTCCAGCCCGCCGGCATAGCCCGTGAGCGAGCCGTCCGCACCGATGACGCGGTGGCAGGGGATGAGGATCGGCAGCGGGTTGCGGTGGTTTGCCATGCCGACGGCGCGCGCTGCCCGCGGGCTGCCGATGGCGGCGGCGATCGCGCCGTAGCTGCGTGTCTCGCCGTAGGGGATCGTGCGCAGCGCCGCCCACACGCGCAGCTCGAACGCCGTACCGCGCGGATCGAGCGGCAGGTCAAACGTGCGCCGCGTGCGCGCGAAGTATTCGTGCAGCTGCGCCTCGGCCGCGTCAAGAAGCGCCGAAGCGTCCCGCGCGCCCTGCGTGCCGAAGCGGATGGCCGTGACAGCGTCCGCCGACGCGGTGAGCGTCAGCGCGCCGACGGGCGTCTCGATCGTGCGTGTGCTCACGCCTCGATCACCAGATTTTCCACGCCGGACTTTTCAAACTCATCCATGTATTCGTCCATGCGCGCGTTGAGCTCGGTCAGATCGGCGGGCTCACCGTCGAGACAGCCGAGATCGCGCCGCGCGAGCTCCTCGGCCAGAATGTCGAAAAACACGGCGTCCTCATAGTCGGCGATGGCCTCGTGAATGCCGCCGTTTTCGTATGCCTGCGAGGGGAAGATATGCCCCTGCCAGCGGGAGATGAGCGCGCTCATGCCGTTTCTGGCGCACAGCGCAAAGAGCTTCTCCTGCAAAATATCATAGTCCTCAAACCGGTCTTTCTCGCGCGTGGAGTTAAGGATCCAGTTGCCGATATAGACGAGATCCAGCAGCCGCCGGAACTCCTTGTCGGTGAGCTCAATGTTCATCCGGTCATCCCTCCCGACGGGAGCAGCGCCCCCGAAAAATGGCTGGCATCCGCAGCGGTCGGCGGCGGATGCGCTTGTGCTACCATTATAGCAAACGGTGACGGGAAATTCTACACCATTTTTCTGTTGCGAAGTTGGACAAAACAGTATATAGTAATAGAATCGCACAATTATGCAAAGGAGGCGGCATATGCAGGTCGTTATCACGATCGAGGGCTCTCAGGCGGATGTTCTGGAGCAGGAGCCGGACGAACAGGTGCAGTTTTCGACCGACGGGGAGTATAGCTGCGTTGACGGCTGCGGTATGCTCACCTATCCCGAGAGCGAGCTGACCGGCATGGCCGGTACGCTCACCACCATCACCTTTACGCCGTCAAACGCCGTGCTCAAGCGCACCGGCACCGTCACGAGCCGGATGGTTTTTGCCCCCGGCACGCGCAACACTTTTTTGTACCAGACGCCGTACGGCACGAGCACGGTCGGACTGGAGACGCAGCGCTACCGCTCCACGCTCGATGAGCGAGGCGGCGTGCTGGAGCTGCTGTACGTTGTGGATTTTGACCACGCCTGCGCCAACCGCAACCGGCTCAGGATCACCGTCAGAGAACAATAAAGATTATAGAATAGAGGGTAACTGATTATGGCCAATCGAATCGAACAGGCACGCGCCGCTGTGGATGCGTGCATCCGGGAAGCATATCTGCGTGCCGTCGCCGCGGGCGAACTGCCCGAGGGCGCGGAGATCCGCGGCAGTGTTGAGCAGCCGAAGGACACCGCCAACGGCGACTTTGCCGCAAACCATGCCATGGCATCGGCCAAGACCATGCACATGGCGCCGCGCAAGATCGCCGAGGCGCTCATTGCGCACATGGAGCTCGGCGGCTCGTGGTTTTCCGGCGTTGAGGCGGCAGGTCCGGGCTTTTTGAACTTCCGCCTGTCCGACAAGTGGTATCAGGACGTGCTGTCCGCCGTCGAGAGCTCCGGCGCGGACTACGGCCGTGTGGACGACGGTCACGGGGAGAAGGTCATGGTGGAGTTCGTATCCGCCAACCCCACCGGCCCCATGACGATCGGCAACGCGCGCGGCGGCGTGCTCGGCGACGCGCTCGCGTCCGTGCTCGAGCGCGCGGGCTACAATGTCTGGCGTGAGTTCTATGTCAATGACGCCGGCAATCAGGTCGACCTGTTCGGCAAGTCCATCGAGGCGCGCTACCTCCAGCTCATTGAGGGTGAGGACGCGGTCGAATTTCCGGACAACGGCTACCACGGCGACGACATCAAGGCGCTCGCCAAGCTCATCTACGAGCGCGACGGCGACAAGTATCTCACCGTGCCGAGCGCCGAGCGCTGCGCGGCGTTCGTGGCCTTCGGTCTGCCGTACAACATCGCGCGCATGCAGCGCGACCTTGAGCGCTACCGCATCCACTTTGACCAGTGGTTCCTCGAGAGCAGCCTGCATAGCTCCGGCTACGTGGCCGAGACCGTGCAGCTGCTCACGGATGCCGGTCTGACGTATGAAAAAGACGGCGCGCTCTGGCTGCGCAACACCGACCTCGGCGCCGATAAGGACGAGGTTCTGCGCCGCTCGAACGGCTTTTATACCTACTACGCGGTCGACATCGCCTATCACCGCAATAAGTTCATCGAGCGCGGCTTTGACCGCGTCATCGATGTCTGGGGCGCTGACCATCACGGCCACGCCATCCGCTTCGCTGCGACCATGCGCGCGCCCGCGCTCGGCCTTGAGGGACGCAAGCTCGACTTCCTCATCATGCAGATGGTGCGCCTCATGCGCGGCGACGAGATCGTCAAGGTCTCCAAGCGCACGGGCAAGGCGCTCTCGCTCGCCGACCTCATGGACGAGATCGGCGTGGACGCCTGCCGCTTCTTCTTCAATGCCAAGCCGGACACGCACCTCGAGTTCGACCTCGACCTCGCCGTGCGGCAGGACAGCGAAAACCCCGTCTACTACGTCCAGTATGCGCACGCGCGCATCTGCACGCTGCTGGCTGCCATGGCGGACAGCGGCTGCACCGTGCCCGCCGCGGCGGATGTCGACGCAGCGCTGCTCTCGACGCCGCAGGAGCGCGAGCTCATCAAGCAGCTCGCCATGCTCCCGGAGGAGATCCACCTCGCCGCGCGCGATTACGATCCCAGCCGCATCAACCGCTATGTGACGGAGCTGGCCGCGCGTTTCCACCGCTTCTACAATGTCTGCCGCATCAAGGACGCAGAGCCCCTCGTGCGCGACGCCCGCCTGAAGCTGGCCGACGCGACGCGCTGCGTGCTCGAGATCGGTCTGGGCATCATCGGCGTGACCGCACCGGAAAAAATGTGATTCGTACAAACACAAGCTGCCCTCTCCCGCGTATGCGGGGGAGGGCAGCTTGTTCGTATAGGCCCGAAAACGGCAACAACGTGCCGCCGGAGAGTGGCGACACGTTGCTGTCGAGAGAGCAAAAATAAGAAGAGAAAAGAAAAGAAATCGGAAGAACGTTGAGTTAATTTATTAACTAACGTGATTATTTTATAACACATTCCGTCGGCTTTGTAAAGTAAAAAGTGCGTATTTTTGCAAAATAGGCGTTTTGTCAAGAAAATATCAACCTCGCCGTCTGCTTTTGTGCACTTTGTCGTCCGCCTATGTACCCCAGAGACAGCGCACCAGCGCAGCGGCCGTGACAAAGCCGGTCACGTCGGCGACGATGGCGGCGGGGATCGCCCAGCGGCTGTGCCGGATGCCGCATGCGCCGAAATAGACCGCCAGCACGTAGAACGTCGTCTCGGTTGAGCCGAGCATGACGGCGGCGGTGCGCCCGATGTGGGAATCTGCGCCGTAGGTCTGGATGATGTCGCTTGCGGCGGCCAGCGCACCGCTGCCGCTGATCGGCCGCACGAGCAGCAGCATCGCCGTCTCGGGCGGGATGCCGAGCCGCGCCAGTATGGGCGCGCACATCCGCGTGAGCGCCTCGAGCGCGCCGGATGCGCGCAGCATGCTCACGGCGGTCAGCAGCGCTACAAGCGCAGGGAAGATGCGCATGACGGTTTTCAGCCCGTCGCGCGCGCCGTCAGTCAGCGCAGAGAACACATCCGTCCCGGTCAGCACGCCGTAGAGCCCGACTCCCGCCAGCAGCAGCGGCACGGTCAATGTCAGCAGTCCACTCACGGCCATATGCGCGCGAGCCCCTTTCCGGCCAGCAGCCCCGCCGTGACCGAGCAGAGTGAGCTCACCCATACGGCGGGCAGAATGTCGAACGGTACGGCAGCGCCCGCCGCCTCGCGCACGGCGGCGATCGTGACCGGCAGCAGCTGGATCGAGGCCGTGTTGAGCACCACCAGCAGGCACAGCTCGTCGCTGGCGGTGTCGCCGCGCAGCTCGCGCGCCATTGCCTGCGCCGCGCGCACACCGGCCGGTGTCGCTGCGTTGCCGAGTCCGAGCAGATTCGCGCTCACGTTCATGCTCAGCGCATCGAGCGCCTGCACATCGCGTGCGGCGTGCGGGAACAGCCGCCGCAGCACAGGCCGCAGCAGCCGCGACAGTCCGCCCGCGATGCCGCAGCGCCGCATGAGCACCATCACGCCCGACCACAGGCAGATCATACCGCCAACCGTCAGGCAGAAATCCACTGCCTGCTGCACGCCCTGCGCCGCCGCTGCGCCGAGCTGCGCACCGCGTCCGGACGCCGCGCCGAAGGCCAGCGCGACGCATATCATGCTGACCCATATCCGGGACAATGCCATCGTGGTCGCTCCTTTCTATAAAAAATTTTAAGTTTTCGGTGATTATTCACAAAAACATATTATGCGCAAGAGAACCAAAATATGCAAATGGTAGAAAAACGTAAATTAGCTGTGAACGTTTGTCGAATCCGTTGACATTTTGACAACCTTTGGTATAATGCAGTTGTTGAAATGAATGATTTTTGAGTCATCCTTTCCCTTATCCCATACGTATTGGAGGACACATTTATGAAATCTACAGGTATTGTTAGAAAAGTAGACGAGCTCGGCCGTATCGTGCTTCCCATCGAGCTGAGAAGAACGCTCGGCATCGAGGAGAAGGACCGCATCGAGATCTTCGTGGATGGTGAGTCCATCATCCTGCGCAAGTATCAGCCGGCCTGCATCTTCTGCGACAACGCGAAGGACATCATCAACTACAAGGGCAAGAACATCTGCCCCGACTGCATCCGCGCCATGAACGAAAAGCTCTGAGCGGAGCTGAAAAAAGTCCCCTGACCTCAGGTCAGGGGACTTTTTTTCGCCAAAATCAAAATAATTTTGAGATAGAAATCGATTCCATCATGCTCAGATGTTGAGCGCCATCTGATACAATTCGTTTTTGCCGAAGCCGGTGTCGGCGGCGGCGAGCTTGCACGCCTCCTTGAGCGCGCGGCCCTCGCTGCGGTAGCGCGCCACGATCTCCAGCGCCTGCTCGGCCGTGACCTCGGGCTCGGAGCGCTCGGGCGCGCCGCGCAGCACGAGCACGAATTCGCCCTTCGGCGCGTTTTCGGTGAAGTATGCCACGGCGCCGTCGAGCGTCGTGCGCAGCGTCTGCTCGTGCAGCTTTGTCAGCTCGCGCGCGAGCGTGATCTCCCGCTCGCCGCCGAACGTATCGCGCAGGTCGCTGAGCGTGCGCAGCAGCTTGTGCGGCGCTTCGTAGAAGATCATGGTGCGCGTCTCGCCCTGCAGCCGCTGCAGATGCTCGCGGCGGGTCTTGCCGCTCACGGCGAGAAAGCCCTCGAAGCAAAACTGCTGCGTCGGCAAGCCGGACACGGCCAGCGCGGCGATGGCGGCGCACGGGCCGGGGATGACCTGCACGTCGATGCCCTGCTCGGCGCACTGGCGCACGATGTCCTCGCCGGGGTCGGAGATGGCGGGCATGCCGGCATCGGTCACGAGCGCGCACGTCTCGCCCGCGAGCAGCCGCGCGACGATCTTCTCGCCGCTGGCGTACTTGTTGTGCTCGTAGTAGCTCACGCACGGCTTTCTGATCTCAAAGTGGTTGAGCAGCTTTGCAGTCACGCGCGTGTCCTCGGCGGCGATGAAGTCGGCGCTGCGCAGCGTCTCCAGCGCGCGCACGGACAGGTCGCCGAGGTTGCCGATCGGCGTGCCGACCAGATACAGTGTTCCGCTCATGGTTGCGTCCTCCTGTGATAAATTCTGCGGATCTCGTCCGAGTCCGCGCCGTCGGGCGTGCACAGCGCCAGCGGCGGCAAAACGGTGAGCCCCGGCTTTCCGCCGCGGCGCGCCTCGACCAGTACGAGGTTGGGCGCGGCGTCGGCCTTGTATGCCACGGTGCGCAGGCGCTTGGGCTCGAGCCCTGCGGCCGTGAGCGTGCACAGCAGCTCGCTGAGCCGCTCCGGCCGGTGTACGAGCGCGGCCGAGCCGCCCCAGCGCGTGAGATAGGCCATGGCGGCGCAGATGTCCTGCATGGTGCAGGTGCGCTCGTCGCGCGCGTGCGCCCGCATCGGGTCGGGCGAGGTGTAGCCGCTTCCGGCGGCGAAATACGGCGGGTTTGCAACGACGAGGTCGAAGCTCCCGGCGGGGAGCAGCGTGCGGTGCGCGCGCAGGTCGGCGCAGAGGATCTGCGCCCGGTCGCTCAGACCGTTTGCTCTGATGTTGTCGCGCGCGAGCTGCGCCGCGTCCGGCTGCAGTTCAATGCCGACGGCGGTCGCCTGCTCCAGCGCGCGCAGCAGCAGCACCGTCAGCACGCCCGCGCCGCAGCCGAGGTCGGCAATGCGCCGTGCGCGGCGCTGCGCCGCAAAATCGGCCAGCAGCACGCTGTCCGTGCCGAGGGCAAACCCCGCGCCGGAGCGCACAAAGCGCGGTCCGTCGGGCCACAGGTCGTCATATTCCGGTTGGGTCATGGCGCACGCTCCTTCCGTTGCCGTCATATAGACAGAGGCGATATGCAGCTTGCATATCGCCTCATTCGTTTGCGTTGTTCTCCGAGCGGAACTTAGTCGACGGAGATCGCACCCACCGGGCAGTTCGCAGCGCAGGTGCCGCACTCCATGCAGCTGTCCGCGTTGATGACGTACTTGCCGTTGCCCTCGGAAATTGCCTCAGCCGGGCAGTTGGCGGCGCAGGTGCCGCACATGACGCAATCATCGCTGATAACAAAAGCCATTGTCGTTACCTCCTATGTTTTTCACCGGGTATCGCTACCACTGGTATGAGAGTCATTGTAGCACAAAAATCTGAAAAATCAACCGCGTTTTTCGAAATTTGAAAATGTGTGCTGATTAAAACCCGGGAAGACGTGGAAATAATACAAATCAGTTTCCCGGATTCGGCACATTCCTTGCGCCGGCCGGAGGATAATAGAGGCGTATGACCGGCGAAGGAGGCAAACGATCTATGCGCGGCAGCGAAAGGTTTACACAGCGGGCATCCACGGCGATCCGCAAGGCGCACGATGCGGCGGCGGGAATGGGACACAGTTATGTGGGCACGGAGCATATCCTGCTCGGGATCATCCGGGAGGGAGAGGGGCTCGGCGCGCGCATTCTGGCGGACAACGCGCTTACCGATTCCGTGCTCACGCGCATGGTCACGGAGACGGTCGGGCGCGGCGTGCCCGGCACGCCCGAGCAGGGACTCAGCCCCCGCGCGCGGCACGTCATCGAGCTGGCCGCCGAGGATTCCAACCGCCTCGGTCACTGCTATGTCGGTACGGAGCACCTGCTCATGGGCATCCTCCGCGAGGCGGACAGCGCCGGGGCACGCATCCTCGTGGCGGCGGGCGGCGACCTCAACAAGATCTATACGGACATCATGGACGTCTTCGGCCGCCCGGAGTATAAGCCCCGGCCGCAGCAGGGCGCGCCGCGCGCACAGCCGCGCCGCGCTGCCGAGACGAAAACGCTCGACCAGTACGGCCGCGACCTCACGGAGCTTGCCGCAGCCGGACGTATGGATCCGGTCATCGGCCGCGACCGCGAGATCGAGCGCGCCATCCAGATCCTCTCGCGCCGCAGTAAGAATAATCCCGTGCTCATCGGCGAGCCCGGCGTCGGCAAGACGGCGGTGGCCGAGGGGCTCGCGCAGCGCATCGTCGACGGCAGTGTGCCCGAGGACCTGAAGTGCAAGCGCATCGTGAGCGTGGATCTGACGGCTATGCTTGCAGGCACAAAGTACCGCGGCGATTTTGAAGAGCGCGTCAAATGCGTCCTGCAGGAGGTGCAGCGCTCAGGCAGCGTCATCCTCTTCATCGACGAGCTGCACACGATCGTCGGCGCGGGCTCTGCCGAGGGCGCGATCGACGCGGCGAACATCCTCAAGCCCGCACTCGGGCGCGGTGAGCTGCAGATCATCGGCGCGACGACGCTTGAGGAGTACCGCAAGTATATTGAAAAGGACGCGGCGCTCGAGCGGCGCTTTCAGCCCGTGCGCATCGCAGAGCCAACGCCCGAGCAGAGCCTGCAGATCCTGCGCGGCCTGCGCGCGCGGCTCGAGGCGCACCATCGCCTGAAGATCACGGACGAGGCGCTCGACAAAGCGGTCGCACTCTCGGTGCGCTATATCGGCGACCGCTGGCTGCCGGACAAAGCCATTGACCTCGTCGACGAGGCGGCCTCACGTGTGCGGATGCAGGCACTGGTGCAGCCCGAGCGGGTGCACACGCTCGAGACGCAGCTCGCCGCCGCAGCGGCGGAGATGGAACGCGCCGTGCGTGCGCAGGACTTTGCGCGTGCGGCCGCCCTGCGGGAGCGTGAACAGAAGCTGCGTGCGGAGCTGCGCATGCAGCGCAGCCGCTGGGAGCAGGCCAATTCCGGCTCTGTGCGCGCCGTGACGGGCGAGGACGTGGCCGAGATCGTCTCGCTCTGGACGGGCATCCCGGTCGCGGGCATCACGTCAAGCGAGAGTCAGCAGCTGCTGCAGATGGAGGCGTCGCTGCGCCGCCGCGTCGTCGGGCAGGAGGAGGCGGTGTGCGCGGTCTCAAACGCCATCCGCCGCAGCCGCGTCGGGCTCGGCGATCCGAACCGGCCGATCGGCAGCTTTCTCTTCCTCGGACCGACCGGCGTCGGCAAGACGGAGCTCTGCCGCGCGCTTGCCGAGGCGCTCTTCGGCGACGAGCAGGCGCTCATCCGCGTGGATATGTCGGAATATATGGAGCGGCACAGCGTCTCGCGGCTCATCGGCTCGCCGCCGGGGTATGTCGGACACGAGGAGGGCGGCCAGCTCACGGAAAAGGTGCGGCGCAAGCCCTATGCCGTCGTGCTCTTCGACGAGATCGAAAAGGCGCACGAGGACGTCTTCAATCTCCTGCTGCAGGTGATGGAGGACGGGCAGCTCACGGACTCGCTCGGGCGCAAGGTGAATTTCCGCAATGCGGTCGTGGTCATGACCTCGAACGTCGGGGCGAAGGCCATCACCGACAGCCGCCGCAGTCTCGGCTTTGCCCAGCAGACGGGCGCGGATGCGGGACGCACGGATGCCGAGATCCGCAGCATGGTCATGTCCGATCTGAAAAAGACGTTCCGGCCGGAGTTTCTCAACCGCGTCGACGAGATCATTGTCTTTCACAAGCTCACGCGCGCCGATACCCGCCGGATCGCGCAAAAGCTCCTTGGCACGGTCAACCGGCGCATGGAGCGCGCAGGCGTGGAGCTGCGCGTGCCGGATGCGGCGCTTGATGCGCTCTCGGCGACGGGCTACGACCCCGTGTACGGGGCGCGGCCGCTGCGCCGGGCGATCCAGAGCACGATCGCCGATCAGGCGGCGGGGATGCTGCTCGACGGCTCGCTCCGGCGCGGCGATGTGGTCACAGCGCAGGTGCGGGAAGGAAAAATTGTTTTGACGAAAACGTGCGAACGTGGTATGATAACGCCCTGAATGTAATCTGGACGGAGGCGTACCCCAACATGGAACAAACTATGCAGATGGAAAACAAGGCGGTCTATCTTGACCCGTTTCGTTATAATGAGTTCGAGGGCTTCAATTCCCACAACCACATCGTCGTCACCGAGGTCGGCGACGGCACCAGCGTTGTCGAGGTCAAGCTCGCGCAGGAGAGTCTCAACCCGCTCGGCATGGCGCACGGCGGGCTGATCTTCACGCTCTGCGACGTGGCGACCGGCGTCGCCGCGCGCACCGGCGGGCGTATCACCGTGACGCTCGACAGCAACATCCATTTCCTGCGCCGCGCCAAGGACACGGAAAAGCTCGTGGCGCGCGGCCGCGTGGTCAAGGCAGGCCGCACGACCGGCCTTGTCACGGCGGAGGTGTTCGACGATACGGACAAGCTTATCGCGACCGCAGACATGACGGTTTACTATGTGGACGAGAACACATACACGGACCCCGCGGCGCAAAAGTAAGCACGGAATAAGAAAAAGAGACGTCTGGAGACGTCTCTTTTTTTGTTCAGCCTTCGGCGCGGATGAGCGCCGTGCCGGGGTAGTAGTGCGCGAGGATGTCGGCGTAGCCGCTGCCCTGCACTGCCATGACGTTCGCGCCGTACTGGCTCATGCCGACGCCGTGGCCGCTGCCGGTGACGGTGAAGGTGAATATCCCGCTGCCGTACGTGACGGTAAACGCCGCCGAGCGCAGGGAAAAGAGCGCGCGCACCTGCGCACCCGTGAGTGTCTCCGAGCCGACAGGGATGCTCGCCACGCGGCCACTGTCATCGAGCACCGGCGTGCCGAACCACACGCTCGGATCGTCGCCGAGCACACAGTCCGGATAACGGTCCAGCACGGCATCCTGCACGGCGTCGGCTGCGATCTCGGCTGTGGAGACGTAGTTCGGCACGTCCTGCGCCGTCTCCGGGGAGGACACGCTCACAAGATACGGCGCATCACCGCCCCAGAGTGCGGCGCTGCACTCGGTCGACCCGGCGGACGCGGCGTGAAACACCGCGCGGATGAGCTGCCCGTCGTAGACGAGATACTGCCCGTCCGTGTCGGCAACGGCCTGCCGGATGCGCGCCATGTTGTGCGCATAATCCTTGCCCCACTGCGCGCGCAGCGCCGCATCGTCCTTGTGCGCGCAGCAGCAGGTGTACCGGTCGCAGATGCCGGCCTCCGGATGGTTTGCGCCGCCGCCGCGCACGCGCCGGAGAATGTAGGTGCGCGCGGCGACGGCCTGTGCCCGCAGCGCCTCGGGCGCGAAGGAGGCGGGCATCTCGGCGGCAACCACGCCGGGCAGCCAGTCGGCCATGGTCGTTTCAATGAGCGCATCGCCGCACAGTGCCGTGATGGGCGTTGCGCCGTCGGGCGCGACGTTGTCCGACACCGGTACGGACGGGGCGGGCGGTGAAGCCTCCTCTCCGGCCGGGGCGAGCGTGACCGCAAGCCACGGGATCAGCAGCGACAGCGCCACGAGCAGCAGCGACAGCAGAAAAACCCTGCGCATCCGCACCGCCTCCTTTCTGCCGCGCGGGGCGTTTTGTGCCTTGACGCAGCGGGGAAATCAGTATAAAATAGCTCTGTTAAATATGTATTGGGACAGGTAGTTTGTTATGCGCAAAAATGCTTGGGTGATCTGCTGCTGTACAGCTGTGCTGTCGGCATTCGGGATCTTTTTTCGCTGGCTGCAGGATCAGGCCTGCTTTGAGGCCGAGACCGGCCTTGCCGTACACGGAAGCATCTGGCCGTACGTCGTCGCGCTGATGATCGCCGTTGCCGCGGCGGTGCTGGCCGTGGTCTGCTTCCGGGTAAAGAATCAGCCGCACACCAGCTTTCCGGACTCGCTTCCCGCGGCGTTTGCGGCGTCAAAGCGTGCGCGCGCGGTCGGCGGTGTCCTGCTCGGCGCGATGCTCGCGCTCGGCGGCCTTTGGCTGCTGCTGAGCAGCGGCGCGCTCTCCGAGCCCGGCCTGCAGCGTGTGCTTGCCGTGCTCGCGGTCGTGACGGGTGTGGTGTTCGCGCGCCAGATGCTCGCCCCCGGTGAGCGGGAGAATGACGCCGGCGCGCTCGTGTGTGCGTCCATGCCGATGGTGCTGCTCGTGTTCTGGCTGATCGTGAGCTACAAGGTCAACATCATCAACCCCACCATCTCTGCCTACGCGGTCGAGATCCTGGCGCTGTGCGCCGCGCTGATCGCGTTTTATGAGCTTGCGGGTTTCGTCTATGGCCGCCCGAAAGCCGTCAAGAGCATTTTCTGGAGCCAGTTTGCGGCGTTCCTGTGCATCACCGCCCTGCCGGATGACCGCGCCGGCGCGCAGCAGCTTATGCTGGTCGCCATTGCGGGCATGCTGCTGTTTCAGTCTTACCTGACCGCGTCCAACATCCGCCCGGCTGTATCCGGGCCGGTCGGCGGCGCGCAATAAGCTGTGAAAAAAGCCTGCACGGTGTATGCCATGCGGGCCTTTTCATATACGGATACCGGCCGTTACCGGGGAGGAGATCATTTATGAACAACATCTTAGCCCAGCTCAACAGCGCACCTATGTACGCGATCTGCGGCGGCATCATCGCGTTCGTCGCGGCGGTGTGCGTCGTGTTCCTTGTGCGCTCGTACCGCGCGGGTCTGGCCATCGGCATGGACCCCGCACGCATGAAGCGCGCCATCACGTCGAGCGCCACATTCTCGGTCCTGCCGAGTGTCGGCATCCTGCTCGGCGTCATCGCCCTGTCCGGCAGCCTCGGCACGCCGTGGCCGTGGCTGCGCCTGTCCGTCATCGGCGCGCTGCATTATGAGACGCAGGTCGCGCAGGCTGCCGCCGAGCAGGTTGGCATGCACGCGCTGTCCGCCGCCGAGATGACGCCGCAGGCCTTTGTGACGATCGCCCTGCTGATGAGCTTCTGCATCATCTGGGGTATGCTCCTGTCCATCTTCTTCAATAAGCGCTACCTCAAGCGCCTCGGAAACGACGGGGCGAAATCCGCCTCCGGCGTCGGCTTCGGCGACAGCGCCATGACGGCCATGTTCATCGGCCTCGTCTGCGCGTACATCGGCAGCTACATCGGCGCGTTCGTGTCCGGCGAGGGGCTGTTCACCTGCGTCGGCGACTGGACGCCGCTGGTGGTCGTGGCCGTGTCGGCGGCGGCGATGGCGCTGTTCGTGTATCTGGCCGAGAAGAAGAATATGGCATGGCTCGAGAGCTTTTCCATCGCCGGCAGTATGCTCATCGGCATGGCGGCGGCCGTGCTCGTGCGCCTGTAAGGAGGGGATATCATGAACGAAACCGAACGCAAAGTGTATCTGGAACAGTTTAACCGCCGCACGCACGTGCTCGGCCGCGCCGTGTGCGTGATCACGCTGGTGCTGCTTGTCGGCGCACCGTTTCTCATCGGCACGTTTCTCGGCGCGATGCCCGACATGGGCGCCGTCGGCAAGGGCTTTTTGTCCGTCGGCGTTGTGTGGGCGGTCGCAAGCGTGGCGGAGTTTCTCATCTACACGCCCATGCTCGGCGCTGGCGGCGGCTATCTCGCCTTCATCACCGGCAACCTCATCAACATGAAGATCCCGTGCGCGGTCAATGCGCGCGACATTGCCGGCACCAAGACCGGCACTGCGGAAAACGAGATCATCTCGACGCTCTCGATCGCGACAAGCTCGCTCGTGACCATCGTCGTGCTCGCGCTCGGCGTGGCGCTGCTCGTGCCGCTGCAGCCCGTGCTGCAGAGCCCCGTGCTCCAGCCGGCGTTTGCAAATGTCGTCCCCGCGCTCTTCGGCGCGATGGCGTATCAGTATTTCCGCAAGAACATCCGCGTTGCCATTGCGCCGCTGGTCATGATGAGCGTGCTGTTCATGCTTGTCCCGTCGCTGACGGGCTCGACCAGCTTCATGATCGTTCCGAGCTGTGCGCTGGCCATCGGCATCGCCTACGCGCTCTACCGCAAACAGAATCAGGAGGGTGAAACAAAATGAAATTCCGTCCCGGATATCTCGCGCTCGCACCGCTGGCCCCGCTGGGAGCGGCGGTGGCGCACGCCGTGCTCATGCCGAAGAAAAAATCCGCCTATCAGCCGCAGCCGGATGCAGACCGCGCCATGGCTTACGCTGAAAAGCTCGCCGCCATGATCCGCTGCGACACCACGTCGTATGCCAACGTCTATGCCCCGGAGCGCTTCGAGCGCTTCCACGCGCAGCTTGCGCAGCTGTTCCCGCTCGTGCACGAAAAGCTCGAGCGCACGGTCATCGACGGCAACCTGCTCTTCTGCTGGAAGGGCAAGGCGCATGACCGTCCGATCGTGCTCATGAGCCATCAGGACGTCGTGCCCGCCGAGGGCACGTGGTTGCACGCGCCGTTTTCCGGCGACATTGCCGACGGCAAGGTCTGGGGACGCGGGGCGTCGGATACCAAGGCCTCACTCATGGCGTTTTTCCAGGCGGTCGAGGAGCTGCTTGCCGCCGGCTATGAGCCCGCCAACGACGTCTATCTCTCCTCGTCCTGCACGGAGGAGTGGGCGGGCGACGGCGCGCCGAAGCTCGTCGCCGAGCTCAAGCGCCGCGGTGTGCGCCCGTTTCTCGTCTGCGACGAGGGCGGCGGCATCATCACCGAGCCGATCGGCGGCATCCCCGGCAACTTTGCCATGGTGGGCGTGTTTGAAAAGGGCAAGGCGGATGTGAAATTCACCGCCCGCAGCAACGGCGGCCACGCCAGTGCGCCGATGGCGAACAGCCCCATCGCGCGCCTGTCCGCGTTCGTGACGGACGTGGAAAAGCACGACCCGTTCCGCAGAAAGTTTCTGCCGGAGGTCTCGGCCATGTTCGCGCGCCTTGCGCCCTATGCGCCGTTCGGCCTGCGGCTCGTGATGGGCAACCTCTGGCTGTTCCAGCCGCTGATGAAGCTGGTGCTGCCGCGCGTGTCGGCGCAGGCAGGCGCGATGCTGCACACGACGATCGCCTTCACGATGCAGTCCGGAGCCGATGCGTATAACGTCCTGCCGCAGGAGGCGACGCTCGGCGCGAACATGCGCTTCATCCCGCATCAGG
>ERZ1032641.56-NODE-56-length-15471-cov-5.765244_pt1 | contig 15471 bp, 10 predicted proteins | sample MGYA00517876_ERZ1032641 | MGnify/ENA primary metagenome ERZ1032641 (study PRJEB33719, sample SAMN04261397) | wastewater metagenome | biome: periurban shantytown; feature: human; material: feces | host: Homo sapiens | place: Peru: Lima | collected 2013-01-18 ...
GAATTCTTAACGTCTCTTTAATGTATCTTTACTGTATCATACAATATTCAATTTGTAAAACGCATCATATTCATCAAAATCATGAAAAATACTTTGCACCGCACAACACGGTGTGGTATACTGGCGCAAAGAGAGGAGCGTGGGCGCATGAGCGTGGCAAAATACCAGATCTTTTTGAAAACGGTGGAGCGCGGCAGCTTTACAGCGGCGGCGCGGGAGCTGAGCTTTACCCAGTCCGGCATCAGCCATGCCATCAGCTCGCTGGAGGAGGAGCTGGGCGTTTCCCTGCTCATCCGCAGTCACGGCGGTGTCACCCCCACGGCGGATGGCCGGGCGCTGATGCCCTATTTTGAGAAGATGTGCGCCATGCAGCACCAGCTGGAGCAGCGGGCCGCCGACCTGCGAGGGATGGAAACCGGTCTGGTGAAGGTCGCCACCTTCACCAGCGTGTCGGAAAAGTGGCTGCCCAACATTCTCAAGACATTTCAGGAGCTGTACCCCCGCATCGAATTTGAGCTGCTGCCCTCCAACTTCAACAATGAGATCAGCGACTGGGTACTCAATGGGCAGGCGGACTGCGGCTTTATCAGCCTGCCCGCCCCGGCGGAAAAGTATCTGGACTGCTGGCTTTTGCAGCAGGATCAGTGGAAGGTCATCGTCCCCTGCGGACACCCGCTGGCCGGCGCCGACCCCTTCCCGCCGGAGGCACTGGAGAAGTACCCCCTGATCCTGCTGGACGAGGGGGACGACTATGAGATACAGGCCGTGTTCGACACGCTGGGCATCACGCCGAAGATCCAGTACACCGTTCAGCAGGACCAGACCATTCTGGCCATGGTGTCCAACGGGCTGGGCATCAGCATCATGGAGGAGCTGATGCTCTACCGCTGCGCCTACCCGCTGGTGGCCTGTTCTCTGCCCCAGCCCTTCTACCGGAACATCGGCGTCTGTGTCAAGGACAAAAACGCCCTGTCCAACAGTACCCGCGCCTTTATCGACCACACCCGCCGCTGGGTGCTGGCCAACTTCCCCGACGGCTGGAATGCACCGCCGCCCACCACCCGCTGAAAAAAGCAAAAAAGAAAGACCTGCCGGGCAGGTCTTTCTTTTTTGTGTGTTTTTTATTCGCGGCGCAGCGCCTCGATGGGGTTGAGCTTGGAGGCCTTCACCGCCGGTACGAAGCCGAACACCACGCCGATGCACATGGAGAAGGCCACGGCGATGATGCAGGCCGGTACGCTGATGGCCACCGGCGTGCTCATCACATGGGACATCATCTCCGCAAGGCCGATGCCGCAGCCCACGCCCAGTATGCCGCCCATGCTGGTCAGCACCGCCGCCTCCGTCAGGAACTGCCAGCGGATCCGGCTCTGCTGGGCGCCGATGGCGATCTTCAGGCCGATCTCGCGGGTACGCTCCGTCACCGACACCAGCATGATGTTCATCACGCCGATGCCGCCCACCACCAGAGAGATGGCGGCGATCCAGATCAACTGCTTGTTGGAGCTTTCGGACAGGCTTTGCAGCTGGCTGGCCTGCTCCAGCAGGTCCTTGGACTGGTACTTGAACGTGTCGCCGGAGATAACATGACCGTTCAGATACTCCGCCACGTTGTTGCCGGCGGTGGTCATATCGTTGGTAGACGTGGCACGGACCGCCACGGACTGGGGCTCGTCATAGCGATAGACGATGGGCCAGCAGCTATCGGGGATAAACACCGTGCCGGAGGTATTGCCCGTGTACATATAGTAGTCGTTGAGGTTATTGATCACCGGCTCGGAGGTCACCCGCGGGGAGATCACGCCTACCACGGTGAACGGCTCGCCGGAGATCTCCATGGTGCCGCCGATGGGGTTTTCACCCTGAAACAGGCTCTGCGCCGTCTTGGTGTCGATGAGCGCCACCTTCCGACAGTTGGCAAAGTCCGACGCGCTGAAGCCCCGGCCGTAGTTAACGGCATAGTCCGCCGCGGCCAGATAGTGGCTGTCGATGCCGTACAGGTTGCCGCTGAAGGAGTTGTTGCCCACATACACGCCGTCGGGCCACTGGCGCTGGTGGTACAGCGCCACATCCGCCACGCTGTCCAGCTTGCTCATTTCGTCGCGCATCTCCTCGGTGATGACGCTGACGCCCTGGGGCAGCGCCATATAGCCCAGCTCCACCTGATTGCCGTCCTGCGTCAGCTGGACACGCACCACGTTGTTGCCCGCGCCGATCAGATTCTCCTTGATCTGCTCGTTGGTACCCTGAATGGTGGACACGATGGTGATGATGGCGGCAATGCCGATGATGATGCCCAGCATGGTCAGGAACGACCGCAGCTTGTGGCTCCAAACGCCCTGAAAGGCGAGATTGATATTTTCTAACATACCTTCGCCCTCCTTACATACCGCCGTACAGCTGATCCGCCGTGGCCTCCACCGTGGCGGCGCCCGGCTTCACATCGCGGCCATAGGGGAACGCCACCAAGTCCTCCACCGTCAGGCCGCCGCGGATCTGGGTGTAGCTGCCCCACAGGTCGCGGCCCGTCTGGACCCAGCGCTGCTCCAGCTTGCCGTCCTCACCCCGCGCCAGCACATAGCTCTTGCCGTTTTCGGTGCGGATGAACATGGTTTGCAGGTACAGGCTGCTGCCGCTGGTGTCCACGGTCTTCTGATAGGACATATCCACATAGTCGCCGGCCTGCAGGTTGGCGTCCTCGGACACAAATACCTTAAAGGGGTAGTAGGACACGTTGCTGTTGGAGTCTCCGCCCCAGGAGCTGCCGTTGGTCGTAGGGAAATCGCTGATCTCCACGATCTTGCCCTCACAGCTTGCGCCGGTCATCCAGCTGCTGATCTGCACCGTGTCGCCGATCTTGACGGTACCCAGATCCAGCTCGCCGATGGAGCCGGTAACGTAGTAACCGCCGCCGCCGGAGACCTCCACCACAGGCTCGCTGTTGTTGAAGGCCTCTTTCGCGTCCCGCACGACCTTCACAACGCCGTCGACCTCGCTGTACACGTTGCCGTCGCCCAGTTCCTTTTTCTTCTTATCCAGCTCAATTTGCGCCTGTCTGACAGCGCGCTGGGTGGAATAGACCTCTTTCTCCGTACTGGCGATCAGCGCCTTCAGTTCCTCCTTGGTGAGGGAGGTATCCAGCAGCTCCTTGATCTTGTCCAGTTTCTTTCTGGCCTCCTTGATCTCCTTGGTGTTCTTCGTGGAGTAGGTGTCCTCATAGGGCGGCAGATCGCTGAGCATCTTCAGCTTTACCGGCGCGGCGGTATCCCCCGCCACGAGGTACACGCCGTAGCAGGTGACGGCGCCGTTTTTCACGTTGCCCGCCTTCTCCACCAGCACCACATACGCACTGGCGCGGTTCTTGAGAATCTTCGTGCGGATGCACTCGTCCGTCAGATAGTACTCCTTCTTGCCGCTGTCCACCAGCATCTGATAATACAGGGGTGTTTCCTTCGTTTTGCCGTCGCTGTTCTTAGCAGGAAGCAGTCCCTCCTTCACCGGTTCATAGCGGCCCGCCTCCTTGTCCTGCGCCTGGATCAGCGCCTCCAGCTTGGCGTACTGGGTGTCGTATTCGATCTGCAGCTTTTCCTTGTCCTCCGCTATTTTGTACAGCTCCAGATTTTGCTTGGCGGCCTTGGCGTTGAGCTGTGCCGTGTCCAGATTGATCTCCGCTTGCTCCACCTGCGCCTGAGACAGGGAGGAATCGTAAGTCAGCAGCTTATCGCCCTTTTTGACATTCTGCCCCTCCTTGACGTAGATCGCACTGACCTCCTGCGTCTCGGAAATGTAGAGCTTCTGCAATTTATCCGTGTTCACGGTGCCGCTGGTGTTGGCGGTGTCGCCCCAGTAGTCGGTCATGGCGAAATCGGACACCCGATACACGTTGACGTCGCCCCGCTGGGCATTCCGCGCCAGTGTCAGACCGCCCCAGACGGCGGCGCATACCGCCACGGTAATGCCCGCGATCAGCAGCGTCTTTTTCAGGGTTTTATTCATGGAACGCACCTCCTGACAGCACACCGTCACGGATGTTCATAATGGTGTGGGCATGCTGTGCGATGCCCTGATCGTGGGTGATCATAATGATGGTGGAGCCACTGTCATGGAGCTGCTGGAACAGCTCCATGACCGCCGCGCCGCTGGCAGAGTCCAACGCGCCGGTGGGCTCGTCAGCCAACAGCAGCTGGGGCTTTCCCACGATGGCGCGGGCAATGGCCACACGCTGGCACTGGCCGCCGGAGAGCTGGTCAGGCCGGTGGTCCACACGGTCGGCAAGTCCCACCGTCTCCAGCGCCTCCCGGGCGCGCTCCAGCCGCTCGGCCTTCTTCACGCCGCCGTACAACAGGGGCAGCGCCACGTTTTCCAGCGCCGTCAGCTTGGGCAGCAGGTTGAAGGACTGGAACACGAAGCCCAGCTGCTTATTCCGCACCTCCGCCAGCTGCTTGGAGGTGCATTTGGTGATGTCCTGCCCGCCCAGCAGGTAGCTGCCGCTGGTAGGCACATCCAGACAGCCGATGAGATTCATCAGCGTGGTCTTTCCGCTGCCGGAAGGACCCATAATGGCAAGATACTCCCCCGCCTCCACATCCAGATCAATGTGCTTGAGGATGTGGTTCACGGATTTACCCATGGGGTAGTCCTTGCAGATGTCGCGCATTTCAAGGATCATACTCAACCCTCCACCGGCGCATCCGCAGTCTGCATATCCTCCGGAACGTCCGTACCGCCGGGCATGCTATCCATGCCGTCCATGCCGTCCATGCCGCCGCCCGGTGTGGTGGCGCTGTTATCCGGCTCGAAGGTGCTCTCATCATAGGTGACACAGGACATACCGGCCTTCAGCGTGTCGTCGGGGTAGGCGATATAGTCCGAGGCCGTCAGGCCGTCCGTCACGGCGTAGGTATCCAGCTCGCCGTTGTATTCGCCCAGCGTTACGCTGCGCTTCTCCAGCTTGCCGTTGCTGTCCTGCGCCCACACCCACGGAGAGGCGTCGGCATCGTTGATAAAGCCGGCCGGAAGCTGGATGCCGGTGGGGCTGTCGCTCTGGCCCAGATCCGGCTCGATGTACACGTGCTGGCCCAGCAGCAGTCCGTCGCTGCTGTCCAGCTCCACATAGAACGGATATTTGCTGGAGGTGCCGGTGTCGCTGGAGCCGCCGTCATAGTAATTGCTGCCGCTGCTCTGCGCCGGGTTGTTCCAGTCGATGCTGGCGATGGTGCCGCCCCAGGTCTGATTGCCGGTGCGGGCGCGGATGACCACCTTGGCGCCCTCGTTCAGCACCGACGCATTGCTCTCATTCACGTAACCCTTGACCCGGAAGCCGCCGGTTTGGACGATGGAGATCAGCGGCAGGGCGTTGCCCCGGTCGTCGGTGCCGCCGTCGGGATTGACGCTCTTGACCTCGCCCTCCACCTCCGCCTTGACGGAGCCGTTCTTCATGTTGTTCTGTATCTTCTCGATATCCCGGCCCTTATCCGTGATGCTGCGGTTGGTGGTGCGGATATCCAGATTGAGCTGGCGGATCTGACCAAGGGTCTTGTTCCTCTCGATATCGTCCGCGATCTCATTCAACGCGGCCTCGGCCTGCTTCTTCTCCTCCTCCTTGTCGGCAAGCGTTGCCTTCAGATCTTCCAGCGCTATCTGCGCCTCCTCCAGACTGATCTCAAGCTGGCTCATGTCGTAGGTAAACAGCACGTCGCCCACCTTGACGGCGTCGCCCACCTTGACCTTGATCTCCCCGATGGTCAGGGAGTCGTCCTTTTTGATATTTGTCTCGCCCATTGCGCTGACCACGCCTGCGAACCGGTCTGTCAGGCCGGCGGTGCCAAGCCCGCAAATCATGGAGACGGACTGGACGGATGCCTCTCCGCTACTCTCGCCGCAGCCGGCCGCTACGCCCAGCAGCATGACCAGCGCCAGAATGAATGCAGCTTTCTTCATCTTTTTATATCTCCTTTGCTTTTCCTCTGCGGCACGCCGCAGTATCTCACATACTTTTATGACGGAGCGTCCCGGAAAAATGTTCCGCAAAACGAGGGTGTATCCGCCGAAAAAACGTCGCTTTTATCATACCATGCCCCTTTTCCACAAATGTGAATAAAACATGAACAAAGGTTTAAGGGCTGTATAAGTTTGCGGGCGGGAAAATGTTGACAGCGCCCGCGCTCATGGCATAAAATATTTGATGAAAACTGCCGCCGCCCGGCGCTTTTCCGGGCGGTGCGCCTCTGACGCAGGAGGGATCGCCATGACGAAAAAACGCATCCGGCAGATGAACGGCGCTCTGCGCCGCCGCCTGACCAGCCGCCCGGCGGCGGACTGGCTCCCCGATGGGGAGTCCTTTGCCCGGACGCTGGAGGCGGAGAACTATATGCAGCGCTTTGCCCCGCTGTTCCACGGGGTACGGCTGCGCTGCGCCGAGGTGCTGGCGCTGTGCCGCCCGGAGCTGGACGCCCTCAGCGGCGGACAGGAGCCCGCGCGGGGCTGGCTGGCCTACACCTACGATTTCGCCTGCCGCCTGCTGTATCCGGAGGAGGACGCGGACACGTCCTGCGCCGCCGGAGCCGTATTCCTTCTCTCTGTCCTACAGGTACTGTTTACGGCGGAGGATGAGCTGCTGCCCCGCGACCCGGCATGGACCTTCGACTTCCCCACGGAGGAGGAGCTATCCGGCTGTGCCTGCGCCGCCAGCCTCGGCCAGATGCTGCGGAGCTGGAAGCGGGAGTACGTCTACGAGCTGATGCGTCTGGGGCTGGAGGCCACACCCTACCGCACGCTGGAGCATATCGCCGGCGTCCACCATGTGGCCATGACCGCCGCCCGCGGCCTGCGCCGGGCCGGTATCCCGCTGGATCTGGCGCTGGTGTCCGGCAGCGCCGCCGGACACGATATCGGCAAATTCGGCTGCCGCCCCGGCGAGCGGGTACCCTACCTGCACTACTACTACACCGACCTGTGGTTCCGCCGCCGCCGCATCACCGATATCGGCCATGTGGCCGCCAACCACTCCGTCTGGGATCTGGAGCCGGACTATCTGTCGGTGGAATCGCTGCTGCTGATCTACGCGGATTTCCGGGTAAAGCAGAGCCGCGATTCCGATGGGCGGGAGATCACCCGCATCTCCTCGCTGGCGGAGGCCTTCGATGTGATCCTATCCAAGCTGGACGGCGTGGACGACGCCAAGCGCCGCCGGTATATGCGGGTCTACGCCCGGCTGCGGGACTTTGAGCAGTTCATGGTCGACCGGGGCGTGGATGTAACGCTGCAAGGGCATGATACACCGCCCCGTCCGGAGAAGCAGACTGCCCTCATGACCGATGATGAGGCCCTCCACGCCCTGACCATGCAGTGCGTGGGGCACAATATGGAGCTGATGAGCCGCCTTACCGGCCAGCGCAGCTTTGCCCGGCTGCTGGAGCTGGCCCGCGGCGAAACCAACTGGCGCCGTCTCCGCGCCTATCTGGGCGTGTTTGAATCCTACTCCCTGTACCTGCACATCCCCCAGAAGGTACAGACTTTGGCCTTTCTCTATGAGCTGCTGATGCACCGGGAGGGCGACATCCGCCGACAGGCGGCGGCGCTGCTGGGCGAGATCATCGGCGGCTTCCACGCTGGCTACGCCAAGGAGCGTCCCGCCGGCAGCCGTCCCGACCCCCGCGGCGTCACCGATCTGGATCAGTGGAAGCTGTATCTGGACAAGATCATCTATCCCGATCACAAGCTGATGCCCCAGCATCGCCGCTGGATCGGCTATACCCTGAAATTTGCAGTCACCTCCCTGCTCCGACACGCCGCCGGAAGGGAGGAGCGCTTCCTGACGCCGCTGTTCTCCTACTACCGCCGCCCCGACCATCTGGATGACGCCACAGCGTTCCAGCTTCTGGACGCGGCGGTCTCCCTGCCGGACACGGTGTATGCCCGCCACGGGGCGCTGCTGCTGCGGTTCGCGGAGACCCTCTCTGTCCGGCAGGACGTGCAGGTGCGTACCGCCGCCGTGCTGCTGCTGGATCGCCTGCGCCGCTCGTCGCCCCGATCCGCCGGAACGCTGCGTGCGCTGGCGCGCATGGACTGCGGCGGCAGCACTACCCTCCGGCTGCTGCGGGAGGATGTGTTGCAGGACGGCGCCCCCATCACCCTGCCGGATGACGCCGTATCCGAGATCTTTCTGGACAATCTGAAAACCGCCACACCGTGGATCACCAAGCAGGCAAATATCCGCCTGCTGACGGACTTTGCCCGCAGCGGCAGCAGCCCTGCGCTGCATATCGCCACCCATCTGTCCAACCTCATCAAGGTCAGCGACCGTGTCACCGTGCGCCACAGCGCCGGCAGCGCCCTGCTGGAGCTGGCGCCCCGGCTGACGGTGGATCAGCGCAACGAGGTGGCGGTGGAGCTGTGCCGCGGCCTGGAGCTGGGACAGCAGGAGTTCACCAAATATATCCCCGACTATCTGGGCCGCTTCGCCCTGTGGCTGCCCCCCGCCGAACTGGACGAGGTGCTGGACGACCTGTGGGGCAACCTCAGCGCCTCCGACAGCCGGGTGGCCGCCTCCGTGCTGGACACCGTGGGCATCATCTACGAGACGTATGACGCCTACCGCACCCGCTTCCCGGAGACGGACGACGCCTATCGCCGCCGCCGTCAGCGGCTGCTGGGTATGCTGATGCGGGGTCTGTACGGCATCGACAACGCCGTGCGGCAGGAGGCTCTGTATGTGCTGGGCCGCCGGGTCTTCGGCTCGGCGGAGCTGGGCGATCATGAGAAGTGCCGCGCCTTTGTGCTGACGGAGCGCAAGCTGCTGGCCGCCTACGACGAGGAGCCGGACGAGGGACTGACGTTCTACTACCGGGCCGCCATGCTGGGCAAGCTCTACCGCTTCATGACAGAGGAGCAGCTGTTCCGGGAGGGCTTTGACTTCGGCGCGCCCCGGCCTGTGGCGTTCTTCCCCGGCAACTTCGACCCCTTCGCCCTGTCCCACAAGGGCATCGTCCGCGCCATCCGGGACGCGGGCTTCGAGGTGCTGCTGGCCATCGACGAATTCTCCTGGTCCAAGCGCACACAGCCCACCCGCATCCGCCGCCGCATCGCGGCCATGTCCGTGGCCAACGAGTTCCACGTCCACCTTTTCCCGGAGGATTTCCCGGTGAACATCGCCAATCCCGACAACCTGCGCCGTCTGCGGCAGGCATTTCCGGGACGGCGCGTGTCCATCGTGGTGGGCAGCGACGTGGTAGCCCACGCCTCCTCCTACCGCAAAGCACCCACGGCGGACTCCATCCACACCTTCGACCATGTGATCTTCCGCCGCACCGAGCCGGGCGCCGAGCCGGCGGACTACCGCTGCATCACCGGCCATGTGGTGGAGCTGACGCTGCCGCCCCAGCTGGAGGAGATCAGCTCCACCCGCATCCGGGAGGCGGTGGACGCCAACCGGGATGTATCCAACCTCATCGACCCCATGGCGCAGGAGTTCATCTACCGGCAGGGACTGTACCTCCGTGAGCCGCAGGACAAGCCGGTGCTGCGGACAGAGGATCTGACCTTCATCTCCTGCTCCGGCCCGGAGGAACGGACAGACGCCCTGCTTCAACGGATCTTCCCCGCCTCCGCCTCCGCCATGTGCCGCCGTCTGATGGACAGCGGCGACGAGCTCATGCTGCTGTGCGACGGCGTCAGCGGTGAGGTGCTGGGCGCGGCGTCCTACCGCTGTCTGGACTCCCAGCACCTGTTTGCGCGGCTGAACGACCCGACCCTCAGCGGCATCGTCCGCCAGAACGCCGGAGGCCGTACCCTGCTGCTCAGCGGTCTGTTCGTCCCCAAGGGCCAGCGGCAGCTGGACTTCGGCCAGCTGCTGCTGACGGAGGTGCTGACCACCGCCCTCAGCCGGGAGTATACCTACGCGCTGTACTGTCCGCTGGAGGGCGCCGTGTCCGGCTATGGCCGACAGCTCATGCAGCTGCAGGGTTTTGTCCCCATCCAGCACCGGGACGGCTATGACGTGCTGGGCGTGGATATGCACTGTCCCATCGTCCTCAGCCGCAACGTGGACACCGCCATCAAGGCGCCGCTGAGCACAGCGCCCCAGGTGGTGGTGGCCGTCGCCGCCGCCCACCGGCGGTTACAGGCGGCGTTGACCCGCCTCCAGCCCGGCTCGCTGGTGCTGAGCCTGTCCGCCGGCGTCATCTACCACCGGCTGCTCCAGCGTATCACCCAACGCAACGGCGTACCGGCGGAGCCTGTCACGCCCCGCGTCCTCGGCCCCGATATCTGCGTACCCTACGGAAAGATCCTGCGTGGCGTGGTGGTGCCGAACACCGTTACCAAGACGCTGCGCACCGACAAGGTCTACGAGTCCGATCTCAGCGCCTACTCCATCGAGGCCTACCCCGACTACTCGCCGCTGGCCGATCAGGTACGCACCATCCGCGCCTTTGACCGGCCGGTGATCCTGGTGGACGATATGCTCCATGACGGCAAGCGCATCCGCTGTCTGGCGCCGCTGCTGGAGGAGACGCACACACCGGTGGATCAGGTGCTGGTGGGCTATCTCACCGGCGTGGGACGGGATCTTATGGAGCAGCTTGGCTACCCGGTGGACGGCATCTACTACCTACCCAACCTGCGGATGCGGTTCGTGGAATCCACGCTGTACCCCTTTATCGGCGGCGACACCGTCCGCCGCACCGAGCGGCTCCCCGGCGGGCTTCAGCCGTCTGTGAACCGCATTTTGCCCTACGCCGCGCCGGAGTTTTCCCCCATGGACGGCCGCACCGCGTGGGAGCTGAGCCTGTGCTGTCTGGAAAACGCACGGGACATCCTGCTGGCGCTGGAGACGGAGTTCCGAAGCCTCTACGCCCGCAACCTGACGCTGAACCGGCTGGGCGAGGCGGTGGTGCTGCCCCTGTGTCCCGACAAGGGCGGCTGCATCACCTACGACGTGAGCCGCGCCGCCTCCGCCTGTCTGGAGGGGGATATCGAGCTTTTGAAGCGGATGCGCCCGGCGGACTGACGGGAAAGGAGAAACGATATGAACGGGTTTACCCTTGGCTTTGACAATGCCTCCGGCGGCGTGCTGCACCTGCCGGAGAAGGTGCGCGTCACCCTGCTGGCGCTGGGTGACGTGGGCAGCACCCTGCTCACGGGGCTGCGTCTCATGGGCGGCGACGTCATCTCGTCCATCGGCATCTGCGATGTGCGTCCCGGCGCGGCACAGCGCTGGGAGTTTGAGCTGAACCAGATCCAGTCGCCGGACGGCGCGGCCATGCCGCCGGTGGACATCATCCAGCCGGAGCAGGTATTTGACGGGAACGTGTTTTTGTTCTGCGCCTCCCGGATGGTGCCGGACACCTCCGTCACCGGCGGCGACGTGCGCATGGCGCAGTACGGGCTGAATCGGGAGCTGGCCGCCGTCTACGCCCGCATGGCGCGGGATAAGGGCTACAAGGGACTTTTCTGTGTGGTCAGCGACCCGGTGGATCCTCTGTGCCGCGCCGCGCTGCAAGAGAGTGATCGCGGCGAAAACGGCAGGCCAGACGGCGGAGGGCTGCTGCCCTGTCAGGTGCGGGGCTTCGGCCTCGGCGTCATGCACGCCCGTGCGCTGTACTTCGCCAGAAAGGACGCGCGGTTTGCAAGCTACCTCACGGAGGGTCGGGCCTTCGGCCCCCACGGGGAGGATCTGGTACTGGCCAATTCCATTGAACACTACGACGATGCCTTGTCCCGTGAGCTGACGGACAGGGTGGCACACGCCAATCTGGAGATGCGGAAGCTGGGCTATAAGCCCTATGTGGCGCCGGCTCTCAGCTCCGGCGCACTGACACTGCTGGCGCTGCTGCGGGGACAGTGGCACTACGCCTCCGTATACATGAACGGCATTTTCATGGGCTGCCGCCAGCGCCTGACACCGTCGGGCATCGAGGTGGAGCATCTGACGCTGCCGGACGCCCTGCAAAAACGCCTTGACACGACGGCGGCGCGGCTGCGCGCCATCGACTGAGGAGGGATGCGCCATGCTGACGGTACTTTTGCCGGAAAACGGCCACAGTGCGCCGCTGCGCCAGCTGCTGACGCCGCTGCTGCCGGCGGGCAGCACCTTCCGCGACCCGGATGACGGGCTGGAAGGTCTGGCGGGACGGCGGCTGCTGTTCGCCGTGGCGCTGGACGAGGGCGGCTGCAACGAGTCCTATTACCGGATGCTCTCCCGCCTGCGCCGGAGCCTGACGCTGCTCCACGGCTGTGTGGCGGGACTGGTGGTCACCGGTGTGGGCGAATTCTATACCAAGGACGTGGCGCGGGACATGGTATTCGCCGCCAACCAGTCCGGCTGTGCCTTTATCGGCCGCCCGCTGGTGGAGGCCACCGGCTCCCTGCGGAATTTCCGCACCCAGGCGCAGATCGGCGGCACCGACGAGGTCACCGCCTTCCATACCGCCGTGGCCGAGCTGATCGGGCGATTGGAGGGCTGGGAGGCGCCCGCCCCCATCCGGCACATTCTGGCGCTCCACGCCTCCCAGCGCAGCACCTCCAACACGCTGGCTCTGTGGGAGCTGGTGAAAAGCGCCCTGCCGGACACGGTGGAGGTGGAGGAGATCTGCCTGCGCAACGGCACCATGGCGGACTGCAACGGGTGCAGCTATACCGCCTGCCTCCACTTCGGCGAGCAGGGCGGCTGCTTCTACGGCGGCCCCATGGTGGAGGAGGTCTATCCCGCCATCCGCCGCTGCGACGCGCTGGTGATGCTGTGCGCCAACTACAACGACGCGCTGGCGGCAAACCTGACCGCCTGCGTCAACCGGCTGACGGCGCTGTTCCGGCAAAGCCGGTTCTACGATAAGCGGCTGTTCGGGCTGGTGGTGTCCGGCTACTCCGGCGGCGACCTGCTGGCGCGGCAGCTGATCTCCTCCCTGAACATGAACAAGTCCTTCTTTTTGCCGCCCCATTTCTGTCTGCTGGAGACCGCCAACGAGCGGGGCAGTCTGGTAAAGCTGCCCCATATCGCGGAGGAGGCGGCGCAGTTCGCGGCAAATATGATGCAGCACTGACAAGCCGCGCAAGCACCCTTGCCTCCTGCGTCCGACAGGCCCGCCGGGTCACAGCAGATCGCAGGGTCACGCACATTTTTCAAGAACGAATACGCATCCGCCCGCCAGACGAATGCTTTCAGGACACAAAAAAGCTCCCGACCGCAACGGTCGGGAGCTTTCGGTCATACGGACCGCTCCTTCTTCTGTTTTTTGATGCAGAGGCCGTAGAACACGATGGCAAGGAGCTGCACGGAGACGGAGACTGCCACCAGCCATGTCGGGTTTGCATCGTACAGCGCGCCCAGCAGCCAGCTCCCCAGAAACCACGCGATGCCGAAGCCTGTCTCGAAGATGCCGAAGCCCGTGCTGCGCATGGCGGCCGGGACGATACGGAGCTGACGCTGCGGGATGAGGACAACGAGTACTACCGCCCCGCCTCCCTCACCAGCGACGGCTACCGGTACATCGAAAAGACGGTGGAGGCCACCTTCCCCTATGCCGCGGCGGTACCCTTCATCCTGCCGGCGGGAACGGACGCGCGGCAGTTCACCGAGCTTTCCGACGCGGTGATCCGGTTCGCCCCCATCGACATCGACAAGCAGCAATACGCATCGGTGCTTCGACCGAAAAGAGCGCTCACCGGAACAGCCGGTGAGCGCTCTTTGTAACATTCCCACAAAGAAATCGCCTGAAAATTGGCTTTTTCGCCATTTTTCAGGTTGCGGCAGCGGTGGTAAAGCGCTATGATGGTAAGGCCGCGTCGCGGCAAAAAAGGACGAGAGAGGTACCTTATGCATAAAAAAGTATTCGCCCCCGCGCTGTTTGACTGCTTGAAGTCCTATTCCGGCAAGCAGTTCGCCAAGGACGCGGTATCGGGCGTCATCGTGGCCATCATCGCACTGCCCCTTTCCATCGCGCTGGCGCTGGCCAGCGGCGTCGGCCCGGAGCAGGGCATCTACACCGCCATTATCGCGGGCTTCCTGATCTCCTTCTTCGGCGGCAGCCGGGTGCAGATCGCAGGCCCCACCGCCGCCTTTGCCACCATTGTGGCGGGTATCGTGGCGGAGCACGGCATGGGCGGGCTGGCCCTCGCCACCGTCATGGCGGGCATCATCCTGATCCTGATGGGCGTTTTGAAGCTGGGCAGTCTGATCCGCTTCATCCCCTACACCATCACCACCGGCTTTACCGCCGGTATCGCCGTGACCATCTTCATCGGACAGTGGAAGGACTTTTTCGGCGTGAGCTACCCGGAAAAGCCCATTGAGACCTTGGAAAAGGCCGCCTGCTTCTTCCGCAGTCTGGATACCGTCAACCTCTGGGCGGCGCTGGTGGGCGCGGTGTGTCTGGCCGTTCTCCTCATCTGGCCCCGCATCAATAAGCTCATCCCCGGCAGCCTCATCGCCGTGCTGGTGGGCATCGCCATGGTGAAGCTCCTGCACCTGCCGGTGAACACCATTGGCGACCTCTACACCATCTCCAACAGGCTGCCCTCCTTCACCCCGCCGGACTTCTCCTTTGACACCGTGCAGGCCATGCTGCCCAGCGCCTTCACCATCGCCATCTTAGCCGCTATTGAGAGTCTTTTGTCCTGCGTGGTGGCCGACGGCATGGTGGCCTCCCACCACAACTCCAACACGGAGCTGATCGCACAGGGCATCGGCAACGTGGGCTCGGCGCTGTTCGGCGGCATCCCCGCCACCGGCGCTATCGCCCGTACCGCCGCCAACATCAAGTCCGGCGGCCGCACCCCCGTGGCGGGCATGATCCACGCCGCCGTGCTGGTACTGGTGCTGGTGGTGCTGATGCCCTACGCGGCGCTCATCCCCATGCCCTGCATCGCCGCCATCCTGTTCAGCGTGGCGTATAATATGTGCCAGTGGCGTCCCTTTGTGCGGCTGTGTAAGTGCGCCCCCAAGAGCGATATTCTGGTGCTGGTGCTGACCTTTTTGCTGACGGTCATCTTCGATCTGGTGGTGGCCATCGAGGTGGGTATGCTGCTGGCGGCGCTGCTGTTCATGAAGCGCATGAGCGACGAGACGGAGGTGCGCGGTTGGAAGTACAAGGATATGCCGGAGGATCAGCTCACCGAGGTGCCGCTGCACGTCCGTGTGTACGAGATCCGCGGGCCGCTGTTTTTCGGCATGGCCGACCGCATCGGCGAGATCACTGTCAAGGAGTTCACCCGCTGCCTCGTCATCCGTATGCACATGGTCAATGCGCTGGACGTCACCGCCCTCAACGCGCTGGAGGCACTGTATGACGAGTGCGCCAAGAAGGGCGTGCGGGTCATCTTCTCCCATGTCAACGAGCAGCCCATGCACGTGATGGAGCGCGCCGGCTTCGTGGACAAGGTGGGACGGGAGAACTTCTCCGACCACATCCAGCAGGCCATTGCGCTGGCCTCCCAGCAGTAAGCGCCGAAACATTTTTTCGCGGAAAAGAGGCG
>ERZ1032641.59-NODE-59-length-15083-cov-19.297777_pt1 | contig 15083 bp, 10 predicted proteins | sample MGYA00517876_ERZ1032641 | MGnify/ENA primary metagenome ERZ1032641 (study PRJEB33719, sample SAMN04261397) | wastewater metagenome | biome: periurban shantytown; feature: human; material: feces | host: Homo sapiens | place: Peru: Lima | collected 2013-01-18 ...
CGCTCCGGCTTCACCAGCACCACCTTCAGCTGGGTGGTGGCGTGGATGTTCACCACCTTGTTGTGGCGGTCCTCGCTGCGGCGATCCTCACGGCGGTCGTCCTTGCGGTCGTCAAACAGGGAACGGGAGGACTCCTTTACCGGCTCCTCAAAATCGTCCTCATAATCATAATCCTCATCATCGTAGGGATGAATGATCTTCTTCAGCTCGTCCATCAGGCCCATGTGCAATACCTCCCGCGTATTATTTGGAATAGTCTCTTGCGCCGAAAATGGCGGTGCCCACGCGGACCATGTTGGCCCCCGCGCGAATGGCATCGGCAAAATCGCCGCTCATACCCATAGAAAGATATTCTAATTCATTATCGTACATTTTTCTGTTTATGTCAACATATAGTGCCTGTACTTTTTGGAAATATACCACATTTTCTTCCCGTGTGGCGTCCGCCGGGGGTATGGTCATCAGTCCCCGCACCCGCACATGGTCCATTTCCTTCGCCTGTGCCGCTGCGTTTTCCACCTCCTGCGGCGCAAAGCCGCTTTTGGCCGCCTCGCCGCCGATGTTCACCTCCAGCAGGATATCCTGCACGATGCCCAGCTTTTCCGCCTGCTTGTCCACCTCGGCCAGCAGCTCCGGCGAGCCGATGGACTGGATCAGGGCCACCTTGCCCACCACCTGCTTCACCTTGTTGCGCTGCAAGTGGCCGATGAAATGCAGCGGCGCGCCGCGATAGGCGTCCTCCGCCAGCTTTGCGGTCATCTCCTGCACCCGGTTCTCGCCCAGGGCGTCGATGCCGGCGGCGATGGCCTCCTGGCAGGCGGCGGCATCGTTCATCTTGCTGGCGCCCACCAGCGTGATATCCGCCCCGGTGCGGCCCGTCTCCCGTGCCGCCGCGTCGATCTCGGCGCGGATCGCTTCCAAATTTTCCCGAATAGACATCGCTTGTGCCTCCTTGTCTCTTTCGTATCTAAGCCGCGTGCGCCCGCTGGAGGCGGGTGCCGCCGTGTTTATCGGATGACCTTGCCGTCATACAGCTCGCCGGACGTGGCGATGACCTGATCGCCGGAGCGCAGGGTCTGTGTGTCCCGCACGCCCTCGGCGGGCTTCACCAGCGCGTAGCCCTCCCCCTGATATACCAGCTCGATCGGCCGGAAGGAGGCATTCTCGCCGTCCACACAGTACACGCCGGTGGTGCCGTCCGCGCTGACCCGCAGCGCGTCGGCCGGTACCCGCAGTCCCTGATAGGTGTGCAGCACCGCGTCCGCCGCCTGATGACGCAGCAGCGTGGTCTGTGCCAGATACCGTGTGCTGGACAGCACCACCGCCGCCTGACCGTTCTCCTCCCGGGACACGGACACCACGCTCATGCGGATGCTCTGGTCAAATCCCTTGGCCAGGCGTACATCCACCCGGCCCATATCCTTCAGAGCCACCGCCTGCTCCGCCGGCAGCACCACCGCATAGTACCAGGTGTCGCCGTAGATCAGCTTGCCCACGTTGCTCTGCTCCGCCGCCGCCTTCACGCCGTTCAGCTTGCCCGGCGTCACGTCCTCCAGGAACGCCTCCGTCAGCACGCTCTCGTACCCGTCGCACACGGCGGAATAGGTGCCGGAGGCCTTGGCGGTCACGGTCTTCGCGCCGGACAGCGCGGCTTTCTGCTGCTGTATCTCACTCTCCACCGACTTGACCTGCGCCTGTATCTCCTCCTGTGACGTATAGCTCCCGTGGTCCCGCTTCAGCACGGCGGCCTTCAGCGCCGCCAGGTCGCTCTCCGCCGCGGCATAGTCCCCGGCGCTCAGCGTCTGCCGCAGGGTCAGGATGTCGCCGGTGATGGACGTATCCAGCTTCAGCGCCGCGTCCGGGTCCAGATAGGACGTCAGGGCGAACTGCAGCTGCTGCAGCTGCAATTCCAGCGTCTCGATCCGGCTGACGGTCTGCAAAGCGCTGTCGTCGCTGTACACCGTGGCCACCGTCTCGCCGGCGGCCACCCGCTGGCCCTCCTGCACGGCCCGGGACACGGTGCCGGTCTGGCCGGCCAGCGGCTCCTCCGTCCGCACCAGCCAGCCCTCCATGGAGATAACGTCCTCCGCCTGTGCCTCATAGACCAGCGTGATGGTCATCGGGTCGGCAAAGTAGTTGTATACCTGCGCGGCGAAGTACACCAGCACTGCCGCCAGCACCGCGATAGGCAGCACCTTCAAAAGCGGCGATGAGCGCTTGTTGCTCCCCGCCGGGATGTTCGTGTTGTTGTCTGAGGTAGTGTTCATGGGCTTTCCTCTTTGTCTATGTTCTCTTACTCCGCGTCCTCCCACAGCGTGACATTCCGCGCCGGCGCGATGGTGGAGATGGCGTGCTTGTAGATCACCTGCTGCCGCCCCTCGCTGTCCAGCACCACCACGAAGCAGTCGAACCCCGTGATAACGCCCCGCAGCTGAAAGCCGTTCACCAGGAACAGCGTCACCGGCACGTTCTCCTTCCGGGCCTTGGTAAGAAAGATATCCTGTAAGTTGTTTGTCTTCTGCATGATCGTCCACTCCTTGTATGTCTGTACGGACGATATGCACAATATCTGCCTCCGCCCGCCGCTATCAGCATACCCCGGCGGACAGGAGGAATTCTGTCGCATTTTGTAACCCCGCCGAAAAATCCGGCGTTTTTTCCCATAATATCCAGTGGATGGCCTCGTTGCGCCGCAGCCAGGTCAGCTGCCGCTTGGCGTACTGCCGTGACCGCAGCTTTACCTCCGCGAAGGCCTCGTCCACGGTGGCGCGGCCCTCGGCCACCGCCAGAAACTGCTTGTACCCGATGGCCTGCAGGGCCGTGGCGTCCCGGGGCAGGCCGCTTTGCAGCAGTGTCTCCACCTCCTGCAAAAGCCCCTGTGCCACCATCGCATCCACCCGCCGGTCGATGCGCTCCTTCATGTCCTCCCGGTCCCGGAAGGCCAGGCCGATGTACGCCGCGTCGTACCGGGGCGGCGCCTCCCGGCTCCGCCGGTCGTGCGCCCCGATAGTCTCCCCCGTCTCGTAATAGACCTCCAGCGCCCGGACGATGCGCTTTTCGTCCCGCAGGTGCAGCCGCGCCGCGCTCTCCGGGTCCACAGCCCGCAGCGCCTCCAGCAGCGCCTCCGCGCCATCCTTCGCCAGTTTTTCCTGCAATTCCCGGCGTATCTCCCCGCCCTGGCTGCCGGCGGCAAAGTCCTGCCCCCGCACCAGCGCGTCCAGATACAGCCCCGTGCCCCCCACCAGCACCGGCCGCTTTCCCCGCCGCAGGATGTCCTGCACACACGCGTCCGCCTCCCGGACGTACCGGGCCACGGACCAGCTCTCCGCCGGGTCCGCCACGGCCACCATGTGGTGGGGCACGCCCTCCATCTCCTCCGCCGTGGGGGCGGCGGTGCCGACGGTCATGCCCCGGTATATCTGCATGGAGTCCACAGACACCACCTCGCCGCCGAAGCGCTGCGCCAGCGCCACACCCATCTTCGTCTTGCCGCAGGCCGTGGGCCCCACCACGCAGACGACCTTGTTGTCCATGTCCTCACCTCGATCCGTTTTGGAAAGCGCCGCAGCGCCGTTATGGCCTGTAAAGTCGTGGATTTTTCGTTCTGCCGATGACGGGACGGTGCCGCTGTACTTTGTGTACAGCAAGCCGACCCGGCGATGGCAGAACGGAAGAGACGCGGCTTTACGCCCGTTTGAACATTTTTTCTATCTCATATTCTCTCAGCTTCACCGCCACGGGCCGCCCGTGGGGGCAATAGCGCACCGCGCCGGACTGCACCTGCGCCGCCAGCGCCCGCAGCTCCGCCGGATCGCTGGTCATACCGGCCTTGATGGCGCTCTTGCAGGCCACGGTGTGCAGCACCTCGTCCCGCAGGGCCGCCCGGTCCGCGCTGTGCAGGCGCAGCTTCTGCGCCAGCTCCTCCAGCGTGGCGGCGGCGTCCTCGGCCCGCACATCGTCGGGCACCTCCCGCACCAGCACCGTGCCATCGCCGAAATCCTCGCACAGGAATCCGCAGTCCGCCAGCAGCTCCAGATTTTCCAGCACGGCGGTGTATTCCTCCGCCGCCAGCGTCACCGCCGCCGGCGTCAGCAGCAGCTGCCGCATGGGCGGCTCCGTGCGCGCCTTCAGCGCGTCGAACCGCATCCTCTCATGGGCGGCGTGCTTGTCAATGAGCCACACGTTCCGTTCCGCGTCCTCGCAGATGATATACGTCTTCAGCACCTCGCCCGCCACGCGCCAGGGCTGCTCCGCCGCGGCGGGGCCCTCCGGCATGGTGATCTCCTGCTGCTCCGGCTCCGCGGCCGGGGCAGGGGAGGGCGTCGTCTCCGGTCGTTCCGCCGTTTCCTCCGGCGGCGTGATATGATACACCACGCCCGGCGCGGCCGGTGCCGTGAACGGCTTGTCCGGCTGGCACACCACGTCGTGCACCGCCATCACCGGCGTGACCGGGGCGGGAGCGGGCGCGGGTCTGACCGGCTCCGTAGCCGCCGGTCTTGCGGGTGCCGAGCCGATGGTCTTCCCCATGGGCAGCATCGCCGCCTGCGAAGGCTTTGGCGCGTTCGGCCGTTTCAGGAATTCCTGTGCCGTCATGGTCTGATAGAAGGGCTTTTCCGCCGCTTTTGGCCGCCCCTCGCCGTCCAGCGCGTCTTTCACGGTGTAGTGCACCGCGTCGAACACCGCTTTCTCGGCGGCGAATTTCACCACCGTCTTGGCCGGGTGGACGTTCACGTCCACCTCGTTCACCGGCAGCGCGATATGCAGCACACAGCCGGGGAACTTCCCCTTCAGCAGTCGGTTGCGATAGGCCTCCTCCACAGCGGCGGTCAGCAGCTGGCTCTTCACCAGCCGCCCGTTGACAAAGAACAGCTGCCGCGCCCGGGTGCCGTGCCCCGCGGCGGGACTGCTCACAAAGCCGCTGGCCCGCACATCGCCGCTGCCGCCGTCCACCTCCAGCAGACTTTTGGCAAAATCCCGGCCCAGGGCAGCGTAGATCGCCGACAGCAGCTGCCCGTCGCCGGGGGTGTGCAGCACCTCCTGCCCATCCCGCAGCAGCTTGAAGGACACCTCCGGATGGCTGAGCGCCAGCTGTGTCACCACAGCGGCAGCCGCCGCGCCCTCGGTGCTGTCCTTTTTCATAAATTTCATCCGCGCCGGGGTGTTGTAAAACAGGTCCCGCACGCACACGGTGGTGCCCTCCGGGCACCCGGCGGCCGTGACCTCACCGGGTACGCCACCCTCCAGATGCAGGGACGCGCCGCTGTCGGCGCCCCGCGCACGGGAGAAAATATCCAGCCGTGACACGGCGGCGATGGCCGCCAGCGCCTCGCCCCGGAAGCCCAGCGTCCCGATAGCCGCCAGGTCCTCCGCCCGGCGCAGCTTGCTGGTGGCGTGGCGCAGAAACGCGGTGGGCAGCTGCTCCGGCGCGATGCCGCAGCCGTTGTCCGTCACCCGCAGATACGTCATGCCGCCGTGCTCCAGCTCCACGGATACGGCGGACGCCCCGGCGTCCAGGGCGTTCTCCAGCAGCTCCTTGCACACGCTGGCGGGGCGCTCCACCACCTCGCCGGCAGCGATGAGATCGGCGATATGGGCAGGCAGTTGTTGTATCTGCGGCATGGTATTCACTCCTTTTCTATTGCAGCTTGCTCTTCAGTTCATACAGCAGGTTCAGCGCCTCCAGGGGGCTCAGCGCGTCTACCTGCGTCCGGCGGATGATATCCGCCACGGCGCCCTCGGCCATGCCCTCCAGGGATACCTGGTCCTCCCGCGCCGCCGGGGTGTGGGGCTGCCGGGGCTGGCTCTCCAGCTCCCGCAAGATCTCCCGCGCCCGCTTGAGCACCGTGTCCGGCAGGCCCGCCAGCTTGGCTACCTCGATGCCGTAGCTCCGGTCCGCGCCGCCGGGGACGATCTTCCGCAGAAAGACGATATCCTCGCCCCGGGCGTGGACGGCCACGTTGTAGTTCCGCACGTTGGGCAGCTCCTGCTCCAGCGTGGTCAGCTCATGATAATGGGTGGCGAACAGCGTCTTGGCCTTCAGCTTCCCGGCACAATGCTCCAGCACCGCCCGGGCAATGGACATTCCGTCGAATGTAGACGTACCCCGGCCGATCTCATCCAGAATGAGCAGGCTGTTCTTCGTGGCGCAGCGAAGCAGCTCCGACACCTCGGTCATCTCCACCATGAAGGTAGACTGTCCCGCCGCCAGGTCGTCGCTGGCGCCGATGCGGGTGAAAATGCGGTCCACCACGCCGATATGCGCCCGCTGGGCGGGGACAAAGCACCCCACCTGGGCCATCAGCACGATCAGCGCCACCTGGCGCATATAGGTGGACTTACCGGCCATGTTGGGACCGGTGATGATGGCCACTCGGTCCTCCTTTGCGCCCATGTGGGTGTCGTTGGGCACAAAGAATGCGTCGCCCCGCACCTTTTCCACCACCGGATGGCGTCCCGCCGTGATCTCGATGACCCCGGACTCGTCCACCTCCGGCCGGCAGTAGTGGTTCTGGGCCGCTACCTCGGCAAAGGCGCACAGCGTGTCCAGCTGCGCGATCAGCGATGCCGCCAGCTGCACCCGCGTCACCTGTCCCGCCGCCTCTGTCCGCAGCGCGGCGAACAGGTCGTATTCCAGTGCCGCGTCCCGGTCATGGGCGGTGAGCACCTCGTGCTCCAGGTCCTTCAGCTCCTGGGTGATATAGCGCTCGCCGTTCACCAGCGTCTGCTTGCGTATGTAGTCCGCCGGCACCTGGTCCTTAAAGGAGTTGCTCACCTCGATATAGTATCCGAACACCTTGTTGTACCCCACCTTCAGGGTACGGATGCCGGTCTTCTCCTTCTCACGGGCCTCCAGCTGCGCGATAAACCCCTTGCCGCCGGAGAGTATCCCCCGCAGCCGGTCCACCTCATCGTCATAGCCCTCGCGGATCATGCCGCCCTCCCGGACGGAGAACGGCGGCTCGTCTACCAGCACGGCGGCAATGCGCCCGCTGATGTCCTCCAGCGTCTCCAGCTGCTCGTCCAGCTTTCCCAGTGCCCCTGTCCGGAACGGCGTCAGGCACCGCTTGATCTCCGGCAGGTGCTCCAGCGCCGCCCGCAGATTCACCAGGTCCCTGGCTCCGGCGGTGCCGTAGACGATCCGGCTCATCAGCCGTTCCATGTCGCCCATGCCGGTCAGGGCCAGCCGCAGCTCCTGGCGGCCCACGGTGTTGTCCGTCAGCGCCGCCACGGCATTCAGCCGCCGGTCGATGGCCGCCACGTTCACCAGCGGCTGCTGCAGCCACATCCGCAGGTTCCGCGCGCCCATGGGTGTCTTGGTCTTATCCAGCACCCACAGCAGGCTGCCCTTCTTCTCCTTGCCCCGCAGCGTCTCCGTCAGCTCCAGATTGCGCCGGGCCGTCAGGTCCAGCTCCATGAACTGTCCCGTCCGGTACCACTCCAGCTTGTCCAGCTGCTTCACGTCGGTCTTCTGCGTCTCGTAGAGATACGTCAGCAGCCCGCCCAGCGCCAGCAGCGGTGCGCTCTCATTCCGGGGCAGGTCCCGCAGCGCCGCCTCGCCGAATTGCATCCGCACCTTCTTCTCCGCGTCCGACACGTCGAACCGTCCCTCCGCCAGCCTCTCCCGCCGGCAGGAAAAGCGCTCCTCCAGCGCGGCGGTCAGCGCCGGGTCGTCATAGGCCGCGGCGTTCATCACCGCCTCCGCCGGGGCGAAGCGCCCCAGCTCGTTGATCAGCCCCGTCAACCGCTGCGCCCCGGTGAACGCCGTCACCTGGGCCTGTCCGGTGGAGATGTCCGCCGCGCACAGTCCCGCCGCCGTGTCTGTCAGATACACGCCGCACAGATAGTTGCTGCGTCCCGCGTCCAGGCACGCCTCGTCCAGCACCGTGCCGGGGGTGACGGTACGGATGATCTCCCGCTTCACCAGCCCCTTGGCCAGGGCTGGGTCCTCCATCTGCTCGCAGATGGACACCTTGTACCCCTTGGCGATCAGCCGCGCGATATACCCCTCGGCGGAGTGATACGGCACGCCGCACATGGGGATGCGCTCCTCGTCGGACTTGCTCTTGTCCTTGTCCCTGGTGGTCAGGGCCAGGTCCAGCTCCCTCGACGCCGTCCGGGCGTCCGGCCCGAACATCTCGTAAAAATCACCCAACCGGAAAAACAGTAGGGAGTCGGGGTGCTTCTCCTTCTCCTCCATATACTGCCGCATCATGGGTGTCAGCTCAGCCATAGCTCGGCTCCTTTCTCCCTCCGGAAAGTCTGCGCCTTACGGCGCGGGGCGCTCAGCCCAAAAAGCCCAGCAGGCCCAGAATGCCGAAGGTGGTGTACATCAGGCACATGACCACCAGCAGAATGGTGATGATGCTGTACATGGCGCTGGTTTTCTTCGTGTGCTTGTACTTGCGGATATAGAACAGCGTGCCGCAGGTGATGCCCAGCGTCAGGGAGGACAGGTGGGTCATTACCGCGCTGTCCTTGAAGGCCGTCAGGCGCAGGATCAGGATCACCAGCACCACGGCAAACTCCGCGATCAGCGTCACATTCAGCCAGGTGGGCAGCTTCACCTTCTCCTGCTGGTTCACCTTCTCGGCCACCTTCTGGGCCATGTACGCGCCGGTGGTATACCCGCCGTAGTTGCTGTTCTTCTTCTTGGAATGGATATTCTTATTGGGGTTGCCCTTGGCCTTACGGATGGCCTCCTCCTGGTTGGCGTACTGGTTCACGTTGGCCTTGTAGCTGTTCTTTGCCATGGTTTTATTCTCCTTCTATCGGTAGATTGGTAAGATAACGCCGCAGCATATCAAAAGCGTGGTGGGCGGACAGCGTCCGGATGCGCTCCCGATCGCCGCCCAGGGTCAGATGCCGCACGGTCACGCCCTCCGGCGCGGAAAGCCCCACGAACACGGTGCCCACCGGGTTTCCCCGGTCGTCGCCGTCGGGACCGGCCAGTCCGGTGACGGACACCGCCAGGTCCGCGCCTGTCAGCACCCGGACGCCCAGGGCCATGGCCCGGGCCACCTCCGCCGACACCGCGCCGCAGCGCGCCAGCAAATTCTCCGGCACGTGCAGCACCTGCTGCTTCACATGGTTCGTATAGCTGACTACGCCGCCCAGAAAGACCTGCGACGCGCCGGGGATATCCGTCAGCCGCTTGGCGATCAGTCCGCCGGTACAGCTCTCCGCCGCCGCCAGTGTCAGTCCCCGTTCCCGGCACAGCGCCAGCACCGTCTCCTCCAGTCCGGACACGTCCGCACCGTAGAGATACGCGCCCAGCCGGGCCCTTACCTCCGCCAGCACCGGCGCCATCCGCGCCTCACAGGCACGCTCGTCCGCCCCGCGGGCGGACAGCTGCAGCATCACCTCGCCCGGCTTGGCATAGGGTGCCAGCGTCATGTCCGCCTCCCGCCGCAGCAGGTCGCCCAGCAGCTCCTGCACCTGCGGCTCCGTCAGGCCGAAGATATGCAGCGTGTGTGACCGCACCGTCTGTCCCCGGACCTGCTCCAGCCAGGGCAGCAGGCAGTGCTCGGCCATATAGCGGCACTCATGGGGCACGCCGGGCAGCAGCACGGCGGTGATCCCGCAGGCGGTAAAGGCGCAGCCGGGGGCCGTGCCCACCGGATTGCGGAACACGGTGCACCCCTCTGGCAGATAGGCCTGCTGCATATCGCATTCCGGCATCTCCCGGCGGAACACCCGGTCGAAATACCGCCGCATATCCTCCACCACCTCCGGGTGGAACACCAGCGGCGTGTCCAGCGCGGCGCACACCGCCGTTTTCGTCATATCGTCGTAGGTGGGACCCAGCCCGCCGGTGAATACCAGCAGCTCTGCCCGTCCCCTTGCGATGGTCACGGCCTTTTCCAGCCGCGCCGCGTCGTCGTCCACAGTGGTGTGGTACAGCACCTCCACACCGGCGGCAGTCAGCAGCCGGGAGAGGAACGCGGCATTCGTATTGGTCACGCCGCCGGTCAGCAGCTCGCTGCCCACGGCGATGATCTCCGCGGTACGGGGCATAGACGCGCCTCCTTATAGCGTAGGTTTGATCCGGATCATCTCGCGTCCGGCCATGGCCCGCTGGCACAGGCCCTCCACATCCAGCGCGCTTTCGTACTCCCGCGTCTCCTCCACGCTGGGCTTCGTCTTGGGGTGCCGGGGGGTGAACACGGTGCAGCAGTCCTCATAGGGCAGGATGGACGTGTCGAAGGTGCCGATATGGCGGGCGATCTTCACGATCTCCTCCTTGTCCATGCCGATCAGGGGCCGCAGCACCGGCATGGTGGTCACGTCCTCGCTGACGGCCAGCGCCTGCATGGTCTGGCTGGCCACTTGACCCAGATTTTCTCCGGTGACCAGGGCGCGGCACCGCAGCTCCAGCGCCAGCATATTGGCCAGGCGCATCATAAACCGCCGCATGATCAGGGTAAAGTGATCCTCCGGGCACTTGCGGCGTATCTCCTCCTGAATTTCGGTAAAGGGGATGATGATCACCGCCAGCCGGCCGCACCAGGGGGTCAGCTCCTCCGCCAGCTTCAGCACCTTCTCCCGGGCCAGCTCGCCGGTATAGGGCGGAGAGGCGAAGTGGATCATCTCCAGCTGTACGCCCCGCTTGGCGATCATATAGCTGGCCACCGGGCTGTCGATACCGCCGGACAGCAGGCTCACCGCGTGGCCGCCCATGCCCAGGGGCAGGCCGCCCGCGGCGCTCTCGGCGGGGCCGTGGACGTAGGCCGCGTCCTCCCGTACCTCGATGTACACCGTCAGCTCCGGGTGGTGTACGTCCACCGTCAGGTGGGGGAAGGCGTCATGGAGCGCGCCGCCCACCCACTGGCTCAGCTGGATGGAGCCCATGGGGAAGGACTTATCCGCCCGCTTGCTCTCCACCTTGAAGCTCTTGGCCGCGGTCAGCGCGCCGCCCAGATAGGTCTTTGCCGTGTCGAAAATGGCCTCCTTGCTCTTCTCGCAGGGCAGCGCCCGGGTGATGGCGATGATGCCGAACACCTGCTTGCAGGCAGCGTAAGCCCCGGCGATGTCGCAGTTCTCCTCCGCCGGCTCCACATAGATAGTGGACTGGCGGGAATATATCTTCCACTTGCCGAACCGCTGGGTGCGGCGGCGGATGTTGCTCATCAGCTTCATCTCAAAGCTGCGGCGGTTCAGTCCCTTCAGGACCACCTCGCCCAGCTTGCACAGAATGATCTCGTGCATATGGTTCTCTCCTTGTTGTTGGTGTACAGATGTGGGGACGGCGGGCGGACAGCTTCATCCTCCCTTATAACGGGACGGCGTACCCCAAGGGCATTTGTTCCGCTGCGCTCCACTGCGGGACGCCGTCCCCTACGGACGTTTATCGGCGGCGTACCGGGTCTGACGCAGGCAGGGCGGAAATGTATCCCGCCACGGCGGCGAGATTTTTCGTCCTGCCGATGACAAGCTGACGGCGGCGTACCGGGTATACGCCGAGGAGGCTTGACGATGGCAGGGCGGAAATGTATCCCGCCACGGCGGCGAGATTTTTCGTCCTGCCGATGGCAGGCCGACGACGGCGTATCAGGTATACGTCGAGGAGGCTTGACGCAGGCAGGGCGGAAAAGATCCCGCCGTCATTTCAGTGTACTGCTGCTTCGATACTGTATGGCCTCGGCAAGATGTGCCGCCTCGATGCGCTCGCTGCCCTCCAGGTCGGCGATGGTGCGGGCCATACGCAGTATGCGGTCGTGGCTGCGGGCCGTCAGGCCCAGGCGCTCAAAGGCACCCTGCATCAGCTTTTCGCCGGCGGCGTCCAGCGCACAGTACTGGCCGATCATGGCGGGGGTCATGTAGGCGTTGCAGGACACCTCCGTCCCCGCAAAGCGCTTTTTCTGCACCTCGCGGGCGGCGTTGACCCGTTCCCGGATGGCCGATGACGGCTCCGGCTGCTCCTTGCGGCGCATGGCCTCATACTCCACTGACGGCACATCGATGTGCATATCGATCCGGTCCAGCAGCGGGCCGGAGATGCGCTGCATATACTGCTCCACCTGCTGGGGCGAGCAGGTACAGCGTCCGGAGGGGTGGCCGTACCAGCCGCAGCGGCAGGGGTTCATGGCGCACACCAGCATGAAGCGGCTGGGCAGCGTCAGGGAGCCGGAGGCCCGGGTGATGGTCACAAAGCCGTCCTCCAGCGGCTGGCGCAGTGTCTCCAGCGCCGCCTTGCTGAACTCCGGCAGCTCGTCCAGAAACAGCACGCCGTTGTGGGCCAGGGATATCTCTCCCGGCCGGGGTATCCCCCCGCCGCCGGAGAGCGACACGGTGGACGCCGTGTGGTGGGGGCTGCGGAAAGGCCGCGTATCCACCAGCGGGTGCCGCGGGTCGGTCATGCCCGCCACGGAATAGATCTCCGTGGTCTGCAGGGCCTCCGCCCGGGTCATGTCCGGCAGGATGGACGGCAGCCGCCGGGCCAGCATGGACTTGCCCGCGCCGGGCGAGCCCACCAGCAGCACATTGTGGCCGCCGGCGGCGGCGATCTCCAGCGCCCGCTTCACATTCTCCTGTCCCATCACGTCGGCAAAATCCGGCAGGGGCCGGTCCTGATGTCCCGGCGTCCACCGGGGCGCCGGCGTCATGACCTGCTCGCCCTTCAGGTGGGCGATGAGCTGTCCCACGTCCGCCACACCGTACACGGTCAGCCCGTCGGCCAGGGTGGCCTCGGCGGCGTTGGCCTCGGGCACATACAGCGTATCGATGCCCAGCCGCGCCGCCGTCAGCGCCATGGGCAGCACGCCCGTCACCGGCCGCAGCGCGCCGGAAAGGCTCAGCTCGCCCAAAAACGCCGCGCCCTGGGGCAGGGGAGATATCTCCTCCGCCGCGGCCAGAATGCCCAGCAGGATGGGCAGGTCATACACCGTGCCCTCCTTCCGCACCCGCGCCGGGGCCAGATTGACCGTGATGCGGCTGACGGGGAACTTGGCCCCGCAGTTTTTCACCGCCGCCCGAACGCGCTCCCGCGACTCCTTCACCGCCGCGTCCGGCAGGCCCACCACGTCGAACCCCGGCAGTCCGCCGGACAGAAAGCACTCCACCGACACCTCATAGCCGGTGATGCCCGTCAGGCCCAGCGACCGTACCGTCACCATCATGGACAGCGCCCCCTTTACACTAATTTTATAGCACCGTACATTTTACCACAAAATTTCCGCCGTGAACAGCCACTTTTTCCAAAAAAGTCCCCTGCCTTTTGCGCGGAGTGCATGAACCTGCCCCGCCGCCGTGAGAATTTTTGTGCATGGCGCTAAAAAAGTTTTATCGTGGCACAAATCACGAAAATATGGGTTTACATCCCGGATTTTTTGTGCTACTATGACGGTGCCTAACATTCCGTACAAAGGGGTCTTTGCGCCCTTCTGGCGGTGCGGAAGTATATAATGTAAGGAGGCTCATTATGGTAAGAAAAATGAAGTCCATGGATGGCAATAACGCCGCGGCGCACGTTTCCTACGCGTTCTCCGAGGTCGCAGCCATCTACCCCATCACCCCGTCCAGCCCCATGGCGGACTTCGTGGACCAGTGGAGCGCCAACGGTCTGAAAAACATCTTCGGCACCAAGGTCAAGGTCGTCGAGATGCAGTCCGAGGCCGGTGCCGCCGGTGCTGTCCACGGCTCTCTGGGCGCCGGTGCCCTGACCACCACGTACACCGCGTCCCAGGGCCTGCTGCTGATGATCCCCAATATGTACAAGATCGCGGCTGAGCAGCTGCCCTGCGTGTTCCACGTGTCCGCCCGTACCGTGTCCACTCAGGCGCTAAACATTTTCGGCGACCACTCCGACGTCATGGCCTGCCGCCAGACCGGCTTTGCCATGCTGTGCGAGGGCAACGTCCAGGAGGTCATGGATCTGTCCCCCGTGGCCCATCTGGCCGCGCTGGAGGGCAAGGTCCCCTTCATCAACTTCTTCGACGGCTTCCGCACCTCCCACGAGATCCAGAAGATCGCTGTCTGGGACTACGAGGATCTGAAGGATATGTGCGACATGGACGCCGTGGCCGAGTTCCGCAAGCACGCCCTGAACCCCGAGCATCCCCATATGCGCGGCAGCCACGAGAACGGCGACATCTTCTTCCAGCACCGCGAGGCCTGCAACAGCTACTACACCGCCCTGCCCGCCGTGGTGGAGAAGTACATGGACAAGATCAACGCCAAGCTGGGCACCGACTACAAGCTGTTCAACTACTACGGCGCCGCCGACGCTGACCGCGTCATCGTGGCCATGGGCTCCATCTGCGACGTGGCCGAGGAGGTCATCGACTACCTGAACGCCCACGGCGAGAAGGTGGGCCTGGTCAAGGTCCGTCTGTTCCGCCCCTTCGCCGCCGAGAAGCTCATCGAGGCGCTGCCCGCCTCCGTGCGGAAGATCGCCGTGCTGGACCGCACCAAGGAGCCCGGCTCTCAGGGCGAGCCTCTGTATCAGGACGTTGTCACCGCCCTGGCCAACGCCGGCTGGAACGACATCAAGGTCATCGGCGGCCGTTACGGCCTGGGCAGCAAGGACACGCCTCCCGCCTCCGTGTTCGCCGTGTATAACGAGCTGAAGAAGGACGAGATGAAGCGCCAGTTCACCATCGGCATCGTGGACGATGTGACCAACCTGTCCCTGCCCGAGGATAAGAACTGTCCCAACACCGCTGCTCCCGGCACCATCGAGTGCAAGTTCTGGGGTCTGGGCGGCGACGGCACCGTGGGCGCCAACAAGAACTCCATCAAGATCATCGGCGACCACACCGACAAGTACGTCCAGGCGTACTTCCAGTACGACTCCAAGAAGACCGGCGGCGTGACCATCAGCCACCTGCGCTTCGGAGATCACCCCATCCGCAGCCCGTACTATATCAACAAGGCTGACTTCGTGGCCTGCCACAACCCCAGCTACGTGACCAAGGGCTTCAAGATGGTGCAGGATGTCAAGCCCGGCGGTGTCTACATGATCAACTGCCAGTGGGACTTCGACGAGCTGAACCACCACATGGACGCCGCGTCCAAGCGCTATATCGCCCAGAACAACATCCAGCTGTATACCATCGACGCCATTGACCTGGCCATCGAGATCGGTA
>ERZ1032641.60-NODE-60-length-14923-cov-16.088176_pt1 | contig 14923 bp, 10 predicted proteins | sample MGYA00517876_ERZ1032641 | MGnify/ENA primary metagenome ERZ1032641 (study PRJEB33719, sample SAMN04261397) | wastewater metagenome | biome: periurban shantytown; feature: human; material: feces | host: Homo sapiens | place: Peru: Lima | collected 2013-01-18 ...
AATTGCGCGCCGGTCGACGGCTTTCACAGTGTGAAACGGCATTATGGAAACCGATTCTCCACATTATCAACAGACTTTTCAACACAAACGGGGTGCAATTAACGATGTTATGTTAACTTAACTTGATTTTCCCATTTTTCGGTGCTGTTCTTCCATGCGCGCACAAGTGTGCGGCAAAGCGGCATCCTGCTGCGCTTTTGCCCTGCACGCGCCCAAATCCCGCCGCCGTCTGTTCTGTGTTCTGCAAGTGCGCAAAACCCCGGGAGCAGAACGCTCCCGGGGCAGGTGTATGGCTTTTGCGGGCCGGCGGTGCGTCGGTCACAGGCCGGTGAGGCGGCAGTAGCGCATCATGATGGCTGCGATCTGCGCGCGTGTGGCACCGCCGCTCGGGGCCAGATAGTCGGCGCCGTCGCTCGCGATGCCGGAGATGAGACCGTTGCCGACGGCCCAGCTCATGGCGGCGTATGCCCAGTTGGAGACGCTGGCGGCATCGGGGAAGCCGTTGAGCGATGCTGCGCCGCCGAGGTAGGCCGGCGCATACTTTTCGGTGTAGCCGTAGAGGAGAACGGCCATCTGCTCGCGGGTGATGAGGCCGTCGGGCGCGAAGGTCGTCGTGCTCATACCGGAGACGATGTCTTTGTCGTAGCCCCAGGCGACGGCGTTGTAGTACCATGTGCCGGGCCTGACATCCGTGAACGGCACGTAGTATTTGCTGTAGTCGGTCGTGTCGCCGGAGAGGTTATAGAGGATCATCACGATCTGTGCGCGCGTGCTGACCGTGTCGGGCGAGAATGTCGTCGCGTCGAAGCCGCTCATCAGACCGTGGCGCACGCAGTAGTCGATGCCCTCGTGCGCCCAGTTGGACGGGGCGGGCACATCGCGGAAACGGAAGCTCGGGCACGCGGCGCCGCCCGGACAGACCGCAGAGCCGGTGGCGGGGATGATCTCGGTTCTGGTCTGGCCGCAGACGGTGCAGGTGTAGGTGCGGACGCCGGGCGTGGTCTCCGTCGGCGCGACGGTCACGGTGCCCTCGTCCCAGACGTGGGTGTGCGGGCCGGTGGCGGGGATGACCTCGGTCTTGGTCTGGCCGCAGACGGTGCAGGTATAGGTCATGGTGCCGGGGTCGGTCTCGGTCGGCTCCGTGGTCACGGTGCCGCTGTCCCACTTATGGCCGAGCGCGGGCTTGACATTGCGCTGTTCGCTCGCGCCGCAGTCTCTGCAGGTGTAGAGGTCATAGCCTGCCTCCGTGCAGCTGGGTGCGACGTTCTTGGTGAAAACGAAGGTGTGCGTGCCGGTAGCGGGGATGATCTCGGTCTTGGTCGCGCCGCAGACGGCGCAGGTGTGCATGCGCTCACCGGGCGTGGTCTCGGTCGGCTCCGTGGTCACGGTGCCGTTGTCCCACGTGTGCGCGCCGGTGGCGGGGATGACCTTGGTCGCAATGACGTCGCCGCAGTTGGCGCAGACGGTGTCGATGCGGCCGTCGGCCCCGCAGGTGGCGGGCACGGTGTTTTTCGTCGTGCCGTAGCCGGTGTGCAGGCACGCGCCCTTGCTGCTGACCTTGTAGCCCTGCCATGTGCCGTCGGTATCCAGCGTCCAGCCGTAGACCGGGTCGGGGTTATAGTGGATGGTGACGATGCCGGGCTCAAAGCTGTGCTCGGCCGCGCCGCCGGGCTGGACCGTCGGGGGCGCGCCGTAGCAGCGCACGTCTTTGAGTGCCTTGCAGCCGGTGAACGCGTTGTGGTCGACGCTCGTCACGGTGGCGGGCAGCTTCATATCCGCCAGCGCGGTGCAGTCCTGGAAGCAGGCGTCGGGGACGGCGGTCACGCCGGCGGGCAGCGTCACGTCCGTCAGCGCGATGCAGCCGTTGAAGGCGGAGTTGCCGAGCGCCGTCACGGCCGCGGGGATAGGCGCCTTGGTGAGCGACTTGCAGCCCTCAAACGCGCGCTCGCCGATGGCGGTCACCTCGCCCTTATAGTCGACGGTCAGCAGCTTCGTGCAGTCGTTAAAGCATTTGTCGGGCACGGCGGTAATGGCGGCCGGCAGGGTCATGCCGCTGAGACTCGCGCAGGCGTCAAACGCGCCGCGGCCGAGGGCCTGCAGCCCATCGGGCAGCGAGACGGCGGTGAAGCTGTTGCCGGCGAGACCGAAATCGCCGATGGCGGTCACGGCCCTGGGCAGGGAGATGCCCTTGAGCTTCGCGCACAGGGCGATGCCATAGCGGTCGATGCTCGTCACGCTCTCCGGCAGCGTGATCTGCTCGGCGGCCGGCAGCAGGAACAGCGCATAGTTGCTCACGTTCGTGACGCCGTCCTGGATGACGACCTTCTTGAGGTCGCCCTCAAGGTCGAACTTGGGACTGAAGCCGGAGACGCGGATCAGCCCCAGCGCCTTGTAGTTCCACCACGGGGCGAGGTTGCCCTCGGGGAAGTTGAAGTCGGGCATTGCACCCTTGCCGGAGATGGTCAGCGTTTTTCCGCGCAGGGAGTCCTTCACTTCCCAGTGCAGGCAGTTGTTCTCACCGAAGTCACCCTCGGTGGCCTCTACCGACAAGCTCTTGAGGATGGCGTCAAGATCCAGATCCGGAATCTCAAACTCCTCCTTGAACTGGTCGATCTTTTCCTGAATGACCTTTCGGATGATCTCTTTTTTCAGATCATCGATTCTGCTGGCCGATGCGTTCACGGTCAGGCCGGAGAACAGTCCCACGACCAGAACCAGACACAGCCCCAGCGAGAGCAGGCGTTTTTTCATAGTTTCTTCCTCCTTGCGGTAATGTTCCTGTGTACAACGGGAATATCTCTCTGTTGAAAATATAGCATACTCCCGGCAAAGTGTGCAATGGATGGGACGCAAAAACCGACGGATTTGTTACGAAACCACAAATCTGAGCAAGAATTTTACACGTTTTTTTGCCTGTGAACGCTTTCGGGCTGTTGCAATGGCGGGGCGCGTCCTGTATACTTGCTCTGTAGACATGTTTTTTGAAGTGTCGGATCCAGGAGGGAGGAACCTTATGAAAAAACGAGTGTTGTCGCTGCTGTTGTGCTTTGTGCTCGCGGCGGGACTGCTGAGCGTGTGCGCCCCGCCGGCGCAGGCGGGCACGATCGCGGACGCGTTTGAACTGTTTATCAAGCAGCCCGGTCAGATCAAAAAGCTCTTCAACCGCGAGGTCGCCCACGGTGACTGCGGCCCCGCCGGGGACGAGGCGAGCGTACATTATAAGATCTACGAAGTCACGAACCCCACCGTTGTGCAGGACAACCCCTTCCTGCAGCAGATCTGGCAGATCCATGATTACCGCGAGGACGCGCAGTATTACGGCGTGTACATCTTCGGCGACGGGAAAATGGCGGACTACGCGGCGACCGGCCAGAAAGCGCCGTGGATGGGCAACGTGGAGGTCACGGAGTATAACGACAAGGGACAGGTCCTCGGCACGACGGTCGTGGAAAACCTCGGCGAGGACTATCTCGCGCTGGCCTACATCGCCGACGGCACCGACGAGGAGTGGGACGGCCGCACCGAGCGCTACTCCGGCGTTACGAATGTCGGCGCGTATGCGTTCAAGGACTGCCGCTATCTCACGTGCATGTTCCTCAATGACGACATTACCACCATCAGCGATCACGCATTTTATAAAGGCGAGTACCTCTCGGCCATCAATATGCCGCGCAAGCTCGAGCTCATCGACAAGTACGCCTTCTACGGCTGCGACACGCTCACCTTTGTGCGCGCGCGCAACTGCAGCCGCCTGCGCCGTATCGAGGACCACGCGTTCTACAGCTGCACCATGCTCGCCGAGCTGCGCCTGCCGGAAGGCCTGACGTATATCGGCCCGTGGGCGTTCGCGTGGGACCGCATCCTTGGTCAGGAGGACACGACGCTCGGTCTGCCGTCGAGCCTGCAGACGATCAGCACGGGTGCGTTCGCGTTCGTCAACCACCACAAGAACCTCAACATTCCGGCCAATGTCACGAGCATCGGTGACTTTGCGTTCATGTGCGATTACTACATGAACAACCTCACCTTCAGCCCCGGCGACAAGAAGCTCACCATCGGCAAGGCGGCCTTCTTCGGCGACAACCACATGAAGTCCGTCGACCTCTCCAACCGCGTCGCGCAGATCGACCGCTGCGCCTTCGCCGGCTGCGAGATGCTCGAGGAGGCCTACTTCGGCGACAAGATCGACACGATCGAGGGCCGCGCCTTCACGAGTCTGGATAACGCCATGAAGATCGCCGTCGAGGGCGTGCTCAACGGCATCCTCCGCCCGGACGATACCGAGCAGAACGCCGATCAGGCCGGTGATATCAGTACGGCCCTGAACATGATCGCCAAGGTCACGAAGCTCAAGCGCGCCGTCTTCAAGAACGACCCCGCCAAGAGCATCTACGCCGCGGCGGACTCCAACCGCTCCTTCCCGGATGACTGCGTGGTCTATTACCCGCAGGGCAGCTACACCTGGCTTGCCGAGCTCAAGGACGACGGCACGTGGCAGGGCTACAAGACCGGCTTCTGGCACGGCGACCACATCGCCGCGTTCACGGACACGGTCGTCGCACCCACCTGCACCGAGCAGGGCTACACGCACCACGTCTGCACGGTGAAGGGCTGCCCCTATGATGCCGTGGACGACACGTTTGTGGAAGCGGCCGGCCACAAGTGGGCGCTGACGACGACGCTCCCGCCCACCTGCACCGAAAAGGGCACGCAGTTTTATAAGTGCTCGGTCTGCGGCGCGACCCGCACCGAGAAGATCGCTCCGCTCGGCCATGACCTGAGCCGCTGCGATCTCCGGCCGGCCGCCACCTGCACGCAGCCCGGCCGCGCCGTCGGCACGTGCGCGCGCTGCGGCGTGCAGATCGACGAGGTCATCCCCGCCAAGGGGCATGACTACAGCTACGCCGAGACCAGCGTCGCGCCCACCTGTACCGAGCCCGGCCACTACAAGGGCACCTGCCCGACCTGCGGCAAGGACTATGACGATGTCGTTCCCGCCCTCGGCCACGACTGGGGCGAGTGGGTCACGTCGATCGAGCCGACCGTCTCGACCGTCGGCTACCGCTATCATATCTGCGCCCGCTGCAACACGCGCGAGGGCGAGGATATCCCGAAGCTGCAGGAGCATACCTGGGATTCCGGCATCGTGACCACGAAACCGGACTGCATTCATGCTGGTGTCCGCACCTATACTTGCACGGACTGCGGCGCGACGAAGACGGAGACAATCCCTGCAACGGGTGAGCATATGTTTGCTACCAAGGAGATTCCGGCCACTTGCACGACGGGCGGTTATATCCTGTGCACATGCAGTGTCTGCGGCACGACACAGCGATATGACGCTTCAGAACCGCTGGGACACAAATGGAACAGCGGGCAAGTGACAACGAAGCCGACAGAAGATATGGCAGGTGTCCGCACCTATACCTGTACTGTGTGCGGGGATACCAAAACGGAGACGATTCCGGCGACCGGTGTGCATGTGCATACTTGGCAGCTGACAAAGCGTGTTCCTGCAACTTGCACGGAAGATGGTTATGACCTGTATACATGTGCAAAATGCGGAGCTGTAGAACACCGCAATGAAGTGGCGGCGTTTGGCCATAAGATGAATGCAGGAGAGGTCGTTATTAAGCCGACTGCAACAACATCCGGAGTTCGGGTTTATACTTGTTCCGTCTGTGGAGAGACAAGGGCAGAAACCATTCCTGCTACCGGTTTGCCGTCTGTCTGCCCCGGCGGCCCGGCCTGCCCGGGCTACGCCTTCCGCGATATGCCCGCGCCGAGCATCTGGTCGCACGCGGGGCTGGATTACTGCATCTATCATGGCTACATTGCCGGCACGTCGGCAACGACCGTCACGCCGGACGGCGAATGCACGCGCGCCATGATCGTGAGCATCCTCTACCGCGTGCAGGGTGAGCCCGCGAAGGTCAACGGTTATGAGCTGGCCAAGCTGCCCCGCGCCCCGTTTGACGATGTGCCGCGTGGCCGCTGGTATACCGACGCTATCTGGTGGGCGAAGCTCACGGGCGTCGTCTCCGGTATGAGCCCGAGCACCTTTGCACCCGACGATCCGATCACGCGCGCGCAGCTTGCGGTCATCCTCTATAACTACACCAAGCAGTTTGCGCCCGAAAGCCTGACGGAGACGGGCTCGCTCACCGGCTTCCCGGATGCGGACAGCGTCCCGTCGTGGGCGCGTACGGCGATGGCGTGGGCCGTCGGCAACGGTCTGATCTCCGGCGTCGGTGAAAACGGCGTCTCGTACCTCAGGCCGGAGGGCTGCGCTACGCGCGCGCAGGTCGCGACCATTCTCATGAACTACGACAAGGCACTGGGCTGAGGCGCAGCCAATACCGATAGAAACAAAAACAGCTCCGGAAGTGTCTACCGCTTCCGGAGCTGTTTGCTGTTTGCTGAGTTTACATAATTCAAAACTGTTTTATTTAAGCTGCGTAGATGATGCGCTTTTCGTTCTTCTGATTTACATAATCATTATCCTTTCCTGCCGCGCAGCATCGCCGCGATCGTCACGGCGCTGTATCCGCTCTGCTGCCAGAGGTCGCCGGGCACCGTGCCGCCGTTGCGCAAAATGAGCGCGATCTGGCGCCGCGCATCGCTGCGCGCGGCCGTCTGTGCCTTGTCGCGCGCGGCCTTTTCCTTTTCGGCTGCGGTCTGCGCGGCCTTGGCTTTCTTGTCGGCGGCGGCCTTGGCGTCGGCGAGGGCCTTCGTCTGCTGCTGCAGCTTGCTGTCCGCGCGGTCGTAGGCGGCGTCGTCCATGTCGAGCAGCGCCGCGATCTGCGCTTTCGTCACGCCGTCACGGCTGTCGGCGGCGTCGAGCATCCGGTCAATGGCGCTCAGGCGTGTCTTGTGTTCGCTGCTGTAGCGCTCGTAGGCCAGCTGCGCCAGCTCCGGCAGCTTGCCTGCGAGCATGGCGCGGTAATAGCCGCCCGCCTGCTGCGAGGCCGCCACGGCCGCCGTCGAGGCCTGACCGCCCGTCAGCGCGGCCGCCTTGCCGAGGGCGTTTTCTGCCGCGAGCTCCGCCTGCCGCTCGTATTGCTGCCGGTAGGCGGCGTAGAGCTTGTCCGACGCGGGGTCGTAGTCAAACTGCTCGCCGAGCAGTGCGTCGAGCATCCGGTCGATCTGTTCGCGGCGGTCTGCCGTGCCGCGCTCTGTCAGCAGCGCCTCGGCCTCGCGGCGGTGCGTGTCGTCATAGTCCGGCACGTCTTCGATGGGAAGGTACTGCGCATAGTCACTCGTCTGTTCCTGACCGGCCATGCCCTCGCCGCGGATCTTCGCGTTGCGCTGCTGCTCATAGACGGCGGCAGCCGCATTGTCGCCGCGCCGGGCCGCCTGCTCCATGAGCGCGGCGTAGTCGGTGTCCTTGTCGTATTTATATTTTGTCGCCATAGGTTCTCCTTTCCTCAGTGCTGCGGTCCGGCGGCGGCCTCCGTGCGCGTGAGCGATAAAAGCCGCCACGCCCCCGTGCCCGTCAGCCGCAGGCGAAAGTGGTCGCACCGGCGCGGCAGTACCGGCAGGGTGAACGAACGCTTTGCACCCGCCGTTACGTTTGCAAGCGTGTGCCACTGTCCGTCGGAGTCATACTGCGCTGCCGCCGTGATGCTTGCGCCCGCCTCGGCCTCCAGCCGCAGCTGCACGCGCAGCAGCCGCTTGCAGTCCGGGCTGCCGCTGGTAAAGTCGCCCGTCTCGAGCAGGCTCTGCATCTGCGCCGTGCTGCCGGTGCCGAAGCGCCACACGCCGCGCGCATCCTGTGCATAGAGCGCACCGCCGCACTGCGCAAAGCCGCGCGCGTCAAAATCGTCCTCGCGGCTCCACAGGCCGCTGCGCGTGTCGTATACGAACAGGTGCCGGACGCTCCGCTCGTCGCGCGCCGAGAGATACCAGCGCGTCCCGTCCGTGCCGGCGACGCCGTGCGTGAGCGTGCGCCCGAGCGCGTCGCCGATGCGTACCGGCCGTCCGCCCGCCGTGCGTGCCGCGCCGACGGGGGAGAGATAGTAGAGCGTCTCGGCCGCCGTCACGAGCGAGCGGCCGGAGTCCTGCTCCGCGCCGAGCGCGGCCGAGGCCACGAGCTGGAAGTTTGTAGGCCGCGTGCCGTAGAGCCGCCAGAGCCCGCCGGGCTTGAGAAACACCACGCCGCTGCCCGTCGCTGCGCAGCCGGAAAAATCCCCCGGCGCGCCGACGTCCACGCTCCACGCAGCCGTAGCGACCGCGCCGTTTTCGTCCGCCTCGTACCAGAACCAGCTCAGCGGATCGCCAAGCTTTGTGCACCACACGCTGTCGTGTGCGCATGCCCAGAGCCGGTTGCCGTAGCTGCACGCGTGCTGCGCGTCGGGCACGCGCCGTGTGATCGTGACGCCGTTGACTGCGCCCGTGCGCACGAATGTGTCCGGGTCAAAGCGCAGCCGCGCCCCGTCGATGCCGCGCAGAATGTACGTGCCGTTGTTGCGCACGTCGCCGAAGCCGCTGAGCGTCACGGCGTCGCCTGTGCGAAAGCTTGCGTCAGCGCCGTCGGCCACGAGGATGCTTGCGCGCCCGTCGCCGTCCGTGTCTGCACCCGCAAGCGTCACGCTGCCGCTCCAGCTTGACTCTGCGCTGCCGAACGTGCCGTCCGCCGGACGGAACCAGACCTTGTCCGGCCAGATGAGCACCGTACCGCCGAGCGCTGCGAATACTTTCGGCGTGTCCGTGAGCGTGCAGCCCGGCACGGCCTTTCCGTTATAATACAGAGTCGTGCCGGCGCACCAGAGCAGTCCGTCTCCGGCTGCGAACAGGCCGTTCGGCGTGCCGCTGCACAGATAGATGCGCGTGCGCCCGGGGCGCGTCGAGAACAGGGGGCTGTCCGCTGCCGAGCCGTTGGTCATCTCGTAAATGCCGCCCTCGGGGCAGGACGGGCGGTGGTCGTAGCCGCGAAAGTCCGTCTGCACATGGCGGACGGCAGCCATGCGCCGCGGAAATGTGGGTAGATACATGCCTTGCCTCCTTACAGGTTGAGCGGCTCACCGTTGTGATACAGCTCGCCGCACAGGTCGATCTTCCCGGCCGAGAGCATCAGCTCCGGCAGATCGCCGCGCGTCGCGGAGATCACCGCGCCGCTCTTGTGAAAGATGAGATATTTGCGCTCGAGGCTGTTCTGGCTGCCGATGTGCAGCGTGTCGGCCACGGTCGTGATGCCGTTGAGGTCGATCTTGTCGGCCGAGAGCGCGATGCTGCTGTCGCCGTTGTTGATGGCGGCGACGATGGCCGCCGCGTTCACGCCGTCGGCATCGGTCACGAGCGCGATGCGTGCGCCCTGATCGCTCACGGTCTGCTCGAGCGCGGCGACATTGCCCTCGGCCGACGTCAGGCGTGTCTGCAGGGTGCCGGCGTCGAGGCTCAGCTGTGTGATGCTGCCGTCCGCGCCGTCGATGCGCGCGCGGATCGGCGAGAGCAGCCGCGAGAGCGCCGCGGCGTTGAAGTTTTCCGCGCCGAGGTTCGACAGCGTGTACTGCAGCGCCTCCAGCAGCCGCGGCACGGTCTCCTCCAGCGCCGCGAGCCGCTGCTCGACGGTTTCGTGGCCGGTGCGCTCCGGCAGGGAAAGTTCCAGCGGGGAATAGTCCGTCATGCGTCGTCATCCCCTCCGCCGTGCTGTGATATGTCTGCGCGCAGCACGGCGATCGCCCGCACGAGAAACTGCGGCAGCGGCGCGCCGAGCGCACCGGCGTTTTCGACCACACTGCCGAGCTCCGTCAGCAAATACCACGCCGTCACGAGCGGGCACAGCAGCACGTCATAGTGTGCGCCCAGTCCCGGCACACTGCCGAGCAGCGCCCGCAGCGCGAAGTCCAGCAGCGCCGCCACCAGCACGCCCGCCACGCTGCCCGCCTTGTGCCACAGTCCCTCGCGGGCGCAGCGGCTGCTCCATGTGCCTGCGCGCAGAGCGGCAGCGCTGCCGGTGGCATAGTCGAGCAGCATGGCCAGAAACCAGGCGGCCGCAAGCCACCCGGTCCAGCCCCAGAACGCCGTCAGTGCTGCGGCGGCCGCTGAGACCGCCGCTTTGATCGTTGTGAGTCTGTCCATTTATGTCTCCTTTTGTTCATCTACCATGCGCTGACACACGATCATCGTGCGCAGCATATCCTCCGACACGTCGAGTTTTCCGTCCGTGTTTCCCTGCAGTGCGCCGCGGTCGATGAGCCGCTGCGCGTCGGCGCGAGCCCATTGCGGCATCTCCGCCACGGAATCATAGCGCGGCATATCCGGCACCTCCTCCCGATCTTCCTTTGCCATCGCCTCGGCGACGTCGCGCCGAAAGCCGTCCATCGTGCAGCCCATGCCATAGGCATTCCACAGATATTCCGGGTCGGCGTGGTTGCTGGCCACGCCGCGCCGGTGTCCCTCGGCGTGCCCGATGATGACGCCGTCCTGCACCGGATCAAGGCCGTACTTTTTGCACAGCGCGGCAAACAGTGCCACGGCCGTGCGGTACGTGCCCGCGATCTGCTCCGCTGCCTCGTCATGGGTTATGCCCGCGCTCGGTTCGGTCATCTCGATGCCGATGTGCGTGCCGTTAGCGCTCCCGCCGCAATGCCAGCCGCGCATCTCCCACGGCAGAAGCTGATACACCGTGCCGTCCGCCTGCGCGGCGGCGTGCACGCATACGCTCTGCCCGCCCGGCTGATACTGATCCATGTAGCGCACCAGCGCTCTTGCCGACGGCTGCGGCGTGCCGACGCTGTGCAGCATGATGCCGCGCGGCGTCAGCGGCACGCCCGCCTGATAGCACTTGTTTTGCGTCACAAACGCCGGAATGATCTGCATTCCATCGCCTCCTTATTCGATCGGTTCGTCGATCGTGATGATCAGGTTCTCGCCCTTACCCTTTGCGCTCACGCGGAAATACGCCGCAGAGGCGGGCACGTTGCTCGCCGTTTCCGTCACCTGAAACGTCATGGCCGTGGTGCTCTCCGGAATGCTGGTCGGGTAATAGACGCTCGCATCGATCTTTTTTGCCGGCATGACGTTACCGAGCAGCTGGAATGTGCTGTCGTACCATCCGACGCGGGAGTGTTCTTCCGTCTTTGAGAATATGATCCCGTCGCCGCCGATGCGGTAGGTATGCTTTGTCACATTCCCGGACAGCGGAATGAAGCCGGTCGTCACAAACCCGTTTTCCTCCTGTACGGCTCCGGATGACGACAGGTTATAGCCCTCCTGATACGGCAGGGATGCGCCGCTGCTGTCCACGGCTGTGGGCACAACGTTTGTGTACGTCACGGGCTTCGATGCCGTTGCCGTGATGGTGATGTCTCCGGTCACGCGCGCGATGGACACCACGCCGGTCTCGGCATTGTATGCCGTCGCCGTGATGTCCGTGCCGCCCATGCTGACCCTGACGGTGTCGAAGCTGTACCCGTTTTTCGGCGTCAGCGTGGTCGTGTATGCCGCGCCGTCTTCGACGGCGGTCGCGGCGTTGCTGCCGGTGCAGCCGGTGAGCGTCGTCTTGATGGCGCGCATGATCACCGCAAAATCGAACGACAGCGTGCGGTCATAGCCCGCGCCGTAGCAGAATGAATAGATCTTTTTCTCCGCCGGATCAATGACGTTGACGGTGAACGCCGTGTCGGTCGCACCCGGTGCTTTGCTGTAGGTCGTCTCCTCGCCGAACTCGATCCGGTTGCTGTCCGGCAGGTCGTTTTCACCCACCTCATTCGTCCGGTAGTAGTTGGCGGACGGGCAGCAGATGCGCAGCGCCGCCATCTGCTCCGTCGGCGGGTCGGACTGGGAAACGTTGTCCGGAACGACGTAGATCCTGGATGTCTTGAAGTTGTGCAGATGCCCGTGGAAATTCCCGTAGCAGACAGCGCCGTTTTTCCCCGCAAAGGAGACCGTCTCGCCGCCGATCGTGACGCTGCCGCCGTCCAGATACGCCTTGAGCACCTTGCCGCCCGCCCGCGCGCAGCCCCAGTCCAGCGGGTAGTGTCCGAGGATCACAAAGCCCCACGCCGCGCTGTCCGCCTTGCTGCCGAGATCGGCAAGCGTCTGCGCGAACCACAGCAGCTGTGCCTCCGAGAGCGCGTCGGCCGCGGTTTCTCCGCCGGTGATCTCGCCCTCGACGGTGTTGAGATTGATGATGCGCAGCTTCTTTCCGGGAAGATCCCGGTAGCAGTATCCGGCCTCCGCGCTGCCGTAGACCGCGCCCGTGTTGTAGTCGGAAAAATACTTCCGGATCAGCGCCGCGCCGTACAGATTCGTGAGGCTTCCGGTTTCGGCCGCGAAGTATTCGCCCGTGTCGTGGTTTCCGGGCGTCCAGAGCTGCGGGATGCCGCGCAGTCCCTCCTCGAGCCAACGGTGAAACTCCCTGCACTGCGCCTCGAACTGCGCCGCCGTGGTCGTCTTGTACCCGAAGGTGAGATCGCCCAAAAACGCCGCGAAATCCAGCGGCATCACGTGCGACAGCGCCTTGATCGCGCGGCAGGCGTCCATGTTTCCGGCCTCGATGTTTGCCTTCCAGCTCGTGGATTCGTCGGTTGCGTGGTGTGCATCAGCGACCGTCACAAAGACGATGCTCGACGCAGTCTTCACGGCCTGCACCTTCTGCGCCAGCGCGAGCACGCCGTCCTTGACGTAGTCCGGGATGTCAGCGTGGGCGATCTGGTCACCGGTCGTGATGCCCCTTACCGCGTCGCCCATCTGTGCGATCTTGTACATTTCCGCGCCGCCGGTCTTTTCGCGGATGGCGTCGGCGATGTCCTGCACGGCGGCTTCTTCGTAGAGTTTTTTCATCAGTAGCTCACCTCCGTGCCGTCGGCGATCGTCACGGTCTGCGCCGTGCTGCCGTCGTACATAACCGTCGTGCCGCCGATGCGGATCGTCAGCGCCTTCGGGTTCGGCAGCGCGGCGGGCGCGATGTTCTGCGTCATCAGCTCGATCCTGACCGGGACATCCCAGACATCGCTGGTCGTTTTCGCCTGAAGCTTGACGGCGCAGAACGTGTGCCGCTCGGAATCGGCCACAAGCGACGAGAATGTGAGGATGCCGTTCGTTGCACCCTGATAGAGCATCAGAAAGTGTTCGCCTTGAAACTCGAGCTGCGCATAGACGCGGTGCGTCGGGTTTGCGCTGACGTAGGCGTGCAGCTCTGCCGGCGTCATGTCGGCCGTCGTGCCGGACAGATCGCCGCCGACGTGGATGATCCGCGTCTGCTGTGCCATGCCGTCGAGCTTTTTCTTGTCCGCTGCCGACATCAGACCGGCTGCCGCCGGCGTTGCCTCCGCTTGTCCGGATTTTTGGTCCCATGCCGCCGCCCGCTCCGCCGTGATGCCGTCGAGCACGGCCTTGTTCGCGTGCCGGTGGCGCATGGCGGAGTTGATGGCGATCTGATGGCTCTGCCCCGGCGACGGGACGGCGGCGCCGTTCGTGCGCTGATGCCACTTTGCATATTCATCGAGTGCGGCGTTGAACAGCGCCATGCTGTCGGCGTAGTGTGCCGTCTCATGCGCAGCATAGTCGCACATGGCGATGACGTAGTACACGTACAGGCGGTCAAACGGCGCCGGCACGAGCAGCACGGTGCCGCGTTCGGTGTCCGCGTCATAGGTTACGCACTGCTCGGGCGCTGCGTCGAGGATGCGCATCTGGATCATGTGCTCGCACTCGTTGAGCCACTGGATCTTCGCCGCGTCGTCCCACGCATTCGGGCAGATCGCGTCGATGCGCGTGAGCGCCTGCTGAAGCGTCGCCATGCTCAGAGCCCCAGCGCGCCGCTCTCGGCGGCAAAGCGGGCGGTCTCGCGCTCGATGAGCGCGCCGGTGCGCGCATCCTGTGCCTCACCCTGTGCGAGCACGAGGGCGAAACGGCGCGCGATCGTCACGTCCTCTCCGCGCGGGATGCGCACGGTCTCGCCGTTGACGGTCACGATCTTATCCTCCTTGTAGCTGCCGTTGTCACGAAACAGGTGCACGGTCACGGGCTCGCTCAGCCAGGCCTCGGCGGCGCGGTCGGTCATTTTTCTGGTTGCCATAGTGTATTCCTCCTTGTGTGAATGCGTGCCTCCCACCTTGCGGCGGGAGGCACGGGGTGGATTTCTTTACTCGGTGTAGGTGCTGCAGGTCTCGATGCGGCGGATGGCGCTGTCATCGAGGCGCACGGCGACCTTCGTGGCCTTCCAGCCGACGCTTGCGCGCTGGTTGAGCGGGTCGCCCGTGCCGGCGGAGCCGAGCTGCTTGACGATGTGCTCGAGGCCGCCGCCGGTGATCTCGGTCGTGCCGTAGCCGTCCGCGCCGAGCACGAGCGTGACGTACACGTCGCGGCCCTGCGCACCGGCCTCGCCGGGGTAGAGGATGGCGTTGTCCTCGACCGTGACCGGGGTGTCGACGGTCATGGAGCTCGCGGTGTTTTCCCTGACGGTCACGCAGGCGTTGCCGATGAGCACCTGACGGCCGACGAGTGCGCCGGGCTTGACCGTGCCGCCGTCGAACGCGACGGTGGTCTTGCCGCTCACCGCGCCGTTTGCGAGCAGCGTGCGGCTGTCGGCTGCCAGATCCTCGGCGTGGAAGATCTTCGCCTCCGTGCTCTCAACGAAGCGGCAGCCCTCGATCTTGCCGATCTCGCCCTCGTACATATGCTCCGTGTCCACGTACTGGTGCGGCGCGAGCCACTTCGGGTCGTTCATGAGGTCGTATGCCACGTCGGGGTGGATGATGACCGGGAACGCGCCGTCGATGCGGCGGCAGTTGGCGTTTTTGAGTGCGCGCACGGCGCGGCGGATGCAGTCGACGGTCAGGTAGTTGTTGTCGGCAGCGTCGGCATTACCGCCGCGCAGCAGGTAGCGGGCGGACACGGACTCGTCGGCATACTGCACGTTGTCGCCGCCGACGAGCACCTCGCGCGTGATGGTGTCGAGCGTGCGTCCGGCCTGTGC
>ERZ1032641.67-NODE-67-length-14560-cov-16.707135_pt1 | contig 14560 bp, 16 predicted proteins | sample MGYA00517876_ERZ1032641 | MGnify/ENA primary metagenome ERZ1032641 (study PRJEB33719, sample SAMN04261397) | wastewater metagenome | biome: periurban shantytown; feature: human; material: feces | host: Homo sapiens | place: Peru: Lima | collected 2013-01-18 ...
AAAAGAAAGTTACTCGTGCCGGAGCACGAAACTCCCCATCCCGCGCCCGCAGGCGCAACGCCTGTTCGCCGCTGTCCGTTTTCCCTCACGTAACCGGCGTTTTCCTGATCGTTGTCGTTCCCCCGACTGTGCCAGCACAGCTTTCCGCTGCCGCTGCCTGCTACTACGGCAAAAATTATTCGTTCTGCCGTGTCGCAGGCTAAGAAATCATTATATCCGTGCCCAACGGGCACACCTACCTTTGCCGCCTTGCGGCGGCAAAGGCGCGATTTGATAATCGCTAACCCGGTAGAAGCAAATACCCCTACCGTGGCTGAGGCAAGCGGTCGCGGAAGCCTCCGCGCCGGTGAACGCAGGCACAGTCCTTTTGACCGACAGTGATGACCGCTGCACCCCGCCCGCGAGTACACACCGCCAAATTCGCACTTGCCCGCCCCGCGCCAAGGGACCCTTAGACCGTAGGTCTAAGCGACTTTCTTTCCCACATTTCTTTCTTCGCAGAAAGAAATGTGGCCGCCGGAGGCCGCCTCCCCGCCAGGGGAAAGCCAACTCGCCGCCGCGGCGGCGAACCCCCACCCGATCCTATAAAAAGGAGACCCACCCATGCTCCGTATCGACCAACTGCGCCTGCACCCCGGCCAGCAGGAGACGCTCCTGCGCGCCCGGTGCGCCAAGCTGCTCCGCGTGGCTCCGGCGGACATCACCGCCTGTACCGTTCTGCGAAAGGCCATCGACGCCCGCGAAGACCTGACCCTTGTCTACACGGTGTCCGTCTCTGTAAAAAACGAGGCCCAGGTCCTGCGCCGCTGCCGCGATAAGCGCGTATCTGTCTACAAACAGGAAGTGTACTTCCTGCCGCCGCCTGTGACGGCCCCGGCGGTCCGGCCCATCGTGGTGGGCGCGGGACCGGCGGGACTGTTCGCTGCCCTGGTGCTGGCCCGCTGCGGCGCACGCCCTATTCTATTGGAGCGCGGCCGGCCGGTAGAACACCGTCAGGCGGACGTTGAGCGCTTCTGGTCCGGCGGCCCGCTGGACCCGGACAGCAATGTCCAGTTCGGCGAGGGCGGCGCCGGCGCCTTTTCTGACGGCAAGCTGAACACCGGCACGAAGGACCTGCGCCACCGCTTCATTCTGGAGACGCTGGTCCGCTGCGGCGCACCGGATACCATTTTGACCGACGCCAAGCCCCACGTGGGCACCGACAAGCTCCACATCGCCCTGCAGGCCCTGCGGCAGGAGCTGGAGGCGGCCGGGGCGGACATACGCTTCAACGCCCGGCTGGAGCATATACGGATACAGGACGGCGCGGTCAGCGCCGTCACCGTCTGCCAGAACGGGCAGACCTGTGACCTGCCTGCCCGCCATGTGCTCCTGGCCCTGGGTCACAGCGCCCGTGACACCTTTGAAATGCTGTATCAGGCGGGGCTTGCCATGGAGCCCAAGCCCTTTGCCATGGGCGTCCGTATCGAGCACCGCCAGTCGGCCATCGATGCCGCCCAGTACCGTTCTCTGGCGGGCCACCCGGCCCTGCCCCCCAGCACCTACAAGCTGTCCTGCCACCTGCCCAACGGCCGCAGCGCCTTCAGCTTCTGCGTCTGCCCCGGCGGCCAGGTGGTGGCCGCCGCCTCCGAGCCGGGGCGCACCGTCACCAACGGCATGAGCGTCTATGCCCGTGACGGGGAGAACATCAACGGCGCGCTGCTGGTGAATGTCACACCGGCGGATTTCCCCTCGGACCATCCCCTTGCAGGAATTGCCCTCCAGCGGCAGCTGGAGACGGCGGCCTACGCCCTCACCGGCGGCTTTGCCGCCCCCTGTCAGCGGGTGGCGGACTTTCTGACAGGCCGTCCCTCCGCCGGACCGGGGATCGTGCGCCCCAGCTACCGCCCCGGCGTGGTCTATACCGACCTGCGCCGCTGCCTGCCGGATTTTATCAGCGAGACGCTGGCCCTGGCCCTGCCGGTCCTGGGCCGTTACCTCAAGGGCTACGACGACCCGGACGCCCTGCTCACCGGCGTGGAGACGCGCTCGTCCTCCCCGGTGCGCCTGGTGCGTGACGCGCACTATGAAGCCAATATACGCGGCATATTCCCCTGCGGCGAGGGGGCCGGCTATGCCGGCGGCATCCTCTCCGCTGCCGCCGACGGAATGCGCTGCGCGGAAAAACTCCTGGAGGTATATACAACATGAGAAAGATCGCCATCTACGACAGCTTCACCGAGCCCAAGCACCGCCGGCTCATCGACGAGACAGCGGCCCGCGCCGGCTTCACCGTGGACTACTACGCGGCCCCCGCCGCCGTCCCCGCGGACAAGCGGGGTGACTATGAGGTCATCTACGGTATGCCCAAGCCCGGTGAATTAAAGGACTTCGTGAACCTCAAGTGGTTCTGCGGCAGCTTTGCCGGCGTGGACGCTTATCTGGACGACAGCCTGTATCCCTCTCCCGAGGTCATACTGTCAAACTCCTCCGGCGCCTACGGTGTCACCATCGCCGAGCACATGGTCATGGTCACGCTGATGCTCCTGCGCCACGCCCCGGCCTACTGCGCCGACCAGGCCGCCGGCCGCTGGGGCCGGGTGCTTCCCATGCGCTCCATTATGGGCAGCACCATCACCGTCGTGGGCACCGGCGATATCGGCACCGAGTTTGCCCGCCGCGCCAAGGCCATGGGTGCTGCCGCTGTCCGCGGTGTCCGCCGCACCAAAAAGGCCGCCGACCCCGCCTTTGACGAGATCCATACCAACGACGAGCTGGACGCCCTCCTGCCGGATACGGATATCCTGGCCCTGGCCCTGCCCGCCACCGGTGAGACGAAGGGGTTTCTCTCCGCGGCGCGCCTCGCCCTGCTGCCGAAGACCGCCTATGTGGTCAACGTGGGCCGCGGCAGCGCCATCGACCAGGCCGCCCTTCTGGACGCCCTGAACCACGACCGTCTCGCCGGCGCGGCTCTGGATGTGTTTGAGCAGGAGCCCATCCCCGCCGGCGACCCGGCCTGGACGGCGAAGAACCTGCTCATCACCCCCCACATCTCCGGTCAGATGAGCCTGGGCTACACCCGCGATCGAAACGTGCAGCTTTTCTGTGAGGACCTGGAGCGCTACGGTCGGGGTGAGAAGCCCCTGCGTCTGGTGGACCGTCGGATCGGCTATTGAACAGCCACTTGTGTGCGCCCCCTGTGCAGGGGGCGCACATGAAGATGATCGTCCGATCCTTCGTTTTTGGCCCCGAAAAGGGAGGCTGGAAGGAAGAGAAAGAGAACCTGACCCAACAGCGCATAAAAGGTGCATGAAAAGGCGCATGAGGAGCACATAAAAAGTATGAAGAAAGTATAGAAAAGGTACAGACATTGTATCATATACTGCCAAAGAAATTTGCTGTGCCGGGAGGTGAAAAGCATGGGAGAGCGCATCATACTGCACTGTGATCTGAACAGCTTTTACGCCTCTGTGGAACTGCTGGACAAGCCCGCTTTGTGGGAGGTCCCGGTGGCCGTCTGCGGCGACCCAAGGACCCGCCACGGCATCATCCTGGCCAAGAACGAACCCGCCAAAAAGTACGGAATACAAACGGCTGAGACGGTCTGGCAGGCCAAAAAGAAGTGCCCCGGCCTCGTGCTTCTGCCGCCCCATCACGACCTGTATAAAATGTGGTCCGTCCGCGTCAATGACATCTACGAGCGCTTCACCGACCTGATCGAGCCCTTCGGCATCGACGAGAGCTGGCTGGATGTCACCGGCAGCCTCCACCTCTTCGGCGGCGACGCGGAAAAACTGGCCAATAAAATTCGAAAAACAGTCAAAAATGAGACTGGATTAACGATTTCTGTGGGAGTTTCGTTCAATAAAGTGTTTGCCAAGCTGGGCAGCGATATGAAAAAACCGGACGCTACAACGGTCATTCCGATAGACAGGTGGCAAAATATCGTTTGGCCGCAGCCGCTGGGCAACCTGTTGTACGCCGGCCGGGCCGCCACCCAGACCCTGAAAAAATACGGCGTAGAGACCATCGGTCAGTTGGCCGCCTGCGATCCCGCCATGCCCGAGCAGCTGCTGGGAAAGATGGGGCGCCAGCTGTGGGAATACGCCAACGGTCTTGACAAAAGTCCCGTCAAGCCCCGCCACGCCGCCGATCCGGTCAAGTCCGTGGGCAACGGCACTACCTTCCCCGATGACCTGGTGCGCTGGGAACAGATCTGCGCCGGCTTGATGCCTCTGTGCGACAGTGTGGCCGCCCGCCTGCGCCGCCACGGCCTGTATGCCGGCGGCGTCAGCGTGACGCTGAAAGACGTATCGTTCAAAACATTCAGCCGCCAGACCCGCTTGGATGCGCCCACCCATCTGGTCCGGGATATTTACCGTGCGGCTGCGGACCTGGCCCGGCAGCTGTGGAAGCCGCCTGCCCGCCTTCGCTCCATGACCGTAACGGCGCTGTACGTCACCGAGACGTGCAGTGCTTTCCAACAGTTGGATCTGCTGGACAGTACCGCTCAGGCCTGCGGTCAGCGGCAGGAGCAGCTGGAGGAGGCCGTGGACGCTATCCGCCAAAAATACGGCAGGACGGCCATTGCCTTCGGCAATGGCGAGGAGGGTGAGGTCCTTCCGGAGGAGGAACTGTAACACGGACGACGCTGCCGTCCGTGTTCTTTTTGTATAGGGACATTCCCATAGGGCATAGGGTGTTGTGAAAGGAGCGATGCATATGCTGTCTGCTGCACTGTTGCTGCTGTGCAACAGCCTGTTTTTGTCCCTGCACCTGACCGGTACCGCCGGGTCCTTCCCCAAGCCCCTGTCCGCCGCCCGGGAGAGGGAGTGCCTGGAGCGCTGTGCCGCAGGGGATCTGGAGGCCCGGAATATACTGGTGGAGCACAATCTGCGCCTGGTGGCCCACATCATCAAGAAGTATTACACGCAGTCCACTGACCAGGAGGACCTGATCTCCATCGGAACGATCGGGCTTATCAAGGCGGTCAATACCTTCCGCCCTGACAAGGGAATCAAGCTAGCCACCTACGCCGCTCGTTGTATAGAAAATGAGATACTAATGTACTTCCGGGGACAGAAAAAATTGCAGGGCGAAGTGTCGCTGAATGAGGCGCTGGACACGGGGCCGGAGGGCGATGCGTTGTATCTGGGCGATGTGGTGGGAGAAGAGGACACCATGCTGGAGGAACTGCAAAGCAAGGAGGACCGCCGTCTGCTGCATCAGCTGCTGGCCCGGGAGCTGACCCCTCGGGAGGCGGATGTTCTGCGGCGGCGCTACGGCCTGGACGGCCATTTGCCCCAGACACAGCGGCAGGTGGCGGCCCATTACGGTATCAGCCGCAGCTATGTGTCCCGCATTGAAAAAAAGGCGCTGCACAAGCTGGAGGAGGCCCTGCGGGACCGGAGATAAAAGGCATCTTAACAACGCCTTAACGGCTGTGGCGGAAGGCTGTGCAGGTTGCATGAGGAAACATTCGCGCGGCGATAGAAATTCTCGCAACTGCACATTGTTTTCTATAATGAATTTGTTATAATAGTAACAAAAGACTGGGCGTTTCGGAGGAAAAGTGTACCCATGAGAAACTTTAAATGCTCCATTGCGGATATGCGTAAGCAAGTGTTTGCCGAAGTGGCGCGGCTGGCCTATGAGGGCGGAGACTACCGCCGTATGGAAAAGCTGCCCTACAAGATCGTTCCCGGTGAGGTGGGCAACCAACGGGAGTCCATCTTTCTGGAACGGGCTATCGTAGGTGAGCGTATACGGCTGGCTATGGGCCTGCCCCTGCGGCCGGTGGCGGAGCACAGCCTGCTCAGCGACGGGGTGGAGGAGAGTGCCATCGCGGAGAAGTACTACGATCCTCCACTGGTGAACATCATAAAATACGCCTGTAACGGCTGCACGCCTACTCACTATGAGGTCACGAATGCCTGCCAGGGCTGTCTGGCCCGCCATTGCCAGAATGCCTGCCATAAAGGGGCCATTGCTATCGAACGCGGACAGGCGCATATCGACCAGGATAAGTGCATCAAGTGTGGCAAATGCCGGGATGCCTGTTCCTATCACGCCATCATCAAGTTTACCCGGCCCTGCCAGGAGGCCTGCGGCATGAATGCCATTGGTCAGGATGAGTACGGCCACGCCAAGATCGACCACGACAAGTGCGTCAGCTGCGGTATGTGTCTGGTGAATTGCCCCTTCGGCGCGATCGTGGATAAGGGCCAGCTGTTCCAGTTGATCCACGCCATCCGTCGGGGCGACGAGGTGGTGGCGGTGATCGCACCGGCCTTCTGGGGCCAGTTCGGAGACAATGTAACGCCGGGACAGATCAAGGCCGCCATGCAGCAGTTGGGGTTCGCCGCGTTGGAGGAGGTGGCCGTGGGCGCCGATCTGTGCGCGGTGGAGGAGGCCGAGGAGTTTTTGCGTATGGTGCCGGAGAAGCAGCCGTTTATGGCGACCTCCTGTTGTCCGGCATGGTCTGTGATGGCCAAAAAGGAGTTTCCCGGCTTTGCGCCGTATATCTCCATGACCATGACGCCTATGGTGCTGACGGCGCGGCTGCAGAAGCGCCGCCGGCCTGGGTGCCGCGTCGTCTTTATTGGTCCCTGCGCCGCCAAAAAGCTGGAGGCCAGCCGCCGCAGTGTCCGCAGTGATGTGGATTTTGTCATCACCTTCGAGGAGCTGAGGGGAATGTTCGAGGCCAAGGGAATCGATTTCAGCCAGATCCCCGATCTGCCCTCCCACTACGAGGCCAGTGCCCCCGGCGTAGGCTTTGCCGCCGGCGGCGGCGTGGCCAAGGCGGTGGAGGAGGTGATCCACCGCCTGCACCCGGAGGTGGCGGTCAAGACCGCCGCCGCGGAGGGGCTGAACGAGTGCCGGCAGATGCTGCGTATCGCCCGGACGGGCAAGTATGACGGCTATCTGCTGGAGGGCATGGCCTGCCCCGGCGGGTGCATTGCCGGCGCCGGTACCGTGCAGCCGCCGGAGAAGTCCCGCCGTGCACTGGAGAAGTATAAGGCGGCGGTATCTATCAGTAACCCGATGGACTCCCAGTATCTGGAGGGGACCCGTCTGCTGTACGAAAACGAGGCGGACTGGGACCGCGTGGGCCGGCATTGACGGATTTGCCGTACAGAAAGAACGAAAGCGCTCCCGTTGGGGGCGCTTTCGCCTGTTGTGGCGGGGATAGCGGCAGCAGACGTGTTCCGCCGCGCTTCGACCGTATGCGGTGTTATAATGGCAGACAGCAGAGTGCCTACCGCCAGCCGGGCGGCGGAGAAATGGGGGGGTATAACAACGGAAATGAAGCTATATGAGCGTGAGCACAGGCGCTATATCCTGCGCCGCATGGTGTATGAGTTGTTCGGCGTTGGCGGTGAGGACGGTGGGCGCCCCATATCTGCGGCGGCCGCGGCGAAGCCGGTATCCGGGGGAGATGCGAGATCCGGTGCGGAGACAACGGCGGGCGGCGCGGGTAGCCGCTGAGTACATAGGAAAACGAGCGCCGTCCGACAGGACGGCGCTCGCTGCTTATGTCTCCGGCTCTATGTAGTCCGACTGCTCCAGTGTTTCCTCCGGCGTCATATCCTCCGCCGGGGTGGGGGTGGGGAGTTGCGGCGCGTTGGGGGCGCGGTCTCCCAGGGCAATGGCGTAATAGTCATAGGTCACCAGCAGCTCCGCGTAGTAGTATTGCAGGGATACACGGTCGTTGATGGCATTGACATAGCCCTCCGGCACCGTGACGCCGGGGTTGGCAGTGAAGGTGCGGGTAGAGGACTCATACACTCCGGCGGCGGTGGCCCAGCTGTTGCCGGCAGCAGTGGGCAAGATCACCAGCGGGATACTGCCGTAGGCATCGGCGGGGTCGTAGTCCTGATCCAGTACGTCCCGGCCGGACAGCAGACGAGAGTCATATTCCAGTCCGAACAGATTGCTCAGCGTGGGCACGATGTCCACGGCACTGCACGGTTCGGATACGGTAACAGCTTCCTCCATGCCGCCGCACCAGAGGATCAGCGCATTGCGGTAGCGGGAGGTGTCACGCTCCGAGTCTGTAAAGCCCCGCAGCTCGTTATAATAGTCCGTGTCTGTCTCTGACAGCAGGTAGGGGTAGTGGTCGGCGGCCAGGCAGATGACGGTGTCGTCGGCGATACCGGCCTGCTCCAGCGCGTTTACCAGGTAGGTCAGTGCGTTCTCCAGCTCCAGGTTGGCGGCCACATAGGCCTGGACCTGGGGGGAGGCGTTGGGATAGGCGGCCTGAGCTTTGGCACGGTTTTTGGCAGCCATGGCGTGGCCCCAGCCGTAGCCGCCGTGACCACTGACGGTCATGTAGTAGGTATGGAAGGGTGTGCCGTTCTGTACATAGGTGTCAATATACTGCGTGATGGTGTTCTGGATCATCTCCAGATCGGAGTAGGGCCAGCTGCCGTCCTCGGTCAGCTGCAGACCGTTGCTCTGGCCCTGATAGTCGTAACCAAGGTTGGGATGGGTTTTGTCCCGGCGGTAGTAGTTGTAGATGTTGTTGTGGTAGGCGGCGGTGGTGTAGCCCAGAGCCCGGAACTGATTGCCCAGGGCAAAGGGCATACTGTTGTTGGCTGTGGCGTAGAAGCTGACATTGCCGTTGACCCACGTGGGGAGCAGACCGGTCATCACCGCGTACTCGCCGCCGGTGGTAGATTGGCCCCAGCCGGGCTGATAGAAATTGTCGAACACGAAGCCCTCGTGGGTCAGACGGTAGAGGGTAGGCGTCAGCTCCTCACTGATGAACCAGGGGGAGAAGGACTCGGCGGTGAAAAGAATGAGGTTCTTGCCTTGGAACATACCGGTGTACGCGTTCTGCTTGGAGGGCGTCAGCGAGCCGAAGTAGTCGGACATACGGGCCACGGCGCTGCTGGAGGCGTTCTCTGCCAGGGCGGCAAAGTCGATGTCCATGGCATTTTCACTGTAAACCACCGGCGTTGTGACAGCAGGGGTGTTATCCGGTACATCTGTGTTCGTGTCTGTGCCCGGCAGCCGGGGGCTGGGGTGCCCGAAAATGGCGTAGGTGATCTCCAGACGGACACTGGCGTTGAGCCCGAAGTGGGTCACGCCGGTGTCGGTGGTGAAGTTGTAGGTATAGGCGTCGTGATAGGTGCCCCAGCGGGCCAGGCCGCTGCCGATGCCGCCGAACAGCAGGCATACGACCAGCAGGAACAGCAGGGACCAGCGGCCCATGCGCTGCTCGGTGACGATGCGCCGGCGCAGCAGAATGCACAGTGCCAGCGGAACAAAGGCCAGCAGGATAAAGAGCAGGCGGGGCAGCACGACATCCGGCAGGACCGTGTCGCCGAAACCGCCCACTACATCGCTGGCCATGTTGCCGATGAACGCCAGGGCGAAGTAGGACTTGAAGTAACTGCGGCAGCAGTACTCCACGCACACCAGCACCGTCCACAGGGCGGTGGCGGCGATAGAGACGATGGTAGCCGCCTGGCGGTGACGGAACAGATTGATGAGCAGACTCCAGAACAGCCCTGCGCCCAGTGCGAACAGCACCACCAGCACAAGCGTCCCGGTAAAGAAGGTGCTCTGCCTGTCAAAGGCCCGCAGCAGTAGCTCGTGGTACAGCAGCGCCGCCGGGAAGAACACCCAGTTCAGTGGGCCCCGAGGCAGAGAACTGGTATCCAGCCGGGAGGTGGCGGTATGTTTTTTTCTATCTATCTCGTTCATACAACGTATACGTCCTTTAATGGCACCCGAGGGGCATCGTAGTAAGTGTTATGGTAACACAAGACGCCGCAGATTGCAACCGGCCCGGAACGCATTTCAGGTCCGAAGAAGCGCGTTTGCGGCAAAAAGCCCTCCTCACGGAGGGCTTTTTCATTCATCGGTTCTGCAAATAGCGCTGTAAGGCATTGCTCTTGTCCAGCCGCCACAGCAGCAGGCCGCCCAGACCATAGCAGGCTACGGCTTCGCCCAGACCCACGGTCAGGGCATTGAAGGCGTAGGTGGGCCAGAAAGCGGCGGAGGTGCCCGCCTGCTCATAGGCCAGGACAAGGCCGATAAGCACGGTGTTGGCGATCACCGGCGGCAGAGGAGCCAGCCACTTCTTTTGGCACCGGGCGGTCAGCAGGGCGGCCAGCAGTGTGGCGGCGGAGCCGACCACGATGTCCAGCACGCCGTAGGGGCTGAGCAGGTTGGCGATCAGGCAGCCCACGCCCAGGCCCCATGCCGTCTCCGGCAGAAAAAAGGGCAGGACGCACAGCGCCTCGGAAAAACGGCACTGGATAGGACCGTAGGTGATGCCGAAAATAGAGCCGAAATAGCTGAGAACGGCGTAGGCGGCGGCGGTCAGCGCCGCGAGGGTCAGTTGCTTGGTGTGTAGCTTCACGGGGTTGTTTCCTCCTGTTCCAACACATACCAGTCGCCCTCCAGCGCGAAACCGGAGGCCACCATGGCATTTTTCAGCAGGTCCGTATTGCCGGAGGGATGGGTGTCCGCATCGGCAATGGCCACCTGCACTGCATCATCCGCGCGGGCCAGGACCTCCAGCGTACAGCCCTGCTGCTCCAGCAGCGCGGCCGCATGGTCCAGAGCGCTGTCCATCGGGTCAAAGGGTTGGTCGTGTGCGGAGTTGTTCTTTTGTGCCTGCTCGGTGTCTCCGCCGGTGCCGTCAGACGGCGCGGCGCCATCTGGCACATCGCTGCGGTTTCCACCGTAGTAGCTGCTGACCATGTCGTTGTCGGCATTCGTATCGGCGGGGGCGGCGTCATCTGCAGCGTGATCGGTCCGGCCGGCGCGGCCTTGCAGCGCCAGGGGAAACGCCGCACCCACGATGACCAGACATGCGGCGGCGGTCAGCAACCATTTCTTATAATTGCGTTTGGGATTGGAGGCGGCGCTGCCGCCCTGAGGCGTTCTCTCCACCTGTGCCATAATGCGGTCCGTCAGGTCGGAGGGCGGCAGGGCGTCGCTTGCCAGCGCTTCGCGAAGCAATTTGTCCATCGGGTCAAAGGGCTGCTGTGTCACGGCTGCTCCCTCCTTTCACTGATCTCTGTCTGTAAGACGGCCCCACCGTCAAAAAGGTTCCCGCTGCCGTCCAGCAATTCCCGCAGCCGCATCTTGGCCCGGCTGATGCGAGACTTCACGGTGCCCTCACTGATCTCCAGCGCCGCGGCGATCTCGGCATAGTCCAGCTCCTGCATATACCGCAGCAGCAGGACCTGCCGGTGCTCCTCTGACAGCCGGGACAGCGCACGGCGGACAGTCTGCTGTGTTTCTGCCTGCTCTGCCTGGTCCTGCGGGCCGGGGCCGTCATCCGGCAGCTCCAGCTCGGTGACATCATCCATGCCCCGATGGCGCTTCTCCCGGCGGAGCCAGTCGATGGCGGCGTTGGTGGTCAGGCGGTAGAGCCATGTGGAGAAGCGGCAGGTACCGCGGAACTCCGGAAGTGCCCGCCATGCGGCGAGAAACGCCTCCTGGGTCACGTCGTCTGCCGCCGCTTCGCCGCACATCCGCAGGGCCAGACGGTATACCTGTGTCTGATAGGCTTCCACCAGCAGGCGGAAAGCTTCGCTATCGCCCTGCTGGGCGCGGCGCAGGATGTCCTGTTCATTGTTCATCGCAGATCCCTCCTGACACCCGCCGCCACCCGGTACAGCTCCTCCAGTGTGGTCAGGCGGACGATCTGTTCTTTGTAGTAGTTGGCGTGGCTCACGCCCTTGAGATACCAGCACAGCTGCTTGCGGGCCTCCAGCAGGGCGATGTGCTCGCCCTTGTCCTCCACAGCCAGCTCGATCTGCCGCACGGCGGTGTCCCAGCGCTCCGCCAGCGGCGGCAGGGGCGGGATGGGCTGCCCCTCCAGCGCCGCCTGAGCCTGCTGAAACAGCCACGGGTTGCCGAAACAGCCCCGGCCGATCATGGCCATGTCCGCACCGGTGAACTGTAAAATGCGGACGGCGTCCTCTGCCGAAAAGATGTCGCCGTTGGCGATGACCGGCACGGATACCGCTTCCTTCACCTGGCGGATAGTGGTCCAGTCGGCCTGACCGCTGTACATCTGGGCGCGGGTGCGGCCGTGGACGGCAATGGCACTGACGCCTGCCTGCTCCAGCATTTTCGCCAGCTCCACCGCGTTGATGCTGCCCTTGTCCCAGCCCCGGCGCATTTTCACCGTCACGGGTACGGGGCTGGCCTTGACCACCGCCTCGGCCAGTCGGGCAGCCTTCTCTGGGTCCTTCATCAGGGCAGAGCCGTCGCCGTTGGCCACTACCTTGCCCACCGGGCAGCCCATGTTGATGTCGATAATATCTGCGCCGGACACCTCGGCGGCGATGACGGCGGCTTCAGCCATGCAGGGGATATCGCTGCCGAAGATTTGGGCAGCGGCGGGCTTTTCGTTGGGGGCCAGCTTCAAAAGGCCCCGGCTTTTCTTGTCCTGATAGCACAGAGCCTTGGCGCTGACCAGCTCTGTGCAGCTCATGCCGGCGCCCAGCTCACGGCAGATCTGGCGGAAGGCCAGATCCGTAACACCGGCCATGGGTGCCAGGTACAGCTTGGAGTGTATTTCTACGTTTCCGATATACATGAAGGGCTCCTTTGTGTGTACTGCGTTTCTGCCGGATATTGTACCACAGAAATTTCCTATTGACAATCGGAATTAACTGTATATACTGTTCATATACAGTTTGCACAAGGAGGCCTCTTATGCAGCTATACATCGACAACCGCAGCGGCGCGCCCATTTACGACCAGATATACAGTCAGATTAAGGACGCCATATTGTCCGGACAGGTGACCGAGGGCGAGGCGCTGCCCAGCATACGGGCGCTGGCCAAGGATCTGCGTATCAGCGTCATCACCACCAAGCGGGCCTATGACGAACTGGAGAGCGAGGGGTTCATCTACACGCTGCCCGGCAAGGGATGCTTCGTGGCGGAGCGCAGCACGGAGCTGCTGCGGGAGGAAAATTTGAAGAAGATAGAGGAACATATGCAAGAGGTCCGCCGTTTGGCGTCCGCCTGCCGGCTGACAGAGAATGAATTGGACGAGATGTGGCGTCTTCAGAGGGAGGAAACGGAATGAACGCATTGGAAATACACGGACTGACGAAGCAGAGAGGTGACTTTGTCCTGCGGGGATTGGAACTGACGCTGCCTGCGGGCTGTATTATGGGGCTGATCGGTGAGAATGGCGCCGGAAAGTCCACCACCATACGGCTGATACTGAACGGCCTGCGGCGGGATGGCGGTACCATCGCCGTTTACGGAAAGGATAACCGAGCGATGACCGCCCTGGACAGGGAGGACATCGGCGTGGTGCTGGACGAGGTGGGACTGCCGGAGTACATGAACGCGCAGCAGATCGGCCGTATGATGGCGGGCATTTTTACGCACTGGCAGCCGGAGGCGTACGCCGGCTATTTGCGGCGGCTGGCGCTGCCGGAGGATAAGCCCTTCAGGGATTTCTCCCGCGGTATGAAGATGAAGCAGGGGTTGGCTGTGGCGCTGAGCCATCAGCCGAAGCTTCTGCTGCTGGACGAGGCCACCAGCGGTCTTGACCCTGTGGTGCGGGACGAGATATTGACCATCTTTGCAGACTTTACCCGGGATGAAGAGCACGCCGTGCTGCTCTCCAGTCACATTGTCAGCGATTTGGAGAAGATCTGCGACTACATTGCGTTCCTGCACAAGGGGCGGCTGCTGCTGTGCGAGGAAAAGGACCGGCTGACGGAGGCGTACGGCATCCTGCGGGGCGGTGCAGAGGACATTGACCCGGCGGCGGTGTGCGGGCGGCACACCACGCCCTACGGCACGGAGTATCTGGTGCGGCGGGACGCAGTACCCGTCGGCATGGCGCTGGGACAGGTGAATATTGAGGATCTGTTCGTGTTCATGGCAAAGGAGGTGTGAGATGAAGGGATTGTTTTATAAGGAGGGCCGCTGCCTATGGCAGTACGGCAAGTCATATATCCTGCTGGTGGTCATATTTTTCGGCCTCACCTTTCTGAACAAGGGCGGTGGAGGTGCGAACCCGCTATGGCTGCTGTATCCGGTGTTTTTTGTGGGATCTCTGCCGGCATCACTGCTGAGTGCCGACGAGAGGGACGGCTGGCTGGCCTATTGTGATACGCTGCCGATAGGTCGGCGGCAGCTTGTAGCGGCGAAGTATGTTACCAGCGCTGTGCTGACGGCGCTCATCATCACGTTGGTGCTGCTTATCAGCGCGCTTACCGGGCAGCCTACTGTGGCCGGCGGTACAGCCGTGCCGCTGTCGATACTGATTCCGCTGCTGCTGGCGGTGGGGCTGGGCGTTCCGGCACTGATGTTTCCGGTTATGTTCAAATTCGGCGCCACAAAAGGGCGCGCGGTGTATATCGCTGTGGTGATGATCGCGTCGGCGACCTGCGGGGTGCTGATGGCATCCGAATCGGTAAGAGGGGTGCTGACCGTACTTCCGATTTTGCCGGTCATCATCATTACACTGGCGATATTCGTCGGCAGCTGGGCGCTGTCCGTGAAGTGGTTCAAGGCCCGGGAGCTATAAATAGAGCAGAGGGCGGCGATTACCCGCCGCCCTCTGAAAAAATTGCAGGAAAAAC
>ERZ1032641.74-NODE-74-length-14269-cov-6.251302_pt1 | contig 14269 bp, 13 predicted proteins | sample MGYA00517876_ERZ1032641 | MGnify/ENA primary metagenome ERZ1032641 (study PRJEB33719, sample SAMN04261397) | wastewater metagenome | biome: periurban shantytown; feature: human; material: feces | host: Homo sapiens | place: Peru: Lima | collected 2013-01-18 ...
CAGTGAAAGCGACGGGGATCGTCAGGCATGTGGACGAGTTGGGCCGTATCGTGCTGCCCATTGAGCTGCGCCGAACGCTGGATATCGTGGAGAAGGATGCGCTGGAGATTTATGTTGAGGGGTCTGCCGTTATCTTGAAAAAGTATCGGCCCAGCTGCATTTTCTGCGACAGCGGCAAGGACGTGACGGTGTTCCACGGGAAGAATGTCTGTGCGAAGTGCTTGAGAGAGCTTCGGGCGGGTGTTTGATACCGGAAACGTTACCGGCATCGTTTTGCTGGGATGTTTTTGCGGAGCTCCACACCAAAAGCGGACAAAAGGGTCTGCACGGCAAACGCCGTGCAGACCCTTTTGGTATTTCCCTGTTGTACGCGGTTCAAAGCGGTCAGCGCCGCAGTGCCGCGTCGTACAGCTCGTTGCGGCTCAGGCCGGTGTCGTCGGCCACCTGCCGGACGGCGTCCTTCATCCGCATACCATCCGCCCGCAGCCGCAGCACGCGCTCCACGCCCTCCTCCAGCGTCAGCTGGGTCTGGGACTGCCGCTCCCGGCCTGCCACCACCAGTACATATTCGCCCCGGGGCTCGTTGGCGGCGTAGTAGGCGGCGGCCTGCGCCAGCGTGGTGCGGACGGTGTCCTCGTGGAGCTTGGTCAGCTCCCGGCACAGGGCGACGGGACGGTCGCCCAGCGCCTCCGCCATGTCCGCCAGCGTGGTGCGCAGGCGGTGGGGCGCCTCGTGGAACACCATGGTCCGCGTCTCGCCGGTCAGCTCCTCCAGCGCGGCGCGGCGCTCGCTCTTGCCGGCGGGCAGGAAGCCCTCGAAGGTGAAACGCCGGGTGTCCAGACCCGATACGGCCAGCGCGGCGATGGCGGCGCAGCAGCCGGGGATGGCCTGCACCGTCACGCCGTTTTCGGCGCACAGCGCCACCAGCTCCTGTCCGGGATCGCTGATAGCAGGCGTACCGGCGTCCGTTACCAGCGCGCAGGTCTCGCCTGCCAGCAGCCGGGTCAGAATGGCCTGTCCCGCCGCCGCCCGGTTGTGCTCGTGATAGCTGACCAGCGGCTTTTTGATGTCGAAGTGATTCAGCAGCTTGACGGACACGCGGGTGTCCTCGGCGGCAATAAAGTCCGCCTCCGCCAGCGTCTCCACGGCGCGGGGGGAGAAGTCCCCCAGATTGCCGATGGGCGTGGCGACCAGATACAGCATACCAGCCATTGTATTACCCCTTATCTCTGAAATAGATGCGCCGCAGCTCCTCCGTCTCCGTGCCGTCGGCGTTTTGCAGCAGCAGCGGCGGCTGCACCGTTAGACCGGTGCGGCCATCCTTCCGGCAGCCCAGCAGCACCAGCGACGGCGCGGATGTGCCGTTTTTTTGGACGAACCGCAGCGTTTTCGGCTCCAGTCTGTACCGGCGCAGCGTCTCCATCAGCTCCGCCAGACGCTCCGGGCGGTAGACGAGGCAGAAATGCCCGCCGCTGCGCAGCAGGTAGGACGCGGCGGCGCAGAGCTGCTCCATGGTGCAGGTCAGCTCCGAGCGTGCCGTGCCCCGGCTGCCTGCCGCCGTCCTGCCGCCGCCGGCGGGGAAGTAGGGCGGGTTGGACACCGCCAGATCGAAGCTGCCCGCTGCCGGAAGCTGAGAGCGCTCCCGCAGGTCGCAGGGCAGCGTCACCAACCGGTCGGTCAGGCCGTTGGCCGCCGCTGTCCGCGCCGCCAGCCCACAGGCGTCCGGGGACAGCTCCAGCCCGGTGACGGTGAGTGCGGGCTCCCGCGCCAGCAGCAAAAGACCCAGCAGCCCGGTACCGGCCCCCAGATCGCAGACCTGCCAGCCCTGCCGCAGCGGGGGAAAGCTGCCCAGCAGGAAGGAGTCGGTGGAGGGCATGAAGGCGCTGTCGTCAAAGCAGAACGTCCAGCCACCGTCCCATAGGGTATCCCATCGCTCCATATGCCGCCCTCCTGCATAGATACTGGGGCTATTGTAATATAAAAAGCCCGCCGCCGCAACAGAAAAAGTGACCGGCCAGAAGGCCGGTCACTTTGCCGCGCGTATGTAAGATTACTCAGCGGGGCTGATAGCGCCGTTGGGGCAGGTATCGCTGCAAGAACCGCAGTCCAGGCAGGCACCGGCGTCGATCACGTAACGATCATCACCCTGGGAAATAGCACCCACGGGGCAAGCATCTGCACAAGCGCCGCAGCTGACGCAAGCGGAACCGATCTGATAAGCCATAGTAGCACCTCCATAAAGATTTGTAAGCTTATTTTATCATGAAAATCTAAAAATGCAAGAGCATTTTCCACCGGATGAAAAACTGGCAATTCCGGCGGTATCTGGATTTTCCACAGGGAGAGCTCATTGCCCGGTACAGACCATGTACAGCAGGGCGGCGGCCTCCCGCGCCCAGTAGCCGGGGGCGAGGAACCACGGGCTGGCGCAGCCTGCGGCATAGGGCGTCAGCCCCACCCGCTCCGCCCAGATGGCGGCGCGGAGCTGGTGGAAGTTGTCCGAGGCGATGGCCACCTGTGCGGGAAGCCCCTCCTCCTCGATGATGCGGGCGGCGAAGGTCAGGTTCTCCTCGGTGGAGGTGGAACGCGCCTCCGTATAGATGCGCGCCGGGGCGATGCCCATCTCCACCAGCGTGTTTCGGATGCAGGCGGCCTCGGAGATCGTCTCCTGGTCATTCTGCCCGCCGGAGGCGATACAGACCGCCTCCGGATGGGCGGTCAGGTAGTCGTAGGCGGCGTGAATGCGGTTTTGCAGCATCAAACTGGGGTGTCCGTCCGGGTACACCTGACAGCCCAGCACCACCACGGTGCAGGGCGCATCGCCCGTAGGCCGGTGCCCGGCGCTCTGCACCATTTTGCCCAGCGTCACCAGCACCGCCGTAAGGCAGACCGCCACCGCACAGGCGATGATCCGCCGCAGCCATTTGGGGCGCAGCAGACGCCGGAAGAAGTCCGGCCACAGCAAAACGGCCGCCGCGCCCAGCAGCACCGCCGCCGGCCAGAGCATACCGAAATGGAGGATCCCGGCGCACAGCGGCAGCAGGAAGAACAGTGCCAGCGCGAGACACAGTCCGGCGGCGGCACAGGAAAGCGCGCGCTTCATGTCAGCTCTCCCGGATGTGGCTGGCGATGCGCTGCATGATCATGTCCAGCGCCACCAGATTGTGGCCGCCCTCCAGCACGATGATGTCGGCGAACTTCCGGGTGGGCTCCACGAATTGCTCGTGCATGGGCTTCACGGTGGTGAGATACTGGTTCACCACCGACTCCAGCGAGCGGCCCCGCTCCTCCACGTCCCGCAGGGCGCGGCGCAGGATGCGCACATCGGCGTCGGTTTCCACGAAGATCTTGATGTCCAGCAGATCCCGCAGCGCCTTGTTCTGAAAAATGAGGATACCCTCCACGATCACCACCTTGGTGGGGCGTACCTCCACCGTCTCGTCGGTGCGGTTGTGGATGGAGTAGTCGTACACGGGGCAGTGGATGGTCTCGCCGCGCTTCAGTGCCTTCAGGTCGGCGATCATCAGATCGGTGTCGAAGGCGTCGGGGTGGTCGTAGTTCTGCTGACACCGCTCCGCAAAGGGTCGATCCTGCCGCTTGTAGTAGTTGTCGTGGTGTACCACGCTGATGTCGCTGCCGAACCGGGCGGCCAGATGCTCAGTGAGAGTGGTCTTGCCGCTGCCGGTGCCGCCGGCGATGCCGATAAAAATGGTGTTCATAGCCTGCGCCCTCCCAAATGCTTTGCCCATTATTATAGGAAATATGAGGGAGAAAAGCAAGCGGTGCGGCGTTTGCTTGTAAAAAAAGAATGAATTTCGCCGTTAGGCGGTTGACGCGGGACGGGAAAGTGGATATTATGTAAAATAGATTTTTCCCCGGAGGTTTTTCACATGAGCTTGATCAAGTGCAGACGATGCGGAGAGATGTTCTCCGATAGCTATAAGACCTGCCCCTTCTGCGAGGAGGACGATGCCTATTACAGCGGCCGCGTGAAGAAGCGCCGCAGCCGCCGGGAGGATACGTCCCGCCGCCGGGCGCCCAGCATCCTCGGCCCCGTGATGGTGTTGGTGCTGGCCCTGCTGGTGCTGCTGGTGGTGTGGCTGGTGTTTGGAGACCAGATCAAGGACGCCATCGGCGGGGAGAAACCGCCGGTGGAGGATGTGACCCCCGCGCCGGATCCCAATACCCCCGGCCCGGCAGAGCCGAAGAACGTCATCACCCTGAACCGCGCCGTGCTGGCGCTGACCGTAGGGGATAGGGAGACGCTGAAGGTCAACGAGGAGACGGAGGAGACCTGCGCGTGGAGCAGCAGTGATCCCACCGTGGCCACCGTCAGCGACAGCGGCGAGGTCACGGCTGTCGCCGCCGGCAATGCGGTCATCACCGCCAAGGTGGGCGATGCGGAGGCCGCGTGCAGCCTGACGGTAAAGGCCGCCGGGGACGGCACGGAGCCTACGGATACCACGAAACCTACGGATACCACGAAACCTACAGATACCAATAAGCCTACGGATACGACGAAGCCTACGGACACCAACAAGCCCACAGATACCCAGAAGGTGGATGTGAGCAAGCTGGTCATCACAGCCACCTCCGAGGGCGGCTATGTCGGTGAGCTGGCCGCCACCTCCGAGACGGGCGTGTTTGAGATGAGCGCCAAGAAGGGCGAGGTCTGGAAGATGGGCATCAAGGGAACCACCGCCGCCGTCACATGGAGCATTGACGGTGACAGCAGCGGCGTATGCACGCTGGACGGCGACAAGCTCACCGTCACCGGCACCACCAGCGGACGGTATGCCACCGTTGTCGGCTCGGTGGGAGGCGGAACGGTGAAGGCCATCATCCGCATCCGCTGAATGTAAAGGACTGCAAGGGACGGGTCGCAAGGGCGGCCCGTCCCTTTTGCAGCGGCGCAAAAGCCGCAAAAAAGCACTACCAAATCAGCGCGGAGTGTGATACAATATACTGTATATTGGCCGTACTGCCGGAAAAGGAGGGAGCCGCCGTGAAGCGTACCCTGAAAAAGTGCATCCTGCTGCTGATGGCGTGGGCGGCTGCCGCCCTGCTGACCGGCTGCAATTTCTTTGACGCCTCGGTGGAGCAGCTTTTCACCTTGCCCCGCATGGCGCCGGAATATACCGGCCTGTCCCAGCAGCTGGACAGCCTGATCGCCCAGGGCTACGAGTACGCATCGCCCTCCGGCGGGGGGAACATCCAGTCCGTGCAGATGCTGGATCTGGAGGATGACGGCCGGCAGGAGGCCATGGTGTTTATGCGCCGCAGCGCCGATGAAAAGCCGCTGAAGATCATGGTGTTCCGGCTGGATGCGGACGAGGGCTACCGCTCATTCTGCACCATCGAGAGCAGCGGCACCGCCGTGGACAGCGTATACTATCAGGACCTGAACGGCGATGGCTGCCGGGAGTTGATCGTGGGCTGGCGCATCAGCGCCGATGTCCAGACGCTGGCGGCCTACACCATCGAACCGGAGCCGGTGGCGCTTATGTCCTGTAGCTACAGCCGCTTCACCATTCAGGATCTGAACGGCGACGGCGTCCCCAGCCTGCTGGTGCTGCGCACCGACGGCGAGATGGGGCCTGTGGCGGAGTTCTACGGCTGGCAGGGTGAGCAGATGGGCGTGTCCTACCGCTGCCGCCTGTCCAGCACCATGACGGCGCTGAACCGGGGCAGCGTGGTCACCGGCATGGTGGCCAAGGACACCCCCGCCGTCTTTATCACCGGTGTGGACACCACCAACATGGCGGTCACGGATATCCTCGTCTACCGACAGGAGACCGGCCTTGTCAATGTGGCCATGGATCGGAACAGCGGCGTTTCTGCCGCCGTCTACCCCTATCGCCAGATGTCGCCGCAGGATATCGACGGTGACGGCATCATCGAGCTGCCCTGCCCGCTGGGAGATACGCCTACCGAGCAGACGGACGGCCTCGTTTCGTGGATGCGCTGGAAGACGGACGGCCGCTTTGAACAGACCGCCAAGACCTACCACAGTCAGTCCGGCGGCTGGTACCTCACCATCCCCACCAGCTGGTGGACATGGGATGTGACTGCCGTTACCGGCGGCATGATCAACGAGAACCAGATGACCCTGCACATCAACGGCGACGCCGTTTTGACCGTTTACACCATCACCGGGGAAAACCGGGACAGCCGAAGCCGCATCGGCAGCCGTATCGTCCTCCGCCGCCAGACTGCCACGGTCTACGCCGGCGAGGTCTACGAGATCGCCACCTACTACGGGATGGACGAGGATCTGCTGCGCCGGAGCTTCCGTCTCATCCTCCCCGCGTGGAACAATTCCTGATCGAACGAAAGGAGCAGGCTATGAAAAAAGTCTTGGTCTTGGAGGACGAATCCAGCATCCGCAGCTTTATCGTCATCAATCTCCGCCGCGCCGGTTATGAGGTGGTGGAGGCGGAGACAGGCGAGGAGGCGCTGGAGAAGCTGAAGGAGCATACGGATGTCCGCGTCGCGCTGCTGGACATCATGCTCCCCGGCATCGACGGCTTCGAGGTCTGCCGCCGCATCCGCGCCACCAACGCCACCATCGGTATCATCATGCTCACCGCCCGCTCTCAGGAGATGGACAAGGTCACCGGTCTCATGACCGGCGCCGACGACTATGTCACCAAGCCCTTTTCCCCTGCGGAGCTGACCGCCCGCGTAGACGCCCTCATGCGCCGCTCCGGCGGCGCCACCGTGGATGCCGGGGAGATCGAGCAGCCGCCTTTCCTCCTCAACACCCGCAACCGCACCCTGGAGAAGAACGGCCAGCGCATCAAGCTCACGCAGGTGGAGTACTCCATCATGAAAATGTTCATGGAGAACCCCGGCAAGGCCCTCTCCCGCGAGGAGATCCTCGACCTTGTCTGGGGTCACGACTACTTCGGCGAGCTCAAGATCGTCGACGTCAATATCCGCCGCCTGCGGCTCAAGATCGAGGACAACGCCACGAATCCCACCTATATCACCACGGTCTGGGGATATGGCTACAAGTGGGGCTTCTGACAGCGGATCTTCTTCGCCAGTACTTCGTTGCGGCGGCGTGCCGTACACAAAGTACGGCTGTGCCGCCGCGCCTCGTCCTGACGAAAAATCTCACGCTGTCAGAGGTGCGCCGCGTCTGCGCGCAAAATACTTGCCGCGTTCCACTCAGTGCCGCGCCTCGTCCTGACGAAAAATCTCACGCATACCTGCTGCCGCACCATGACACACAAGAAAGGAGTTGAGGAATATGCCCGCCAAGCTGCCCAAGGTAAAGGGCCTGCGCCGCCGCTGGCTGGCGGGGAGTATCGTCCCTGTGGCCGCCATACTGCTGCTGGTAGGCGTCCTCATCTCCGTGGGCTTCGCCAGCAACTACTACAACAGCGCCCGCTCCACCCTGCGGGCCAAGGCATCCTCCGGCGCGGACTACTTCAACACCTACGTCATGACCGGTTACAAGGAGTATTACCGCAGCGCCACGCTGTACGCCGCCACCTTTGACGGCAGCGACCGCATCGAGCTGCAATTCCTCAACAGCGCCGGGCGGGTGGAGGTCACCACCCGCGGCCTGACGGCGGGTACCTATCCCGGTACGCCGGAGATCGCCCGTGCCGTGGAGAGCGGCACGGTACAGGACTTTGTAGGCCGGGACGAGGCCACCGGCGAGCGGATCATCGCCGCCTCCAGCCTGCTGAAGTACAACGGGCAGGTGGTGGGCGTCATGCGCTACGTCACCGGCATCGGCGAGCTGGATCGCCAGGTGTCCCTGACAGTGCTGGTGGTCTGCGGCGTGATGGCCGCCGTCATCTGCCTGATCTTCCTGTCCAGCTCCATCTTCATCAGCAACGTGGTGGCGCCGGTGTCGGCGGTGTCGGAGGCGGCCAAGCGCATCTCCGGCGGCAGCTACGGCATCCAGATCCCCAATAAATACACGGACGAGATGGGCGTGCTGGTGGACAACATCAACGATATGTCCCTGAAGATCAGCCAGAGCGAGAAGATGGAGTCGGAATTTATCTCCTCCGTGTCCCACGAGCTGCGGACGCCGCTGACGGCCATCAACGGCTGGGGCGAGACGCTGCTGGAGGACGAGTCCTGCGACGCCCAGCAGCTGCGCCGGGGTGTGCAGATCATCCTCAAGGAGTCCCGCCGCCTGACCAACATGGTGGAGGAGCTGCTGGATTTCTCCAAGATGACCGATGGCCGCTTCACCTTGCAGGTGGAGGATACCGACCTGCAGGCGGAGCTGGAGGACGCGGTCTACACCTACCGGGAGCTGTTCCGGCAGGACGGCATCTCGCTGGAGTACACCAGCGACAAGGCACTGTACGAGGAGCCGATCACCGGCGACCCGGAGCGGCTGAAGCAGGTGTTCTGCAACGTGCTGGACAACGCCGCCAAGCATGGCGGCTCCGGCAAACGCATCGTCGTCCGCCTGACGCAGGAGAACGAGGCCTATGTCATCACCATCCGGGACTTCGGCCCCGGTATCCCGGCGGCGGAGCTGCCCTATGTGAAGCAGAAATTCTACAAGGGCTCCTCCCGGGCGCGGGGCAGCGGCATCGGGCTGGCGGTCTGCGATGAGATCGTCAACCTCCACGGCGGCCGGTTCGACATCGGCAACGCCGAGGGCGGCGGCACGGTGGTCACCATCTGCCTGCCACTGAAGCGGGAGACGGAAAAAGAATTGTAAATAATCGAACAACTGTTGCATTTTTCGGCAAGCTGTGGTATGCTTGCCTTCAGAAAGGATCACACAGGCATATGGAAAAGAAACAGAGAGCCTTCCGCACCACCATTGGCGGGCAGGCACTGATCGAAGGTATTCTCATGCGCGGCCCGGAGAAGGACGCCATTGTGGTTCGCTCTCCGGCGGGACTGGTCACCAAGGTGACGGAGCGGAAGTTCATCAAGGACCGGTATCCCATTCTGGGTATCCCCATCCTCCGCGGCGCCGTGACGTTCATCAGCTCCATGATCACCGGCGTGAAGGCACTGATGTTCTCGGCGGATTATTTCCCTGATGACGAGGATGCAAAGCCCGGCAAATTTGACCAGTGGCTGGAAAAGCACATCCCGGCGGAAAAGCTGCAATCGCTGATCGTGGCGTTCTCCGTCATTCTCAGTCTGGGGCTGACGCTGGTGCTGTTCATGCTGCTGCCCACGTTTATCGCCGGGCTGTTCCACGCACAGAGCGCCGCTGTCCACAACATCATCGAGGGCGTGGTGAAGGTGCTGATTTTTCTGACCTACCTCATCCTCTGCTCCAAACAGAAGGACGTGCGCCGGGTGTTCTGCTACCACGGCGCGGAGCATAAGACCATCTTCTGCTACGAGGCGGGGCTGCCCCTGACGGTGGAGAATGTCCGTCCCCAGCCCAAGCACCATCCCCGCTGCGGCACCAGCTTCCTGTTCGTGGTCATCATCGTGTCGATCCTGGTGTCCAGCATCGTGTTTCCCTACATCGACTGGCAGAACATCTGGGTACGCATCGGCGTCAAGCTGCTGCTGCTCATCCCCGTGGTGGGCGTGACCTATGAGTTCAACCGCTTCGTGGGCGCCCACGACAATGTGGTGACCCGCATCCTCTCCGCGCCCGGCATGTGGATGCAGAACTTCACCACCAACGAGCCGGACGACTCCATGATCGAGGTGGCCATCGAGGCGATGAAGCTGGTGATCCCTGCCGAAGAAGGGAAAGATCAGTGGTAAAAAGGAAATACGAGACGTATTATGGCGATCACATATAACAATTTGTATTTAGATATCCGCCAGCAGCTCCATAAGGCGGGGCTGCCCGCCGCCACATTGGAGGCGCGGGAGCTGGTGTGCTGCGCCGCCGGCAAGAGCCGGGAGGAGTTGAGCCGGGACAGCCGGCTCTATGTTCCCGACACGGTGGAGCGGCAGACCCGCGCACTGGTGGAGCGCCATCTGGCCGGCGAGCCGGTGGCGTATTTGATCGGCGAGTGGGAGTTCTACGGCCTGCCGCTGGACATCTCGGAGCGGGTGCTCATTCCCCGCCCGGACACGGAGGTGCTGGCCGCCGCCGTTATCGAGGGCCTGCGGGAGGCGGAGAGCCCCCGCGTGCTGGATCTGTGCGCCGGCTCCGGCTGCATCGGTCTTGCCGTGGCGAAACACGTTCCCGGCAGCCATGTGGTGCTGGGCGAGCTGGACGAGGGGGCGCTGCGCGTCTGCCGCCAGAACATCCGCCGCACCGGACTGTCCGGTCAGGTGGTGTCCATGCAGCTCAACGCACTGGAGAAGGCGCCTGCCCGGCTGGGGGAGTTTGACTGCATCGTGTCCAACCCGCCCTACATCCCCGACGGCGACATAGCGGGGCTGGATGCCTCGGTGCGGGACTACGAGCCGCACCTGGCGCTGAAGGGCGGCGTGGACGGACTGGATTTCTACCGCGCCATCTGCGCGCATTGGCGGGAGGCGCTGCGTCCCGGCGGGCGGCTCTACTTCGAAGTGGGCATCGGCCAGGCCGACGACGTGCTGCGGATCATGCGCGCTGTGGGCTTCGGCGACATCGAGGTGATCCCCGACCTCAACGGCATCCCGCGGGTGGTCTGGGGTATTCTGCACACGGAGATCTGAACTGTCCTGATTTCGGGACAGCGATTCCCATAATATCAAGGTATCACAACGGAGGAGGACGGAACAATGGCAGCGAAGAAAGAACCTGCGGTCCAGAGCGCGGCGGTATCCGACAAGAAAAAGGCGCTGGAGACAGCCATGCAGCAGATCGAGAAGATGTACGGCAAGGGCTCCATCATGCGCTACGGCGCGGAGAGCACGATGAACGTGGAGGCAATCCCCACCGGCTCCCTGTCGCTGGATCTGGCGCTGGGCATCGGCGGACTGCCCCGGGGCCGTATCGTGGAGATCTACGGGCCGGAGTCCTCCGGTAAGACCACGCTGGCGCTCCATGTGCTGGCGGAGGCCCAGAAGATGGGCGGCGAGGTGGCATTTGTGGACGCCGAGCACGCGCTGGATCCCACCTACGCCAAGGCGCTGGGCGTCAATGTGGAGGATATGCTCATCTCCCAGCCCGACACCGGCGAGCAGGCGCTGGAGATCACCGAGGCGCTGGTGCGCTCCGGCGCCATCGACGTGGTGGTGGTGGACTCCGTGGCCGCGCTGGTGCCCCGTGCTGAGATCGAGGGCGAGATGGGCGACAGCTTTGTGGGCCTTCACGCACGCCTGATGAGTCAGGCGCTGCGCAAGCTCACCGGCGTCATCAACAAGACCAACTCCATCGTTATCTTCATCAACCAGCTCCGCGAGAAGGTGGGCGTCATGTACGGCAACCCCGAGGTCACCACCGGCGGCCGGGCGCTGAAGTTCTACGCCTCCGTCCGCATCGACGTGCGCCGCATCGAGACGCTGAAGTCCGGCGGCGAGGTCACCGGCAACCGCACCCGCGCCAAGGTGGTGAAGAACAAGGTAGCACCTCCGTTCCGTGAGGCGGAGTTCGATATCATGTACGGCGAGGGCATCAGCAAGCTGGGCGATCTGCTGGATCTGGCGGTGAAGCTGGATCTGGTGCAGAAGAGCGGCTCGTGGTTCAACATGGGCGAGATCCGTCTGGGACAGGGCCGGGATGCCGCCAAGCAGTATTTCCGCGACCATCCGGAGGAGGCGGACAAGCTGGAGGCAGCCGTTCGGGAGAACTTCCACAAGCTGATGGGCGCACAGTCCCGCACCGCTGCCAAGGCAGCGGGCCGCGCGGTGGACGTGTCCGCCGACGACTTCGACGACGCAGACTGATGCGCATCGAACGGCTGGAAAATTCCAAACGTAAGCAGGAGCGCGTGCTGGTGCATCTGGAGGATGGCAACATCCTCCGGATCACCGGCGCGGAGCTTCTGCAATTTGGCTTATATCAGGGCCTCGACCTGACGCCGGAAACGCTGGCGGCGCTGGAGGCGGCGGCTCGCCGCAGCGACACCAAGCGCCGGGGCGCCAATATGGCCGCCGGGCGGATGCTCTCCAAAAAGGAGCTGACCAGCCGCCTGACGAAGAAGGGCGCCGCGCCGGAGGACGCCGCCGACACGGCGGACTGGCTGGAGGAGCTGGGGGCGGTGGACGACGCCGCCTATGCCGGCGTTATCGCCCGGCACTACGGCGGCATGGGCTACGGCGCCGCCCGCGTCCGGCAGGAGCTGCACCGCCGGGGCGTACCCAAGGAGCTGTGGGACGAGGCGTTGGAGCAGCTGCCGCCGCCGGAGGAGGCCATCCGTAAATTCCTCCGCACCAAGCTGCGGGGACGCCCGCTGACCCCGGAGGACAGCCGCCGTCTGGCTGCCGCCCTCCAACGCCGGGGCTTTGGCTGGCAGGATATCCGCCCCGCCCTCAATGAGCTGGGGCAAGAGATCGACGAAACATGAGGTGACGAACGTGAAAGTATCCTTTATTTCCCTTGGCTGTGCCAAGAATCTGGTGAATACCGAGCAGATGATGGCGCTGTGCCGCGACGCCGGGCATACCCTGCTGGCGGAGCCGGCCGGGGCGGACGTGGTGGTCATCAACACCTGCGGCTTTATCGACAGCGCCAAGGAGGAGGCCATCGACACCATCCTCGCCGCGGCGCAGCTGAAGGCGGAGGGGCAGGTGCGGAAAATTCTGGTCACCGGCTGCCTCACCCAGCGCTACCAGCAGGAGATTTTGACGGAGCTGCCGGAGGTGGACGGCATCATGGGTACCGGCAGCTACGGCGAGATCGTGGCGGCGCTGGAGGAGCTGATGGGCGGCGGCCACCCCTGCCGCTTTGCCAGCATCCACGGCAGGATCGACGAGTTCGACCGGGTGCTGACCACCCCCAAGCACTACGCCTATCTGCGCATCGCCGAGGGCTGCGATAACCACTGCGCCTACTGCGTTATTCCGTCCCTCCGGGGCCGCTACCGCAGCCGCCGCATGGAGGATGTGCTGGCCGAGGCCAAGAAGCTGGCGGACGCCGGCGTGCAGGAGTGCATCGTCATCGCCCAGGATATCACCCGCTACGGCATCGACCTCTACGGCGAGCGGAAGCTGGCGGCACTGCTCCGGGAGCTGTGCAAGCTGGATTTCCACTGGATCCGCCTGCACTACCTGTACCCCGACGAGTTTACCGACGAGCTGATCGACATCATCGCCGATGAGGAGAAGGTGCTGCCCTATTTGGACATCCCCATCCAGCATTGCAACGACAAGGTGCTCAAAGCCATGAACCGCCGGGGCGACAAGGCGGAGCTGCTGGCGCTGTTCCGCAAGCTACGGGCGCGCATCCCCGGACTGGTGCTGCGCACCAGCCTCATCGCCGGTCTGCCCTACGAGGACGAGGCCGCCTTCGAGGAGCTGTGCGAATTCTTGCAGGAGGTGCGAATCGAGCGGGCGGGCGTGTTCCCCTACTCCCCGGAGGAGGGTACCCCTGCCGCGAAGATGGAGCGGGTGGACACCGACGAGGCGGAGCGCCGCGCCGATCTCATTGTAGACGTGCAGTCCCGCATCATGGACGACTTCAACGATAGCCGTATGGGCGGCGTGACAGAGGTGCTGTGCGACGGGTTTGACAACCAGACTATGATGTTCGTGGGCCGCAGCTATGCGGAGAGCCCCGACATCGACGGGCGCATCTACTTCACCGCCGACCACGAGGTGGAGGCGGGGCAGTTCGTGCCGGTGCGCATCACCGGCGCTATGGACGGTGAGCTGACCGGCGAGCTGGCGGAGTAAAAAATACTTTCCATTTGCCGCTGTCCGTGGTACAATAGCGCAGAGATCAAAACGAAAGGCTGATACATATCATGACGACCGCGAACAAACTGACGATCCTGCGGGTGCTGATGATCCCCGCATTTCTGGTGGTACTGTACTGGGGCTTCCCCGGCTGCCGCTATGTGGCGCTGGGCATCTACATCGTCGCCTGTCTCACCGACCTGCTGGACGGCTATATCGCCCGCCACTATAACCAGGTCTCCGATTTCGGCAAATTCATGGACCCGCTGGCGGACAAGTGCCTTGTGATGGCGGCGCTGTGTTGGTTCGTGGAGGAGGGTACCTTCGCCGCGTGGGTGCTGGCCATCGTGCTGCTGCGGGAGTTTGCCGTGTCCGGCATGCGCCTTGTGGCCGTGGAGAAAGGGCGCGTCATCGCCGCCGGCTGGTCGGGCAAGATCAAGACCGCCAGCACCATGGTGTGCATCTGCCTGATCCTGCTGGGCATTCCCCAGTGGCTGAACTATGTGTGTCAGGGCGTCATCCTCGTGACCACCGTGTACTC